>SXGU01492975.1_pt1 | contig 35482 bp, 32 predicted proteins | sample 3174531 | NCBI WGS metagenome assembly SXGU01 (sample SAMN11356863, study PRJNA531348) | freshwater metagenome | isolation source: freshwater sample F1-140 | place: China: Fuxian Lake, Yuxi | collected 2017-12-25 | reverse complement strand
TTTCCAGGATTTTTGAGAGCATATGTTGAAGGATCTGATGACCCTGAGATGGAACTGGCTGAACGTGAAGTGCGTTTACCAGTTTTAAAAATAGGCGACATATTAAAATGTAATGATTTGTTACCCACAGATCATGAAACAAAACCACCTGCAAGATATACAGAGGCAAGTTTAGTTCAAACCATGGAAAAAGAAGGTATAGGGCGTCCATCAACTTATGCCTCGATCATGAGTACGATTGTAGATCGAGGATATATTCGCAAACAAGGAAACGCATTAGTTCCAACTTTTACGGCATTAGTTGTGTCTAAGTTGTTAGAAAATTATTTAACAGAATTTGTGGATTTAAAATTTACATCAGGTATGGAAAATTCTCTTGATAATATCGCTGATGGAGATCTTGATTGGAAAAAATATTTATCTGAAATTTATTTTGGTAAGCAGGGTTTAAAAGTACTGATCGCTGATCGTGAACAAAAGATTGATCCAGATGAGGCTCGTTCAATTAAACTAAAAGGTTTAGATGGATATGTTTTTAAAGTTGGTCGCTTTGGCGCCTATGTTGAAAAAAATATTGGCAGCACAGATGAAGTGCAAAGCGCTTCAATTCCAGAAAAAGATGCACCTGCAGATATTACTTCTGATCTTATTGATAAATGGATTGAGCAAAAAGCTAAGGGAGTTGATAGCCTAGGTAAAGATCCTGAAACGGGTTTGGATGTCTATGTAATGTCTGGTCGCTTTGGTCCGTATGTGCAACTAGGTAGTGTTGATAGTGAAGATAGTAAACCTAAGCGTGTTTCGATCCCACAAGGCATTGCTCCAGAAACATTGTCCTTAGATAAAGCTTTGGATATTGTAAGATTACCAAAAAAATTAGGAGTACATCCAACAAGTAATAAAGACATCAAGGTTGGTATTGGACGTTTTGGTCCCTATGTTGTTTGTGATGGTGATTATAGATCAGTTCCAAAAACAGAATCAATTTTTACAATGAACTTAGAAAAAGCAATTGAGTTATTTGAGCAACCTAAAAAAGGGAGATCTGCATCTAAAGTACTTAAGGATTTAGGTATAGATAAAGGAACAGAAAAACCAATTCAAGTTGTTCAGGGGCCATATGGTCCTTACATAAAATTTGGAAATAAAAATCACTCACTACCAGAAGGAACAGATCTTGAAAAGTTTGATTTAGCACAAGCTCTTGTGGTCGTTGGGGCTGATAAACCTGCTGCAAAATCATCAAAGGCAAATAAGGTTGCTAAGGTAGCTAAGTCAACTAAGCCAGTTGCTAAAAAATCCGCGACTAAAGTTGAGGAATTAAAAGCTCCTTCTAAAGTGATATTAAAAAAAACTACTGCTTCGACAACTCGGAAGTGAAATAACTGGATTATGAAAAAGTATAGATCTCTAAGCGATCCGTACTTTGGGCTGAGTTTATTTATTTATTTTCTATTTTTATAAACACGTATGTTAATCTGTAAAAGTATTTTTTTAATCAACAAGTATAAGGAAAAGATATGTTGAAATCTGCTGTTCATAGAAGTTTTACAGGGTATAAAGTATTTTTAATTTTGGCAGTGTCTTTAATGGCATTCCCAATTTTTTCGCAAGCTCAACTCCTTGCGGAACCAATGAATCAGCTTAACTGCTTTTATATAAGTCCGATTCAAAAAAAATATTTAGAGCAACACATTTTGATTCACGAGACAGATGATAAACTGCGAGATAGAGTTATTGAGCAATATATCAAAAGAATAGATCCTTCAAAAATATTTTTTACCCAAGTTGAGGTAGAAAGTATTAAAAAAATGATGGGTAATGTTTTTAATCAAGTCAAAGACAGAAACTGTGGTTTCTTAGATCAAATTCAAGCGCTCTATGTAGAAAAAGTTAAAGAGCGAGTGGCATTTGCAAAAAAAACATTAGATAGTAAATTTAAAATTGATCCAAAAATTGAGTTTGAGTTTGACCCTGATAAAAAGCCTTATGCTAAAAATAAGGAAGAGGTTGAAGAATATCTTCGCAAATACATTCACTTTCAAGTTGCTAACTATGTTGTAACCGATATGAAGCTAGATGAAGCAAGAGAAACTGTTGCGCGCAATTATGAAAGATTATTAAAACGAACAGAAGAAAAAAAGAAAACAGATATTTTTGCAGATTACTTAGATAGTTTTGCAAGATCACTTGATCCTCATACTAGTTTTTTTTCAAAAGATGTTGAAGAAGATTTTGATATTCAAATGAGTTTAAGTCTTGAAGGTATTGGGGCAACTCTGAGTTCACAAGATGGATTCACAGTCATTGAGGCACTCGTTCCCGGAGGGGCCGCTGCTCGCTCAGGCAAATTACAACCACAAGATAAGATTGTTGCTGTTGGGCAGGGTGATTCTGGTAAGCTAGAAAATGTTATTGAGTGGGACTTAAGAGATGTTGTCGCAAAAATCAGAGGTAAAAAAGGGACTACTGTAAAGTTATTAGTTCTACGTAAATCAGGTGATAAAAAAGAAAAATTTGAATTAAACCTAGTGCGAGATAAAATCAAATTGGAAGAAGACGCTGCAAATATTCATTATATTGAAAAAGAAATTAACGGACAAAAAAGAAAATTAGCACTACTGCAATTACCCTCATTTTATGCTGGCGGCGGAAGATCTTGTGCTGCAGATATGAAAAAGCTAATCAAAGAAGCTGTGAGTAAAAAAGTAGATGGTATGGTTTTAGATGTGTCTACAAATGCGGGTGGAAGTCTTGAGGATGCTGTTCGAATTGCGGGACTATATTTTAAAACTGGTAATGTCGTAAAACAAACAGCGCGTGAAGCTTTTATGATGGGGGAAGTGCCTTTGGCTGATGCGGATCCTACAGTGGATTACTCAGGGCCATTAGTAATATTAACAAGTCGAATGAGCGCAAGTGCTTCTGAGATTGTGGCAGGTACCTTACAAGATTATAAACGAGCACTTATTGTTGGTGGCAATCATACGTTCGGCAAAGGAAGTATCCAAACTGTAAATCGAACTCCACAAGATTTAGGCGCATTAAAAGTAACAATAGGAATGTTTTTTATTCCTGGTGGAAATAGCACTCAACATCGAGGTGTAGAAGCAGATATTTCATTTCCAAGTTTATGGAACAATGAAGATATTGGAGAAAAAAGTTTAGATTATTCATTGCCACCTAAAAAGATTGATTCATTTATTTCACAAGAGGCCTATGTTAAAGAAGGACCTGGCGCTTGGAAACCCATTGATCCTAATTGGATAAAACCTCTCAAAGAAAGATCACTTGCAAGAATTGATAAAGATGCAGACTTTAAAAAAATTGCTGAAGATTTTGCAAAGTCAGTTAAATCTGGAAAAATAATTAAACTTGCAGAAGTTCTAAATGATAGCAAAGATGTAAAAGCTAAAGAAGAAAAAGCAAAAAAGAAAAATAAAAAATACGCACCAAAAGAAGAAAAAGAAAAAGAGTATTTAGGTAGAGCCGACGTAAAAGAATCACTAAATGTTCTTTCAGACCTTATTTCAGTTGAGAATAATTGGAAACTGGAATAGCGGTTCTTATCTTGTTTGTTGGGGGCTATTTTTCAATCACCCCTAATTATGAAAATCCAAACTAAAGTTTGTATTTTCATAATGTCAATTTCTTAAATCACTTGATTCTTGACCCCATCACAGAATTCTGGAACTCTGTACACCTCCAAAAAGTGAGGTGAGGTATGCAGAAATCAAGTGCTAATATTTCTTCTAACAAAAAAACTTCAAGTAAAGTTAAGGATTCAATTAAATCTACGGCTCAGTCTAGTCATAAAAATTCTTTTGGTGGTTTAGATAAATCACTTTTGATTCATATGTTTGATTGTATGATTAAGAGTAGAGCTCTTGAAGAGCGACTTATTAAAATCTATAAAGCGGGCGATGCTTTTTTTTGGATTGGAGCTCCTGGAGAAGAAGCTTGGGGCGTTCCACTTGGAGTTTTAGCTAACAAAGGCAAAGGGCCTAAACATGATTGGCTACACTTGCACTATCGCTGTACTCCAACATTGGTAGCCATGGGAATGCCAATGATAGATTCAATTCGCCTCATGATGAATAAGGCAACCGACCCAAACACTGGTGGTAGAAACTTTTCAAATCATTATTGTTTTCCTGAATGGAATATCTCTCCAGTATCTTCACCCATCGAAGTACAATACATACAAGCATTGGGTACAGCTCATGTTCAAAAAAGAACTGGTGCGAAAGCTTTAACAATTGTCACAGGTGGTGATGCAGGTACCGCTGAGGGAGATTTCGCCTCTTGTTTAATTTGGTCCTCTCGTAAAGGAAATGAGTTACCAATTTTAATTACTGTTCAAAATAATAAATGGGGTATTTCTACTTCATACGAAGGGCAACATGGAGAAACTTCAATTGCAGATAGAGCGAAAGCTTTTAATATAAAATCAGAAGTTATAAATGGAAATGATACGATAGAGAGTTATATAAAAATTAAAGAATCAATGGATTATATTCGTAAAACAGGGAAACCAGCATTTTTAGAGGCGCATGTCTCAAGATTGTATGGGCATTCTTCTGCAAGTGGTGCAAATTTTATAACAAATGAAGAAGATTGTATTTCAACATTTGAGCGTCAACTTGTGGATGCTAATTATGTAAAGTCAGACTATCGTAAAAATTTATTTCAAAAATATGAAGAAGAGGCTCAAGCAATTGCAAATCAAGTGCGTTCAGAACTAGGGCCTAATCCTTCAACAATTTGGGATCATACGTATGCAAATAATGAAAATGCTGATTGGAGGAACTTCTAATGGCAAATATGGCACAAGCAATTCGAATGGCACTTCACTATGGAGAAAAACATCTTAATGTTAAAGATATTTTTGGACAAGATGTTGGTGCTCCTTTAGGTGGAGTATTTACAGCGACACAAGGTTTAGAAACAACATGGAACGCTCCACTTGACGAGCGCGGTATTATTGGAATGGCAATGGGTATTGCAATGACAGGTGATCGTTGTGTTGCTGAAATTCAATTTTGTGATTATATTTTTAATACGATTGATTTATTAAAAATTGCTGGAAACACAAATTGGGTTTCAAACGGAAATTACGAACTTCCTATGGTTGTGATGACTCCTGTGGGAGCTGGGATTCGTGGCTCAATTTATCATTCTCATTCATTTGATTCTTGGGCAAGTCGACTTCCAGGATGGAAAGTGGTTATGCCTGCAACTCCGATTGATGCCTATGGATTATTGATTGCTGCTATTAAAGATCCAAATCCTGTTTTGTTTTTAAAACCTAAAGCGCTAATGCGCGTAAGGGGTGAGGAATTACTTCCAGGTGAACCAGAAAGTGAAAAAGAATTAAAAGCAATGATAGATGCTCCAATTGGTGATCGCTCAAAATGGAAAGCGAATTGGCCAAACATTCAAGATCATATTGTCCCAATTGGAAAAGGTAAAGTAACTCGTGAAGGAAATCAAATTACAGTCGTGAGTTATGGTCGCCATCTTTTATTATGTAATCAAGCGGCAGATCAATTAGCCCAAGATGGGTATTCAGTTGAAGTGATAGATCTTCGCACAATAATTCCTTATGATTGGCAATTAATTAAAAATTCAATTGCAAAAACTGGTAGAGTTTTATTTGTAAACGAAGACACAGAAGTAACTAATTTTGGTGAGCATTTAGTTTATCGAACTGTTCAAGAATTATTTTATCATTTACTTGCGAGACCAAGAGTTGTGGCAGGTAAGAACTTACCTGGAATTGGCTTGGCGCCAGCACTTGAGGATGCTTCAGTTCCTCAGCTCAATGATATAATTGTTCAGATTAAAGATATTTGTTCTGAGATACCATAAAATTTAAAAAGTAAAAATAGGATTTATATGTCAAGGTTACATAAAAAAGGCGCACATCCGAACGCAGTTCAATTTGATAAATATGATTATTACAGACGATCTGTTCAATCCCCAGAGTCAGACGTATTGTTTTATCGTAAAACATTTAAAGAATTAACTGGACGGACACCGCAAATTTTCAGAGAGGATTTTTGTGGAACTCATGCGCTTTCTTGTGAATGGGTTAAGCTTGATAAAAAGTTTAAAGCTATAGGAATTGATTTAGATCCTGAGCCAATTAATTATGGAAAACAAAATTATCAATCTAAATTAGCAACCGAACAAACTTCTCGTATTGAAATTATGCAAAAAGATGTTTTATCTAAAGATTTGCCAAAGGCAGATTTGGTGTTAGCAGCAAACTTTTCATATTTTGTTTTTAAAACTAGAGAACGAATGAAAACTTATTTTGCAAGCGTAAAGTCCTCCTTAAACCCAAGAAGTTTGTTTATTATGGATACTTTTGGAGGTTCCCTTTGCTATGATGCAAATGAAGAATCCACTCGCCATAAGGATTTTACTTACTTTTGGGATCAAGAAAGTTTTGACCCTATTACTAATAGAGCGCATTTTCATATTCACTTTAAACCTCACGGCAAGAAAAAAATTGAGCGCGTATTTTCTTATGATTGGCGAATGTGGAGTGTTCCAGAGTTAAAAGAAATATTAGAAGAAGTTGGATTTAAAAAAATCCATATTTATTGGGAAGGTACAACTCGCGCAGGTGGTGGCAATGGAGTATTTAAATCAACTTCAATTGGTGAAGCATGCCAGAGTTGGATTGCTTACATTGTTGCTGAGAATTAATTAATCCAATTTATATTCTTCAGAAAGTTTTGGAATATTTACATCGTTTATTTTGAGTTCATGTATAAGTCGATATTGTAATGCATGTAATGAATTTAACTCACCATGATTTAAGAAAACTTTTTTTGGTGGATTATCTATCGACTTAACCCAACTAATAAGATCATCACTATCAGCATGAGCAGATAAAGATTCGCTAGTAAAAATTTCAGCTTCAACATCAATATCAGAATGATGAATTCTGATGCGACGTAATCCGTTTTTTAATAATAGCCCTTTAGTACCTTGGGCTTGATATCCAACAAATAAAACTCCTGAATTTTCATCAGGTAGAATGGCTTTGAGATGATGAAGGATTCGGCCACCTGTTAACATACCAGCAGCAGAGATTACAATTTTTGGTTGATCAGTATTCATGCATAAAAGCATTGACTCATCTGCATCAGTTACGATTTTAAAATCATGGGTTTGAAAATTAAAAGTTTCATCTGGAGAATCATTTAATTTTAAATCTCCATCATAATATTCGTACAAATGCGTAGCTTTACTGGCCATAGGTGAATCTAAATATACTGGGTAAATTGGTATTTTTTTATCGTGCTCAAGTTTATGAATAATATAAAGTAATTCTTGAGTTCTACCAACAGCAAAAGCAGGAATCACAAGTGTCCCGCCACGCCCAACGACTTTTTTAATTATATCTGCAATTTGTAAGGTCACATCAACTTTAGATTGAACTCTATCACCATATGTAGATTCTAAAACAAGATAATCAGTTTCATGAATTTGAATTGGATCTTTAAGTAAAAAAGATCTGCCATTTCCAAGGTCACCACTAAAGGTAATAATTTTTTGACCATTGCCATCTACATTATACGAAAACTGAACAATAGAAGAACCTAAAATATGACCAGCACGTAAAAATCGAACATGACAACTTTTATCCAACTCTATCCATTCATTAGATTTGCAACTGTAAAATGATTCTAAAGAGCGTATGGCATCACTTTCAGTATAAAGAGGCAGAGCAGGATCATGTTTAGAATGTTTTGTCTTATTGGCAAATTTTGCGTCTTCTTCTTGAAGTCGGCCAGAATCTGGCAGCATAATATTACATAATTGAAATGTAGCTTCAGTGGTATATATTTTTCCACGAAAACCCTCGCGAACAATTTTAGGAATATATCCAGAATGATCAATATGCGCATGTGATAAAATAATAGCATCAATTTGCGAGGCCAAGGCAAAGGTTTGCCAATTGAGTTCCCGTGATTCTTTAGGCCCTTGATATAAACCACAATCTAGCAAGTATTTTTTATTGTGATGTTCAATTAAAATTCGGCTACCAGTAACTGTCTCAGCTGCACCTAAAAAAGTTAATTTCATAAAAACTCCACGCAGGCGAATCCGCCATGTTTTGATTTTAAATTTGTAACTTGCCCCTGATAAAGTCTTGCAATGCACATTTGAACACGATCTTTATAAGCGTAAAACCGTAAATCATATTTTAATTTAATTGTCTCATTATCAATTTTAAATTCCATTTCTGGAGGGGGACAGTACTCCTGAGCAAGTATTTTTTCTTTACTTACTATATCGTCAAGAAGTTTTCTGCTAATTGATTCTCCTCTGAAACTCATTTTTGAACCAAAAGACTGTAATGGTTTAAAAAATAATTTTTTTCGCTGTGACCAAACTTCTGTAGAAACAAAATTATCAAGAACAGTAGATTTTAATAAATTTTTTTGAATTTCAGAAAGTTTATTATACCAAGGACTTAATGGATTGGTCCATTCTATCAATCTACTTTTATCTGCAAGCAAAGAATATTCTCGTGGATGCGGTGAAATAACTATTTCACTATTAGAAATACATTCTCGTAAGAATTTTGATTTTTCAGAAGAAAAAAGAAAATCAGTTGATCGATTATAAATAAAATTAAAGGATTTATTGAAATTTTTTAAATGGTCCTCAAACTTTTCTTTTAAGCTAGAATCTAAATTCAGAATTTGACTAAAAAGTCCGTGTTTTTTAAAAAGAGTATCAAAAACTAAAAATTCAACATAGAGTCTTTGTTGCTCAGGATCCTCATCTATAATAGCAATTTCAGGAGTTGAACTTATTTGAGCTAATCGCAATTCTTCTTTAATATTCTCGATAATTTCTAAATCAGAAAAATCATTAATAGGTAGTGGAGTATTTGTTGCTTTATACAGGTTATATCCTAGCAAGAGAAATGCCGCATTTGTATTGATTTCAATTAATTTTAATTGCTCTTCTTCATTGACATGAAAATCATAACTCATACAAATGGATTTATTTTTTGGATCTCTAGCTATAGAGGGATCAAGTTTAGATAAAACATCAAGTTGATAATCTTCATTTTCTCTAAGCGCATAACAATTTTTTACGACAAGCTTAGCTTGTTCTAAAATTGTTTTGCTTAATTTTAACTTAAAAGGAGAGATTAGATTTTCAGATACTAGTTCATCTAATTGGTTTTGGTTGAGTTGGGGGTATTCGGTGCAAAGATGTTTTATAAATAATGGCTTCATTAGTGAATTGTGCGACTTAATTTACTAATCGTCAATGAACAGAAATGAATAAACTAGAATCTGAAAACCCAAACTTACGTTTGTATTTTCATAATAACGGTAAAAAAGTTTAATCGTAATTACCTTCTGTAATAATTTGTTGGATTAAATTGACAAATACCAACTGCAGAACCGTTTACAGAAACACATCTAGAGTTTCTTCCACCACAAGAGTTAGGATTAGTTGCATCGCAAGTTAATATTGCGTCCTGATAACAAGAGTTATTGTTTGTACCATATGAAGGAACTTGAGGGTTTTGAGTCCATTGAGAATTTTGAGAATTCCAAAAGTAACTCATAAAACTAAGTTGATTTTGTGCGTGAAGAGGAACGGCAAATCTTCCTTCCATACAACCTAATCCCCAATTGCTATTATATACTGGTCGATAGTTTGTTGGACAATGACAAAATCCACTGTTAAAATTTTCTCGAATTGCATTTGGATTATAAGGATAATTCATAAATCCATTAACTTGACCATAATGTTGATTACAATTTGAATTTGAATAATTTGTTAAACAAAAATTTGTTGGTGCAGCAATTGGAGTTACTGCTTCAACATTATTATTATTAGCATTAGGACCATAACTTCTATTTGAATTGTTATTACCACAATTTGTAAGTGACAAGAAAAGGATTACTGATGAAACATTTGCGATTGTTTGTATTAATTTGTTTTTCATAAAAACCTCATTTTTAATATTTTAAAATTTTTAAAACATTTCAATTGGCTCTTAATTAGTATCGGCTTGCTTTTTAATCAAACAAAATGTTGTTTTACGGCATTCATTTGAAAATTGTACACCAGTCTTCAGTCGAGTTTCTTTGATTGTTCTGGGCAAAATCTTGTTAGCCCCAATAAAACTTAGGATAATGAACTAATAAGTGGTTATAGAACATTTTGAAAAAACTACTTACTATAACAGACATTTTTAAAAGTAGTTTTTTTTTGTTTAAAGGTGGTTCGTGCTATGAATCAGAATAAAGTCAGTCTAATTATTTTTTCTTGTTTAGTATGTTTATTTATTAAACCTAGTCTTGTTTTAGCTGGGGTGGATAAAAATTTACCCCTGAAAGATTTAAATGATACGATTACTGAAGGTGCTTTTAAGGGTGGGCAAGCAGGAGATGGTTTTAGTTTACTAAATTTCACTCGGGTAGTTTCAGCAAGTAAAAAATCTGAAAGAGTAATTTTTGAGATTGGCGATAAAAATGGAGTGAGTTATTCTGGTAAACCAGGATATTTTCACGCCCAATTAACTAAATTACCACCAGAGTTTACAATTGACTTTTCGCAAATGGGATTTTCAAAAGTTGATAAGAAAAAATTTATACAAGAATTTCGAAAATCTAAAATAATAAAAAAAATTGATTTAAATATTGATAATCAGGATAACTCAACTAATTTAACAATTAAATTTAAAAAACCTTTAAAAGTTAGGGTATATACGCTTTCGCCAAGTCTTAAATCGCCCAAAATTGTAGTCGATTTTATTTCAATTTAAATTATGAAAAGAACTCAACAAAAAAAAATTGTTTTTGCTTTTGTTTTAATATTTAATTTAATTTCGACCACTACTATAGCTCGAGTATTTAGTCTTAATGATCAAAAAGTTGCTTCTTACTTTAAGGGAACAACAGGATCTTCATTGGTTTTACAAAAGCCATTTTCTGAATCTATTGATTCTTCAGCCACAGTTTCACAAACATTTTCATCAAATCTTGCTGGAGAGATTGGTGTTGTTTATACATCCCCACAAGTTGGATTTTTACTTGGTGTTGAAATTATTCACCCTAAAGCCTTAGCTGGAGTAAGTGGATACGATGTTGCATCTCAAAATTTATTTACCTTGGATTCAGATGTCTCAGCACTTATTCCAAAATTTGGATTTGATATTGTTTTAGCAAAAGGTGAGTTATGGCGAGCTTATTTGAACTTGAGTGGTGGATCGGGAACTATGAGTTATACTAACCATTATGCTTTCACTACTGCGGGTCAGACGGCATTTAATAGTTTGGCTGATTTTTCAGAAGAGGTAGGTGGTGTGGCCTCTATGATGTCAGCCTCATTTGCTATAGAGAGTTTTTTAAGTGATGCAACAACCTTCACACTAGAGGCTGGATACCGCCAACTCAATTTTAATTCCTTAACATATAAAAAAGATGTTACTACAATTACGGGTTCTCACCTCAAAGGTGATGTTGTTAAAAAGTTAGATGGTACTACCGCAAAAGAAATTAATTTTGGTGGAGTTTTTGGTGGGTTAATTTTGAGATTTTATGTAGGCAAATAATTTCGAGCTGCTATTTTCTTGTTTGTTTGGGATGATTTATAATCATCCTTATAATAACTAACTTAGACTGCTAATATAGAGAATCAATTATATTTTTATATTTTTCATCAATAACTTTTCTTTTTAGTTTCATGGAAGGTGTAAGCTCTCCATCTTCGATAGTAAATTCATTTGGAAGTAAATAAAAATTTTTAATGGTTTCATGGGAAGCAAGTTGGTGATTTATATTTGCAATACCTTTTCGAATTAATTCTTGAACTTGAGATTTTTCTCTCAAGTCAGCAATTGATGTAAAAGAAATATTGTTCTCCTGAGCAAATTGAATAATCAAACTTTTATTGAGTGTGCATAATGCAACTATATATTTTTTTTGCTCACCATGTATATGGCATTGGCTAATATATTTAATTTGCTTTACTAAGCTCTCTAATTTTTGTGGTGCTATAAATTTTCCATTCGCTGTTTTAATTAAATCCCGTTTTCGATCAGTAATAACTAAGTTGCCTTTATTGTTAATATAACCAATATCGCCAGTTTTTAACCACGAGTCTAAAAATTGATAGTTGTTAGTTGAATTATTATTCATAACTGAGTCACCACTAACAAGAATTTCACCATCTGAGTTAATTTTAATATTTGCTCCTGAAATAGGTTTTCCAACTGTCCCAAATTGATAATCAAATTTTGTGTTTACTGTAATTGGACCAGAAGTTTCTGTTAAGCCATAACCTTCTAATACTAAAATACCAATGCCATGAAAAAATTCTGCAATATCTTTATTTAAAGTTGCTCCTCCAGTAATTGCAAACCTAAAACGAGAACCAAAGACCTCATGCTTTATTCGGTCCAGTACAAGTGGTTTAGCGATAAAGTACTTCAAAATTAATCCAATTGAAGCTAAATTATCAGTTTGTTGGATATGGCTAAGTTGAGAAGAAATATCTGTCGCTCGATTGAATGCAGTTCTTTGAAAAAAATTTGTTTCTGATTTCAGTTTTATTGAAGTATAAATTTTTTCAAAAATTCGGGGAACTCCCACAAGTATTGTCGGTTCGACTTCTTTTAGCTCCTGTCTAATTTTATCTAAGCTTTGCGAGAAGACGAGAGTATAATTAAAAAGAATATGTCCAAAATGCTCTGTTCGTCCCAATACATGTGAATAAGGTAATACTGAAAGTGTAATATCGTCAGATTTTACGTTCAATGTATTAAGTGCATTTAAAGAAGACGAATAAACATTATGATGAGTTAATGAAATAGGTTTAGGTCTACCTGTAGTTCCTGAAGTGTAAATTATTGTTGCTACACTATCAGGTGAAACGTTATCACAATTTAACTTAAAATTAGAAAATATATCAGTAGTAATAATTTCTAAATTGCTATTTTGTTGTTTATAAAATTGATTAAAGCTAATTACCTGAGAATCGATTTGATCAGTTTCATCAAAATCGAAAACTATAACTTTTTGAACAGTTTGACATCTTTGTTTTATCATCATCCATTGTTTTAACAAACTATAAGATTCAATAAATAGATATTTAATTTTACCATCATTTATAATATACTCTAAATCCTCACTAGAGATATTTGGATAAATGGGAATTGTAATTAGCTCACAACTTAATGCTGCCCAATCAACAAGAGCCCATTCATATCTTGAATTAGAAAAGATTCCTATTTTTGAATGCTTGCTTAAATCATTTGTTTTAAAAGTATAATGCAATTTAATAATTTCAGAAATATAGTTTTTCCAAATAATTGAAGACCATTTAGCATCTTTTTTACTTTTATATTTAATTGCAATTTTTTTTGGTGAAAGATCATAAGCAATAGGAAGTTGTCTCACTAAAGTATTTTTACTATCCATTTTTATCGACCATTTGCTGAGGTTGACAAAATAAGTTCAACATTTGTTTTTTCATCTTTACCAACAGTAACAGTTGTTTCTGCTGAAGCATTTGTAAAAGGTGCTTCTGCACGTATTCTTACAGGAGTTCCCGCTGGAATAGGATACCTTGAAATTGGTGGTTTATCTTCAAGTTTTAAATCATTAACATACACAATTGTATCTACACCAGCGTTTATGACTTTAATATTTACATAGCCTATAGAAATTTGTTGCAAATTTGCGTTCAATTTTTGGCCATTTACTGTTGCAGTATATCTCCCAGTATAGGGTAAATAGCCATCTGCTAATAAAGTAATTGTAAATGGAGTATTTGGTGAAACCTCAATTGCAGCTGGAGAAAATAATCCTGTATCAATACTATTTAAATAAATTCTAGCTTTGATGGGAGAGCTCTGAATTAATATTGAATACTTACCATTTGTAGATGGTTTAGTGCTGCCAAGTTCAGATTGACCGGCTTCTCCAGTGGAGTTATTTCCAGATTTTCCATCTGCACTGCCATTTTTTCCATGGCCAGACTTATCTTTTCCTTTGAAAACAAATGTTCCTCCAGGTATTTTTCCAGCTTTAAAATAATATGCTCCAAATAAAATACTTATTACAATTAAGATCACACTTAGAACTCTAACTATAGAGTCCAACGGACTTTGTTTTTTCTTATTAAATCTTACTTGCGCATGAACTCCACTTGAACTTGTACCGCGAATTTGTCCAAAAGCAATAGAGGAACTCATAGTTGATGATTTTGTCGCAGTTGATTTCTGAAATGCTTGACTAATATTAGATTGAGTTTTTCTAACTTCTAATGATTTATTTATGTTTTCACTATGAGTACTAATTAACGGTTTTGTATTTGTTAAATTATTTTGAGCTGTATTGTTTACAATATTACGAAGTTGAGCGCTTGGATTAGGGTTAATGGGAGTTAAGGCTGGTGGCTCCAATGCTAATAAACCTTTCGGTGCCCCATCATTACTTTGGGCAACTACCGAAAAAGTATTTTCAGGTATTGTATTTTGTGGATTGCTTTCAAGTTGAATTTTAGAATACTTAACGAGCTGGTTTTGGTTATATCTAAATTCGTCTTCAAATAAAAACTTCATGAATGTAGCAAAATCATTTCTTGTAAAATCAGGATATTCTTTATTCAAAAATCGAGTTAAATCTCTTAGTAACTCACTTGCCGTTTGATATCTTTGGGTCTTATCCTTCATTAAAGATTTTTTAACAATTTTTTCGAGTTCTGGAGGAATATTTGATGATACTCTTTTTATATCAGGAATATCACACTCTTTAATTCTTTTTAAAATATTAAATTCATTATTTGCAACAAATAGACGATCATCTGCAATTAACTCCCATAATATTATACCTAATGAAAAGATATCGGTTGTTTGATCTATTACAAGACCCTCTGCTTGCTCTGGGCTCATATAGCTAAATTTTCCCTTGAGAGTACCTACTCGTGTTGAATCACCAGCTGTTTCAGCTTTGGCGATTCCAAAATCGACAACTTTAATTTCACCCTCATAAGAGATCATAATATTTTGAGGGCTCATATCTCGATGAATAATATTTAAAGGTCTCCCAGAAGTTTTATCATTGCATTTATGAGCATGATCCAAACCGGCTGCGACTTCTCGAATAATATACACTATAAAAGGTAAATTAAGCTCAAGATTTTTTTTCTTTTTTTGTTGGAGCAATTGGCGCAAATTTTGACCTTGAACGTAATCCATTACAAGATACAATTGTGAATGTGAAACTTTAAAATCAATAATTGAAACGACATTGCTATGATCAAGATTTACCGCAATTTTCGCTTCTTCTTTAAACATGTCGATAAATTCTTTGGCGTCAGCATACTGCGGAAGGATACGTTTGATTGCAAAAAATTTATTAACTCCGTTAGCTCCAACAGATTTAGAAAGAAAAACTTCTGCCATTCCACCGGAATTCAGTTTTTCTAAGAGCACATAATTTCCGAGTCTCTCATAATTTTCTGACACAGTTATCCTTTCTTGTCAGATTATCTATCGGTAATATGAAGAAAATTATTAAGGTCTAGGGATTAAAATATGTTATGGATTGGCCTAACAGGCAGTATAGGTTCAGGGAAAACAACTGTTGCAAGACTCATCTTAAGTCTAGGTTTTCCTGTTATTGATGCAGATCAAATATCACATGAAGTTATTTCTAAAGGAACTAGTGCTTATTTAAAAGTTATTCAAAACTTTGGTCCAGGAGTTTTAAATTTAGATGGTGATATTGATCGAAAAAAATTAGGACAACTTGTTTTTCAGAATAAGAATAGCCTTTTTATTTTAGAATCAATAATTCACCCTGAAGTTCAACTAAAAGTAAAAAGTTTAAAAGAGATGTATGAAGCACAAGGCGCAAAAGCTGTTTTTTATGATGTCCCTTTGTTATTTGAAAAAAAATTAGAGAATCAATTTGATCAAATCTGGTGTGTATATACGACTAAAGAAAAACAAATTGAACGATTAAAATTAAGAAACAATTGGAACATAGAAGAAATTGAGAATCGAATTCAAAATCAAATTTCAATGGAAGAAAAAGCTAAAAGATCAACACATGTTATACTTAACAACAAAACAATTGAAGATCTAGATATCCAAGTAAAAAAAATAATTGAAAAGTTATAAGAAATTAATGCTCAAATTGAAATCTTTAGCAATTAACAGGAGGCAACTTTTTACAGCAGAGTTTGCTGATCGAATGGTAATTTTACAACCCTGTTTTTTTGCAAAAGGTACTACTACCTCTTCTCCAAAAGAAGACCCTAATGCTGCAACACCAGTAAAATCAAGTGTAATTTCAGTTTTGGTATCATACTTAGCTTGAAGTTCAGAATATATTTGAACGCCATATGGTCGACCTGTTAACATTACGCCAAATTCTTTTAACCTTATAGTTTGCATAGTCGCTCCCTTTCTCTTTCTATAAACTTATCAACTTCACCTCTGGTAATGTTCACAAAATTTCCGTTTATTAACAATAAACTAAAGCGTGATCCTCCAAAATTAGAAGAGGGATTTTTTTTAATGACCTCTTTCTGGCCGTTTGTAAAATTAAACATTAGCCCCAGTTTTTTTGAATCAACCCTTAATAAGGCACCATTACCCATGGCAACAATTAATAAATCACAAAGCCCTTTTCCTCTTTCATTCTCATCAGGCCAACAGCTAACTTTAGATTGAAATGCTTTTAAAAATGCCTCTTGATCAGTAAGTGATTTATATTTTAAATTTTCTTTTAAAGATTTTTGGATTCCTTTTCCTGTATCTCCTATAGCTAATTCCAAATAATTATTTGGACCATCAAATTGACCAATTAAAATATAGCAAGGCCCTTGTGCATGTGTTAGTGAGTTATCAGCTAGTTCACCAGTAATCCAACCTAAGTAACCTATGACATCTTCGCTGAAATTTTGTTTTATGAGCAAAGGTACCAAATCTTCTAGAATTTTCCGCTCTTGCCCTTTATAGGCAAGATAATGTAATGCTAAAAATGGTTTTTCGGTATCCTGAATTGTGGATAAGTTCTCATTATAGAAAACTCTATTATTAAATCTTCGTTTTAGTTCTGAAAAGAAACCAGCGGATTTTAATATTCTAATTGATGGAAGGTCTAACAAAACAACATATAATGATTTGCCAGACTCTAATATTGAAACAGCAGTAGTCATTAAAGTAATAATTCCATAACCATCAATTAGATTTATTAATCTTAGGTCAAAAGTATTATGATCAATCAATATTTTTTCAATGGAATCATTTTCTGTTAAAATTAAGTTCACATTTTGATTATTATAATGTTCGTTGGCGTATATATTTAATAATTCACTTTTCTTTATACAAATTTTGCTACCTTCAATAATCTCTTTAAATTTGTACTTTAGTCTTCGAATATTAAAAGTCGGCCTTGAAATTTTTAAAAACCTAGCGGCCTCAGATATGCTTAGTTTGTCTCCCATAAAGCAATCCTAACTATTTGTAATAAATATGTATTTTGCATAATTCTACAACACTTTACAACACTTTACAACACTTTACAACACTTTACATCTCAATAATAAAGTCTTTTTTAAAGTATATATAGAAAAGAGACTCCAAATCCTAAACCTTTTAATGTCAAAAGTTCTAAAGAACTTTCAAGAATCCAATTTTTTGTAAGCATTCCACCTAGACTTAATCCAAAAAAATAATTTTGAAAATTAACAATTGTTGCAATCCCATCCTCGGGATTTGAAGCAAGTTTGAAGTGCACATTATAGTAAGAAGATCTAATTGATTTTAAATTGAGTTCAAAGTTTTTAGAAATTGTGAAAAATTGATAGGTACCGATGGGAGTTGATGTAAAACCAATTTTCCAAAAAGAATTTTCCTCTTTATTATAACTGATTTGTATTCCTAATAATAGAGAACTAGTGGTGTCTAAATTTGTACTAGGGCCACTATAAAAACCAAACTCAGGAAAAAACTCAAATTGATTTTGAAGTTTACTTTTAGAATTTAATAAGCGCGAAGAGCTTTCGATATTATTTGTAACTTTTGTCTTAGTAGCAGTATTGGGTGGAGGGCTTTGAGTGTTTAATTCTGACTCAGAACTTTTGTCTGAAATAGACATTGAATCAAGGTGTACAGGTTCTGCAATACTGTCTAGATTTTGTGGTTCACTCTCTTCAATATTATTTTTTTTAAGTTGGCTATGCGGGCTTGCAATAGCAATTTGCAGGACCAAGGTATAAAGTAAAAAGATAATTATTGAATAGTATCTCATGCAGTTCATTATATCTTATATATGTTGATAGTGACAATGACTATTCTAACGAGTCTAATGGGGATGTTGTGAAAAAAATAAAATATTCTTTAATATCTGCTATATATTTTTTTGGTAATTATGTTTTAGCTTCTTCGGCACTTAATTTTAGAATTCACCATGAATATGAAAGCCCAAGGGCTCTTGGAATGGGTGATGCATTTGTTGCTTTAGCAAATGACTATAGTGCAATTTTTTATAACCCAGCAGCATTGGCAAGACGTGATGATGGACAAATTAATTTGTATATAGGGGGAAGCGCTGCTGTTGATTTTTTTACTTTTGGACAAAAAATTAGTGAGGCAGCTGATACGAATGGATCAGAAGCACAAAAAAAATCAAAAGTACTAAGCGTTCTAGATGATTCATATGGTGATAACTATTTTGTTAAATTAACGATGCCAAATGGAATTTGGGCAAGACCTAACTGGAGTGTGGCTGTAATTCCATTTACTGAAACATTAAATATGAGCATTCACAAAGGGTTTGGTCCGACATTAAATGTAACTTCTTATACAGATACAATTATGGCCTATGCTCTTGCAAAAGATTTCTATTGGTTTGAATCTGGAAGAACTTCTTTGGGAGTAACATTTAAATCAATTTATCGCGGATATATGAACTCATCGTTGTCAGTTGTGGATTCAATTTCTAGTCCATCAACAATTGTTAATCCAGACTTTTTATCAGAGGGAATAACTTTTGATGCTGATATTGGTGGACTATATACTCCTGAGATTCCTACGGAAGGATTTTGGTCTCTGCTTCGTTTGGCAAGACCTACTTTTGGTGCAGTAGTAAGAAATGTATTCGACTATGGATTTACAAATAATCTTCATGTTTATAATAAGACTAATACGACTAGTAAACCAGAACGACTTTATCGAAGAATAGATTTAGGAACAAGGTGGGAATATCCCGAATTCTTAATATTTGGTGGACGTGGAGTAATGGACTTTAGAGATATACTTCATCCAAATGTGAATTTTAAAAAGAGTTTGCATTTAGGATTTGAATTTGATTGGACAATGTTTACATGGTGGAGAGGTCATTACCGATTTGGTGTCAGCCAAGGTTATTTAACCGCTGGGGCTTCGGCACTATTTTCTTTTTTCAATCTAGATTTAGTTACTTATTCTGAAGATGTTGGTTCAAGAAATGAATCCGTTGAAAGTCGAAAATTTGAAATCAGGATGAATATAGATATTTAGTTCTATATTCAGCTCTAATTAGATTTTACAAGTCAAAAATTATGGGGTAATTATTCATCACCCCAATTGCAATTCGCAGATTAGAAAATAAATCTATTTTATAATTTTTTGAATTATCGCTGTGTTGATATGAGTTTTATCAATCAGATCTTGTTTTTGTAGTTGAGCTTCTTTTGATGTTGCAAATTTACCTACATTTACTCGATACCAAGTTTGACCTTTGATTGTTGCTGGAGAGTAAAAGGCTTCAAATTTTTGTTTTTTTAAGTCTTCTGCTTTTTTCTGAGCCTCTTCCTCTGATGGATATGATGCAATTTGAATAGTATATTTTGAACCTTCACTTTGAGCCATATCATTTAGAGTTGTAGGACTAATTGCATTTTGTTGATGTAAAGCCTCTTTAGGTGGGACTGAGGCTGGTTCTCTTGTCTCTTCTCCATGGTCTGTCGCTTGTGCTTTTTCGTCATGAGTATTTTTTGAATGGGACTTTTCATTTTTTGCAGTTGAATTCGCAGGCTCTTCATCAACAAATTCATTTGCCAAAGCTTCCACTTGGTCATCATTGAGATCTTCTTTTGTAGTTGCTGCTGCATTATGTCCTGAAGGTTCAGCCTTCGCTTCATTAGTATGAGCCTCGGAAGCAGATTGCTCTGCTGGCTCTTCATGTGTAGAAGCATCAACCTGATGTGAATTAGTTTGGGGCTCCATTGATGATAATCGATGTTGATTATCGCTAAATTTTTTTCCAACAAAGGTTCCTATTGAAAAAGAAAGTAGACTAATAAAAAATACTAAAACTATTTTAACTATTGTATCTGCACTAGATGATTTTGAATCGGCCATGATTCCCCCTTTATGTAATTGCATTTGCTCTATGCTGATTGTTAAATACTATCTTTCTTGTATATTAGGGTCAATGTGTCTATATTAACTTCATGAATAAAGATTTAAATTATAGCAAAGAATTACAAGTTGCAAAAGAAGCAGCACTCAAAGCAAGAAGTGTATTACTCAATCATTATGGAAAACTTTCGCAAGTTTCAGAGAAATTTCAGGCTGGCTTAGTGAGTGAAGCTGATAAAAATTCAGAAGTTGTAATCAGAGAGCATTTAGAAAATAATTTTACTGATTATAAATTTTTAGGCGAAGAAGATAGTTATGAAAATAAAAATAATATTTTAAACCTAGACCAAGGTCTATGGGTTGTAGATCCATTAGATGGGACTACAAATTATATTCATCGATTTCCAATTTTTTGTATCAGCATTGCGTTGGTCATTAATAAAGTTCCAGTTGTTGGTGTTATTGATGTTCCAATTTTAAATGAAACCTATTGGGCTTCTAAAAATGGAGGTTCATTTATGAATGGCCTTCCTATTAGCGTAAGTAAGACCGAAAAACTTAAAAATTGTTTAGCAGCTACTGGATTTTTTGCAGAAAAAGAAGATACAATAAATTCACAATTATTTTATTTTTCAAAAATTTTACGAAAAGTTAGAGGAATTCGTAGACCAGGTGCAGCTGCATTTGATTTATGTATGGTTGCGAGTGGAGTGTTTGATTTTTTTTGGGAACAAAATCTTTCACCTTGGGATGTTGCTGCTGGGCAACTTATTGTAGAAGAAGCTGGCGGTCAAAACTCAACGTTTATCGGAAAAAGTTATAACCCATGGGAGTCTACGATCTTATCTTCCAATTCAAATGTTCACCAACAAGTAGTAGATATTTTAAGTAGTCAAATTCCTGACAAGACTTAATTCCATTGTCAAAAAAAAATCAAATTTTACATAACTTAAAAGTCAAATTATTAACTCAATGAGTGTGATTATATTGGATGACTAAATTTATCCAACACAGAACTCACTACCTTTATCTGTATGGCATTATCTTTGCTTTAAGATCTCTTTATTGAATACGATGGAGGATCTGTGGCAGAAGAGAAAGCTTCGGAAGCAAAAGCAAATGAAGCTCCAGCAGCGTCTGGAGGAAAGTCCCAAAAGCCAACTTTATTTATAATTTTATCAATTGTTAATATGATAATCGTTGGTGCTGTTGGATTTATGATTTATGCGGGTAAAAAGAAAGAGGCACAAGAGCCTAAAATTGAACATGTCATAAAAGGAGAGCATGAAGCTCAACAAAATGATGAAAAAGGAGAGCATGAGTTCACAAAAGAAATGATTCGACTGGAATCTTTTGTTGTGAATATGGCTGGCTCAAGAGGGCGAAGAATTGCTCGAGTTACTATGGAGTTCGAAGTCGATAATGATAAAGTGAGAGATGAAATTGAGTCTCGAACTGCTCAAATCAGAGATATAATAATAATTATTTTATCAAGTAAAACACTTGAGTCGGTTGCAAGTAAAGAGGGTAAAGATTCTTTGCGAGAAGAAGTTCGAGATACTGTTAATGGATTTTTAACTAAAGGTAAAATCAAAAAAATATATTTTACTGAATTTATATATAACTAAATTAATTAATTTTTTATTTTTTAGTTTGTTTAAATTTATGGAGAGTTGACAAATATGAATCAGGTTTTATCGCAAAGCGAAGTTGATGCCTTACTTGCCGCAGTATCAGAATCTGATGGCGGTGGAAGTTCTTCCAGTTCATCCTCTTCTTCACAAAGTGGATCGTCAGGAAATTCAGGTAAAGTACAAAATGCTGGTGGAAAGCAAAATAATTTTGACGGCAGTGTAACTGAAAAAGTTGTCGTTGTTTACGATTTAACAAGCCAAGATAGAATTATTAGAGGTCGATTACCTCAACTTGATGTTATATACGAAAAATTTATGCGATCATTTCGCGTTTCAATATCTTCAGCTTTACGAAAAATTGCCACACTTAATTTAGCAAGCACTGATTTTTTAAAATTTGGCGAGTTTGTAAATACTTTACCGATGCCTACTTGCATGAGTGTATTGAGATTTAATTCTCTTAGAGGTTCAGCATTGTTTGTTATTGAAAGTAAACTTGCATATGCTCTTGTTGACAGTTTTTTCGGTGGGGCCGATCGCCCATTTACAAAAATTGAAGGTAAAGATTTTACACAAATCGAGTTGGCAATAGTTAGAAAAATTGTTGATCTTGCTATAGAGGATCTTGAGATAGCATGGGCTCCAATAGAAAAAATTGATTGTAGCTTTCAACGTACAGAAGTAAATCCTCAGTTTGTTGGTATTGTTCCACCAACGGATGTTGTTATTGCGACAACATTTGACGTTGAGCTTGAAAATGCTAATGGCACTATAACTCTCGTAATTCCATATGCGACAATTGAGCCAATAAAACAAAAACTACAATCTGGTTTCCAAGTGGAGTCAGATCAAACTGATAAAAAATTGTGGTATGAAACAATAACTGATCAGTTGATGAATACAAATGTAGAGCTAAAAGTAAACTTGGGAGAGTCTTCGATCATGTTGGAAGATCTTATGGATCTAAAAACTGGAGATGTGATTCCACTTGATCAAGATGCGTCTGGTGAATTTGATGTTAATGTCGAAAATGTGCCAAAATTTAAAGGTATCTATGGGATTCATCATGGTTCAGTAGCAATTCAAATTTCAAAATTAATAAATAATGGGTAACTAAATTAAAAGAAAATTCAGGAGATAATATGGGAGACAGTTTAGATAATTTGGCAGATAAGCTTTCTGCGGAAGTCGGTGGCGACCAATCAGGCGATTCATCTTCTTCCTCATCATCAAATTCAAGTTCTCCATTTGGAGATGAAAAAAAAGATAAAAATCTGCAAATGATTTTAGATATTCCACTAAAAGTTTCAGTTGAGTTGGGGAGAACTAAAATGCCAGTTCGCGATTTAATAAATTTAGCTCAAGGAAGCGTGATAGAGTTAAATAAATTAGCTGGCGAACCATTAGAAGTATATGTCAATGATAAAATGATTGCTCGGGGTGAAGCAGTAGTCGTGAATGAAAAATTTGGTGTGCGTTTAACTGATATTATTTCTCAAGCAGAACGAGTTGAACAATTAAAGTAAAGGATGTGCAAAGTGATTCTAAAACTTAAACATTTTATTTTTATAATTACTTTTGTGGTTTTTTTTCAAGTTAAATCAGAATTAGTAACAAATGCTGTTGCTGAATCTGGTGTCAGCTCCCAATTTACAGAAGCACCAATTCCAAATAAACCACAGTTTGATGAATCATTAATTCAATACAATCAACACAATCAACAAGACGAAACAAAAGTGCCTGTCCTAGCGCAAAAAAAAAATGTGGTAGAAACGCAATCGGGGCCTATATATAAAACAATTGTCTCTGTTTTTTTTATATTTATTTTTGGTGCTGCTGGAATTTGGTATTTAAAAAAGAAAGCTGTTGGAGTAAATCATACATCAACTTTAATGCAAATAAAAATACTTACTCAATATCATGTGGGTCCTAAAAAATCAATCGCAGTAGTTCGAATTGCAGGTGAGTCTCTTTTGCTTGGGATAACTGACAATAATATAAATTTAATTAAATCACTTTCATTATTGGATGAAGATCTTCAAGAGCAAAATCTTTCTGAGCAAAATCAAAATAGTTTTGGATCAACTATGAAGACTCAATCCGTTTCTTCAAACTCCACGCCTCCATCAAATACAGTGGTAAAATACGCAGGGAATTCGGCTGATAAGGATGAGGAGTTTTCCTTTGCAAGTTTAAAAAACATTGTAGATTCAAGACTAAAAAATATAAGGAAATGGTAAAATGAAATTAATTAAATTGAATATGATGAATTATTTGTTTCAATTTATTAATTCAATACTAGTTAAGTTTAAATCTAATTTTAGATTTAAACTTAAATTTATATTTATTATTTGTGGAATGTTAATTATAGTCCCCAAAATTGCATTAGCACAAGTTACACTTCCAACTTTAAACTTAGGCTTCAAATCAGTTGAAAATCCAAATGATCTCGTTAATAGTATCAAGATTGTATTGATACTCACTATTTTAACTCTTGCTCCTGCGATTTTAATTATGATGACAGGTTTTACGCGAATTATAATCGTATTATCATTTTTAAGACAAGCTATGGGTTTGCAACAAATGCCGCCCAATCAGATGCTTATTGGCCTTTCATTATTTTTAACTTTCTTTATAATGGGTCCTGTGTTTATTGATATAAACACAAATAGTTTACAACCTTTTATCAAGGGAGAAATTTCTCAAGAGATTGCTTTTAATACTGCGATGAAACCACTTCGACGTTTTATGTTCAATCAAACTCGTGATGCCGATTTAAGTTTATTTGTTCGCTTTGCTAAAATAGATAAACCAAACACAAGGGCTGATATTCCTTCTTTAGTTTTAATACCTGCATTTATTATAAGTGAATTAAAAACTGCATTTCTAATTGGGTTTATTATTTTCCTTCCGTTTCTTGTGATAGATATGGTTACAGCAAGCGCATTGATGGCCATGGGTATGATGATGTTGCCACCTGTGGTGGTTTCAATGCCATTAAAAGTGATGTTGTTTATTGTCGTAGATGGTTGGAGTTTATTAATGGGTTCAATGGTTAAAAGTTTTGGATAAAATGATTCTATCTTGGATTGAATAAAGGAATAAAATATGAATGAAGATTTAGTGCTAAAACTAATTCAAGATGCCATGAGAGTAACTGCATTTGTTTCCGCTCCAATTTTAGTAGGAACTTTACTGGTTGGTTTAATTGTTAGTATTTTTCAAGCTATCACCCAAATCAATGAAGCTTCTTTATCATTTATTCCAAAAATGATCGTTGTCGCAATAATATTAGTTCTAGTTGGACCTTGGATGATGGATCTTATGATTAATTATACTACTCAGCTATTCGAAAATATTTCAGTTTATGTTAGAGAATAAATCTAACTTAGAAAGCAATTATGTTTGATATATATCAATGGTCTGAACCAAAAATAATAATTTTTATTTTGGTCTTTTTACGGACCTTTGCTTTTTTAATTTCCTATCCCGTTTTTGGCTCTCCACAAATCCCAGTACATGTAAAAGTATTATTACCATTAGTAATTTCATTTACAGTATTTCCATCAATATGGACCAATAATACTATCGAAATTTCTTTTAATGATGCGATACTTTGGTTTGCTTTTAAGGAAGTAATATTAGGACTTTTTTTTGGTACTGTAGCAAAAATGATATTTTTTTCTTTGAATATTGCAGGACAAATTATAAGTGCGGCAATGGGTTTATCTGCTGCGCAGTTTTTTAATCCTTATTTAGGATCACAATCAACTGTTATCGAACAATTTCAATTTATGATTGGTTCGTTATTTTTTCTTGTAATAAATGGTCATCATTTAATGCTTACAGGTATGATCGAAAGTTTTCAAATAATACCACTAACTTTTGACACCTTAAATATAGCAGGTGTCAAAAGTGCTGCATTGATAGGGCAAGAGATTCTAGTCATAGGTCTTAAGATGAGCGCTCCAGTATTGATATCTATACTGCTCACACAAGTAGGCATGGGAATCATTGGTCGTGTAGTGCCTCAAATAAATGTTTTGGTAACAAGTTTGCATCTTACAATTTTATTAGGAATCTTTGTCATTTTTATGTCGGCCCCTATGTTTTTAAATCAAGTGTCTGGCCTAAAGGAGTATGTCGCAGATTCTGTAATTAAAATTATGAAAGAGTTTTGATATGGCTGATGAAGCTGGCGAAAAGACCGAAGAAGCAACGCAAGCACGGAGAGATGATTTTAGAAAACGAGGTCAAGTTCCAAACTCTAAGGAACTCGGATCAGCACTAATATTATTAACGATGTTTGTATTAATATATATTTCGGGAAAATATTTTTTAAGAAATATTTTTGAACTTTTTGAAACAAGTTATGGATTAACGTTGGTTCAATCTGTAAGAACTGAAGATTATAAACACGTTTTTACTCTTGCAATGGGTAAATTTTTTTATTTATTTGCACCACTAGGTTTTATTGCTGTGGCTATTGGAGTGATGTCATCCTTATTTCAAACAGGTTTTTTGCAAGTGGAAGATGCATTAACCCCTAAGTTAGATAAAATAAATCCAATCAATGGATTAAAACGAATTTTTAGTTTGCGTTCAGTTGTAGAGGGAATCAAATCCTTATTAAAAATCACTTTAGTTATCTATCTTATTTACACCGTACTTAAAAAAGAAGTTGCTGTGATCCCTCGCTTAATGGATTTCAGTCCTATGCAATTACTGAGCTACTCTGTAGATAAAATAGCTCAAGTTCTTGGATTAGTTGCGATTGTAATGCTTGTACTTGCTGTTGCAGATTATTTTTATCAAAGATGGGAACTTGAAAAGCAAATGATGATGTCAAAGCAAGAAGTTAAAGAAGAACATAAATCTCGTGAAGGTGACCCTTTAATTAAATCGAGAATTAGACGTATACAAAGAGATGTTGCAAATCGAAGAATGATGCAAAATGTTCCTAAAGCGGATGTCATAATTACGAATCCAACTCATATTGCTGTTGCATTAAAATATGATAAAAATTTACCAGCTCCACAAGTAATTGCAAAAGGTGGAGATCTAATTGCAGAAAAAATTAAAGCAATCGCTCGTGAGCATGGTATTCCAATTGTAGAAAATAAACCACTGGCAAGAACAATTTTTAAAACTTTAGAAATTGGACAAGTAATTCCAAAAGAACTATTCGTCGCAGTGGCAGAAGTATTGTCATACGTTTATAAATTAAAAAATAGGGTGATGAACTAATGGCAGATGTTTTTCTTTTTATAAAAAGATTTGAAAAATACACAAAGAATACCGATCTAATGATCGCATTTGCGTTGCTTGGAATTTTGGGAGTGATGATCATTCCAATTCCAGCAATCTTGTTAGATTTTACATTAACCCTTTCTCTAGCATTGAGTATATTAATTTTATTAGTCGCAATTTATACTAATAAAGCTTTAGAGTTTAGTGTGTTTCCTTCTTTACTTTTAATTTCAACTTTATTTAGGTTAGCTTTAAATGTTGCAACAACAAGAGTGATTTTATCACATGGTCATGAAGGACCAAGTGCCGCTGGTAGTGTCATTCATGCTTTTGGAAATTTCGTAATTGGAAATAATTATGTAATAGGATTTATTGTATTCGTAATTTTGGTAGTAATTAACTTTGTGGTTATCACTAAAGGATCTGGGCGAGTTGCCGAGGTTGCTGCGCGTTTTACATTGGATGCTATGCCAGGTAAACAAATGTCAATTGATGCAGATTTAAATGCAGGTCTAATCAATGAAACCGAAGCTCGCAAAAGAAGAAAAGATATAGAAGCAGAAGCAGATTTTTTCGGGGCCATGGATGGTGCTAGCAAGTTTGTTAGAGGTGATGCGATTGCTGGTATTATAATTACCATTGTAAATATTGTAGGTGGATTATTAATTGGTGTTCTTCAAAAAAATCTAGATGTTGCCGTTGCAGCAAAAAACTATACGATGCTGACTATTGGCGATGGCTTATTAGCGCAAATTCCTGCTTTAATTATATCAACAGCTGCTGGTATGGTTGTTACACGAAATTCACGCTCCGGCGAAAATATGGGTACAGAAATGACACGCCAACTTTTTGCAAACCATAGGGCGATTGCAATCTCTGGAGGTGTTTTAGGTTTGCTTTCATTAATTCCAGGATTACCTACAATTCCTTTTATGTTTATGGGTGTTTTGCTGGGCTCAGTTTCCTGGGTCATTTATCAATATCAAGAAGAAGAAAAAGAAACTAAAAGAAAATCTGAAGTTGATGCAGCTAGTGCTCCTAAGAAAGAAAATGTTGAATCCTTATTGCCACTTGATCTTGTGGAATTAGAAGTTGGCTATGGATTAATTAGCGTTGTTGAAAGTGATCAAAGTGGAGACTTACTAGAGCGAATTGTTTCAATTCGAAAACAATTCGCACTTGATCTGGGAGTTATAATTCCGAGTATTCATATTCGAGATAATTTACAACTAAATGCTGGGGAATACAGATTGTTAATCAAAGGAAATAAAGTCGGCGGAGGATCTCTTAGATCAGATTTATTGCTTGCCATGGATCCAGGTAATGTAAGTTATGAAGTTGATGGAATTCCAACAAAAGAACCTGCATTTGGTTTGGATGCCCTTTGGATTTCTCCTGCGATGAGAGAAGAAGCAGAAAACGCGGGCTATACTGTGGTTGATTTACCAACTGTAATGGCAACACATATAACTGAAATAATTAGAACACATGCACATGAATTATTAGGAAGACAAGAAGCTTCTCAATTAATTGAGAACTTAAGAAAAACAAATTCAAAAGTCGTCGAAGAACTAATACCTAATTTAATGACATTAGGTTCGGTTGTTCGAGTGTTACAAAATTTATTAAAAGAGCAAATTTCAATTCGTGATTTGTTATCAATTTTTGAAACCCTTGCCGATGAGGCGACTCGAGTAAAAGATATAGAATTATTAATCGAATCTGTAAGAAAATCTTTAGCTCGTTCTATTACTTCTAAATATAGAAATGATGAGGGAGTAGTGCAAGTCATTACCCTTCACCCATCAATTGAAGAGCTAATAGCAAATTCACTCATTCAAACAGAGCAGGGTGTACAGCTCATTATGGACCCACAAATGGCATCTAGAATGATTTCATCAATTGCTAGAACTATTGATTCACATCCAGAGATTGCAGGCCAACCAATATTACTAACAAGTCCAACATCTAGAAGACATATTTATAAAATTACTAGTCGATTTATACCTCAACTCATCGTATTAGCACACAGCGAATTAACTTCAGATGCCAACGTAAAGTCAACAGCGACAGTGGAGATAAACAATGCACGTTAAAAAGTACGAAGCAAAAACAATGAAAGAAGCTCTTGATATGGTCAAGGCAGATCTTGGTCCTGAGGCAATTATATTGTCTGCAAAAGATAATAGTAAAAAATACGGTTTGGTTGGAGAAGGAAGTGTAGAAGTTACAGCAGCAATAACAGATTTAAGTTTACGAAAAAAGCAAATTGTAGAGAATAGATTACCTGATAATAAAAAGGATATATTAAGAAAATCTACTGCTAAAAATCAAAAACATATTATCAACAAAGCTATTGCTAATTTTTCAAAACCAGAATCAAAAATTGAGTCTAAACATGAATTAAAAACAAATGTTAAAGTAATTGGGGCTCGCTCCAATGCCTCTGCCACTAGATACGCCGACATATTAGATGATGAATTCGATAATGATAATCAAACGGGCTACGGTGATGACTCCGATGATTTCACAATTAGTAACTTAAATATTGCCTCTGATAGAATTAAAAATGCCGCACAAAGAGCTTTAGATGCTGTTCAACTTGATAATTTTAGTTTATTTAATTCTCCTAAGTCGGCAGCCCTCAAAAAATTTGAAATTCAAAAAAATAATTTTAATACTACTGAAGCCAACTTTAACAATATCAATTTCACCTCAAGTGATCAAAACTTTATTAATAATTCCTCAATTGATTATGAAGAAAATGTTGTTGTTGAGAATCAAAATAAAATTATGGTTAACGATGGAGATGAAAAAGAAGTTATTGTCAGCTCCTTGCAAAAAGAAGTTGATGAATTAAGAAAAATTATTGAAGGCATTAAAAGTATGCCTCAAGGAAAAAATCAAAATATTTACCCTGGTTACGATTATGGAATTCAATATGAGCTTAGTTTTATTTTTGAAAAGTTACAAAACAGTGGAATAAAACCTGAGTATATTGCAGAAATTCTATCAGGAATTCAGGAACATCTACTACCACATCAAAAGAAAAACAAATCGCTTGCTGAAGGCTGTGTAGTAAAAAAATTTCTTGAAGAAATAAAAATATCTAATTCGGCATATTCAAATAAAATCCAAATATTTATAGGCGCAAGTGGGCATGGTAAAACTTCTTCTCTCATCAAATTGGCTTCACATCTTGCAATTAGAGATAAAAAGAAAATTGCAATAGCTACAATAGATACCTATAAAGTGGGAGCGACTGAACAGCTCAAAATTTATTCTCAGATTTTAAATGTTCCTTTTGTTGTAATACGAACTCCACAAGATTGGAATTCATTACAGCAAGAGATCGAATCCTTAGACTATATTTTACTAGATACTCCAGGTTTTGGTTTAAAAAATACATCGGAATTAGTGTTAATTCATAGACTGTTACCACCAGAGAAGTACTCGTCATCACATCACCTTGTGTTGTCTGCTACGTCCAAAGATGAAGATGCTTTTGAAATTGGTAAGCGGTTTATAAATATAAAATTTGATGATGTTATTTTTACAGCTTTAGATGAGTCATCAAAACATGGAGTGATTTACAATTTTCATAAGTATTATAATATTCCACTGCATTCTTTTGGAACTGGATCAAATATTCCTGAAGATTTTGAATTAGCAACGTCGGAAAGAGTTATAGATTTAATTTTTAAAATTTCAAACATTGGATTTGGATCGAATACACATTCAGCATAATGAGGGATTATCATGCGCGGAACAAAAACTATAAGTGTTACATCGGGTAAGGGCGGAGTAGGAAAATCAACAATTATTGCAAACCTTGCACTTCAACTTTCAGAAATGGATCAAAAAGTTCTCATTCTAGATGGTGATATCGGAATGGCAAATATGGATATCATGTTTGGATCTCGTGCACCATTTAATATTATTGATGTTTTGAATGAAAAAAAATCATTAGACGAAATTATTCACCCAATTAATCCTCGGATAGATTTAATTTCTGGAGGTAGTGGTATTACAGATTTTTATAAAATGTCGACTTTTCAAAAAAGATCTTTGCTGGATATAATTGAACAGATCCAATACAAGTATGATTACCTTTTAGTTGATACTGCTCCTGGATTAAATGAGCATGTATTTTATCTAAACGCTGCTGTTGATCAGGCTATTTTAGTATTAACGCCAGAGCCAGCCAGTTTTACTGATGCTTATGCTCTTCTTAAAGTTATGTATAATAATTTTCATTTGAAAAGAATTACAATTCTTTGCAATCAAGTTCGTGATTATCAAGAAGGTATTCATCTATTTCATAAGTTTGCAGATGTTGTAGATCAGTTTTTAAATGTGGGATTAAATTTAATTGGAGTCATACCACATGATCAGAACATGAGAAAACTGAATTTTCAACAAAGGTTGGTAGTAAATCAAAATCCGGACTCTTGTGTTGCTGAAGCATTTAGAGGAATCAGTTTTAATCTATTAGACGATAGTTTGATCCCAAACACATCTCAAGGATTAAAGTTGTTTTGGTCCCAGCTTGTAGGCCTGGCATAAAATGAATTGGACTTTTAAGTTGAGATTCCAAGTGTTAATTTATTTAAAGGCCATGGTAAGAAGTTAATAAGGGGTTTGTGATGACGAAATCATCTGCGTTATTGAAGAAATATAAAGAGGATCCAACAAGACTGACTCCTCAGCAAAAAGATAGACTCATCATGGAGTATGCTCCATTAATTCGATTTATCGCACAAAAAATTGCGGTGCGCCTACCTTCTAATATTGAATTGGATGATTTAATTTCTGCAGGTGTAATTGGTTTAATGGATGCTATTGAAAAATATGATCCGTCTCGAGATAATAAATTTAAAACCTATGCAGAATTTAGAATTCGTGGTGCAATTCTTGATGAATTAAGAGCACAAGATTGGATACCACGATCTATTCGTGATAAAGCAAAGGTTATTGATAAAAAAATTATTCAATTAGAATCTGAGTTGGGGCGAGTAGTTACAGAAGAGGAAATGGCTAAAGGGTTAAACATTACAATCGAAGAGTATCATGAGCTCATAAATCAAACTAGACCAGTCAGTTTATTATCAATTGATGAATCTCCAACTTTTAGCGATTACGATAAAAAATCAATATTAAATATTTTAGAGGGATGCAAATTAGCAAATCCATTTAACCAACTAAATATAAAATCAGTAAAAGAAATTGTATGTAAAGCAATGGACGATTTGCCAGAGCGACAAAAGATGGTTTTATCATTATACTATTATGAAGATTTAAGTTTAAAGGAAATTGGTCAAGTATTAAGAGTTACGGAAAGTCGAGTTTCCCAACTTCATGCCCAAGCCGTTCAACGTTTACGAGCAAGATTATCAGAAGTAATTAATTCAGGCGAAATGGATGTGGTATGATAAAAAAGATTTTACTATTCGAGTTCATCTCAAAAAAATTTAAATCATATCAAAGTAAATTAAATTTTAAAAAATATATTTGAAAGTATATCAAAATTTGAAGGTAGTTAACAATTTAATTTTTTTCCATAATGAGTACAAAATATAATATACTGATCCTGATTAAGCTTAATACTTTAAACTTTTATTAATATGTTGTTAAATTCAGTTTACTTAAGGTAACTCGGCGATTCTCTCCATTAGGCTCCTTAAGACTTACTATTCGTAGTTCTCATTCGCCCTCTGTCGTGCGGACTTGATTTACCAAAAGTGAACTGTATTCATGAGTTAACAGATTTTAATAAATAAGGATAAATGTGAAAAGCAGAAGAGTTTTTATTGGTTCAATAATTTCAGGACTAATTCCAATACTAGGTTATTCTATTTATGGGAGATTTTTTATGAATATTAAATCGCAATCAAAAATGCCAGTCTTCTTTTTTGGGCACGGCTCTCCAATGAATGCAATCGAACGAAATCAATACACAGAAACACTACGCGAAATAGCTAAAAAAATTCCAACTCCAAACGCAATTTTATGTGTATCTGCACATTGGGAAACAAATGGCACTTGGGTGACAAGCATGGAAAGTCCAAAAACGATTCATGATTTTTACGGATTTCCCAAGGAGCTTTTTGATATTCAATATCCAGCTCCAGGAAATTTTTCATTAGCAAAAAACATTTCAGAAATAATTAGTAACCCTAAAATAAATTTAGATGCAAATGAATGGGGATTAGACCATGGCACATGGTCTGTCCTGCGGCATCTTTATCCTGATGCAAATATACCAGTCCTTCAACTTAGTTTAGATAAAAGAAAGCCAATGTCTTTTCATTTCGAATTAGGAAAAGAACTAAGTTATTTAAGAGAGAAGGGGGTTTTAATAATAGGTAGTGGTAACCTTGTCCACAATTTACAAAAAATTGATTGGAGTCCCAATGTTAAACCTCATGATTGGGCACAAGAATTTGATGATTGGATCAAAAATAAAATTACATCAAGAGATTTTAATTCAATTTTAAATGAATCTTTAAACTTACCCTCTGGAAAATTAAGTCACCCAACTGCAGAGCACTTTCATCCGTTACTTTATATTTTAGGATCTTCAACAAATGAGGATACTTTAAAATTTGAGTACGAAGATATTCAACACGCATCTATTTCAATGCGAAGTCTAAGCTTTACGTAAATTAATTTAATTTTTCATCCCTTTAAACGTTGTGAGCTGACAAGCAGGCCAGTATGATTATATACAATTTATTATTTTTCAGGGTTTAAACATAGCAGCGTGCAAATACCAAAGATTAGTTTATTGACCATTTCTATTTTGCATACCTATTCTAAATTGATGAAAAGAATTATATCTTTGTTTCCAATCTTTGGAATATTTTCATTTTTGATTTTATATTTTTATGCTTCTATATTGTATCCGGGGAGCGCAAGGCTTAACGCATCCCAAATTGGCTATAGTCATTTTAATAATTATTGGTGCGATCTTCTGGATATTATGACTTATTCTGGTCATTTGAATCCTGGTCGACCATTTGCGCTTGTTGGTACAGTGTTGTTACCACTAAGCCTCATTCCATAATACATTCATATTTGTTCTGTAAATTTTTTGTTTTTTCAATTTTTTAAAAGATTGCTTAAAAGATTATTGGAGTATTTAATTATATTGATTGTTGAATATTTTAAAAAGGAGAACAAATGAAATTATTTTCAAATTTATTTATTTTTATTTTTATCTTTAAATCAAGTTTATGTTTCGCAACTCTATGTACAAACTGGAGTACTCCTGAAATTATTGGGCATTTAGATACAAAAATAATATCAGAAGCAAGTGGATTGGCTTATTCAAAAATAATTTCAAACCGACTTTATCATAATAATGATTCTGGAGATGGTCCGTATTTTTATTACACAGATATGGCAGGAGCAAATACACATAAAATACAAATTTCAGATTATAGTCCAAATGATGTTGAGGAAATTGCTGTAGGAGGATGTCTAAATGGACAGTCTTGTATATTTTTAGCAGATATTGGTGACAACCATGAAGTGCGAGCTTCTGTTGAGTTATTAATAATTCAAGAAGAGAAAAATTTTTTACAACCAGTGCGACCGATTCAAAAATTACAAATAAAATATCCAGATCATCCTCATGATGCTGAAGCAATGTTTATTCATCCAAATGGTGATGTTTATATAATGACAAAAGAGTTTAGTTTCGTTACCAGAAGAGCTTACGCTGCAAAAATATTTAAAATTTCAAAACAATTATTATTATCATCTAACCCTGTTGTTTTTGAACATGTTGGAGAGATAGATATTCCTTGGATAAATTATAATTATGGATTGCTTGGCCAAATTATTACTGGGGCAACAATTTCAGAAGATGGAAAAAAGTTTGCTATCCTTACGTATGAAAATATAATAGAATTTAATCTTGATATTTCAAATTTATTAAATCTGAACACTACAAATTTAAAAGAAGATATAGATTATAAAATTATTAATTTAAGAAGTATTTCTCCACAACAAGAGGCCATAACTTATCTTTTGGGAAGCAAAAGCATACTTTTTTCAACAGAAGCCGCAAATTCAAATAAAGCTGAAATTTTCAAATTGAATTGTCTGAATTAAAAAAATAAAAAGGTTAAGTATTTATTAAAAATTTTCTGATGAAAAGAGAAAAAACTAAGAAAATTGGTCG
>SXGU01299667.1_pt1 | contig 35496 bp, 33 predicted proteins | sample 3174531 | NCBI WGS metagenome assembly SXGU01 (sample SAMN11356863, study PRJNA531348) | freshwater metagenome | isolation source: freshwater sample F1-140 | place: China: Fuxian Lake, Yuxi | collected 2017-12-25 | reverse complement strand
CTTGCTTAGCAGGTATTCGTAGAGGTCGCCCTTGTTGTCGCCGGATTCCAGAGGCAACTCGTTGATCATCTGTATGGCCTTGACCAGCAGGCTCGGCTTTTCGATGACCAGGCGGGCGTCCTTCATGTAGTCGCCAAAGCGAATGTCGCTGGTGTGCTCACGGAAATGGCGAAATACCTCGTCGCGTATCAGGCCAAGCAGCCTGTCCGGATCGCCTTCGTGGACGAAGTGGCTCCAGCGCAGGTGCTGCTGTTCGGCAGCAAACCGGCGCGTGAATGTCTTGCCGGTGCGTCCCTGCCGCTTCTCATCGCGAGACTCGTTGATGTCGAGCAGGCGAGAAAACATCAGGAAAGTGACTTGTTCGATAACGGTCATCGGATTCGCGATGCCACCCTGCCAGAACTCCAGCCAGAGTCGATCGATTTTGTTCTTGAGTTCGCCAGTAATCATGGAACGTCTGTTGTACCTGTATTGAGTTAGTTGTTGACTGATGCGGTGTCCGTGGTTCGTTCCTTTGGCCGATGACCAAAGCTCTGGACGATTTCTAGCAGTCGGTCAATCTGATCGTCGTCATTGAATAGACTGTCTGGCTCCCCGAGGGCAGCGAAAGGCATCTCGTAAAGGCTATCCAGCTCAATGGCGCCGGTCTTGGCAATTTGGCGCTTGAGCAAGCCAAGAAACTGGACTTGTTTGGCGGACAGCGACGGATAGGCTTGCACGAACTCGGCAAAGCGCTGATTGACGGCCGCGTCATCCATACCGATGACCGAGCGAAGAATCGTTTCCATGGGTGCCGCAGTGTCATAGAAACTCTTCAACACGTTGAGATCAACGTCAGGGTGTCTGGTGTGGACCAGTGCGTTCAGCGAATCCAACTCGGCTTCTGTCACTGGCTCGCAATTTCGAATTTTCCGCAGAACGGGGTCGGTTTCGAACAACGCCTGCAGGGCTTTTTCCACCTTGACTCGATACGCCTTCATATCAATGGTGACCAAGTACGTAGATTGCTGTTCTCGTACCACGTCGGAATCGGCGACATCAATGATTGGCGGACCGAATGTTGGTGGGGTGTTTGCATCCCGATACCTGAGAATATCGCGCAACTCGGTGCGAATCTCCTCGATTTCCTCCAGTGAGGCTGATCGCCACCAGTCCGCATCTCGCGCTTTTTTGACCCAAGTCGCTTTGGCCTTTACCTGATTGAGATTCGTCTGCAATTGAAGCAGCCAGTCAATGGCCTCGCCCACCAGATCATCAAAGTGCGTTGAGCCTTTCAGCTTTTCTCGCTGGATGTTGGTGACCAACAAATCCCACTGGTAGGCATCGGCATGTCCGCGGATGTCCACCCACTGCATCAACGGGGCGATTTCAGTATTCAACAAGATAACCGTATTCGGCGCGAACTGGCGGACCACAGAAAGGTCGCTCATCTGCTGCTTTATCTTCCATCTGTCGCGTACCGCCAGCGCCTTCTCATCGAGGCTGTTGATAGCCTTGTGCAGCCATTGTGCGAGCACATCAAAGAAATCAACCTCGAGTGCCTTTTGTGCTTCCTGAGCTAACGTCAGCCGTGCCTCGAATAGGCGCTGCATCGTGGACTTTGACTGACTAACCGTTACGTCACGAAGCGTCAGCCCGTGATACTCCACGACCCCCCAGTGATCGAACACTTGAAAATGGGTCTTGTCTTTGCCTGGGCCGAACAATCCTTTGCAAAGTCGAGTACCGCGGCCCAGCATCTGCCAGAACTTGATCGGCGACTTGACGGGGCGCGCAAAGACCAGATTGACGATCTCCGGCACATCGATACCCGTGTCAAGCATATCAACTGAGATAGCGATGGTCAGCTGATCGTTGTTGCCGTCGCCCTTGAAGTCGTCGATCAACTCGTCAGCACGAGGGTCGTAGTTGTCGATGACCTGGCAGAACTTACCCGCATACTGCGGAAACATCTCGTCAAACATCTCCTCCAGCAACTTCGCATGACGGTGATTGCGGGCAAAGACAATCGTCTTTCCCAATGTCTGTCCGTCTGCCTGCCGGATGCCATGATCCATAAGGTTCTGGAGGATCTTACGATTTGTGTCCTTGTTGTAGATTGCTTGGTCAATCTCGTCGCTGTCGAAATCGAGCGTGTTGGGATCGATGCCCTGATCTTCAAGCTCGGCAACCTGCTCGGCTGTCAGCGCGTGGCCCTTAATGCCCTCACGTAAGAAGCGTGTCGTGTGCTTGACCACCTCGTAGGGCACGAGATAGCCCTCTTCAACGGCGCGTTCTAGGTCGTAATTGGCTGTCGGCTCCTTGAAGTCACAGTCGAAAAGCCGGCAAGTCGATCTACTGACCATCTCAACGGGCGTTGCGGTCAAGCCAAGCTGAAGCGCATCGAAGTAACGGAAAAGATCACCATAGATGTTGTAGATGCTGCGGTGTGATTCGTCAGCGATGATCAGATCGAAAAAGCCAGGATCGAAACGTTCGAAGATCTTCAGCATGGCCGGATAGGTCGCTACAAAGATCTGGTTTGCCGTGTCGTCAGCACTCGCCTTGGTAAGAACTGTCGTTGGTGCACTCAGGAACTGGTTGTATGCATTGCGGGCTTGTTTGCGCAGCTCACGCCGATCGCACAGGAAAAGAACGCGCTTGGCCCAACCGGCTTGCATGCATACATCAGACAAGGCAATAGCAAGGCGTGTCTTGCCTGTGCCGGTGGCTTGTACAGCCAATGCCTTTCGTTGCTTGATTTCGAACCGCTCGCAAATTCTTTTTAGCGCCTCATGTTGATACAAGCGGTCAGTCAAAATCTCCGGCTTCGGCGCGACAGTGGTGAACGGTTTGCGCAGGGCTCGCTGGTGGATCAGGTATTGCAAGCTGCTCTTGGAATAGAAATCGTAGAGGCGACGAGGAGGATATCCTTGACCCGGATGGTCATCCCATATCCAAATCTCGTAACCGTTGGTATAGAAAATAACCGGGCGCTGACCATGTGTTTTTTCGAGACCATCGGCATAGTGCCTGGCCTGATGCCTCCCTTTTTCGGCGTCGACTGCGGTCTTCTTTGCCTCGACTACCGCAAGCGGCTTTCCGTTATCGTCCCAAAGGACATAGTCGGCCCGTCCAAGGCCAGTGGCCGTTGGTTGGTGCTTCACCTCCGCTTCCTGAGTGACCTGCTCAGTATCGGTACCATCGGCACCAACATTCCAGCCGCGACCTGCTAGCAAGGTGTCTATCAGGCGAGAACGTGTAGTTTGTTCATTGAAGTGCAGATCATCGGCGGCTTGCTGAGCTTTTCGCCGAATCTCAGTGAGCTCCTGCGCCGACTTTTGCAGTGCTGCAGCTTTCGATCGTTCCTCGTCAAGCTCGGCCAGCAATACCTGCATCTGGGCTTCCTGCTTGGCGAATTGCTCAAGTAGCACTTTGCGCTCATTCTTGTACTCGCTCTTGGGCGAGGTCGGGGGTTGCGGCTGTTGAAATTCTGGCAACCCGGCGGCATTGCTGCCGATGTAGGTTGCGTAAAGCCAGCGTCCGAGATCCCAGGCTTCACGTACAAGCCACAGCGCACCGTTAACAGAGATTTTGTCGCCGTGAGCTGCCTTGTTGCCATGGATGCGAAGAGCATGAAGCTTGTCTACGACTACAGTCGGGGTAACCGACTTGAAGGCATCATTGCTAAGTAGGTCCATGAAATTGGACATGGGGGCTCGTGGCAGTCCAGCCTCCTGGAAGACGATGCTGACGCATCGCTCGGCGTAGGCGCGCAACTTGACAACAGCACTCTCGGGATCCGTGTGTGCATAATGTTCCGCGAACGCGCATAGTGACGCCAGCTCAGGCCAGCGCCGCCTCAGGTGCTCGAAATTCCGGGACTGCATAAGATCAACTCTTTCCATACCGGCCTTCTAAGCGAAGACCGTGCCATGTCGCAATCAACGACATCATATGTTAGCTAGTTGGTTTGCGTCGCTGGGTAGCGCAATAGTCTGCAAGCTATTTCGGTATTCCGCATTTTTCGAGCCAACTACCGACTGTCTGATAGTTCTTGAAACCCAACAGCTTGGTCATCTGCGCAAGATTACCCCGTGTCGCCACATGGGCTCGGCTTAGATAGTGCCTCTTTACTTCATCCAGCAGTGCTATTAAGTCCACTCCTTCCTCAATGGGGCGGTTCAAGATGGCATCCTTGTGCCCGCTAATTGAACCCAGATCGAGGATGGCGTCTTTCATCGATTCGGCGCTGATCGATTCCTCTTCACTCCAGACCATTACCCGCTGGAGAGTATTCCTGAGCTCGCGAACATTGCCAGGCCAAGCGTGTCTTTGCATAACATTCTTTGCGCCAGCAGAAAGCTTCTTATCCAGATGGTTTGGGTCACCCTGCATTTCGCGGTTGATCTCTTCCAGAAACTGATCGATTAGCAGGGTAAGGTCACCTGATCGCTCGCGCAGAGGCGGCAGTTTCAGGATTGCGACCGCCAACCGGAAGAACAAATCCTCCCTGAAGCGACCGGCTGCGACCTCTTTGATAAGAGTTCTATTGGTAGCCGCAATAATACGAACATCCACTTTGCGGGCCGCGCTTTCACCGATTCGGACTACTTCTCCTTGTTGCAGGACCCTCAATAGCTTGACCTGAACCGCTAGGGGCAGTTCACCAACTTCATCTAGGAACAGGGTGCCGCCATGCGCCTCTTCGAAATGTCCCGCACGATCTGCTGTGGCACCAGAAAATGCGCTTTTTTTGTGCCCAAAGAACTCTGATTCCACTAACTCAGTCGGGATAGCGCCACAGTTCACAGCAATTAGAGGCTTTCCTGCCCGAAGTCCAGCCCCGTGTATGGCACGCGCAAAAAGCTCCTTGCCGGTACCACTTTCCCCCTCGATTAAAACGGGAATGTTCCGGATCGCAATGCGCCTCGCCCGACTAATGACCTGTCGCATTTGCGGACTTCGGCACAAGATGTCAGCAAATGCCGGGGCCTCCTCAGGCTTTCCTTGGGCCAGGCGTTCCAGTTTCTGGTCTGAACGCCTCGTCAAATCGGGGATGAACTCCGCGGAGATGTCGAACGGTACGCGTGCGACTCTGACTCCGTGCTCCTTCGAAGACTCGATTAGCTCCGCCGGGAATCGAGTCTTAGCTAGGAGTATCCATACCGCGGCCATGGATGGCGTTCCCGGGCTGAGATGGAACGTCAGGTCGACGTCGTTCCCATGCTTATTTAGAAGATCGCTAGTTTCCCGGACGACGGCCTCATGTATCTCACCAAATTGCGTCGGCCCCGTTAACGGACATTGACGCGTCTCGATCTTTCCGGAAGAAGATCGCCTGACAAGCCAGTCACGGTACTTTGCGGTTTTTGCCTTGCTCCAGTCGCTAAGCAACATCACCAAATCGAAGTTGCGCCAAGCAAGGGCTTGAGCAATAGGGCCAATGCCTGCACTCCCGATTCCCTCGGAAGCGTCCAGGTCCGTCTTTCCAATCCAGCAGATCAGAGCTTTCATAATTCATCCATAAGCAATCATGCAATACCACATCTAATAATATGCCACTAATTGCTTACAGGTCAAGCCGTCACGGCCATAAATAGGGAAACAGTAGCAATAACAATGCACTAAATAATTTATGTCAGAGTGGCACGCTAGATGCTAATAGGTTGTCATCGAAAACCATAAAGCACACATCATCCAAGTATTGCTATGAACCGTCCTAATCAAATCCGTCAGGTCTATGCCGAGCTTCGGGCATCGCTCGGGCCCTCTGTCTCGGCCCATATAGCGCTTGAACTTGCCGAGTCGATTGTCGATCTGTTCAGCATCGATGAAGAGCAAGGTGGCCCGGTATTTGATATCCGGATTGGTGGACTACCGTTCCATCAATGGTCCGTGGATGTCGCAATGGCCGATGGTGGTTGGCGACTGCTGGGGTACGAACTGAGCCAAGCCAGGGCAATCGAGGAACAGGAAGAGTGGGAGATGGTCGTCCATCGCGGCTTCAAACAAATCAATGAAGGAGCGTATGCATGAGCAAGTCTAAATTTGGGATCGCCTTGGCCGCAAGGGAACACCTGGCGGGTGGTCACCCGATTACTCGACTGGAGGCAATTGTTCTCTATGGGGTATCCAATCTGCCAGACGTGATCAAGGAAATGCGGCGTGAGGGCTGGGTCGTGCAATCGAGGCTCGTGCCATTTGCCAGTGCGGTAGCTCGTGTGAACAAGCATGCGGTCGTTCAGCCTCCGTCGAATCTGCCAGTGCGCGAGATTCACCTGACCGAGTACTGGATCAGCAAATGAGGCGCACCTTTAGCCAACTGCAAAAGCGCGTCCTTGCCTGGCGTACAGGCGGGTACTGCAAGCTGTGCTGCGCCCCGCTGGGGAAGCGATTCCATGCCGACCACGTTGTGCCCTTCTCGAAGGGTGGCCCGACGGTAACGAATAACGGGCAAGCGCTTTGTGCTGTCTGCAATTTGAGGAAGGGGAATCAATGAACCTGAAGCTTCGCCCTTGGCAGGTAGATGCCCTGCAAAAGGCAATTCAGTGGCTAGTGCACGATCGAACCGATCGACATTTCCTGATCAATGCGGCACCTGGGGCCGGAAAGACGCTGGCCTCCTGCGCGATTTCGCAGTCACTCATCGAACTAAACGAGATCGATCGCGTAATTGTGATCGCTCCGCGGTCGGAAGTCGTCAACCAGTGGGCAGATGATTTCCGCAACGTTACCGGCCGCCATATGGGTAAGGTCACGGCACGCGATGGCGACCTCAGCGGAATGGGCATTGACGTCTGCGCGACCTGGTCAGCTGTGCAGGGTTTGCTACCCGAGCTTCAGGCGGTTTGCCGTGCCTCGCGCACACTGGTGATCTGTGACGAACACCACCATGCCGCGGTCGAGGCCGCCTGGGGAAATAGTGCTGGAGGGGCATTCGCCGACGCATGCTTTGTCCTTGTGCTGACCGGGACCCCAATTCGCTCGGATGGGGCGCAATCTGTCTGGCTCGCTTACGACGATGCCGGTGCAATCGATCACCCGGAGGCCGGAACTTACACATTGACCTACGGTGTTGCAGTGGATCTCGGCTACTGTCGTCCGGTGACATTTCATCGGCATGAAGGTAAGTTCACCGTCGATCTTGACGGTGGGTATGCGGTGCATGTCTCAGGGCACAGCAAGGCTAAGCTGCCTAACGAGCTGGCGCGCATTTCTGGACTGCAGGCGGCGCTGGATTTCTATCGACTTGCCAGGACCCCGCAATACATACCCGGCACTGGCTCACCGCTTCTGACCGGGTACCAGGCGACCATGGTCGAATGTGGCAGCCAAAAGCTCGACGAACTGCGCCATCGGATGCCCAACGCCGGCGGTCTCGTGATTGCCCCGACGATCGAAATCGCGGAATACATGGTTCAACTCATCGAGATGATCGAGGGAGAGCGTCCAATTCTGGTCCACAGCCAGATGCCGAGTCCGGACGCCAAGATCAAGGCTTTTCGGAACACCGACAAGCGCTGGCTGGTGTCCGTGGCCATGGTGTCTGAGGGTGTCGACATTAAGCGACTTCGCGTCCTCCTTTATCTGCCCAGTGCCACGACGGAGCTCGCCTTCCGTCAGGCCATCGGGCGCGTAGTGCGCACGGCTGGACCCGATGACGACACGCGCGCTTATGTCGTTATGCCTTCGCTTGAAACATTCGAGACTTATGCTCGTCGAGTAGAGGAAGAGATGTCGCCGTCCACCCGGGCAGCAGGACAGAAAAGCAAGACCAAGCGATGTGCCGCGTGCGGTGAGGAGTGCGACCTTGCCAAAGACACTTGCCCCCATTGTGGCTACGAGTTCCCGAAGGGACCGCAACGAGTCAAGGCTTGCCAGAATTGCGCCACCCTAAATCCTGTCACCGCAACAAGCTGCCACGCCTGCGGCATGTCATTCAGCCAGAACTTCACACTAACCCTAGATGAAGCCCTTCGCGCCGGGGCCATCGTCCGCGGTATGGATATTGATGAGCAGGATGTCCAGGTCGCCGAGGAAATGGCATCCAACGTGCGTGCTCTTATCCTGAAAAGCGGAGATGAACGCTTAGTCAAGATTCTTCGCACACTTCCCGACGAAAGCTGGGGTCGTCTCAAGAACATTCTTGTGGCCAACGGATGATGGCTGAAGCTACCAATGGCTCATTGACTGCGCCGAGTCCGAATACCGGCTTCATTGGCCTGTTCAAACAGGAATGCCGTTTTAACGGGCTATGAATCCACGGTGCAGGGCATTGGCCGCAAGTGCGGTTGAAATCGGTGAGACTACGGTTCGGGTGATTAAACGCAACCGTAAAGAGTAGTATCGAAATTTAAACGGGACGTGGCCATCGGTTGTTGGGGCGTTTCTTCCATTGATAAAAAGTACAACTTACAGGATCATTCGGTTTCGGGACGTTCAGTTTGGCTCATTTAGCATTCCCATGTGCAACGACATGGGGTTTCGCAAGCCTGTAGCTAGGTTTAGCAATGCATCTAGCAGTATCTAGCAGCCTATGTAGCATTACACGAAGGCTAGTAAAAGCTCTGAACGTCCCACCCTTTCCAAAATGGCAGAAGAAAAAGCTACTTCCAGTACGATCCAACCCAAGGTCCTGCCTCCGCTGCAAACTCGTGAGGAACTGGCGGAGTTTCTTGGCCTGCCACTGAAGACACTCACGTTCATTCTCTATAACGCAGACAAGCCGCGTTCGAGCTATTACTCGGTTCGTACGCACAAGAAATCTTCTGGCGGGGTTAGGCTCATCCATGCAGTAGGGGAGCCCCTAAAGAAGTTACAGCGCACTACGCTGAAAAGACTCACCGCATACGTTGGCCCATCGAAGTATGCGCATGGCTTCGTGCCTGAGCACAGTATTGTGACCAATGCACGGCACCACGTTCGGAAGAAGCTGGTAGTCAAGTTCGATATTAAGGACTTCTTCCCGTCGATTACTTTTCAACGCATCCGCGGAATGTTGTGCGGCTTTCCTTTTTCTTTCGGCACCGAAGTTGCAACGACCATTGCTCAAATGGCCTGTTTAGAAGGTCCTGCTTACGGCCTCCCGCAGGGCGGCGCACTTAGTCCCTTTCTTTCCAATATGGTGTGTCGCAGGCTAGATACCCTTCTTGCCGCGATCGCTAGGCAACACAGATGCACCTTTACTCGTTACGCAGACGATGTCACCTTATCGACAAACGACATTCATCGCCTCCAGATTTCGACGCTAATTAAAGATGTTCATGCCGCTTTTGTTGCTGAGGGATTTATTCCCAATGTGCTGAAGACACGTGTGATGAGGCGGTGGGAACGCCAGGTGGTCACGGGAGTGATTGTCAATGATGGGTTAAATGTAAACAGGCAGTACATCAATAATCTACGAGCTACCCTTTTTAATTGCCGGCAACAAAGTATAGAGAGCCAAATATGCCGAACACGAGAGCCCCGTGATCCTCGCACGTCTAGGCACACTATTTCGAGGGGTCCCGATGGCAAATGGCGAATTGGAACGCGCGAAGTGCTCGAGGAGGAAGCTGTTCGGGCGTTTCTCCGGCATCTTCTTGGGAAGATTCTGTTCATAGGCCAAGTTGTCGGAAAACCTGTCGATGGGACGCCCGGTGCAATGCTTGGCCGCCACCGTGTATATCAAAGCCTCTTATGCGACTTCTACCACCTAGTTAAGAAGCGTCCCAAGCTCGGAAGGTTTCGCGAGATTGTTCGTAACTTGATGACCATTTGGCCGGAGCTGGAAAAGGATCTGGAAGCCGACGATAAGAGATTTGCCATTCGGCGTAAAACCCTCGAGGAGTATCGTCGTTCACCAGAATTTGCCGCGAATAGGGCTGAACTTGACGGTGCCACAACCATTCAGTCTCTCGACACATTTCGTCTCAGAATGGCCAAAACGGATCCTCGCTTTGTGCTTCAACTAAAGGCTGACATCACAGCAGCACATGCAGAACTGATCGAGATCCTTTCCTACCCACGAGTCAGTCCGGTTGCATTCCATAACGTCGTGCATTCATTTCGTCAGTCAAGTGACGGACGTTTAGGGGAACTCACCCATACGCACCAGTGCGATGATGATTCCCCTCTTACAGGGGCCAGAGCACTGGGAATTATCGAGTCTGAATACGATTCTCGTTATTACTACCTCCCTGAGGGATTTAGGCGAAAGGTATGCGATCCATTTCTTGACGCCTTGGCGGCGGTCGCCATTGATCTACAACCGGACGAAGTTCTTTCTCCTCCCGACCATCCGTCTTTGGCAGATGCCTGTAGTAAATTTAAAGAGTCGACCCGGCTTGGTGGTGACGGACCAGGGATAACTTCCATAAAAAGGTTGATCTTGGCCATTGCTGAGGATCCAAACAGAGTCGAGCCGTCAGGCAAAAAGCTGGAACTCCATGTTGCAAGTTTTCCAACGATATATACGAGTGTTCCACACGTCCGCCGGGGACTTTCAGCGATTATCGAATCCATGCACAAGCACGCGGAGGGTGGGTTGGTACGCATAAATAGCCGTGTGATTGAGCATGACTCACAACTTGAATTGACCATTGAGAGCGAGTGCCTCCAACCGCTTGGGGAAATGCCGGGACGGCAATTTGCTCACGGGAAATTAAGACGCGCAATTTCATCTCTGAACGGTATATGTGCTTATTTTGTCTCCGCTCAATTCAGCGATGGCCAAAGTTACGAGGTCAACATGCTGGCTGACTCAGCTCCTCAGCCCTTACAGAAGAGCGTTAATAGTTTTCGACATCGGCTAGTGTTTAGCTTGCCCTCAGAGTAATGCCGAATACAGTACTTATTATCGATAATCGTGGCGATCGCCTCCAGAAATGGGCGATCCGGACGCATCAAATGGACATTCTGTTTGAACTTAAGGACAAGGTTCAAAAAGAGGAATTCGAGAGATCCGCTGCGGGTCTCGTCCTTTGTCATTATGGAAATGGAAAGGAAGTCTGGAGTATCGAAGGCGGCGCTTGGCCGCTAACCGGTAAGCGTGTGGTGTTCTTTTCAGATAGCAATTCTGACCACCCGGATACTCATGGACGATTCGTGCATATTTCTGCTCGATACCTTCGAGATAACTTCGTTGCGTTTATCAGAGAGCAGCTTGCACTGTGATTGCGGCGTACTGTAATGCACTTGGCGTTGAAATCCAGCCGTTTGACTGGATCTACAGGGCAATCACCCCCGGGGCGACGCGGCGTCGCGTTCTTTACCACGCAAGCCTGAGGCAATTAACTGGCCAGCAGGAAAGGCCGGTCGGTATAGCGTTGCCATTGTTTCTACATGGCGCCAATGCTGCGTACGACCTGCAAACTGCGATTAGGCATATTCGACTTTGGGCGGACGACAGTATTGCCAACGTACCGATCATAGTCCTCGTATGTGGCAATGCTGAATTTGACCAAGCCGCAGAGTTATTGACCAAGGATTCCGCAATTGACTATGAATCGATTGGCGTATCAATCGACAGAGCTGAGTTACCGGCATCTGATTGGCAATGGTCTGAGCCGCGACCGGTGGCTCTGAAACGATTCCAAGAAACGCAAGCCAACTCGCCCGATAGTTCTGGTGGGCGGCATGACCTTGCAAACCATTGGGGGGCATATTCGATACTCTTGGCCCTGACCGAATGCGGATTTGGCTCTAGCGATTATTGTTCGGCTAACCTTGAACACCTGCTCGAAGACACTTACTTCAAAAAGAAGTACCGGCAGTTTCTCGCCAACCGATGCGACTTCAATGTATCGCTAGTCGATGACCTTCGAACGGAGAGAAACACGCTTGACGAAACAATAGCGAGAACGTCAACTGCTGCACCGTACCGTGTTCTTATCGTCGAAGACCAACTTGAGGACGGTTGGAGGGCAGCCTATACCTCATTGTTTAACACTCCAACTGCAGAAGTGAGTCTCACATTTGCGCAGGACATTGAACAAGCAAAGAACGCATTTAATGCGGCAGTCGATCTTGTTATTCTCGACGTACGTCTTGAGCGCGATCGCCTTGCATGCCCAGACGAACTTCATCAGGACGAGTCCCTCAGTCTCTCTGGGGTAGAAATTGCACAGTGGATTCGTCAAAAGCAAGCTGATGCTGGCGGAACAGTACCGATATTGGCCGCGACCGCCTCCAACAAAGTCTGGACGCTAGAAGCGCTGCTTCGCTTTGGAATCAACGATTACTGGGTCAAGGCATCCCCCGATCACTGCTCAACGATTAACGACTCGATGAGCAACGGGATCGACCTATATCAAAGACTCACTCGGACCGTATCTTGGGCCGCCAAAACCCGATCATTCATTGACGCTGCCTACTGGATCGCTAGTGTTGTTTCTGCTCCAAGTTCGCCCGCTGCAGATGAGAAGGCCGCGTCTTTGCATGCACTTCTTCATCGCGCGTTTGACCAATTCTCCCGTAAAAAGGATCAGGGACTTCAAACAAACCTAACTTATTTGTTAGCGTTTTCATTTCGGAACGAGATCATATCCTGGGCTTTCAATATCCAATCGCAAAGTGACGGTGTTAGGTATTTCGTAAAAAGACATGATCAACCGGATGTCGATTTTCTATTAGTTATCCCTAGAACATCCGGGCGGCTTCCATTTCAACTATCCGACGAGGCTGAGTCGCGATTGGATGGAAAAATACGTTCATTCAAGAAAGTGTCAAATACTTTTCCGGACACTGTGGCTCTTGCTTTCTTGCTTAGCGTATTGAACCTAAATAGCCATCTTGATCGATATGAGGAACTCTGCGAACTCAGAAATCATTTGCGGCAAGTACATGGGATCGAATTCGCTGGCCCAAGCCTAGGAATCCGCGATGCCTCGGAAAAGGACGTCACTGACGTACTTTATATTTACGGTGCAATCGTAGCGGCATTGACCGATAGACAGCTTCCCGAACGCTGTTTCGGGAGTCTTGATAAACCCTAAAAGTGCGACTTGGCGTCAAAGATGAATAATATCGACGCTGATCCATTTTTCGGCCAAGTATTCCGCCACTAAGCGCCTGTGGCAATGATCCGGGGACGGCTCAGCACAAAGCAAACAGGCACGATCAAAGATCAATGTATTCATTACGGCTTCAGGCCGTCGTGATACCAATAACGCTTTGAACTCTCTTTCATAGACTTCCCAAGAGTTCCCATGCTTCTTATAGGCATCGAGAATATCCTTGGTCGGCGCTAGCAATGGCAGGTGGCCGTATTCGATACCGAGCATCGCGTGACAAAAATACTCTAGGTCAGCTCGTTTCGTATAGCCCGCCAACTGTGAGGTATTGTTGAGTCGAATGTCCAGCAAACGTGACACGCCTGCCGTGCGTAGTGTTTCAAAGAATGCTTTTGCCGACTTCTTGGCAAATCCAAGCGTGTAGATCTTCATTGAATCACCTCGGATGGATCCGCATAGGCGATCGCTTTTTCTTGGGCTCGATAAGCTTCATCCTCCGCCTGATTGACTGGACGAAACATGTCATTCCTGGAGATTCCGTGCTGCTCCAGCAATCGATTTAATGCTGCCGTATGAGTTTCGATGGTGCCATCGCTAAGAATATGCATAACTGAATGACCCCGCTGAACAAGAGTTCGTCCGACAAGAATCATCCGATGGCACATTATTGGGTCTCGTTCAGCGCACATCATTGCGATTTTGTGGGTTCCTGATCCTGACTCAAGCCGCTCGATACCCGACTTGAATATCTCGCTTTCGGCAAGTCTTTGATAGCAGACTCTTCCGGAGACATATACTTCAGGATCATTACTCCTGGCACCCAGTTCCTTTCCCAAGAAAACATATCGGATTTCATTTTCTCGAAGAGTCGCCTCGAGTAATGGTTTGGAGAAGTGTGGGAATCTCTTGCTTACAGGGTGTGAACGTACATCTCCCACAGCGGAAATGCCGTGCTTGTGCAAGAGCGCGATAAACGCGTCTAAAGGGTGGCTGGAATGCCCGATCGTGTAAATGATTGACATAGAGATTTCGTTGCAAATCGCTCAGGAGTAATTATCGATGCTGCCAACTTATAGCAGTATCCGTTTAGGTCGTCAGTAAGGCTTACACAAATAATTCCAGCTGGAAGAACTTGAGTTCCGTCCTCGCCCGGCTGAAAGATGTTTCGGATGTACGGATCAGTTACGGTCAGATCATAGTGCGCACCAGCGTGACGAAACTGGATCCGAAATTGAGCACGCTCAGGGTATTGAACGCGGCGCAACAGTGCGCACTCGACGGACACCAGTTGCAGCGAAGTTTCCAGGGACCTTGCTAATGGAGTAGGAATTCGGTCGTTGTTCCCGTGGAATCCATTGAGCCATAGAGAAGCGGGCTCGGACGCGAATGCGTAAATTGAGGCACGGTCAGCAGCACCGATTATGCTCCACTCGGCGTTTGCTGCGAGCAAAGCGTTCTCGCGCTGATGATATAGAGGGGCTGGCTGTTCGATTTGCGTTTCAACAATATCAAGCACACCGATCCGTGCCCCGTTGGTAGCAACTAACCTGCCATCTGGGATCCCGTCTCCAGCGCAGTTATACACCGGACGGATCAATACTCCCTTAGCCTCGCTGCCTACTTCGATTCCAGCTATGCATGTCTTATGGTTTTTCCAAGACGCAGCAAGGCAGACCATCTTCGTTTTCTTCATCAATCCTTCCCGCCTTGATTTTCACAGACCCCATTTATTGGGGCCGCCCGCTGACCGAGTTACTCGGTCTTCCGATGGTCAATATCGCAACTGGCATGCCAGCGTTAGCGGTGTCTATGAAACTAAAGACGGATCAAAACTTAACGATCTGAATTGACAACAAATACTCTTCTAAGGTGCTAGGCAGATGACTCAGGAATGGTTCTTAGAAAAAAACGTATAGGCATAAGACAAATGGTGTTACCACAATAAAACATATGCCTTTTAATGTTTTGGATCCGTCGAAAGCCCACAGCGAGCTAGGGGGAGGGGTGGCACGCATTCTGCTATGTCAGGGTGAAGACAATAAGAACGAACTTGAGATGATGAAAGTCAGGCAAAGGAATAAACCGAGAAATCCATTTGTGCGCCTAGTTCTGTTTCGCAAAGCCGGTACTCACGGGAAGACAAAGAAGGCACTTCGTCGGCATCAGCGATCGTGTGCTGAAAATCGTCGCGACGACAGCTATTGAATAGGCGCTGGGCTTAACTTGAGCTGATGCAATAAAGACTTGTTCTGTGTTCCGGATATTCAAAGGAACTCGGATAGGCAGATGAATAAACCGCAAGACTGGAAATAAAAATGGCACGCGTACCGAAGAACACCATGAGCGAATCTGTCATCGCGGAAAGACCCACGAAGTCGCTATTCGATCGGGTGACTGGATACTTGGATGCGAACGACTGGCACTACCAGAGCGACGCCAGTCAGGGTTTCATCGATCTGCATACACGAATCAAGGACACGAGTGTCAGGGTAATTCTCGATGTCTTCCAATCCGATGACTGGCAGCGGGTCCTCGTTTATTCAATCTATCCCGTCTTTGTGCCAGAGGGTCGCCGTACTGCTGTGCTGGAAGCAATCAACAGAATCAACTATCGATTGATATACGGCAATTTTGAATTGGACCTCAGTGATGGTGAGCTTCGTATAAGAACGGTAGTGGAAAGCGATGCAGAAATACCGGATTCGATGATGGAAAGGGCTTTTCACTCGAATCTCAGTACTGCCGACAAATTCTTCGGTCCGATTATAGGAATTGCCTTCGGAAATATATCTCCAGAAATTGTTTTGGACCTTGAGCCCAGAAAAGATAACGAGGTCCTTCAGTAGCCATCAATCAATCCACTTAGGGTTGATGTGAATTCAGCAGAGTTATTGGTAATCAATTATGGATTTGAGCACACGCAAGCAATTGGCAGCCCTTAGGCATCAATATGAAAATGAGAGTCTGGCCGTGCAAATGAAAGCGGCCTTCAGCTTCTTGCGAACAAAATTGTTATCTCTCAGCAAGGGAAGTGCGGACTACTGGGAAATGGCCGGGTACATGCAGGATCTGGCAAACATGGGTCATGCAAGCGCACGAAGTTATGTGTTCCGTTGTCTGGATAGTGACAAGGAGCCTGCCTCCGCCGGATATCGGAGCAATCTCGCGATGCTCGAGACGGGGCCGCGTTCTACCTCCTTTAAGGGCTCACGTCGCCAGTTGCATGCTGATCCCCTAAGTCCTAATAAGACCTACTCTTGGTCGGGGGGTACCGAGATATGAACATCGGACTCAGTCATTTTGACTTTGGCCCCCTGCTTTGCGTGATGTAAGCCGGACATGCCTGCCCGCCACAATCAGCTTGCCGCCTGGTTCGACGTGCCCGTGGATGAACAGGGCGCCGATCTTGGCTTGCTGAAGAAGGCAATCACGGCGCGAGGCGTCAATGCGCGCGGCTGGCGCCTGTACCTCGATTACGGCGATTCGATGTTCGAGGCGCTGGGCCAGCCTTGGGTCGATGCGGACGCACCGTTTTCCAGCGGTCCGAACGCAGCGGCCTTTCTGCGCCTGCTGGCAGCCTGCGAAATGGACGTGCTGCCGCCACCGGCGCTGATCCGTTCCTTACGACAATGGCGCATCCCCGGCGAGCGGCTGGCCGATGTGCCGCCACTGTTTCTGCGTGCGGCATGGAAAGCCTGCGTCGCGGCGGACTACGCCGGCGACGACTCCTGTACGCAACTGAAGCGATTCGTCGATGATGAGGTGGTGCCCCTGGCGCGATGGTTCTTCACAACGCGACAGCATCTTGAGCCGGAGGTCACCCGGCTCAAAGCCGGTTGGCCTACGCTCAAACGACTGCATCTGGAATGGTTGCTTGATCAGGTGCTCCAGCGCGAGACCCGTTCGCCGGCGCCGGCAGAATGGCCGGTCTTTGTTCCAGTCGTGGAATGGGAAGGTATGCGCATTGTCAGCCTAGCTAGCGATGCGGCCCTATTTGCGGAGGGCCATGCGCTGAATCACTGCATAGGCGGCTACGGAGATCAGTGTCGTGGCGGCATGCTGCGTGCCTATTCGATCCGCGACAGCAAGAGTGGAGCGCGGGTTGCGACACTGACCGTAGAGGAGATGACGCCGGGCCGCTGGTACATCGATGCGATCAATGGCAATTGCAACGCGCCCGTCACGAAGCGCGTGGAAGAGGCGGCAGCGGCCGTGTTGCGCGCACTTGAAGAAGCCCATGCGTCGCTCCCCTTCACCCGCGCCGAGATGTTTCGGACGCGCCACGGCGAGAGCGCTGCTGCTGGTCGCGGTCCGGCGATTGCGGTCGCCAATGCTGTTGGACTGGCTTCTGAACGAGGCGTGCCATGAATACTTCCAGCGCGCGTCTGCTGACTCAAAAATTCTCTGAACGCATATATACATCTCGTATCGCACTTCTTTATTCCGAATTGGAGTTTGCGCTCTCGCGCCTCGAACGCGATGTTCTGAAAGGCTGGGGCAGGCGTTCCGCCAGCCGTCTGCTGATGCTGTCGGGGCGCCGCGTTGGCAGCCTTGCGAAGCTGACCACGGTGCTGGGTCGGGCCGGATTCGGCGAATTGGTGAATGCACTCTCGGCGTCCAGCCAGCACCGATTTTCAGCTCATGTCGGTGACCGCACCGCCGCTGCCATCGACGGCACGATCTCGCTCGGGCGCGACGGTACCCGCATGGTGGGCGGAGTGGCCCGCGCGCTGATGCGTGACCCGAAGGCGACTGCGCCGACCGTATTCGGCGGCTTGCTGGGCTTTTCTGCGGGATCGGGCGGGTTGGATGGCAACGGCGGCATTCCCGATCTGGATTTGCTGATTGGGATTGGCGCTCACCGTTCTCCGCTGACGCACACGATCATCGCCGGTATCGTCACCGAGGGCCTGCTGCTAGCCCTTGCCGATCTTGCTGCCGAGGTGCATGGCAAGTTGCCGCACGGACATGATCCGCTATGGGACGAATTGGCACGGATCGGCCGGCCCCTTATGGAAAGCCTGGCGATTGGTACCAGTGCCGGACTGGCCTACCACCTGCTGGTGGATGCGCTGATCCAACCAGCGGCCCTGCACGGCCTGCCGGTAGAAATGCCTCTGGAAGGCCACCAGACCATTGTGGCCGCCAGCGGCCTGGCCGAAGGCGCCAATGCCGCAGGACAGTTCGGAAGGAGCGCGCCGGTCGAGATCGTGCAGGGACGCCCGCAGCAGATGAGTACCGGTCGCAGGGTAGTGGATGCGGTGGCAGAGGCCGCCGCCGCTGGCGCGGCAGCGGCGGGCAACGGACTAGCTCATGCACGGGATTCGTTCCGCTCATGGAGGAAGAACCGGTGACGCCCGATCTCATCGCGAGCTCAGCGCCGCTCAATCCGCCGGCTCTCGAACGGGAAGCACTCGAGGCATGGCTGCTGGCCGGCATTGCGGCTTCGACGGGTCCGGAGGGGAAGCTTGATCCCGACTGGATGGTGATGCACATCCGGCTGATCCATTGCGGAATGATCCGCATCGCGCATCTTGCGGCGAACGGATCTGCCAAGCGCGACCACAACCGCTACTCGGCGACGATCTCATCCGGTGAGGCTCTGCTTCGATCGGTGCTGTCGGCGATGTTGCCACTGTTCGTCGAATTCGCCGATCCCCTGGAGTGCTCGGTCTGGCTGCAGGAGGACGGTCCCCGCGCATCGGTACGAAATCCTGCGTTCATCAAGGAGGCACGCGCTGCCGGCTTGCCGGTCGTCGAATCGGATCTCGCCTATGCACTGATACCGCAGGATGACCGCGAGAAAGAGGCTTTTCGCGAACTAGCCCGATGCGCACGACTGGCAATGATGCAATGACCAGCTGGAGACACTGGCTCATCCTGCGAGCCTTGGATTTCTGATACTGACCCTCTCGATATTCACGAAAGACCACCATGGCCTCCGTCAACAAAGTCATCCTCATCGGCAACATCGGCGCCGACCCTGAAATGCGATCCACCGCGTCGGGCGAAGCCATCTGCAATCTGCGTCTGGCGACCACCGAAAAGTGGAAGGACAAGGCGACGGGTGAAACGCGCGAGACCACTGAGTGGCACCGCGTGGTGCTCTACCGGCGACTTGCTGAGATCGCCGGCGAATATTTAAGAAAAGGCTCGGCGGTATATATCGAGGGGCGCCTGCGGACCCGTAAGTGGCAGGACAAGGAAGGCAGAGAGCGCTCGACTACCGAGATCGAGGGCAGCGAATTCAAGATGCTGGGCGGTAAGCCTGCTGGGGGAGAAGTAGGGCAGGCGCCGGCTGCTCACGCATTGCCTGCATCTGCGACGAGCACCCTGTCGCCGGGCGTCGATGACTATGACTACCCCTTTTAGCAATTCCAGGTTCTGACTACCGGAGAAACGGACGCATGTTTGTAACCACTACATTGGGCGGGCTGGTCATGGCCATATCGGTCGGGGTTGCCATCGGGTCGGTCGCCGGAGCCTTGGTTCGCCCGCGGCTGGATCGCGCCCACACCCATTTGCTGGATGCCGCCCAGCGCGTCATGCGCCGCCAACGGCATGACTCCGATAAATCGCACGAAAATTCATCGGCGGGGCCGTGAGCAAGCTGCACTTCCCCTGACCCAAAGCCATGCCATGAACAATGAATCTGGCGCCTTCCGCCAGTGGGCATTCTTTCCCAAGGCCGCCGTAGGTCCGCGGCAGGCTGCCTCGTCACAGACGTTTCGCCTTCTTGTCGAAACCGCGAAAGGACGCCTGGTCATCAGCACCCTGGCGCTGCGCACGGCGCCGGACAGCAGCCTTGCGGCGAACCTGGCCCAGCTGATCGACGAGCGTCCGTTCGAACTCGCCTCACGCAAGCGGATCAGCGGTGAATTCGGTGCGCGCTACGGCATCACCCTCGAACTGCTCGATATCGATCTCGACCAGGATGACCCGCTGACGATTACCGCCGCCATCCCGCGCGCCATCGCGCTGGCGGCCAGGGAAACGGGTTCCTTTGGGATGAGGCGCATTCTGTTGCCGGAACTGCGAACGTCGATCACCGGGCGTCTGACGGACGAATGGATCACCACTCGCGAGGAATTCATCGGTCTGCTGGATCAGGATGTCGTTGTGCAGGCCCGGTCAATCGACGGACTGCGGCCTTCCACCTATAGTTACCTGAGTACCGTCAGCGCCATACATCGCCGCAACCGAGCCCAGGCCATGGTGGCCTTCCCGCTGTTGCAGCCGGTGCTGATGACTCATCCGTTCGATGCCGTGCGTCATGCCATCGATCAGGGTCTGCCTCTGATCGATGTTCTGGCCGAACACCTTCAGGCACCGAAAGCCTTGATCCGCGCCCTGCGCGGGGTGACAACAGAGGATCTGGGGCATCGGACCGGGCAACTGGGCACGCTGGTGAAGTTGCTGCGCGAAATCCCTCCCGATTGGTGGCCCCGTGATGCCACTGCCTGGAGACAATTCGCGGCCGCCGTAAGCGCGATCGCCCAGGTGTCGCGCCATCCGATCACCACGGCGACCAACCAGTTGTGGTTGCGCCGTTGCGCGCAACACGGGTATCAGCTTCCGGCGACGACACCGGAAGACCTGCTGCGCCTGGGACAGGACATCGACGAGTTCATGGATGCCCTTCGGCGGGCGCTGTATTGGGCACTACCCGATCCCCGAAGCGCCTCGTTGCCGGATTCGGCGATCCGCCCGATCGAGATCGCGACACAGTTCAGGGCTGGCGTCGGGCTGGAACGGCTCAGCAGCCTGGTAAGACGTTTTGGTGATGCCTATCGACGCGCCGTTGCGGAGTTTTCCGAAGAAGCCGAACTCTGGCGCGGCGTTCGCTGGCCGTCGATCGGCGTCGAATCATACGTTTACGGCTTAGTCGAAATCGTTCCGCTACTTAGCCCGAAAGCGCTTCAGGAAGAAGGTGACCGAATGGCCAATTGCATTGCAACTTATGTTGAAGAATGTGGCAAGGGAAAATCGCAGATCTGGTCGCTGCGGCATGGTGACGGCGCCCGATTATCCACTCTTGAGACCAGGATTCAGACATTGCCCAATGGTTTCGGAACGCTGCATGTGGTGCAGCATAAGGGCTACGCCAACAAGGAACCTCCGGAAATCGCCCGGAACGCGGCACGAGCGCATGTCACCTGCCTGTCGAAGTCACCGATAAAGGTTCAGCAGTATCTCGACTGGAAGCGGAACATTTCCCGTCAGCCACTCGAAGTCCGGCAGCGTCATGCGTTGATGCTGCCGATCATCACTGCGCTCGAAAAGACGCTGTCTGGTCAGTGGTCGTGGCAGCGACTTCTGGAAATGGGTGGTTCTTCCGTTTCGCAACAGCCTCCTGGCAGCGGTTAGATTGAACTGCCTGCGCAATCGGCACCGGCCCAGCTTTAGAGTGGGTGGATGCAACCCGAAGATCCATTCATTCAATCTGAACCATAAGCAGCAATTGGAAACAATAATAAATCTTGTATTAAATAGAAAGTCTTATTGCGAAGTAATGTGACGGTCATCAGGGAATGACGTCGATAGCACTACATGAGCTTGTATCTACAACGCAATTTGTCATTCCATTGGCTTTGGCACGGTAGCTGCTATAGGTATCTCAAACGACCCGCTGATGAGCAGCATGGTTCATCCAGTGAGCCAGGCGGATCGGAGAATTACCTGTCAGATACAGCTAGGAGGTATGCCATGACGATTCGACTGACCGACCATGCACAAGCCCGTCTTCAACAACGCGGTATCCCGAAACCTGTACTCGAGTGCCTGCTTGCCTATGGACGAAAGGTACATGACCACAGAGGGGGTGAGCTGGTGTTTTTTGACCACCACGCCCGCGATCGACTCCTCCGTTCGGAGGGTGCCGAGATATTTAAGAAGCTTGAGCCGAAGCTCGACACCTACGCGGTCATCGCCGTGGACGGCATCGTTCTTACCGTCGGCCATAGAACCAAGCGCATCAATCGTCACTGAAATTCACGACGCAACTTTCATCGCAACACTGGAGAACAAGAATGCAAAACCACATCGCTCAGAACACCAAGCTCATCCTCACCCCGCGCCGCCCCGCCCTGCTTGCCGGATTCGACAACCAGCTCGACATTCTTGTCCGGCTTCAGGCGCCGGACGCTCCGGTTGAAGCCAGAATGGAACGACCCAACTATGGAATTGGTCTCGTCATCGACCATTCCGGCTCGATGTCAGGGCGCCCGCTGGAAGAAGCAAAGCGCTGCGCGGCCTTCGTGGTTGACCGGATGCGGGTGGATGACCAAATCTCGCTCGTGCAGTTCGACAGCCGAGTCAGCATGCTTTGTCCGGCCAAGCCCAAGTCGGACGGTCGCGAGTTAATGCAGGCGATCGCCAGCATCCACGAGGGCGGCACCACCAATCTCCATGGGGGCTGGCGTGCGGGTGCCGACAGCCTGGTTGATATGGCCATCGCCGCCGGACTTCGGCGTGTAGTTCTGCTATCGGACGGCTGCGCGAACGAGGGTGTTACCGACACCGTTGCGATTGCCGATCAGTGCAAGGAATTGGCCGCCAGGGGCGTCACGACCAGCACCTACGGCCTGGGCAACGACTTCAACGAAGAGTTGATGGTGGCGATGGCTAAGGCGGGCCAAGGCAATCACTACTACGGTGATACTGCCGATGACCTCATGGAACCTTTCCAGGAGGAATTCGACCTCTTGGCAAACCTGTGCCTGAAGGGGCTGACGCTCATGGCATCAGTTCCGAGCGGCGCCAAGGTCGAACTACTCAATGACTACTCGGGCAACGCCCAGCAAGGCTGGCGTTTTCCGGATGTAGCCTGGGGCTCGGAAGCGTGGGCAGTCCTACGTATCCGCTTGCCGAAGGGGATATTGCCTGCGGAGGGGCAAAGCCTGCCCTGCATAGAGGTTTCAGTGAAGGGGTGCGATCTCGACGGCAACTCGATCGCCATCCAGCCGGCAGGTCTGACGCTCCCGGCTCTGAATTCCGCATCACTTGGCGCAGTCGCTGAGGACGAACTTGTAGTGCGGCGGCTGACCGAACTCGAGGCCGCAGGCGTGCTGACGCGCACCCGCGAAGCGGCGCGAAACCATGACTGGAATCGTGTCGACCGTCTGCTGGCTGACGCCGAGCAGCGCTTCGCCGGCAACGACTGGGTTGCGTCTGTCGTTGAGGCAATTCGGACTGTGGCAAAGAGCCGGTCGCGAGAACGCTTCATGAAAGAAGCCCTTTACTCGGCGTCGTCCTTCTCGCAGCGTCTCGCCTGCAAGGATGAGGACATCGCGTTGATGGAGTCCAGTAAGGAGATGTATCTGCGCCGGAAGCGTAGCCGTGGGAAGGCAGAGTTTCCAGCTTCCGATGACACGCCCGCCGGAGGTGTGCAATGACCGGCGCATCTGGAATTCGCCCCTTCGCGGGACGCCTGACGAGCACTGTGTTCCACGTACGTGATCAGGATCAGTTCGAAGCAGACGCGCGTGTCCTTGCCATACGCGACACTCTTGATCTAATGATTGGGCAATTGCCCAACGACGAAGCGCCCTGCTATTGCTTGGCCCGCGACTCGACTCCTCGCGAGCCGCTCTGTATAAAGCGCCAGCCAGGCGAATTAGTCATCAGCGAGGGCGGTGATTGGGACCCGGAATATCTCGACCAGGAAGGCTGGCTGACTGCGCTGCAGACGCACGTCCATGAAGACGACGCGATCGTGATTACCGAACACGCTAATCCCGATGCCCCATCGTCGGACTTGATGTGGACTATCACAAGCGATCGTATTCGTTGTGCGGAACACCCCTTGATTAGTCAGTAGAACATTAATCCGAACCCTACATCACCTATGACGACCTTGATCACAAGCCAGTTTGTTCAGGCGATTCGCGCCGAGTTCCAGCTCGACTGGCGAGGAATTCACGGGGTTGGCCATTGGGCTCGCGTGCGCTCCAATGGTTTGACAATCGCTGCAGCGAACGGAGCCAACAAGCGGGTTGTGGAGTACTTTGCCTTTCTCCACGACACGTGCCGGCAGACCGACGGTCGTGATCATGGACACGGGCAACGCGCCGCAATGTTTGCCAGGACGATTCGCAAGCAATTGATCAAGCTAGATGATGAAGAATTTGATCTACTTGTCGCAGCCATCGAAGGGCATACGGACGGACAGAAGCACGAGAATCTGACCATCTGCACATGTTGGGATGCCGATCGTCTGGACTTGACTCGGATTGACATCACGCCTGATCCGGATCGGCTCTGTACGGTGGTTGGTCGGAACCTTGCGCACATCCGCCAACGCCGCCCGAATATGATGCCTTCACTCGGCGGTGACCAAATGCCCCGATTTAAGAGGATTTGACGATGAAATTCATTCACGCCGCCGACATTCATCTCGACAGCCCCCTCACCGGACTATCCGCATACCGCGATGCGCCGGTCGAGCTGCTGCGCACGGCAACCCGCGATGCATTTTCGAACCTGGTGTCCGAAGCCATCGACGAATCCGTGGACTTTGTCGTCATCGCAGGCGATCTCTACGACGGCAATTGGAAAGACTACAACACAGGGATTTTCTTCTCACGTGAGATGGGGCGCTTGAACGCTGTTGGAATCCCCGTCTATCTTATCTACGGAAATCATGATGCCGAGAGCGACACCACCAAGAAACTCTCATTGCCGCCAAACGTTCATGCCTTTGGGGCCAACAAGGCGCAAACCTTTCGGATACCTGAACTAAAAGTCGCACTTCACGGGCAAAGCTTTAAACATGCCGCCACCACTACCAACCTCGCCAGCGGTTACCCGGCCCCTGAGCCCGGCTGGCTCAACATCGGCGTTCTTCATACGGCACTGGAGGGCTACGCAGCACACGCGAACTATGCGCCGTGTTCGATCGCAGAGCTTTCTGCCAAGGGCTACCAGTACTGGGCGCTCGGGCATGTCCATGAATTCGCGGAACTTGCAACTGACCCTTGGATCGTCTTCCCCGGTAACCTCCAGGGGCGCCATATTCGTGAAACTGGCCCGCGTGGTGCCGTCTTGGTGCACACCGACGAAGACAGGATTGTGTCGGTTGAACGAATTTTCACCGATGTCCTGCATTGGCATCGGCTTGAAGTCGATGTCGCATCCGCAGGTGATCTTGCCGAGTCCGTCCGTTTTGTCGGTCAGTCACTCGAAAAACTAATCGATGATGAGCCGACTACGAAGCCTCTGGCTGTCAGGGTGATCCTGAAAGGGAAAAGTGCCGCCCACGGCGATCTATTTGGCGACGAAGCTCGGCTCCGTGCAGAAATCCTGGGCTTAGCGGCATCACTAGCAGGCGACCGAATCTGGATTGAAAAGGTCCGCCTGGAGACATCTCCCGCAATGGACGCAGTGGATATACGCGCGCGTGCCGACGCAATCACCGATCTCCAAGTGCTTCTCGATGCTGCACCGACCGATTCTGCGCTTTTGGCCTCTTTGTCGGAAGATCTTCGCTATCTCGTTGACCGCGCTCCCCACGAGCTATCTGACCTCGTGCCAGAGCTCAAGGCTATTCGCAGCGGTGAACTTGGTCCCTTAGTTTCCTCAATCATTCCGGGCCTTGTTGCCCATCTTGTCAAAGCGAGCTGAACGAATATGCGTATCGACCAACTTGAACTCGCTCGCTATGGGAAATTCACGGCAATGCCGATCACGATGCCACGGGCGAAGCGTGACTTTCACATGATCGTCGGCCCCAATGAAGCAGGCAAGTCCACTATCCGCGACGCCATATTGGACCTCCTGTTCGGGATAGAAGCCCGATCTTCTTACGACTTTCTGCACCCAAAGGCTGAAATGTGCCTTGGTGCGAAGATCTCTCATGCGGGCTCTTCACTCGAATTTCAGCGAGTAAAGAAGACAAAGTCGTCGTTGATAGATTCCAAGGGTGCCCCCCTCGCCGACAATGCGCTTGCCGAGTTCTTGGGAACAGCTGATCGCGCCTTTTTCGACCAGATGTTCGGGTTGGACCACGAGCGGCTAGTTTCCGGCGGAAACGAGATACTTAAGGCTTCCAATGACATCGGCCGAATTCTCTTCCAGTCGGCAGCCAGTATCGGCAGCCTAGGGACGGTGCGTGATGCCCTCGAAAGGGAAGCAGACCAGCTTTGGGCTCGCCGCAAATCCGGCGACCGGGCGTATTACATTGCAGCCGACGATTTTGCGACGGCCGAAGCAGCGCTGAAACGCGCTACAGTCAAAACCAAGGATTGGACGGAGGCTCGCGACAAAGTCCAGGCGATCGAGCAATTGCTCACCGAGGTTAAGTCAAAGTTCGAAGCCCTGGAAAGTGAGCGCATGCGCCTTGAGCGCATCCGTCGCGTGGCACCGTCGTTGCGAGCCTATACCGATAGCTCTCAGAAATTAGCTGAACTGGGCGACGTCACCGTTCTGCCCCCTGACGCAGCCAAGCTGCTTGGTGAGACCGAGTCGGAGCTTGCTGTCGCCAAAGCGCAGCAAGACCTTTCACGCAAGCTTGGCGACGAAGCTCTGAAAAAGCGCGATTTGATCAAGGTTGACCTCGACACAATCCGGAATGCAGAAGCTATCGAATCTCTTGCCGAACGGAGACAGCAAACTACGTTTCATGAGCGTGACATCGGCAAGCGTGAGCTGGAGATTGATGGCCTATGGAAAGGCGTTCAAGCATCGATTCGACAGCTCGGATGGGCGCTCACCGACGAAGAGACCCTTGAAGCGAAACTCCCTCCTTTGCCCATCCGACGCGCTATTGCTGGACTGATTAAGCAACAGGGAGGTTTGGAGCGGGTACTTACTGCCGCGAACGATGCTGAAAATGCAAAGCGGCGTGAGATCGCAGACAACGAAAGCGAGCTCGAGAAAAATTTGATCGTCGTGGTATCCCCCGAGTTACGTGCATCACTCGATGCCGCAGTCAGACTCGGCGACCACCCGACGGCTACCGCTCGGGAACGCAACAAGGTAGCCAACGCACAGCGCGAGCTTCGAGGCGCCCAGGTTGGCCTGGGTGAATGGACGGTCGATTTTGAATCTCTCCGGGCGCTGGTGCTCCCATCGAATGATGTAGTTCGCAAACTGAGATCCGACTACGAGCAGCTTCAACTGGATTGCCGCAAATGGGAATCAAATCGTGAAGATCTCGTCGGTCAGATCACGACACTGGCATTGGAGATCGACCAGTACAAGGCTTCCCAGCAGGCCGTCACGGCGGAGGAACTGGCAATCGCCCGGCAGACGCGAGATGGCGTGTGGACAACATTAAAGAGCGGCGCGCGCTCTCTGGCCGATGGGGCTGATGACTACGAGGCACGTGTGCGCGATACGGACAGTCTTTCAGACAAACGCCATGACAAAGCCAAGGAGACGGCCGAGCTTCAATCCCGAATCGACAGTCTCGCCCGGTTGAAGCTGAGTCTTGACGGCATTGAGAAGCGCCTCACTAACATCCAGTCGCAGATCACAGGCATAGAAGCTGATTGGCACTCCCGTGCAACCGCACTCGGGTTCCTGGATATGCCTCTGCTGGCGTTTGAGCAGTGGCACTCAGCCTTGCCGAAAATCTTTGGAGCTGCAGAGGCACTCGACCTCGCGGAGGTCGATGCTGCTCAACTCCAAGAGTCGTTCGCCATGGCTAAGGCGAGACTTCGTAGTGCGCTCGGACCAGCTGCCAGTTCACTCGCTGCAGATGCCGAGATCGACATTCTGGTGGCCACAGCGAATACTTTCGTGGAAGCGGCCTCTGGCGCGAAGGCGCAGCGGGAGGAACTTAACCGGCAGATCGCTAACGCCACGTCCGCGCTCGCTGAACTTACGCAGAAGACGAGTGCCGCGAATTCCGCGCTCAGCCAATGGAACGAATCCTGGGCGAAAACGACCGACAAGGCCGGACTAACTGATGTCGAGATCGTCGCTGCTGAAGCAGCGCTTGCCCTTTTTGACGACATCGACGACAAATTGAAGTCAATCCGGGACATTCGAAAAACACGGATTGAAATGATGCGCAGGGATCTCGAGGATTTCTCCCGAGAAGCAAATGCCCTGGCTGCATCCCTGGCTCCCGAATTTAATGGGCGAAGCGCAGCCGAGATCTCCGTTGAACTCTCGACGCGCCTCGCAAGGGCGCGCGAGGAAAAAAATGAATCCGACCGTCTTGACGATGAATTGAAACGATTCGAACGTCAGATTGCCGAAGCGCAGAACATGATCGAAGTCGCGCGTGCCCGAATTGCTCCCCTTATCAAGTTAGCGGGCACTGACGATACCGACGAACTGCGGATACTGATCACCCGGTCAGACGAATTCCGGAACCTGAAAAGTGCGGCTGATGCCGGTAAGTCTGCGGCCGAAGCGAACGGCGACGGCCTGGGAATGCACCAGTTGAAGGATGAGTCTATCGGGATTGACCTCGCTCAAATTCCCGTACGCTTAGGCGAAATTAGCCGTGATCTTTCTGCAGCCCGCGATATCCAGGCGGATCATGCGGCAAGTCTGGCCGAGGCGAAAGTCGAGTTCGGAAAGATTTCTGGAAGCGATGATGCGGCGCGTGCGGAATCGGCTCGCCAAGATGCGCTTTCGCGTATGGGCGATGCCGCCGAGCGTTTCATCAAAGTACATATCGCTGGCCAGCTCCTTCGCTGGGCGATCGATCGATTCCGCGAGACTAAGCAGGGTCCAATGCTCGCCCGCGCTAGCGAAATCTTCTCTGGGCTGACGCTTGGATCGTTTTCCAGGCTCGTAGTGGATTTCGAAACCGATCCGCCACGTCTCGATGGCCTGCGCCCTGATGGAAAAACGGTTGGTATCGCCGGGATGAGTGATGGCACGAGGGACCAGCTCTACCTGGCCCTTCGCCTGGCAGCGCTTGAAATGCATATCGGGCAGGGCCACGCATTTCCATTTATCGCCGACGATTTGTTCATCAACTACGACGATGAGCGGTCCTGTGCAGGGCTGGAGGCTCTGTCGAAGCTTTCGGAGGTGACGCAAGTAGTTTTTCTTAGTCACCACAGGCATCTTCTGCCGGCGGTAAAACGCGTATTTGGGGATTCAGCAAATATCACCGAGTTGGACTGCCCTGCCCCCACTAGCGATACCATTCAAGAGAGGCATGGTGGAGGTTAGATGAACTCCATAGCCACCCATCGCTACCTTAAGCATTAGGTGGATGCGAGTAGCAGCAATGCACTGCTGTAAGCAGTGCTAACCGGTGTCGTCGCACGCTGGATCCCTAGAATTGATGCAGCGGTGATTTCTTGATCATTGGATTGCGTCATTGAGGAAATACCGGATTACTAGGCGAGACAATCATTCGACAAGGAGATCAACTATGCAGTTGTCCCGATTGCGAGTCACATGGCCTTTTCAGGCACTTGCAGATGAAACGCGTTTTCGAGTCGTAAGGCTAGTATTGAGTTTTGGCGCTCCGCTGACAGCTGGACAGGTGGCGAGTTCGCTCGGAATTGCCGCCAATCATCTATCTCGGCATCTTCACATTCTTGAAGCTGCCGGTGTAACTGTGATTCAGCGCCGAGGCCGGTCACACTTCATTAGCGTGTCAAGTGAGGAGGGCTACAGTGATTCGCTGTCTGCCACTGTTTTGGCGATGGCAGACAGCACAGGTATAATTAAAGGCGATTTGAATCGTCTCCTGTCAAATGGGCAATCGGCGGACGAACTGAAATAGATGCCTAGGTCGGCTGAGGAGGGGAGTCAGGATTTTCCGCGTCGTTCTTTGGGCTGTGTATTCCGCGCGGACGAATGGTGCGTCCCATCGGAACAAGAAACAGTTCCGTCCAGTGCCCAGACACGTCCAAGATGGCGCGCCAGTCATAGCAAGGGTTTAAGGCCAATCTTCGGATTGGCCTTTTCCCTTTTTTGCACCCTACGTCCTAGCCTCGTCCTAAAAAGTTTTCATGAATCTCGCCAACCTTTCGGGTGACGAGGGCGAGAATTTCCCCTCCCCGCCACCCGAACCCTGTCACTTCGCAACGGTCACCCGCACCTCTTCCCTCCCTTTGCCTCGGTAGCGATCCAGATCGACCCCGCGAAGCTCCGGCACCTTCTTGTAATCTACAGCCCCGGCCTTCCAGAGCATCACGACACTTACTCCACCGCCTGTCTCACGTGGATGCCTCGCCAGATCAACCAGCCGCTGCCGGGCCGCATCCAGCGCCTCATCTGCGCTGTCCGCGTTGTGCTTGGCTGCCACGAAAGCAGCGGCTGCTTCACCCCATGCCGGATCGTCGCGCTGCGCGGAATCCGCCTCTGAGAGCGGCGGCGGGTTATCGCCATCAAGGTAGAGACAGAAGGTATCCCACGCACCGCGTATCACCTCCATAGCGGCCTCGTCCCGGCGCAGGGTCAGCAGCAGCCCTTCGCCTTCGACATAGACCCACAGGTGGGCTTCTGCGGCCCCCGACACCATCATCTGGTGCTGAATCTGAGCCGCGTAATACGCAGGCACGGTGCCTTCCCGTGCTTCGCGCCAGAGCTTCGACTGCCTGCCCCGGAAGGGGCATTTCACCTCCACGATCAGATCACCGCCCAAGGTGATGCCATCGAGGCTTGCTGAGTACAACCCGTCCTGCATCACCAGCGGATTCATGACGTGCCCGGTCTGGGCTTCATACGCCGCTCGGGCCTGAGGTTCTGTCTGCGTGCCGTGTGTCATGGCCTGCGTCACCGCCTGCGTGCTCCTGCCGGTCTTGATCAGCCATAACTGGTAGGGTGTGACCCACGGGCTGATGCCCAGTACAGCAGGAGTTTCAGATGCGTTACGCATGGTGCGCCGGTAGTCCAGCCACTCCTGACTTCCCTGTATGAGTTTCAGAACGGCGCTCATCACGCGGCCTCCTTCCGGTTACGTGCTTGCTCAAGGCTACGGATGACCCGACTGGCTTCAGTCTTGGCGATGTCCTCGATACGGGCGATGCCGAAGTAGTCGAGCACCTTCTGCAACTCGGTTCCGGTTTCCTTGATCAGCTTGTTGATGTAATTCACCTGTGCCGCCGTGATGGTGTCGCCACGCGGTGTCGGCAGTGGTGTGACTGTCGCGGGTGTCGGTGGCGTTGTGGGGGTTCTGGCGGTTGCCGTAGCCCCCTTATCGTCGTCGGCCTCGATCAGCGGCAGGTCTTCGCCTGCGTACAGATTCAAGCCCAGACCGTGCAGGGCGATGGCCTTCACCAGACACCGCTGAATCGACGTGTTGATGTCGAACGACGTCGGCGCGAGGATCGGCCTATTTTTCGAGTCCAAAACCGGGTGAATCTGACTCAGGCTGACGCCTTTGACGCAGACCGAGACTTCGACGAAGCAGCCTGCCTCGGTATTCAGATATGGCAGCCCGTCAAAGCGCAGCACCTGCCACGTCGCCACCGGGTCGAACTGGCGCAGTTGCGATACCGCGAACGGCCACGAGAGGTAGGAAAACTGGCCTTTCTTTTCGACATGGCTGTTGACGTCGATCTTCGACAGTTCGACGAAGTAGTTGCTTTCGTTGCTTGCTTTCATGATGGTTCCTTTCAGGATGTGTAAACGACAACGCCCCCGGCGAGCACGCGGGATGCGTGCGCCACCGAGGGCGTCGGAATGCCTGCTCAGATATGCAGGCGAAGGATGTGCAACGCTGTCAGTTTTTTGACCCCATCAGCCTTGCGGAAGAGTCTTGTTATTGGGTGCTTCAAACTTGACCAAGCGGCCAAGCTATCGGTGGGACGAAGGTCTGTGTCGATCACTCACAGGCTTGTCCACAGATTCTGTGAATGACAGCATCTGCTTCGGCGATAATGGCGGCACGCAATCTGGATAGTTCTCTCATGCCCAATATCGCTAGCGTCATCAAGGATGAAATTAGCCGGGTAGCCCGGCGGGAAATCAAGGCCGAGACCGAGGCCCTCAAGAAGGTGTCGCGTCGCTACCGCAGCGACATTGCCGAGTTGAAGCGGCAAATCGCTCTTCTGGAGCGTCAGGTGGCCCGGCTAGGCAAACCCACACGCGCCAAGGCTGCCCCCGAACCGAATGCAGACGGCCCGAAGTTGCGCTTTCGTGCCGACGGTCTCAAGAAGCACCGCGAGCGGCTGGGTCTGTCGGCAACTGACGCCGCAAAGCTGATCGGCGTGTCGGCCATCACCCTATACAACTGGGAGAGCGGGAAGACCCGACCGAGGGCTGGGCAACTGGGCAAGATCGCGGCCTTCAGGAAGCTTGGCAAGCGCGAAGCCGGTGCTCAACTCGGCTAGGGTCTGACACGAACCGACAGAACCGACACAATCCGGTTCTGTCGGTTATGGCGGTTACCACGTTGCTCATGCCGCCAACACCTCTACCGGCTGCGTTACCGTAATCGGCGACGGGGCGCTGATCGTTTCACCCAGCACGTAATCCACGGCCTTCTGCGCCGCTGCGGCGGCAACGAAGATCAGCCGCTTGTCGCGCTTGAGCGCATCGAGCCAACTACTGATGTACGAGGCGTGCTCCAGACGCCCCGGTATGCCAACATGGGCGCAGAGGAAGGCCGCACCCATCTCGGCGATGAGTTCCTCGAAGGCATAGGCTTCGATCCCGGCCCGTCGCCCCAGCACCCGGTTCAGGCGACGGGGATGTCCGCTCCAATGGGTGAGTTCGTGGAGGGCAACGGCGTAATACGCATCCGAGTCAGCAAACCAGCTTGGCGGCGGCATCTGGATGATGTCGTCGCTGGGGCGGTAGGAGGCTCGATTGCCGCCATGGCGGATCACCGCGCCCGTCTCGTACAGAAGCTGCTCCGCTTCTCCGGTGGGCTGCCATGCCGGGGTGGGACGAAGCTGAAACTTCTCGGGCAGGAATTCCAACTGGCAGGCGTTGAAGACGACGTACTGCCGCAGCAGGGGAATCACCTTGGCACTGCTTTCACCCGAGTCATAGCTCTCTGAAGGCTCAGGTGTGTCGCCTTCGATCTCTCGCAGCTTCCAGAACACGATGGGCGTGCCGTGTTCGCCGCGCTGGACGGTGGCACCGAGGGCTTTGGCTTGGTTGAACGTGACCCAGCGGTTGTCGCTGTAGCCCTTCATATCAGCTTCGATGCTGAGCATCAGGATGTTCACGCCCCGGTAGGGCTTGCCGGTGGCGAGATTGCTCGGCAAGCCAGCCCGGTCGCTCCAAGGGCAAATCCACGGTGGTATTCCGGCTTCAAGTGCTGCGATGATGCGGTTGGTGACGTCTTGGTAGAGGTCTTTCATGGTTTCGGTTCCTATAAAAGGGTCGCCCCCGCCGGGAATGACCCGGACGGGGGCGATAAGGGGATGAAACGAAGGGGTGCTACTGGTCTATCTGAACTTCAAAAGCAACAAGCCCGGAGACCTGCAAGGGGTATCGCCCGTCTCCTGCAGCTAACGCAGCAGGCGCATGACGACACGGATCAGGATGCGGACGCTGTGGCGCCCTGCTTCACCCGTGGCAGCGGCGAGAAACACCCGACGCAGGGACGTGTCGCGCCTGCCGCCTACACCGCGAGGCGAATCCTGCCGGGGTAGTAGGTGTTTCCATCGACGTAGCCAATCAGCGATTTGAGACCGCTGGTGGCGAGGCTCATCATCAGCCCCGCCACGGTGGCGGCCATCACCCCGCTGAATGTCCCGAAGTGGATGATCAGCACGGCGGCTGTCACCATCAGGTCGAGCGCCAAGTCGTACTTCAACAGGCGCAGCGTCGTTCGTCGCGGCAGTTTCACCAGCAGCAAGGTGACGCCGAGGAAGATCGTGAAGCCAGTGGCTAGCATGGTCTTCCTCCTTCAGGCGTTTGGGCGGGAGGATTCCCGCCACGCATCGGCAACGTCGGAGGCCGCCCGAGTGGCGGCGGTAGGTAGCTGACTGGCGTAGCCAGCAACGGTGCGCACGGCCCGGAAGAGCAGAAGCGCGCCAGTCTTGACGATACGTTCGTCAGTGGTGGTGTTGGACAACTGGATGGATTGGTTTAGAACTTTCATGGTGAGACTCCTTTTGGTAGGTACAACGAAAAACGGCGCTGTCCGGGATGGACAAGCGCCGTGGGCATGACCGACCGGCAGGTGCTGATCAGTCAATTCTTGGATTCATAAGTGAGATACAACCGCTGTCGGCGACAGCCGACAGTTCAAAGAGTCAGTGCGAGGTGACGGTTATGGTCTGCGCCTGCGCACGTTCAGGATGGTGGCAAGCGACTTCCGGCAACGGGAGTCGTCGGGCGCGGAAACGCGAAAGGATTTCTGAAAGCATGACTGAATTCGACTTCTAACCCGCACAGGAAACCGAATCCGAAGTGGGGTGGGTGGTTCTGGGATGAGGGGGTGGAGTACCGAGCGCGTAGATTCGCAATATTTTTACAATATTTTCGTGTAGACAACATGCTACTGGCATCGCGTTAAGCACACGCTGTCGTGATGACGATCCTTACCGCGCCGCCAACTCCTCGACCCTCAACGATGACTTGATCGCCGCGCAAATCGGTGACATCAGCGCCGCCTGATCTTCGCGGTAGACGACCGTCAGAGTGAAGGATCGTGCTCCGTTCAACACTCGGACAAAGTCTGAGCGCATCGGAGACATATTCACTACCTGTGGCATCGCCGAGCGGCGATAACCGTAGGTTAGAGCATGAGCGCCGTTGATTGTGGTTTTGGCTACTCTATTCCAGCCCAATATGGAAAAACCCGACAGATGGGCGGCCTTGGTCATTTCTTCTCGCATGTAGGTCTCGAACTCAGCAAAGTCAGCAGTGGTCATTGCCCGTATCTGCGCCTGCGTAACTGTCTGGCTTGGGTAATGGCGAACATTGACCATCCCCAGCACATTGCGCTGATCGTCATACAGGTTGGCGGCGAAATCCAGATCGCTACTAGTGGTGCCCATCCCCTTGGCCGCAACATATGCGTCCAACGTCGTGCGCGTGTTGTCGGTAAGGATTACCCAATTTCGCGGCATGGAAAACGATACACCGTGCTGTAGCGTTACGCGGATGAAAGGATCAGCAGCGGCTACCGGTTGTAGTAATAGCGCCAGTGCGGCGAAACCCATCAGAAATGTACTGCGGATCATGGGGTGATATGCGAATCGGGTGTCTTTTGGAGCATAAGCGCCATAGCCGAGCTATTGGGCGCCCCGGACGAGCACCACTCCGGCTACCCAGTTGGTGGCAAGCAGCTGTGCTTCAGCCAACTCTGTGAAGGATAGCTCTGTCTCAATAGAGTCTCGAAGCGCAACGGATTTATCGTAGCCACCACTCGCGGCTAAGTTAGCCCAAGCATAGGCAAGAACGCTGTCTATTGTTACACCGTCGCCCTGCTGATACATCACAGCAAGCTTGGACTGCGCTTCGGCAAACCCCTGCTCAGCAGCCTTCTGATACCACTGCACTGCTAGTACCGAGTCCTTGGGAATACCTTCGCCCTGCTGATACATCTCAGCAAGATTGGTCTGCGCAAGGGCGTACCCCTGCTCAGCAGCCTTCTGATACCAATGAAATGCTTTGGCGAGGTCCTTGGGTATGCCGTCGCCCT
>SXGU01156519.1_pt1 | contig 35505 bp, 33 predicted proteins | sample 3174531 | NCBI WGS metagenome assembly SXGU01 (sample SAMN11356863, study PRJNA531348) | freshwater metagenome | isolation source: freshwater sample F1-140 | place: China: Fuxian Lake, Yuxi | collected 2017-12-25 | reverse complement strand
GATGGAGCGCGACTCGCACGGGCTGAGGACGATGGCCACGCACTTCTTCACGATGAAGTCCTTCACGTGGTTCGCCTGCCGCGCGACGTCGGTGTCGGCGCTGAGGACGATGGTGTCGTAGCCGTGCTTGGCGGCCTCGGCAGTGATGTGGTCGCCGATGACTTTGAAGAACGGGTTTTGCAACGTGAGCAGCGTGACGCCGATGGTGCCTTTCTTGGGGGGGGCGGGAGCGGCTGTCGTGCTGGTGGTGGCTGGCTTGGCTGGCTCTGCGGGTTTGTTGCAACCGACGGCGAGGGCCAGCAGGGCGAAGGGAAGGGCGAGGAGTTTCAGTTTCATGATGGAGACAGAGTTTGGCCGCACGCGGGGGGCAGGGCGTCAAGGCTCATAGCCAATGGAATCGCCGAATGCCCATCTGTGTCCATCCCGAAGTGCCGCATTGCTCAAAGGAATCGGCAACTGATGAGCGTCCGCCGCCGGACTCACGGAGGCGGGCTTCCGTGTTTCATCCGGGGCGAACACCTCGCCACGCACGTCCGTCAGTGTTTGCTGTTGCCGCGTGGATGCCACCGGCTCAGGCTTTGTCACCATCATGACATTCGGCCACCGATTTGATTTGCTCCGCCGCACGGCGCTCCTCGGCGCTGCTGTGAGCTTGTCCGCGATTGGTGCCGTGCTGGCCGGCCAACCGGAGACGGCAGTCCCTCCCGGCAACGCGATTGACTGGCACAAGGAACGGCAATTCTGGTCCTTCAAAGTTCCGCAGGCGCAGCCCAAGCCCGCAGTGAAGAATGCCAAGTGGGCGCGCCAGCCGGTGGATTACTTCATCCTTGCGCGGCTGGAGCGGAAGAAGCTTTCGCCGTCGCCTGAAGCGGAGCGCCGCACTTTGATTCGCCGGCTGACGCTGGACTTGACCGGCTTGCCCGCGACGCCGGAAGAGGCAGCGGCCTTCGTGGCGGACAAGCGCGCGGATGCCTACGAGCAGCTTGTCGAGCGGTTGCTGGCGTCGCCGCGCTTTGGCGAACGGATGGCGAGCGTGTGGCTGCCGTTGGCGCGTTACGCGGAGGACCAGGCGCATCAGGTCGGCGCGGACTCGACGATGTTTTACGCGAACGCGTTCCGCTACCGCGAGTGGGTGATGGGGGCGTTCAACCGCGACCTGCCTTACGACCAGTTCATCCGGTTTCAGCTTGCCGCGGACAAGTTCCCGGCGGCGAAGCAGGAGGATTTGGCGGCGCTCGGCTTCCTCGGACTCGGCCCGAAGTATTACAATCGCGGGCGCATCGAGGTGATGGCGGACGAGTGGGAGGACCGGGTGGACACCGTGACGCGCGCGACGCTCGGCCTCACGGTCGCGTGCGCGCGCTGCCACGACCACAAGTTCGAGCCCATCACCCAGCGCGACTACTACGCGCTGGCCGGGGTCTTCGCGAGCGTGAAGATGGTCAACAAGACGGCGGACGGAAAAGCCGTCGAGGGCAAGGTGCAGGCCGACAAGATGCCCGCCGACGCCGTCCACATGGTCGAGGAAGGCACGGCGCAGAACTTGAGCATCTTCCTGCGCGGCAACCCGGAGCTGAAGGGCGCGGTCGCCGAGCGCAGTTTCCTGAAGGTGCTTTCCACCGGCGAGCCGAAGCCCTTCGCCGACGGCAGCGGTCGGCGCGAACTCGCCGAGGCCATCGCGAGCCGCGACAACCCGCTCACCGCGCGCGTGCTCGTGAACCGCGTCTGGGGCGTCCTCTTCAGCAAGCCGCTGGTCGCGACGGCGAGCAACTTCGGACACTCCGGCATGATGCCCACGCACCCGGAGTTGCTGGACGACCTCGCGGTGCGCTTCATGTCGGGCGGCTGGTCCGTGAAGTCACTCGTGCGCGAGCTGGCGCTCTCCGCGACCTATCGCCAAAGCTCGCGCGAGGACGTGAAGAAGTCCGCCGCCGACGTGGCGAACGAATCGCTCTGGCGGGTGAACCGCCGCCGGCTGTCCATTGAGCAATGGCGCGACAGCGTGCTGGCGGTGACGGGCGAGCTGGACTTGTCCGGCGGAAAATCGCTCGAACTCGACGACGCGAAGAACCTGCGCCGCACCGTCCACGCGCGCGTCAGCCGGCTGAAGCTGAACGACCTGCTGATGCAGTTCGACTACCCGGACGCGAACGTCCACGCCGAGAAGCGCTCCGCCACCACCACGCCGACGCAGAAGCTCTTCATGCTGAACAGCCCGTTCATGCTGGAGCGCGCGAAGGCGCTGGCCGAGCGCGTGACCACGGACGCGAGCGAGTCTGACGCCGCCAGCATGCAGCGCGCGTATCAGCTCCTCTACGGTCGCAACCCCGAGAGCGCGGAGACCGCCGCCGCGCTGGCCTTCCTGCGCAAGCCCGCGACGGGCGAAGTAACGCGCTGGCAGCAATACGCGCAGGCGCTGCTCATGGCGAATGAGATGTTGTATGTGGACTGAACGGCATTGAGGAATCGTGATGTCAAAACCGATGACAACGAGCGAGAGAGAATCGTGGCAACGGGTGCGACCCGCTGGTCGAGGCCATTTCGTTTGGCACGTAGGGGTCATGCAGAAAGGCGTCCCATTTGGTCTCTTATGGTCGGGGTTCACCTTCTCGTTCCAAAGTTCTTTGGGGAACCATGACCGGAGTAGAGTTCTCTGGTGATAAGAACCTGCTTCTACACTCTCGGTTTTGGTGGACTCATGGGAGCACAGATGTGGCATGAAAAGGAGGGGGCCTTTGCTAACTCAATGGGAGAAGATCCTAAGTAATGCAGCGTCGTGATATCGTCCCCTCTCATTAGCACCGGGCTTCAGCCCGGTGTGCCCGCCGGCGAGGAGCCGAGCCGTTTCAACGGCTTGGCTCCAGTGTCCAGCTAAAACCGATCCAGCGGTTTCAGCTCCGCCTGCTCCGGGCCGCGCTCCCGGCAACTCAAACGAACTCGTGCTCCCGTTCGCGCACCGTCAGAACGGGGCAGGGGCCAGTCGCACCACGCGCTCTGCCGTGCTGCCGAGGAAGAGGTGTTTCAACCCCGTGTGTCCGTGCGTGGCGATGACGATGAGGTCCACATCGAAGTCCTTCGCCACCGTGCCGATCTTCGAGAAGGGATGACCGAGGCGCGTGATTGCCTCCGCGGCGCGGCCCGCCGGGACTTGCTTCTTCACGAAGGCCGCGAGCGAGGCGCGTGCGAGCTTGAGCCGCTCGCGGTTGGCCTCATCCATCTCCGGCGGGATGATCACGCTCTCCGGATAGCGGACCGGCTCGACCACATGGACGAGCACGAGCGTCGCGCCGAACGGCTCGGCGAAGCGTGCGGCATACTTCAGTGCCTTGAGGGAGAAACCCGAGAACTCCACCGGCACGAGGATTTTCTTGAGGCGGAGGAAGGACGGCACGAGGTCAATGACCGGTGCCGCAGAGTTGTCCGTCGCGGGCCTGGCGGCGACGGTGCGTGCTGTCTTTTTGGCGGATTTTGTTTTCATAAGCGTGAATTGGTTTTCTGCTGCCAAGGGAGAGTCAGCCAGTCGCGTGTCGCGGGCTTCACGGGAATTGTCTGAAGCGCGCCGTTCCTTGCGGGCGCGGGGCTTAACCGAGCCAGTGCTTCAGCCGGCTGGAGGCCGCAGTGCGCCACCAGACGGCGGTGGTGCTGCGCTGGTAGGAGCCGGGCGGGACTTCTCCGGCGGTGAGCAGCGCGGCGAGCTGCTTGATCGCATGGGGAAAGCAACGGACAAGCAGCCGCCGGCGCAGCCATGTGGCCTCCAGCTCCGCAGCCTCGTAGCGCGCAATGGAGGGCGCCCATTGGGGATCAAGGCCCTTCTCGGCGGCGTGCTGCTCGAGAAAGGCGGCGAAACCCAGCGCGTCCTCGAACGGCTGCTTTCCCGGCGGCGGGCTGACGGCGTAGTTGCGGAACAGGTCGGCGAACCGCTCGCCCAGCGCCTTGCGCGTGAGCGGCAGATGGATGCCGACCACCGCGAGCCGGCGGCGGCGCAGCACGCGGGCGAGCTGGCGGACTTGCTCTGGGTGGATTTGGGCGAACGATTCAGCCGCGACGGTCAGTCCCTCGCTCGCGGCCACGCCCGCCGGGTCCGCGAAGAATTTCTCGCGGAACTCGCGGTCGGTTGCGAGCCGGGCGACGAGCTTTTGCTGGAGGGCTAGTTCCATCGCCGGTGTTGCCTGCCGATGGCGCGGGCGCGCTCGACCTGCCAGAGAACCTCCGGCAGCGGCGGAAAATTGTCGTCGCGCTCGAGACAGATGCAGCGCACGGGCGCGCGCGCGACAACGGCGTCGAGGAGTTTCCAGACCGCCTCGGAGACGGGCTGGGCGTGACTCTCCACCAGCCGGCCGTTCGTCTCGTGGCCGCCGGAGAAATGCACCTGGACCACGCGGTCGAGCGGGAGCTCGGCGAGGAAGTCCTCCGGGCTACCGCCGAGGTTGGTGGCGTGGGTCAGGAGATTGGTCACGTCCAGCAGAAGTCCGCAGCCGCCGGAGGTGAGCACTTCGCTGATGAAGGCCGGCTCGGCCAGCTCCGCGCCGGGCCAGAGCAGCGGCGAGCAGATGTTCTCCAAGATCAGCGGTGTGGCGATGGCCCGGCGCACCGTGACGATGTTCCGGGTCATCACGTCCACCGACTCCTTCGTGAACGGCAGCGGCGCGGGATGGCCGAGTGTCATGCCGCCCGCGCGCGTGTAGCCGATGTGCTCGCTCCACCACGGCGGGCTGAGTCGCTTGATGAGCGAGGTGATCTTCTCCACATAGACAGGGTCAATCTCCTCCGCGCTGCCGAGCGAGAGATTCGTGAAATGCGGGATGAGGGTGAAGTGCTCGCCCAGCAGCACCAGCTCGTCCATGCGTTCGGGCGGCGCGTCGAGGTAGTGGTCGCCGATGATCTCGACGAAATCCACTTCGGACTGTTTCTGGAGCAGCTCGTCGCGGAACGGTTCTCGATACGCCAGCCCAGCGCCCAGACGCGGGAGGTTGGCGAGGAGGTTGGTGATTTCGGTCTTGCGGCCCACGTGGCGGTCAACGGCGTCCGCCGGTCACGCCGACGCGCGATCCAAGCTGGTTTCCGATGGTGTTCACGGGGCGAAGTCTTCTCCATCGGTGCCGATCAAGCCAAGGAAAACTTCTCCCGCCGCTCAGTGCAATTTCGGCAGGCTCGCCGCCGCGACGGCCTGGCCGTGGCGCTTGTCCTGTTCATCGGGAACGTGGAACTGGAGTCGCGCGGCCAGCGCGGGAAACTCGGTGCGCAAAACCTCCTTCGCCCCCGCGATGATGACATCGCCGCCTGCGCCGCTGGTGACGCGACCCAGAATCAGCAGGTGGTTGAAGTCGTAGAAGTCTGCGTAGTGCGCCAGCGCGTAGCCGAGGTAGGTGCCGAGCGTCTCGTAAATCTTCCGCGCGCGGTAGTCGCCGGACTTCATCAGCGACTGCACGAGCTTGAGCTTCTCGGGCAACGGCAGCGACGCGTCGGTCTCGATGCCGGACGCGGTCAGGAGCCGTCCGACGGCTTGCTGCGAGAAGTATTGCGCGCCCACGCCGTAGTCGCCGCTCCACTCGTCGCATGCGGCGGCGGGGTTGTAATCCACCGGGGCGAAGGCCAACTCGCTCAGCCGGGTGGTGATGTTCCCGGATGGCGTGACGTAGCCGGCGGCTTGGCTTGTGCCCATCGCGATGCCGAGGACCCCGTTCACGCCGAGCGACATCGAGCCCGCGAGCGCGGTGACTTCGCCGTCGTTGGCGACTTCGAGCGGCACGCCGTGGCACGCGCGCTGAACTTCGAGGAAGAGGTCCTTCACCCGCGCGTTGAACACGTCTGGCGCGACGCCGCGGAAGAGCGAGGCGACCTTCACGCGGTTGTTCACATACACGCCCGCCGCGCTGGCGCCGATGGCGTCCACGCGTGGGAGGTGCGCGGCGGCCTTCCGAATCGAGTCCATGATGCCGTCGAAGTGATACTGCGGGTCAGGATGGAAGTAGGGGTCCCACACCGTCTCCTCGCTGAAGACGACCTTGCCGTCCAGCACCGCCGCGACCTTGCGGTCGCTGCCGCCGAGATCGAAGCCGATGCGGCAGCCGTCGAGATTGCGCCCGAGCGACTGCACGTTCGCGCGCTCCGGCGGCAGGCTCGCGGCATCGCACGCGACGACTTCGATGGGCCGGTCATAGACGCGCTCGCCGATGAGGTTGGAGTCGAACTTGCCCGTGGCCGTGTCGCGGAAGTGGGCTTGAAGCTGCGCCGCCAGCGCGCTGACCGCTGATTGCTGACCGCTGACCGCTGCCAGCCAAAAGCGCCAGCCGCCGCGTTGCCACAGCAGAAATTTCGCGAGTCGCTCGATGTGACTGAAGTTCGCCGCCGCCAGCGCGTGGCCAGCGGGCGCGAGTTCCGTGCGGAAGTGGAAGACGGAGCCGTCCGACTGCTCCAGCGCCAGCGTGACCGGCACGGCCTGGCCGGTGGCGCGGGCGGCGTCGCGGAAGGCGTGCGTGGCGAGCACGGCGGGGCGGAAGGCGGGGTCAAGCACCGGCGTGACGCGCGGAGCGGGCAGCGGGAGGCCGCGATTGTTGTTCATGCGCGCCGGTTGTAGCGGGCAGGCGGATGGGGTTCAAGGACTGCGCGCCAGAACATTCCTTGCCGCGCACCGGGCAAGACAGGGAGACACTCGGCCAAGCGGGGGCGAGTCACCGAGGCTGGGCGTCGGCTGCTTGCCCTGCCGGTGAACCCCCGGCCCAATGTTATGCAAACGATTTCGAATCGCCTCGCTTGGGATGTGTCCGAAGACGACTTCCCCCGCTTGGGGACGGCGGCGGACAAACTCCGGTTTCTCCTCCACTACGCCGTGCTCGCGCCCTCGAAAAACAACACCCCGGCGTGGAAGTTCCGGGTGCACGGCAATTCGCTGGAGATCCACGCTGACCGCACCCGACAGTTGCACGTGACCGACCCCGCCGCCCGCCATCTCCTAATCAGTTGCGGCTCCGCGCTCTTCCCCACCTGCGCGTGGCCATCTGGCATTTTGGCTACCTCGACCGCACGGTGGTGCGGCCGGTGCCGGGTGACCCGGACTTGCTCGCGCGCGTGAGCCTCGGCGACGAGGATGCGCCCACGCCGAAGCAGGAGGCGTTCTTTGCGGCGATTCCGAAACGCCGCACGAACCGCCAGCTTTTCCGAGACGATCCGCTGCCGGACGAGTTGCAGCACGAGCTGGTCAAGGCGGCGGAGCGCGAGGGCGCGTGGCTCCGCTTCGCCGATGACCGTGCGCAGCGCAATGTCATCGCCGATTTTATCGCTGAAGGCGACCGGCAGCAGTGGGCGAACAAGCACTTTCGCCTCGAACTTGCCGCGTGGCTGCATCCGAACGCCGGCGACGCGCGCGACGGCATCCCCAAATCCGCGCAGAACGCCCGCGATTTGCTCTCTGTGGCGGGGTCGATCGTGATCCGGACTTTCCATTTGGGCGAAGGCCATGCGGCCAAGGACCGCGACATCGCGGCTTACTCGCCCGGCTTGGTCGTGCTCGGCACGGACGCGGACGGGCCGGCAGGCTGGCTGGCGGCGGGCAGGCGCTTGACCGCGTGCTATTGCGCGCCCGCGGACGAGGTCTGGGCCTCCTATCTCGACCAGCCCATCGAGGTGCCTTCGCTCCGGCCCAAGGTGACGGAAGTCATCGGCCACGCGGGCCACGCGCAAAACATCCTGCGCTTGGGCTACGGTCCGAACCTAAACCCAACGCCCTGCCGGACGGTGGAGGAAGTGCTGATTCCGGCGGTGTGAGCGCGCTCAAACCCCCGCCTGCGAGAACGACTCGAACTGCTTCGTCTCCGGGTTGAAGGCGAACAGGTCCGCCGTCGCAATGTCGAAAAACCAGCCGTGCAGATGCAGCGAGCCGTTGTCCAGCCGCGCCTTCACCGCCGGGTAGGCCTCGAGGTTCTCGATGGCGAAGAGCACGTTCTCCTGGGCGGCTGCGTTCGTCCGTGCGCGGGCGTCGGTCAAGTGCTGGTAGCCCCGCTGGATGATGTCGCGGACGGGAGTCGCCACCCGCAGCCACGCGGCCAGGTGCGGCATCGCCTCGGGCTGGGGGAGGCCTTCGAGCAGCGCCTGCATCGCGCCGCACTGCGAGTGGCCGCACACGACGATGTCGCTGACGCCCAGCGTGCTCACCGCGAACTCGATGGCGGCCGCGGTCGAGTTGGTTTCACCCGTCACGCCGACAGGCGGGACGATGTTGCCGACGTTCTTCACGACGAACAAATCGCCCGGCTGGCTCTGCGTGATGAGTTCCGCCAGCACGCGCGAGTCCGAGCAGGTGATGAAGAGCGTGTGCGGATTCTGCCCCTCGCGAGAGAGCCGCTGGAACAGCGCGCGATACGCGCCGAACTCGTCGGAGCGAAAGCGATGAACGCCGTCAATGAGCCGTTGCATGATGGCGCCGACTTTGGCGGGAGCGCTCGCCCCGCGCCAAGAAAATCCTTCCACCGGCGTTGACGTCTCTTCGCTGCTGTCCCAATTTGATCCGGACGAAATGACCACGGCGAACAAAGTCACAGTGCTAAGGATCCTGCTCGTGCCCGTCTTTGTCGTCCAGGTGCTCTACTACGAGCGCACGGGCGACGAGTGGCACCGGTTGGCCGCGATCTTGTCCTTTGCCGTCGCCGCCATCAGCGATGCCTACGACGGCTATCTCGCCCGGCGTTACAACCAGTGGAGCGAGCTCGGTGCGCTGCTCGACCCGGTGGCGGACAAGCTCCTCCTCGTCTCCGCGCTGGTGCTCCTCACGTTCGACAAGCGCCCGCACCTGCCCAATCTCCCGCTCTGGCTCGCCGGCACGGTCATCGGGCGCGATGTCATCCAAGCCATCGGCTTCGCGGTGCTGCACTACACCCTCGGCGGCAAGGTGCCCGTGCGTCCGCGCCTCATCGGCAAGGCCGCGACCGTCCTGCAGATGCTTACGGTCTCGTGGGCGCTGTTGAAATGGCCGATGGACTGGCTCGGTTGGTTTGCGCTCGCCGCCGCTGTCTGCACCGCCGTCTCCGGTGTCATCTACGTGATGGACGGAATGAAGCTGCTCAGCGCCAGCCCGGACAGCGCGCCTGCGCAAAAAATTCTCCAGACAGACCAGCTCAATGAAATCACTCATGCCACACGACCTAAAACTCAAGGAAGGTGACGCCGCACCCGCGTTCACGACCCAGACCAACGGCGGCCAGTCGGTCTCGCTTGCAGACTTCAAGGGCCGTCCGGTCATCCTCTACTTCTATCCGCGCGACGACACGCCCGGTTGCACGAAGGAGGCCTGCGCCTTCCGCGACGCTTTCGCGGACTTTATGGCGAAGGGCGCGGTCGTGCTCGGCGTCAGCGCCGACTCGGTGAAGTCGCACGACAAGTTTGTGAAGAAGTTCAAGCTGCCCTTCACGCTCCTCGCGGATGAGGACAAGCGCATCGTGGACGCCTACGGTGTGTGGGGCGAAAAGACCTTCATGGGCCGCCGCTATCAAGGCATCCATCGCGTCACCTTCCTCATCGGCGGCGACGGGCGCATTCGGAAAGTCTGGCCCAAGGTGAAGCCCGAGGCGCACGCGGCGGAAGTGCTCGCGGCGCTGGGGTGAAGTAGGGCCATGCGTTCGCGTGCCTTTCAACTTTCAGCTTATGTGTTGGCGGTTTATCACTCCGTGCATGCAACACCTCACCCGACGCTCCCTCGTGCTCGGCTCGTTTGCGTTGGCCCTTTGTCTTGTCGCGTCAACATTCGCCGCCGATTCACCAACTCAACGTCCGCTTCGCGTCTGCCTCGTCTCCGGCTCGCAGGACTCCAAGCCTTACAGCACGGATGATTCGCTCGCCGCGCTGGCCCGCTACTTGGAGACGGAGCACAAGATGACCTGCACACTGCTCACATGGGACGCCGCGAGCGCGGGGTTCAAAGGCATCGAGAAGCTGCTCGAAGCGGACGCTGCCGTGTTCTTCGTCCGGCGCAAGACGCCCAATGCGCACAACCTCGAGGTGCTGCGGCGTTTCTTCGCCTCGGGCAAAGGCTTCGTCGCGCTACGCTCCACCAGTCACGCGTGGGAGAACTGGCCGAACTTCGACGTCGAGGTGCTCGGTGCGAAATACGGCGGCGCAAAGGGCGGCAACTTCGGCAACGTGGACAAGCTCACGCGCAAGCCGCATCCCATCTGGGTCGGCACTGAGGACTTCAACACCAAGTGCGACATCTACCGCTACGGCCCGGTCGCGCTCGACGTGCAGGTGCTGATGGAGGGAGAGAACAAGAACGGCGTCATGCCCGTGGCGTGGACGCGCGTGCATCGCGGCGCGCGGCTCTTCCACTTCGCGCTCGGTTACGCCAACGACATGGAGAGCCCATCCTTCCGGCGCACCGTGGCGAATGGGCTGCGTTGGGTGAGCGAGAAAGTTAGCGAGAAGTAGCGGCGCACAGCACACGAAGTTCTTCTCCCTCTCCCTTCATCGGATGAGGGGAGAGGGCTGGGGTGAGGGGTTATGTGCGACGGGGTTGGTGACCGCACCCCTCATCCGGCCTTCGGCCTCCTTCTCCCCTCGCTCCGCGAAGGGAGAAGGTCACGCCATCACTTCGCGCACCACGTTGCCGAACACGTCGGTCAGGCGGAAGTCGCGGCCGGCGTGCGGGTAGATGAGGCGCTCGTGGTCGAGGCCGAGGAGGTGGAGAATGGTCGCGTGGAAGTCGTGAACGTGGACCGGCTTGTCCGCCACGGTGTGGCCGATGTCATCGGTCGCGCCGTAGGTGAGGCCGGGTTTCACGCCGCCGCCGGCGCGCCAGCAGGTGAAGGCGCGGCAATGGTGGTTGCGCCCGCCGTTCGTGCCGTCGGGTGAGCGGCCAAACTCCGTGGTGAACATCACCAGCGTGTCGTCGAGCATCCCGCGGTCCTTGAGGTCGCGGATGAGCGCGGCGACGGGTTGGTCCACTTTCTTCGCGAGGCCGGCGTGGCTCTTGATGTTGCCGTGCGCGTCCCAGTTGCCGCTCGCGCCAGTGTCAATCAACTCGATGAACCGCACGCCGCTTTCGGCCATGCGCCGCGCGACGAGCGTCTGCCACGCGAAGCTCTTGTTGTCGCCGCGCTCGACGCCGTATTGCCGCAGCATGAAGTCGGGTTCCTTCCGCAAGTCCAGCAGGTCGGGCGCGATGGTTTCCAAGCTTTGCGCCGTGCGGAAGCTCAACATCCGCGCGGCCAGCTCGCCATCGTGCGGACGCGTGGCGCGGTGGTGTTCGTTGAGGCGCTGGAGCATCGCGAGTTCCTTGTCCTGCAACGCGCGCGGGTTGTCGGCGTTTGGCTTGAGGTGCGGGATGGGGTCGTTGCCCGGCGTGATGCAGACGCCTTGGTGATAGGCGGGGAGGAAGTTGCTGTCCCACACCTGCGAGCCGGCGTAAGGCTTGTCTTTGCAGAAGACGACGTTCGACGGGAGGTTCGGATTTTCCGTGCCGAGGCCGTAGCTCACCCACGCGCGGATGCCGGAAAGCGCGGCGCCTTGCGAGCCGGTGTGCATGTGCAGCGTCGCCTCGAAGTGCTCGTTGTGGTCGCCGGTCATCGAGCGAATGACGCAGAGGTCGTCCACGCCGCCGTTGAGGTGCGGGAAAAGGTCGGTGGTCTGGATGCCGCACTGGCCGCGCTGCGTGTGCGCCCACGGGGAAGCGGTCAAGGCGCCGCGTCCGAACTTCTCGCCGTGGCGCTTCGCGAGCGCTGGCTTGGGGTCGAACGAGTCCATGTGCGACATGCCGCCGGTGAGGAAGACCATGATGACGCGCTTGGCGCGCGGCGCGAAGTGCGGGGCGCGCGGCGCGAGCGGATGTGGCTCTGCGTCCGGCGCGGCGAAGAGCGGGAAGAGCCGCTCGGCAAGGCCGAAGCCGGCGCAGGCACCGGTGGCCAGTGCGGAGCGCTGGAGCAGTGAGCGGCGGGAGAGTTCATGGGTGTTGAAGTGCTGGCGACTTCCAGTCGCCGTCTGGAGGGCGAGTGGCGTCGCGGACGGCGACTGCAAGTCGCCGGAACGGGCGCGTGGAGCGGGCGGGAGCGGCAGCCGTCTCATTAGCACCGGGCTTCAGCCCGGTGTTTGTGGTGGCAAACGAGGGGAGCCGTTTTAAAGGCTTTCTTGGTCTGCCTTGCGCACAGTCGAGCCGGGCGGAAACCGTTGAAACGGTTTCCGCCTTCGCGCGTGCGCTGACACCCGGCTGAAGCCGGGTGCTAATGAGATGGGGGAAGACGGCACTCATCGCGTTCAATCCAGATACACAAACTCGTTCGCCGAGAGCAGCAGGCGGCAGACGCTGGTCCAAACGCGGAGGTCTTTTTCGGTGGCGTCCTTACTGTCCACGCTCTTGGCGTAGTCCTTCGCGTAGGCGGTCAGGTCGGTGAGTTCGTCCTTGGTGGGCGGGCGATTGTAGGCGAGCTGGGTGGCGTGGCGGAGGCGGTCTTCGGGTTGCTTGCCGGCGAAGAGGACGCGCGCGGCGAGGGCGCGGGCATTGTCGCGGATGAAGTCGCTGTTCATCCAGAAGAGCGCTTGAAGCGGGACCGTGGAGACGGGGCGGCGGGCGTTGCATTCGTTCGGGTTCGGGCCGTCGAAGAGTTCCATGTAGGGATGCTTGCCGAGCCGGCGCGACGGCAGATAGACGCTGCGATACTCGTGGCTGGAGTCCGCGAGGAAGGGCCGGTGCTGCGTGAAGTGGTATTCGTTCTTGTCGTTCGGCTTGGGGAACGGGTGCGCGCCGGGATTGCCGGTCTTGAGCCGCCCGCTGACGAAGAGCGAGGCGTCGCGCATGGATTCGGCGTCGAGGCGATGGCGGGGGAAGCGCCAGTAGAGCGTGTTCGCCGGGTCAACGGCCAGGGGCTTGGGGTATTCAGTGTTCAGCAGGTCAGTATTCAGTGGGAGGCGCTTCGCGCTGCTGTTGCCTGACTGATTACTGGTTACTGAATACTGAACACTGTCCGCCAAACTCTGCTGCCACGTCGCGCTGGTCAGAATCAGCCGGTGCATTTCCTTGAACGACCAGCCGCGCCGGACGAACTCGCCAGCGAGCCAGTTGAGCAACTCCAGGTGCGTGGGCGGGCGGCCTTGCGCTCCGAAGGTGTCCGCTGTCGGCACAATGCCTTGCCCGAAGTGATGCATCCAGATGCGGTTCGCGACGACGCGCGTGGTGAGCGGGTTGTCGGCGCTGGCAATCCACTGCGCGAGTTGCAGGCGGCCGGATTCGCCAGCCGTGAGTTCACCACGCGGACGTGCAGGCGGCCATCGCCCGCGCGACCGCCACCATCAACGTGATGCAGCAGCTCGGCGTCACGTTCCAAACCCTGCCCGGCTACGCGATGGTCGCCTACCAGACGGAGACGGACGCGCTGGAGGCAGACGTGGCGTCGCTCAACGCGCTGGTGACGCAGTTGCGCCCGCTGCTGGTGGACATTGATGCGTTGTCGCAGCCGCTGGACGTGAAGAACAAGGGCGTGCTCAAAACGCTCTCGGGCCTGCTCCAGACGGACGCGCAGAAGGCGTTGCTGGCACAAATCACCGGGCCGACGCCGCAGGGTGGTGGTGGAACCCCTCCTCCTTCGCCGACGCCGTGAGGCGCAAGTCGCGGTGAAGCCCGGCGGCATCTGGTGTGATGAACCGCGCGTCCGCGCTGTTGACTCCCTCTCCCTTTGCGGAGCAAGGGGAGAGGGCCGGGGTGAGGGGTTTCGCCCGTTGGTGATGGTGCCGCACCCCTCATCCAGCCTGCGGCCACCTTGCTCCCCTCGCTCCGCGAAGGGAGAAGGAATCTTGAGCCTGGTCACGGAGGTGTTGGGCAGAGGAAATTTAGCTGCCGAGCAAAATGACTTTGCGCTCGCGTGCCTCCTCCCTAAGCTCCGCGCGACCTTATGCCGAAGCAGATTGCTGAAATGCTCATCGAGTCGGTGACGATGGAGCTGCCCGACACGAAGACCCTCCGGCTCCAGTGGCCGGCGGGCTACGACGTGGATTTCAAGACGGGGCAGTTCATCACGGTGTATTGGCCGGACACGCCCACTTACAAGCGGGCTTACTCGCTCTCCTCTTGTGCACTGGACCGGGGCTTTTACGAAGTGACCGTGAAGCGCGATGGCAAGATGGGCACGCGCCTCGTGGATTGGGCTAAACCGGGTGATAAACTGACGGTCATTGAGCCGGTTGGCAAGTTTCTCCCCGTCTTCGACCCGCCGGGCAAGCACCTCGTCTGCATCGCCGGCGGCAGCGGGGTGACGCCCTTCCGCGCCTTCGCCCGCGAGGCCACGCGCCGTGGACTCGATACCCGACTGACCATTCTCTACAGCGTCCGCACGACCAACGACATCATCTTTCGCGAGGAGTTCAAGCAGCTCGAACAGGAGAACGAGCGCTTTGATTTCTACGTGACCTGCACGCGCCTGCACCCGGACGACCCGTGGACGGGCCGTCGCGGCCGCATCACCGCCGAATGGATCAAAGAACATGTCCACGATCTGCCCAATACCGTCTTCTACGCCTGCGGCACGAACGAATTGGTCGAAGCCACCGAACATCTTGTGCTGGATGAACTCAAGCTGCCCAAGGAGCAGATGAAGACGGAGAAGTGGGGCTGAACGAAGCGCGGAACTCGGAATTAGGAACCTCTACTCGAAACTCAAAACCCGGAACATCGCCAGCATGCACCGCGACATCCTCTTCCTCCTCAAGCACGATTTCCCCGATGGCCCCGGCACGCCCTACTACTGCCCCGAGTGCGCCCAAATCACGGGCGCGCTGGCCTACTACCCTCAGCTCCGCCATACGCTCGACGTGCGTTACGTTGACTTCCCACGCCCTCGGAAAGACATCCTCTCCCTCATCGGCGAGGAGAACCAAAGCTGCCCCGTCATCGTCATCGCCGACGGCCCACCTGCCGCCGTGCAAGGCGTCGAGATCGGCACCTTCAATGGCCTGCACTTCGTCTCCGGCGCGGCGGCGATTGGGAAATACCTGTCACAGGTGCATGGCGTGGGCAGGCCGCACTAAACCGGCGCGTTCCCGCAATCGCAAATATCCAATGACCCTCAAACGCACCCCCCTCTTCGCCGCGCACCAGCGCGCGGGCGGCAAGCTCATCGAATTCGGCGGTTGGGAAATGCCCGTCCAGTATTCCACCATCACGGACGAGCACCTCTGCGTCCGCCGCGCGGCGGGCATCTTCGACATCTCGCACATGGGCGAGGTCATCGTGCGCGGGCCGGCGGCCGAGGCATTCCTCAACGCCACGCTCACCAATGACGTGCGCAAGCTCACCATCGGCCTCGGCCAATACACGCTCATGTGCCACGAGCACGGCGGCGTGATTGACGACCTCTACGCTTACCGCCTCGGCGAGCAGGAATACCTGCTCATCATCAACGCCTCGCGTATCGAGCCGGACGTGGCGTGGCTGCAGGAACGCCTCGCGGCCTTTCCGCAGCACGCGGACGTGACGCTCGCCAATCTCTCCGACCACACCGCAGCCGTCGCCATCCAGGGGCCGAAGACGCCCGGCCTGCTCGACCAGCTTTTCCGCGCCGCGTCCACCGGCGGCACACACGTCGCAAAGCCGAGCGAGCTGAAGAAGAACCAGATTGCGCAGTTCGCCTTCGACGGCCAGCTCGTCTGCGTGGCGCGCACGGGCTACAGCGGCGAGGACGGCTTCGAGGTCATCACACCCGCGACGCTCATCGAGGCGGTCTGGGACAAGGCGTTGAACCTCGGCCACCAGTTCTGCCTCCAGCCCTGCGGCCTCGGTGCGCGCGACACGTTGCGCACGGAGGTTTGCTACCCGCTCTACGGCCACGAGCTGGACGAGAACTCCACGCCCATCGAGGCGGGCGTCGGCTTCTTCGTCGCGCTGGATAAGGGCGAGTTTGTCGGCCGTGCCGTGCTCGCTGACCAAAAAGCCAACGGCACGAAGAAGAAACTCATCGCCTTCAAGATGACGGACAAAGCCCCGCCTCCCCGTCCGCACTACGGGATCTGGGCCGGAGGCGCAGCGGTGGGAGAAGTCGTCAGCGGCACGCAAAGCCCGTCACTCAACTACGGAATCGGCATGGGCTACGTCCCACCGCAGATCGCTGTTGTGGGGGGCAAGATTGAGATCGAGATCCGGGGCCGTCGCTTTGGCGCGGAGATTGTGAAGAAGCCGATTTACAAGCAGGCGTAGGCTGGTTTCACCCGCCCGGCTTGGCGACCGAGCCGGTGAATTCGAGCAGCAGCGCGTCCTCCATCTCCACGAGGTTGCTCCGCTCCGGGAAGCGGCCTGACTTCACGTCCGCGATGTATTCGCCGAACGCAGCGACGCGCTCGTGTTGGAGGCGGCGGTGTTCCTCCAGGAAATTGCGGTAAGCCTTTGCGTGGCGTGGTAGGCGCTCCTCGTAGTCCCCGAGGATGTCGTCGGAGAATAGGAACTGTGTGTCGCAACCGCTGCCGGAGCCGAGCGACATGAGGAGCATCTTCGTTTGCGAGGAGAGGAAGGCGGCGAGGTTGTGCGGGACGAGTTCGAGTTCCGCCGCGTAGGCGCCGGCACTTTCCAGTTCCTTCATGCGCTGATGAAGCTGCCTCGCCTCGGCGACGGACTTGCCGATGGCGCGGTAATTGGTCCAAGTGACGTGGCGCGGCACCATTCCGAGGTGGCCGACCACTGGAATCCGTTCTCTCGCCATCGCCTCGATGATGAACGGGCTGGCCGAGCAGTAAACCGAGCTTGCGCCGAGTTCGAGGGCGCGGAACGCGATGCGGACGGCCTCCTCCGGCGTCGCCAGGCCGTGGGGTGTGGCGCAGGAGAGAAAGCTGTTCGGCGCGGCGGCGACCAGGCGGGGCAGGCGCGCCTGCGCCTCGGGCGAATCGAAGCTGCAGCTCATCAAGTCCACGCCCGCAGCCTCGGCGGCGGCGGCTTCCTCCGGCGACTTCACGTGGATGTGGGTGAGGCAGCGCGTGCCTTTGAGCTGCTGAAGATCGAAGACGGTGTATCTCTTGCGCGGTCGGAGCATGGCGGAGAGTTGCCAAAACCGGCACGGTCATCAACCAAACTTCACCGGGATCCCATCGGATGCGCGGTGTCTGTTTCCTTGAAGCCCGGCGCGCAATTTCAGAAGCTCCGCCAATGGCTGACAACGAAAACGTGCGCGATCCGTTCCGTGAGGCGCGCCAGAGGGACGGCGTGCTGAGGTGTCCGTTCCAAGGGGAAACCCTGCCCATGATCCTGCGCCATGCGGACGTGCGCGAGGCGGCGAAGGACTGGAAGACGTTCAGCTCGGACGCGCCATTCCGCGTGCCGATCCCCTCGGAAGAGGCGGTGCGGACGATGCGGCAGCTTCCCATCGAAACCGATCCGCCCGAGCACACCGAGTATCGCGCCATCATCGAGCCATTCTTCCAGCGGGCCAAGCAGCCCGACGTGATCGCCAGTGTGGAGGCGTTGATCGCTGAGATGCTGGGCAAGGCGCTCGCGCGCGATTCCGTCGAGGTCATCAGCGACTTCGCCATGCCGGTGCAGTCGCGCGCGCTGACTTACCTGCTCAACATGCCGGAGGCGGAGGCGGACATCTGGATCGGCTGGGGCATTCACGTCTTCAAGGTCACGGGGGGCGAGTTCAAGAAGGGGAACGTGCTCGAGAATTATCTGCACGCGCAGCTCGACCGCGCCGAGGCGAACCCGGGCGAGGACTTGTTCAGCGCGCTGGTGAAAGCCCGGTTTCGCGGCCGGCCTCTCACTCGCGAGGAGATGATGGGCTTTGGGAACCTCACCTTCGCAGGCGGCCGCGACACGATCATCCACAGCATCTCGAACATCATCGCCTACCTCGGCCGGAACCCTGATGCCTTCGAGTATCTGCGGGCGGACCCGAGGCGGCTCGTCCACGCGGGCGAAGAGTTCTTCCGTGTCTTCATGCCGCTCACGCACATCGGCCGCGTGTGCCCGGTGGAAACGGATGTGCATGGCGTCAAGGTCCCGCCTGGCGGGCGAGTGTCGCTCGGCTGGGCATCGGCGAACTTCGACGAAACAGTTTTCGACGCGCCCGGGGAAATCCGGCTCGACCGGAAGCCCAACCCGCACATCTCCTTCGGCTTCGGCACGCACCTCTGCCTGGGAGCGCCGCACGCGCGCCTGATCGTGCGCAGCCTGCTGCATGGCCTCATCGAGCGCGTGGCGAGAGTCGAGGTGCTGGCTGCCGAGCCGCACATCGAGCACGAGGCCAGATACGAGCGCGCGAATGGCTTCGACTCGCTTTCGGTGAGGCTGGTGGCGCGCTGAACAGTGGGGCACGTGCGCTCCGCCGCGTGGACATGGCGACCAAGCGCGGCGACGGCTTTACATCATGCAATCGTGCCAGCACACTCCGCCCCGACATGAGCACGCAAGTTCCCGCTGATTTGAAATATGCCAAGAGCCACGAGTGGTTGCGCGTCGCTGGCGACGTGGCGACCGTGGGCATCACCGACCACGCGCAGCACGAGCTGACGGACATTGTCTTCGTCGAGTTGCCTGCGGTTGGCCGCAAGCTGAAAGCCGGCGAGGCGTGTGCGGTGGTCGAGTCCGTGAAGACGGCCAGCGACATCTATGCTCCCGTGAGCGGCGAAGTCGTCGAGGTTAACAAACCCGTGACGGACGATCCCGGCTTGGTGAACGGTGCCCCCTACACGGGCGGTTGGTTCTTCAAGCTGAAGCTGGCGGAGGCGGCGGAGGTGGGCACGCTGCTCACGCCGGAGGCTTACAAGGCACAGATTGGAGGGTGAGAAGGAGGTGAAGGGTGAAAGTTGAAAGAGGGACGCTGGTTTTCTTTCAACTTACAGCTTTCAACCATCAACTTCCCCGCTTACGCCGACACGATGTTGTTCCGCACCGCGTAGCGCACGAGTTCCCCGACCGAGTGGAAGCGCAGTTTGCGCATGATGTTCGTGCGGTGCGTCTCGACGGTCTTCACGCTGATGTTCAGGACGCTGGCGGCTTCCTTGTTGCTCTTCCCCTCGGCGAGCAGTTGCACGATCTCCTTCTCGCGCGGCGTGAGGCGGCTGCCAATGTCCTCGGCCTCGATCGCCTGCGCGCCTTCCTTGAGCGTGCTGTCGGAGACCATCTGCGAGATGCGTGAGGTGAAGTAGTTCTTGTGCGCGCTGACGGATTTCACGGCGGCGACCAGCTCGCGGCCGGCGTCAGACTTCAGGATGTAACCACGCGCGCCGACCTTGAGCACCTCGGTGGCGATTTGCTCGGACTCGTGGACGGTGAGGATGAGAATCTCCGTGTGCGGCAGGAGCTTCTTGATCTGGCGCGCGGCTTCGAGGCCGTTCAACTCCGGCATCGTCACGTCGAGGATGCAGACCTCCGGCGTCGTGGCCTTGGCCTTCTCGACGGCCTGGCGGCCGGTGGCAGCCTCGGCCACAACCTGCCAGCCGGGCTGGTCGTCGAGGAGCGCCTTCATGCCAGCGCGGACGATGTCGTGGTCATCGGCGATCAGTAGTTTGAGTAGGCTCATAAATGTTGTTCCTCTGGAAGCGGCACCACGACCATCACGGTGGTGCCACGGCTGTTTGAGTTGATTTCCAAGGCTCCGCCAAATTGCCGCACGCGTTCCCACACGCCCGCCACGCCGACGCCCAGCGCGGAGACGTTGCCATGCACTTTTTCCAGCTTCTCCGGAGGAATGCCGGTGCCCTCGTCGCGCACTTCGAGGACGATCTCGCCGGGTTGGCGCGTGAGCTTGATGAAGGCGGTCTTGCTGCCGGAATGCCGGGCCACGTTTGTGAGCGTCTCCTGCACGATGCGGAAGATGGTGACTTCGATGTCGGCGGGCAGGCGCTCGAATTCGGAGGGCGCGTCCACCTCGGTCTTGATGCCGCTGCGCTGGGTGAAGCCGTTGGCCAGCCAGCCAATGGCCGCGAGCAGGCCCGCTTCCTCCAGCAGAGGCGGGTGCAGCAGATAGGAGATGGTGCGGATTTCGCGCGAAGTCTGCTCCGCCATCGCGGCGGTGTCGGCGACGAGGTTGCGCATCTTCGGCGGCGCGTCAGGCATGAGGTTTTCGATGCGGGACAAGTTCACGGCAATGGCGGCGAGGGTCTGGCCGGAGTTGTCATGGAGTTCGCGCGCGATGCGGCGGCGCTCTTGGTCCTGCGCGTGCATCAAGTGGCCGGAAAGCTGGCGGAGCAATTCCTCCTTGCCCTTGCGATCAGCGATCTCGGTTTCGAGCGACGCGTTCGCCTTGGTCAGTTCACCAGTGCGGTCGCGCACGCGGCGTTCCATGTCGGAGAAGGCCCGTTCCAAGATCTTCTCGCGACGCCAGCGCTGGAGCGAGAGCGCGGCCGCGAGCCAGACCATCGCGATGGAGAGAATGCGGTTCGCCATCTCCGCCTCGTGCGGGCCAGTCAGCGGGCCGCGCATGAAGCCGACAACCGAAAGCCCCGTGGCTGCGTAAGCGAAGTAGAGCGCGTGCTGCGTGTTTTGCGACCAGAGCGCCAGCAGCACCGGCGCCACGTAAAACGAGGCGATTGGAAAATCCGCACGCTGGCCGAGATCCAACGCTGCTATCACCATCATGCTCAGGCACGCGGCGGGCACCTGCCAGTTGGCGACGAGCCGCTGAGCGGCGGGCGAGGGCAGGGTGCTGTCGTCAACCGCCGTCGCTGGCCGGTGGGCCGCAGACGATACCGCACTGGCACCGGTGGAAGAGGCGGACGCGGAAGGCGAGTTCATGCGAGCTGACAAGGCAAAACTAGTTCCCACCGCAGGGCGAAGCAAGCCCGGCACGGTAGGGTGATTTGCGGAGTGACAGGGAACCCAAAGATTTGGGGCGGACAAAGATTAGGGCGAATGCGCAAAGCCGGCAGCTCGCCATTGGAATGTCGGCTACTTGTCAGCGCGCGCGGCAGGCGAATCCGCACAGGTGGATTATTTTGCTCTTCAATCTTTGTCCGCCCCGAATCTTTGGGTTTTCCTCCGCGCACCTTCCGGCTATCAAGCGGGCATGAAACTCTCCTCCCTCACCGGCGCGTTGGTCTGCGTCTTCGCGCAGATTGCCCCCGCGCAGGATTACGACCTGCTACTGCGGGGCGGGCGCGTGGCGGACGGAACGGGCAATCCCGCCGTCTTCGCCGACGTGGCGGTGCGCGGCGGGCGCATCGCCGCCGTCGGGCGCGTGACCGGCACGGCGAAGCGCATCGTGGACGTGAAGGGACTCGTGGTCGCGCCCGGCTTCGTGGACACGCACACGCACGCCGAGGGCATCGAGGACCAGCCGCGCGCCGAGAACTTCCTGCGCATGGGCGTGACTACGCTCGTGCTCGGCAACTGCGGCAGCTCGCGCCTGAACCTCGGTGAGTATTTCAAGGAGCTGGAGACCACGAACATCTCGCCCAACGTCTGCTCGCTCATCGGCCACAACACCGTGCGTCGTCAGGCAATGGGCGGCTCCTTCCTCCGCCCGCCGACCGACGCGGAACTGGCAAAGATGAAGGGCTACGTCGAGCAAGGCATGAAGGATGGTGCGGTTGGCCTCGCCACCGGCCTCATCTACCTGCCCGGCACCTTCGCGAAGACGGAGGAGATTGTGGAACTCGCCAAGGTTGCCGGTGCGCACGGCGGCATTTACGCCAGCCACATGAGGAGCGAGGGCGAAAACATCTTCAAGGCGCTCGACGAGCTGTTCCGGATCGCCCGTGAGGGCGGCACGCGCGGCCACATCTCGCACATCAAGCTCTCCGGGAAGACTTATTGGGGCCAGACCGCCAAGGTCTTTGGCGCGATTGAGCAAGCACGCGCCAGCGGCCTAGACATCACGCAGGATCAGTATGTCTATCCCGCCTCCAGCACCGGCCTTTCGCAGCTCATCCCCGACAGCGCGCGCGAAGGCGGTGCGGACAAGTTCCGCGAGCGGATCAGCGATCCGACGCAGAAGCCCGGCATCGTGAAGCAGATGAATGACAGCCTCCGCAAGCAAGGCCGCGACGACTACGCCTACGCTGTCATCGCCAACTACTCGAAGGACAAATCGCTCAACGGCCTAAACGTCGTCGAGGCCGCGAAGAAGAAGCGCGGTAACGACTCGCTCGACGACCAGGTGGAACTGCTGCTGGAGATTGAGAAGAGCGGTGGCGCGTCCGCAGTCTTCCACGGCATGAGCGAGGACGACCTGCGCGAGTTTGCGAAGCACCCGAACACCATGTTCGCCTCCGACAGCGGCGTGCGGAAGTTCGGCGAGGGCGTGCCTCACCCGCGCGGCTACGGCAACAACGCCCGCGTCCTCGGCGAGTATGTGCGCGAGACGAAGCTCCTCCGCCTCGAAGACGCCGTCCGCCGCATGAGTTTCCTCCCGGCGACGACCTTCAAGCTGAAGGACCGCGGCGTCATTCGCGAAGGCGCGTGGGCTGACCTCGTCGTGTTCGACCCCGCGAAGGTCACGGACAAGGCCACGTTCAAGGAGCCCCACCAATACGCCACCGGCTTCAAGCTCGTGGCCGTCAACGGAGTCGTGGTGGTCGCGGACGACAAGCACCTCGGCACGCGGCCGGGCAAAGTGATTCGGATGAACCAGCCGTAAGGGGGACAGTCCTGTCTCCCAGTTCAGGAGCGCAACGGTGAGATGGGGGGACGAGAGTGTCCCCCTTACGGCGCTGTCCTACTCCGTCTGCGACTCCCGCGCCTGAACGCGCGCGCCGCGCCGGAGCCAGGCGGTGGCGTCCGGCGGCTTGGGCTGGAACGGGTCGAGCAGGTGCAGTGAGTCCGTGCCTTCGGCGTCAATGACCTCCCAGTCCACGAAGAAGCGGAAGGACTCTTTCTCCAGCGCGTGCATGAGGCTGGAGCGGGCCGCGGCGCGGGTGTCGGCGGGCGGCGTGAGCAGGGCGGCGTGCTGTTCCTCGTGTGAAATAACCCACGGCTCCGGTGTGCGTGCGAGCGGCCAGGCGAGGTTGCGCGCGGGGTCCACGGCGTGAAACTCCAAGTCCTGTGCGCGGAGCCACGGGTCGGTCCACGGGAGTTTTTCCTGCGCGAGGAACTGCGTGTAGAGCCACCGCTTCGTCACCCAGTCCACGGTGCCCACGAGGTTCTCCACGTTCGTTTCCAAGTCCGTCAACACGCCGTCCCAGATGCCGAGCAGCGCGTCTGTCTCCGCGTCGCGCCCGTGAAACTCCTTCTGCGCGGCGACGTAGAACCTCCGCAGCACCTCGACCGCCGGCACTTCCAACCCGTCCGCCAGCGTCACGCGCCACGGGCCGTCAGGCTGGTGCGACAGCACGCGGAAGGCATACACTGCATCGGCCAGTGCGACTTGCGGCAGCTTGTCTATCTCCAGCAGGTCCAGCACGAGCGACGCGGTGCCACACTTGAGCGCGAGCGTGGCGGGCAGCACGCTGGTGTCGCCGTGGAGCAGGTGCAGGCGGCGGAACTTGCGCGGGTCGGCGAGCGGCTCGTCGCGCGTGTTGATGATGGCGCGGTTAAACTGCACCCACTCGAAGAGGTCGTTGTTGATGTAATCCGCGCGCTGGCTGATTTGGAAATCGCTCTCGGCGGTGAGCTTGACGATGTCGCCGCGCGACTCCGCGCCCGGCGACGCCCGCACGCGGCCCGCACCGGTGTAGAGCACGCGCAACGTGAGAAAGGCGAGCAGCGACTGGACATTTGCCTCGTTGAGCGGCGCGCCCCGGCGGACGAGGTAGTTCTCGTGGCAGCCGAAGGTCGCGCCCGAGTAATAGTCCACGTTGTTGCGCACGAAGCCGACGCGGTCCGCGAGGCCGAGGTCGTGCGTGGCGGCGGTGAGCATGGCGTCGCCCGCGCGGTCGAAGCGCAGCAGGTCGCGGAGGGACAGGCACTCGGGCGTGCAGATTTCGAGGTGGCCCATGTCCACGTAACAGCGCCCGCCGTTGAAAAGGAAGCCGCCGTTGCCCGCCGGTTCGTCCCAGTCCCGCTGGTGCATGTCCGCGAGGCCGAAGCGGTTTTTCTCGAAAATCCAATTGCGCACGCGCGCGACGGCGGCGGGCGGCCCGGCGGGGTCGCTGCTCAGGCACCCGTATTCTGTTTCAAGGCCGACGATGCGGTTCATGGCTGGCTCAACGATACACGTCCCGGCAGTTTCCCAGCGTGAAAAGGTGAAGAAGGTTCCGCGCCACGTCGAGCTCTCACGCCGCATGGCAGAGTGCAAGTCTGCGCCTGTGCTTGTCCATCTCGACTTCGGAGTTCAGGTCGAATGGCTGACGAGGCCGCGAGCGGTGCGGCCTTGCCATAGCCAAAGAAAAACGGCGGACTGTTGCCAGTCCGCCGTTCGTGTGAGTGGGGTTGCGCTTTAGACTTTCGGAGCTTCGTCAGCAGCAGGAGCGGCCGGAGCGGCTTCGCCGCCGCCTTGTTCCTTCTCGCGCTCTTCCATCGCGGCCTTGCGGGAGAAGCGGACGCGTCCGCGCTCGTCGGTGCCGATGCACTTGACCCAGATGTCGTCGCCGACCTTGACGATGTCCTCGACCTGCTTCACGCGGAAGTTGGCGAGTTCGCTGACGTGCACGAGGCCTTCGGACTCGGGCATGTATTCCACGAAGCAACCGAAGTCTTTAATCGAAACGACCTTGGCGCGATAGACCTTGCCGTCCTCGGCAGGGGTAACGGGTTCCTTGCGACCGGGCTTCTCACGGCGTTCGCCGCCGCGTTCGCCACGACCACCGCGTTCACCGCGCTCGCCACGGCCACCGCGTTCGCCACGGGCACCACGCTCGCTGCGCTCGGAGCGTTCGCCACCGCTGCTTTCGCCGCCGCCTTCAGCGGGGGCTTCGGAGGGGGCGCTGTCGCCGCCTTCGCTGGGGATGGCTTCGCCACGGTCTTCCATCGCGGCCTTGCGGGAGAGGCGCACGCGGCCCTTCTCGTCCACGCCGAGGCACTTGACGTGAATCTCGTCGCCCATCTTGACGACGTCTTCGGTGTTGTTGACGCGCTTGTTGGACAGCTCGCTGATGTGGACCAAGCCGTCCTTGCCGGGGAGGAATTCAACGAAGGCGCCGAACTCCTTGATGGTGACAACGCGGCCTTTGTAGATCTTGCCGATCTCGGCCTCGGCGGTCATGCCCTCGATGGACTCGCGGGCGATCTTCATGCCGTCCTCGCTGATCGAGTAGATGTGCACGGTGCCGTCGTCCTCGATGTTGATCTCGCAGCCGGACTCCTCGACGAGGCGCTTGATGTTCTTGCCGCCGGGTCCGATGAGAGCGCCGATCTTCTCGGGGTTGATCTTCACGGTCACGATGCGCGGGGCATACTTGTTCAGCTCCTTGCGGGACTCGGGGATGACCGCGAGCATGGAGTCAAGGATGGCCAGGCGCGCAATGCGGGCCTTCTCCAACGACTCGGCCAGAATCTTGTGCGGGAGGCCGCGGAGCTTGAGGTCGAGCTGGAAGCCCGTGATGCCAGCAGTGGTGCCGGCGAACTTGCAGTCCATGTCGCCGAACGCGTCTTCCCAGCCGATGATGTCGGTGAGGAGGCGGTAGTCGCTGATGACATCGTTGTCATCGGTCTCGGAGCAGAGGCCGACGCTGATGCCGGCGACCGGGCGGGTGATGGGCACACCGGCGTCCATGAGCGCCAGGGTGCCGGCGCAGACGGAGGCCATGGAGGTGGAGCCGTTCGACTCCATGATCTCAGCCGTGACGCGGATGGCGTAGGGGAACTTGTCGAAGGGAATCACCGGCTCCAGCGAGCGCTCGGCGAGCGCACCGTGGCCGATCTCGCGGCGACCGGGGCCCATGATGCGGCCCGTCTCACCGACTGAGAAGTTCGGGAAGTTGTAGTGCAGCAGGAACTGCTTCTTGGTCTGGCCGCCGGTCCAGGCGTCGAATGACTGTGCGTCCTCCGTGGTGCCGAGGGTGGCGAGGGCCATCGCCTGCGTCTCGCCGCGGCAGAACACGGCGGAACCGTGCGCGCGGGGCAACATGCCGACTTCGCTGCTCAAAGCGCGCAGGTCATCGCAGCCGCGACCGTCGAGGCGCTTGCCCGTGGTCATGATCATCTCGCGGGCGGCTTCCTTCTGGATGTAGTAGAAGGCTTGAGAGATAGTGAACTTGGTCACCTTCTCCGCGCCGTATTTCTCGACGAGCTTCACGCCGATCTCGTCCTGAATGGCCTTGCACGCGGCTTCACGGGCGAGCTTGCCGGGGGTGAGCAGCGCGGTGGCGATGCGGGAACCGGCGAGCTTCTTGGCGTCCTTGAGGACTTCGTCGGGGACAAGGATGAGCGTGATGTCGCGCTTCTTCTTGCCGACCTTCGCGGCGAGTTCCTTCTGCGCGACGATGAGCGGCTGGCAGGCTTCGTGGGCGAAGCGCAGGGCGTCGTTCAAGTCCGCCTCGGTGATCTCGTCAGCGCCGCCTTCGATCATCACCACGTCTTTTTCGTTGCCGACATAGACGAGGTCGAGATCGCTCTCGGCCATCTGGGAGTGCGTGGGGTTGGCGATGAACTCACCACCGACGCGACCGACGCGCACCGCGCCGAGCGGCCCGGCGAAGGGAATGTCGCTGACCATTAAGGCCGCGCTCGCGCCGAGGATGCTGAGGATGTCGGGGTCGTTCTCGCCGTCCGCGCTGAGGAGGAGGGACTGGACTTGGACTTCGTTGAACCAGCCCTTGGGGAACAGCGGTCGGATGGGCCGGTCCGTGAGGCGCATGGTGAGAATTTCCTTCTCGGTGGGGCGGCCTTCGCGCTTGAAGTAGCTGCCGGGGAACTTGCCGCAAGCAGCGGCCTTCTCGCGGTAGTCCACGGTGAGCGGGAAGAACTCCTGCCCGTCCTTGGCCTTCACGGCGGCGACGGCGGCGGTGAGGATGATCGTCTCGCCGAACTGGACGATGACGGCTCCGTCGGCTTGCTTCGCGATTTTGCCGGACTCTATGGAAAGAGTTTGCCCTCCGACTTGGGCGGTGACTTTGGCTGACATGTTTCTTACTGGTGTTTCAGCCCGTTCACCGGGAGGAACTTCAGTGAGCAACCGCAGGGGCGGGTGCTGAATGAAATTTCCCCATGGTGACGGGCCGGTTTCTTAGCGGCGGGATGGGTGGTGTCGAAGCCGGGCGTCGCCGCAAAGGCCGCCCGGCCTCGAAAGTGAAAAGCCCCGCGGCTACTTGCGGAGCTTGAGCTTCTTGGTGATGCCCAGGTAACGGCTGTTGTCCGTTTTCTGGAGGTAATTGAGCAACCGGCGGCGCTGGCTGACCATGATGAGCAGCCCGCGACGGGAGCTGTGGTCCTTGTTGTTGCCCTGAAGGTGGCCGGTCAGGTGATTGATGCGCTCCGTGAGCAGGGCGATTTGAACATCGGCGGAACCGGTGTCCTTCGCGTGGAGCTGGTGGTCCGTGAGGATTTTCTTCTTAGTCTGTGCTTCCATACTTTCGTTTTTCGATAATGAAGGCCGAAGCGTAGGAGGCTGCATGGTTGGTGTAAAGGGATTTTCGCGTTGCCTGCGGACAGTTGCGCCCTAAACTTCAGAATCGTGAGCCGTTATCACCCATGAACCCCTTCGCCCTCGACCCGGAAAGCATCCTTGGCCGCGTGGCGCAGGCCGCTGTGCCGCCGCGTGTGCCGACCCTGCGCCAGAGCCTGTTCATCGGCGGCGTGGGCTTCGGGCTGGTGGGGCTGGCGGCATTTGCGGTGTGGGCGGTCGGCGGCAAAACGCTCACCCGGGCCGTCGGCGAACCGGGCCTCTACGCCGTGTGCGCGCTGGTGTTCATCGGGCTTGCGGGAGCCGTCTTCGGGCAGCTCGTTATCGGGCCGGGCGGAACGAAGCGGATTTACGGGCTGTTCACGCTGGCGTTCGTCATTTACTCGGTCGCGTGGTGTGCGGCGTGGTTTGGGCTGAGAGGCACGCTCGCGGCGGAAGTGGCGGGCGCGGTGCTGGGTTCGGCGGCCATGGCGGGCGTGATGGCTTGGGGCTTCAGCGCAGGACGAGAAATTCTGCGCGTGGCGGCAGTGCTCGTCCTGCTCAACGCCCTGGGCTACTTCCTCGGCGAAATCTGGTGGCGCTGGCTGCCCGGCGAGGGCGGCGCGCAATTGTTCGGCAGCCTGCTAAACCGCCCGCAGCGCGCCATGCTTGCGATGCTGGGCTGGGGCGCGGCCTACGGCGCATTCTTCGGTGCAGGCGTGGGCTACGTGATTTTCCAGTGCCAGTGCGAGGTGCGCTCGCGGCTGCGGACGGGCATCCCGCTAAAGACCGGTGGTTGAACCTCCTTCCCGGCTCCTGCTCCTGATCTTGACCCTGATCCTGCTCCCTCTGCCCCTTCGTTGGTGCGGAGCAGGATCAGGATCAAGATTAGGATTACGAGCAGGGGAAGATGGAAACGCCGTTTGACACCCCCGCAGCCGGGCCGTATATGTCCCGCCGCCTGTTGCTAAACCCAAAACTCGAAAAAAACTATGCCCATCGCAGTCGGAACCAAAGCCCCTGATTTCTCACTCAAGTCCAAGAACGCCACTGGCGTCAGCGACGTGAAACTCTCCGCCAATCTCGGCACGAAGAACACAGTCATCCTCTTCTTCCCGCTCGCCTTCACCGGCGTCTGCACCACCGAGATGTGCGACATCACCGCCGGCCTCTCAGCCTACACCGGCCTCAACGCCGACGTCATCGCCATCAGCGTGGACAGCCCCTTCGCTCAGGAAGCCTGGGCGCAGAAGGAAAAGATCAGCATCACCATCGCCAGCGACCTCAACAAGAAAACCGCCGCCGACTACGGGGTGTTGCTCCCCGACCTCGCTGGCTTCGGGGCCGTCAGCGCACGTGCCGCCTTCGTCGTGGACAAGGCCGGCGTCGTTCAATACAGCGAGCAGACCGCAACCGTGAAGGACCTGCCCAACTTCGCCGCCGTGAAGGACTGCCTCGCCAAGCTCCAGTAACCCGCGCCGGCCCCGTGCCGTCCAAGTCACCCCTATGAAAACCTTTTCCCTCCTCTGCTCCACCGTTGCCGGGCTCGCCCTCACCGGCCTGACCGCCACCGCCGCCGACCTCAAGGCCGGCGACGCCGCTCCCAACTTCAAACTCCAAGGCAGCGACGGCAAGACCTACAGCCTCGCCGACTTCAAGGGCAAGAAAGCCCTCGTCATCGCGTGGTTCCCGAAAGCCTTCACCGGCGGCTGCACTGCTGAGTGCAAGCACCTCAAGGCCGAGGGCGCGGCCTTGAAGAAGTTCGACGCGGCCTACTTCACCGCCAGCGTGGACTCGCACGAGGGCGAGAAGGGCAACGCAGCCTTCGCCAAGTCCCTCGACCTCGACTACGCCATCCTCAGCGATCCTAAGAAGGAATTCGCCGGAGCCCTCGGCGTCCTCAACGAGCGAGGCATGGCGGCGCGCTGGACCTACTACATCGGCAAGGACGGCAAAATCCTGTTTGTGGACAAGGCTGTGAAGCCAGCCAGTGCCGCCACAGACATCGCCGCCAAGCTCAAGGAACTCGGCGTGGCGGAAAAGAAGTAATCCGCCCCAACGAATCTCGACATCCCCGCCCTCGCGAGAGGGCGGGGATTTTTTGTTGGAGCGCCGGCCTTCGACTTCGCGATGGGTGATGACTTGGTTCACGCGATTCACCCGGGCTGGACTCGCCCTCTATCGCTGCTTAACCTCCACCTCCATGCGTTCTGAATCACTGTCCTTCCTCACCAAGCTGGTCAACACGCCCAGTCCGTCGGGCCACGAGGCGCGCGGGCAGCGCGTCTGGCTCGATTACGTGAAGGAGTTTGCGGACGAGACGTTTTCCGATGCTTACGGCAACTGCGTGGCCGTGCTGAACAAGGGCGGCGGGCCGCGCTTGATGCTCGCGGCGCATGCGGATGAGATTTCGCTGGTGGTGAACTTCATTGATGACAACGGCTTCATCTGGGTGCGCAAGCTCGGCGGGGTGGACGCCATCGTGGCCAAGGCGCAGCGCGTGGTCGTGCATTCGCGCAAGGGGCCGGTGAAGGGCGTGATCGGCAACGTCGCGCCGCATCTCATGAAGCTGGAGAAGGAGCGCAAGGTGCCGGAGATCGCGGACCTGTTCATAGACATCGGTGCGGCGAACAAGGCGGATGCGCAGTCTCTCGTGCGCGTGGGCGACCCGATCACGATGACGAACGAGTTCGAGCATCTGCGCGGGGAGCTCGCGGTGGCGCGGGCGTTTGACAACCGCATCGGGACGTTCGCGGTGGCAGAGGCGTTGCGGCTGTTGCGTCCGCAGAGGAAGCGGCTCAAGGCGGAGATTTGCTTCGTCTCCAACATCATGGAGGAGGTCGGACTGCTGGGCGCGAAGCAGATTGCTTACACGCTCAAGCCCGATGTGGCTCTGGTGGTGGACGTGACCCACGCGACGGATTACCCGACGGTGAGCAAGCAGCTCCACGGGGACATCAAGCTCGGCGGCGGGCCGGCGGTGACGCACGGGGTGTGCAATCACCCGGCGGTCGTGGAACGGCTGGAGCAGGTCGCGGCGCAGCTCAAGATTTCGCTCCAACACGAGGCGACGAGTGCGACGAGCGGCACGGACACGGACGCAATTTTCTGGACGCGCGGAGGCATCGCGAGCGGGCTGATCAGTTTGCCGAACCGTTACATGCACTCGCCGGTGGAAATGGTGAACCTTCGCGACCTGGAGCAAATCCCCGAGCTGATGGCGGGCTTCGCGATGTCGTTGAAACACGGCGAGGAGTTCAAGGTGCGGATTTAGGCCCGCGCCGCATCCAATAGGGATGACCTGCGGTCGTCCTCGTTAATCCATTCGTCCTCCGAGACGGCTCGCAGCGACGGCCTTGCCGGGTTCCCGCTGGCCCCTGTGACATTTCTCTGACTTGAACCTCTCCTTCGCCGAGCCTTCCTTCCCGTTGATGACGCGCCGGGGAGTGCCGGCACGCCGAAGCGGAGAATTGCCTGCGGGAGGATGGTAGGGCCGTCCTGTGGACGGCCTTGTTCCTCCACTTAAACCCGAATTCCGAAGCTGGCGCTCCGAAGGAGCATCACAAACCAGCCCGGGGCAACGCCCCGGGTTGTGCGGCACGAGGCGCGGAGCCCTGAAAGGGCGGCACAAAATGTTTCGCCCCTTCAGGGCTGTGCTGCTTCCGTTCCGCTACCCGGGGCGTTGCCCCGGGCTGTCATGTCTGAGGCTTTCAGCCTCGACTTCGAAGTTCGGCTTAAAGCGAGGTCTCGCGCAGTGCGGCCCTGCCAAGGTTCGGCAAGGGCAGGGGAAAGGTGCCTTCATGGTAGGAAACGAGGTGACGAGTCTCAGACTTGCGGCGGGCAAGAAAAGTTTGAGCCTTCTCACGTCGGCTCCTACGCAGGCGGGTTTGCTTTCGCGGCGGGGTTGCCGTATTTCTCCGCGCGCATGACGGAACCCGTGGTGAGCATCCGCAACCTCTCGAAGGTGTATCAACAGGGCGACATCCAGGTGACGGCGCTCAATGGCGTGTCGCTGGACATCGGGGCAGGGGAGTTCCTCGCGCTGATGGGGCCGTCGGGGTCGGGGACGTCCACGTTGCTGCACATCATCGCGGGGGTGGACCGTCCGACAGGCGGGCAATGTCTCGTGCAAGGTGTGGACGTGGGCCAGCTCGACGAGTCGGGGCTGGCGGACTGGCGCAACCAGAACGTGGGGTTTGTGTTCCAGTCGTTCAACCTGATCCCGGTGCTGACGGCGTTTGAGAATGTGGAGTTGCCGCTCTTGCTGACGCAGCTGGGCGGTCGCGAGCGGAAGCGGCTGGCAACGACGGCGCTTGATCTCGTGGGGCTTGGCGACCGTTCGCACCATTTGCCGAGGCAGTTGTCGGGCGGGCAGGAGCAGCGGGTGGCCATCGCGCGCGCTGGTGACGGACCCGAGGTTGATCGTGGCGGATGAGCCCACGGGCAACCTGGACGCGCACTCCGCGCAGGAGGTGCTGGGGATTTTGCAGGCGTTGAGTCGCAGCGCCGGCAAGACGGTGATCATGGTGACCCACGATCCGAAGGCGGCCGCGTTTGGGTCGCGCTCGGTGCATCTGGAGAAGGGCGAGCTGACGGACTGACGGGAAATAATTTTGCCACGGATGAACACAGTTGGACACAGATGGGGCAGGGCAGGGTGGGGGAGGAGGATTTTTCCAGCGTGAGCATTCCGGGCTTCATTGTGAAGAATGCGTTGCGTAACAAACGGCGCGCGCTGCTGTCGCTGATGAGCGTCGCTGTGAGCCTGTTCCTGCTGGTGATGCTGCAAGTGGTGGTGCGCGAGATGACGGTGCCGCCGGAGGACATCGGGGCGGCGTTGCGGGTGATCGTGCGCAACAAGATTTCGCTGGCGAACCTGCTGCCGTCGCGACAGCGGCAGGTGATGGAGCGGATTCCGGGTGTCGAGGCGGCGACGCCGTTCACGTTCTTCGGCGGGCAGTTCCGCGATGAGAAGTTCATGACGTTCGCGCAGTTCGCGCTGGATCCGGTGACAATGCCCGCGCTGGTGGCTGAGATGAAGACGCCGATGGACCAGCATGATGCATGGGTGAAGAACGTGCGCGGGTGCATCGTGGGCAAGATCACCGCCGAGAAATACGGGATGAAGCTCGGCGACCGGCTGCCGTTCACCGGGACCATCTGGCCGTGTGACTTGGAGTTGACGGTGATGGGGTTTTACGAGGGGACAATTGATGACCGGAATGTTTTCTTTCACCACAAGTATCTGGACGAGGCCTCCGGCAGCCTGGGCCAGGTCGGGACGTGGTGGGTCAAGGTGCGCAGCATCGAGGAGATGACGACAGTCGTTGAGGCGATCAACAAGGCGTTCGAAAACACGTCCGCCGAGGTGCGCGCCGAGACGGAGCGGGCGTTCCAGATGAGCATGGTGTCCATGTGGGGCAACATCAAAATCCTCATCGGCTCGATCTCGACGGTCGTGGTCTTCACGCTGGTGTTGGTGTCCGCCAGCACCATGAGCATGGCGATCCGCGAGCGCTTCCGTGAACTGGCCGTTCTGAAGGCGTTGGGGTTTCAGCGCTGGGAGTTGTTCGGGTTCATCTTGGCGGAGAGTTTCGGCTTGGCGTTTCTTGGAGCTGTCTTGGGCGTGGGTGGTTCTTGGTGGTTGTTTAACCACGGCGTGGACATCTCAAAGGCAACCAACGGAATCTTTGTGACGTTTGAGGTCACGCCCCGGATAGTCGGCGTTAGCTCACTAGTGGCGGCAGGGCTAGGGTTGGTTTCGAGCCTGGCCCCAGCACTGGCTGCGGCGAAGATGAGCGTGGTGGAAGGGCTAAAGACCTTGGATTAATGGACAAAGTTCCCTGAAACGGGAAACTTTGTAGTAAACATAACCCACATTGGAAATCATGTTTGCAGGCTTGCCAAAGGCCTTTGAGAGTTCTTTAACGATGTGACCAGCCGAACCGGCCCGGGCGCTCGCCTTGGCTCAGGAATGGCCAGTAAACAAAGGCGGACTTGCCGATGACGTTCTCCTGTGGGAAATCACCCCAGTCGCGTGAGTCGAGGCTGTTCATGGTATTGTCACCCATGACGATGTAGTGCTTGGGGCGGACGGCGAACTCCTGCCGCTCGTCCTCGAAGATTCGCGCGAGCGAGCGGTTAAACCTCCTCGCGACCACCTCATTCACATGGCCGGAGAACTTGCTGTCCTCAGGCGGGCCGGTGAGGTGATAGACGTTTTCGAACCGTGGCGTGCTTGAATCGAGACGACGGTCGTTGATGCGCAGATGCCGATCGTCGCCAATGCGGACCCGCTCGTCGCCGAGGGCGACCATCCGTTTGATGTAGAACTGGTCCTGAGGGAGGCTCCGGATGCCCTTCGTCTCAAACACAATGATTTCGCCTCGCTCGGGGCGACGGAAGTTGTAGGCCAGCCGGTCAACGAACAGATGGTCACCGCTGATGACCCTGACCTTGAGGATGTCCTCGCCCTTGCGAAAACGTTGGCCCTGTTGAATCCCCGAACGGTTCACGGTGGTGCCAAAGAACGTTCCGAACAACTGGTCCGGCGGAAACCAGACGGTGTAAACCTTCTGCCCAACCCGAAAGCGCTGGCGTTGGAAAAACGGGAAACGCTTGAGCGCGGGGATGGGGAACTGCGCCGGTTCCACCGCCTCCAATTCGCCGTCTTCCTCGCAGACGATGTGGTAGTAAGTGGTCCCCCGAAACCACGAGTCCACGAACGCGTTGAGGCCCGTGGGAAACTTGACCTCAGGCTCGTTCCGAAAGCTCTTGTCCGTGATGCCGTAGAGCGTCGGCTGCATCGAGCCGGTGGGGATCTTGAACGGCTGAAGGAAGAAGGTGCGGATCGCCATGGCCACCGCGATGGCCACGAGCACCACCTCCACGTTTTCGCGCCAGCTCGCATGAGGGTGCGGCTTGAGCCATTTGTTGGCAACCGCCTCCGTGTTCGTCATCTCCGCCTGCAACGCCTTCTTGTCCGCCTTGGCCACGACCGCTGCGCGCAGTTTCGCACAGGCTTCCTCAATCGCCTGGATGCCCTCGGGCGTGAGCAAGTCGCGCTGCGCCGCGACCAGGTTCAGCACATGCTTCCGCAAGTCGCAGGCCTGCCGCACCGTGCCGGAGAGGAACCATTGGAGCAGGATGCTCACGGGCGGCTGCCCTCCCCTGCCCCATCGCGTGCTGCGTGTTTCGTGCTGCGTGTTGAAGACGGGACTCGGACGTCTTTGGCCCACACGCAACACGCAACACGCAACACGTTAAGCCCTTGATTGGTCACGCTTTAGTTCCTCGATCACGTCTTCAGCACCTCGATGAACGCCTCCTGCGGGATGTTCACCGTGCCGAACATCTTCATGCGCTTTTTGCCTTCCTTTTGCTTTTCAAGAAGTTTGCGTTTGCGGCTTACGTCGCCACCGTAACATTTTGAAAGAACATCTTTACGGAAGGCTTTGATGGTTTCGCGGGCGATGATCTTGCCGCCGATGGCGGTTTGACGCGGGATTTCGAACATGTGGCGGGGTATCTGTTCTTTGAGGCGTTTGAGCAGGCCGCGGCCGCGTTGTTCTGCGCGGTCGCGGTGGACGATGCAGGCGAGTGCTTCGACTGGGTCGCCGTTGATTAGGATGTCCATCTTGACAAGGTTGTCAGCGCGGTAGGCAATAACCTCGTAATCCATAGTTCCGTAGCCGGAGGTGAGGCTCTTCATTTTGTCGAAGTAGTCGTAGATGATTTCGGCGAGCGGGATCTCGAACTGGATCATGTCGCGCGAGGCAGAGACGAACTGCTGGGCTTTGAACGTGCCGCGGCGGTCGAGCGTGAGCTTCATCACATCGCCGATGTATTCCTTGGGGATCATGATGTCGAGTTTGCAGATCGGCTCGCGGATTTCTTCGACGATTCCCATGTCGGGGAGGTCGCCGGGGTTGTGCACTTCGAGGAGCTGCATGCCGGGGCCGGGCGCGACGTAGTGAAGCGCGTTGGGATCGACGGGGCGGACGACCTGGCTGTTTGCGCCGGTGATTGTCGAGCCGGTGCGAACGACGACTTGGTAAGACACAGTTGGCGCGGTCTGGACGATTTGCACATGGCCTTCGCGCTCGAGGCGTTCCTGCACGATGTCCATGTGAAG
>SXGU01260994.1_pt1 | contig 35528 bp, 28 predicted proteins | sample 3174531 | NCBI WGS metagenome assembly SXGU01 (sample SAMN11356863, study PRJNA531348) | freshwater metagenome | isolation source: freshwater sample F1-140 | place: China: Fuxian Lake, Yuxi | collected 2017-12-25 | reverse complement strand
GTTTACTTCCATGTCTTTGTGCCGCACGATCCATATATGCCATACGCTCGGCATTACAATGCCTTTCAAGATGATGGCTTGGCAAGCACACCGCGGGAGACCCATCCGTTGGTGGATACCCCGATAAACACGAAAAAAGTACAATTGGAAAAGTTAAAATATGATGCCTTTATCGCCAGCTGGGACCAAGAACTGATCCGCCTGTTTGATTATTTGGATGAATCCAATTTCACCGATTCCAACCACCTGTTCATCACTTCCGACCACGGCGAGATGCATGACCTTGGTTTGTCGGGTCATTGGTCCAAACTGATGCACGAACCGTTGGTACATGTTCCTTTGGTAGTGGCTGGCCCAGGGCTGGAAAAAGGGCAGGATGTAAAAGCCTTCACCTCTAATGTGGATATATTGCCCACGATTGCTCATTTGGCGGGCCTAAAAATACCAGCGTGGACCGAAGGTCAGATCCTCCCAGGGCTGGGTGGTGAGGTAGACCCTGAACGTCCGATCTATATGTTTGAAGCCGGGAACGAGGCCGCCCACGCTACCCTTGCCCGATATACGATCTCGGTGATCCAATCTGGAAGAAAATTGACCTATTATCAATACAATAAGGGTTCGCTCTACGAAGCGTTTGACCTTCGCAAGGACCCCAATGAGGATAATAATATTTATCAGCAAGGCATCGAGCCAATACAAAAGTTGCAAGTCTTGCTTGAACAAAAGCTCGCGGAGATTGGCGCGGTATACCAACCAACGGATGCTACCAACAATCTGGAAAAGGCAAATTGATGGCCAACAATAACACCCCAAACAGACGAGATCTGCTCAAACTGCTATCAGTACTGCCAGCGGCAGCCGGGGTATCTTCACTTGTGCGGGCACTACCCAAAGCTAACAATTCCTCCGGTCACATCATCCTGCTTGTCTTCGATGCTTGGTCTGCGCGCAACGTGAACCTGTACGGCTACAAGCGAGAAACCATGCCAAACCTGACAAAGTGGGCCGACCGTGCGATCGTGTACCGCCAACACCACACTGCTGGCAACTACACCGTACCCGGAACAGCCTCGTTGCTAACAGGCGCGCACCCATGGTCACATCGTGCCATTAATTTGGGCGGCAGGATCAACAAAGAATACCAAAACCGGACCTTGTTTAATGTTCTGTCTCCAAAAATGAATACGGTGGGGTTTTCGCAAAATATTTATGCAGACCAATTCCTCGCACAATCAGGTTCTGGTCTCAATTCTCACTTGCCATTTGGCAGTTTCAACCTCAATGATCGGGTCATCTACGATGCGCCATTCTTTACCAGAGACTCCATAAATGCCTATTCAGCTTTTGAAGATGGCATCGTTCAACATGGAAAAGGTATCGACGGGTCCCTTTTTATGGGGCCGCTGGTTCGCCTAAAAGCGACCCGAGATCAAGCTGTATTGTTGCCAAAATATGGCGAGGGTTACTATAATGGCCTGCCTGAAAGCCTTGAAAGTTATACACTTGCGGGAGTCGTGGATGGAATGATCAACACACTAGAGTCGCTGTCAAAACCATCTTTTGTATACTTTCATGTGTTTGCTCCCCACGACCCTTACCGCCCCTATGCGCGATTCTTCAATGCCTTCAAGGATGATGGCCTGATATCACCCCCCAAGCCTGACCATCCGATCATTGGCAATCCCGTTCAGCTCAAAAGGATGCAATCGGAACAATTGAAATATGACGCTTTCATTGCCAGTTGGGACCAAGAACTTGCCCGTTTCTTTGAATTCGCCCAAACTTCTGGACTCAGAGACTCCAGCACAATTGTCATCACATCAGACCATGGCGAAATGCACGAGCGTGGAGTGAGTGGTCACAGCACCCAATTGCTAAGCGAACCTTTGTTGCATATTCCACTCATCATTACTACCCCGGGGGTTACAGAACAAAAAAATGTTTCCAGCCTAACATCCAGTGTAGATATCCTGCCAACGTTAACAAATTTGGCGGGTGTCGCTATTCCAGATTGGGTTGAAGGACAGCTGCTTCCCCTTATGGGAGGGCAGGAAGATCCTGCCCGGTCGGTTTATGCTTTGGAAGCGGGTAGTAATTCCGCCTTTGCGCCGATCACTGAATATTCCTTCGCCATCCTGAAGAACGATCTTAAGATCACACGTTACCAATATAAAAATTACACAGGTACTGAGGTATTCAATTTCGTCAAAGACCCAGATGAAAATACCGATTTGCACGACCAAAATGATCCTGAAATTGCAACAATAAAACTCGAATTGGGAAAGAAGATCGCCGAATTTGGGTTGGCAAACTAAAGGCATGCGCATACCCAACCGGCGAGATTTAATAAAATTGTTTGCTTCCGCTGCAGGAGCATACGGCATTCGCTCTGTGGTAAGGGCGTTACCCGCTGCCGCCAAACAAGGCGGCCATCTGATCATCATCGTATTCGATGCCTGGAGCGCCCGTAATGTGAGCCTGTATGGATACCCAAGGCCAACGATGCCAAATTTGGAGGCCTTTGCAAAAACAGGCCTGGTTTATAACCAACATCATTCAACAGCAAACTTTACCATCCCGGGTGTTGCAAGTTTGCTCACGGGTGTATACCCTTTCCAACATCGCGCGCTCAGCCTCAATAGCCAGGTAGCCAAACAATACCAAGCCAAAAACATCTTCAACTACTTCAACAAGAAGTACAGCACTGTTGCGTTTGCCCAAAACACCTATGCAGACCAGATCCTCCAACAAGCAGACCCCTCGCTGGATCAACATATGGCATTCGGAACCTTTAACTTGGCGAACAATGTGATCTACGATGCGACCATGTTTAAGAAAGATCCATATATTGCTTATAACGCCCTTGATAGCGGTGTTTTTAAAGAACGGAGTGGTGGTTCTGGATCCCTGTTCATTTCTCCGATCCTTGCCTTGCTTGCCAACCGCCAAAACGCGTTACAAGATACGCTTTATGCCGGCGAAAGTAAAGAGGGCTTACCATATGCCGGAGAGCCCTTCACCCTCAATGGCATCCGGGATGGTTTGATACGCACGCTCGAATCACTCGACAAACCATCCTTGGTCTACTTTCACATCTTTACCCCTCATGCGCCATACAAGCCTGCAGCCTCAGGCTTGAAGAAGTTTAAAGCCGATGGGCTGACTTTTCCGCTCCATCCAGACCATCCACTGGCAGAGGATAACCCGCCTGTTGAATTGCAAATTTCAGACAGGGCTAAATATGATGCCTACATAGCGGATTGGGATGAATGCCTGGCTGAACTTTTTGTTTTTTTTGAAACTAGTGGATTGCGGAATAATAGCACCATTGTTATCACATCGGACCATGGTGAAATGCACGATCGTGGTGTAAACGGCCATTCCACCATGTTGCTAAGCGAGCCATTATTGCATGTGCCGCTGGTAATTACTTCACCTCAAATCAGTTCACCACGCCAGGTAAACCAAACCACATCCAGCGTAGATATTCTTCCGACGTTGTGCCAATTGGCAGGATTGGTTATTCCTGATTGGGCAGAAGGTAGTGTATTGCCAGGTTTCACAAATTTGGACACCCAGGATCAACCAAAGTTTGCATTCCATGCGGAAAAAAGTTCAATCACTCGCCCTGTTCGACAATTTTCAGCTGCCATATATCAGGACGGAATAAAGCTTATTCGCTACCAATATCCCGGTTACCAAACCATTGAAGCATACAACCTGATGTCAGACCCAAATGAGGACCTAAATATTTATCCTGAAAAAAGCGAAAAGCTGAAAAATTTAACCTTGGCATTAGACAAAAAGCTGAACGAGGCAGGGGTGATCGTTAACAGGTAATTGCAGCATACAAAGCACTTTTTAACATGTCCATTTCATCTCGCCGAAAAAATCAATCCCCCTTGGCCAAAATTCCGATTAATATGCGGCGTAATATAGATAAACCTCTGCAAGCCATTTACCATATAATTTGCATAGGCGAAAATGCTCAAGACCACTCAGTGGTCGTTTAATCCATCGGCCTTGAGGATCAGATTGAAATGGTAAAGGAGAAGCGGATGGCAAACCACAAATTTGATCGCCGAGATCTGCTAAAAGCATTCGGGATTGGCGGACTTGGCCTCACAGCCAGCCAAATTGTTAGGGCGTTACCAGATTCTTCGTCCAATAGCGGCCATTATATTATTATTGTCTTTGATAGTTGGAGCGCGCATAACGTTGGTCTGTATGGCTACCAGCGGGATACAATGCCGAATCTTTCAAAATTTGCCGACCAGGCATTTGTTTTCAACAAACACCACTCTGGTGGAAATTTCACTGTGCCTGGCGTCGCGTCGCTGCTCACAGGTATGTACCCCTTCTCCCATCGCGCAATAGATTTGCACTGTCAGGTGATCGCACAACATCAGGGAAAAGACATTTTCAATGTCTTCTCAGACCAATTCAGCACGTTCGGGTTTGCCCAAAACATGTACGCCGACCAGCTGATTGGCCAGGCAGATAAGGGTGTGGATAAACATACCCCCTTCGGTTCATACAATCTGAACGATGTGCTGATCTACGATTCCCCCTTTTTTGACCGCGATGCCTACATTGCCTTCAACGCTATCGATTTTGGCCTTGTTAATCACCGTAAAGGCGAGTTTGGATCGCTTATTTTTGGCCCGCTTATGCGTACCATCGCCATGAGAGACCTTGAACACCTGGGGACACAATATGCTGACACCTATAATATGGGCCTGCCAGAGGGTAATGAAGCCTACACCCTTGAAGGCATCATTAATGGATTGATGGATACCCTCAAAGGGCTCAATAAACCATCCTTTGTTTACTTTCATGTTCATGCCCCTCATGCTCCTTATCGGCCGATCCGAAAGAATCACAAATTGTTTGAGTTCGATGGATTGGGTACGGATGTCGGTCCAGTGCATCCATTAGTGGAGGAGCCGGATCCTGAGTACAATTTGAAGCGAGACCAGGTACTTTACGATGCCTATCTGTATACGCTCGATAGCGAGCTTGCCAGGTTATTTAAGTACCTGGATAAAAGCGGATTACGCCAAAACAGTACCATCGCAATAACAGCCGATCACGGAGAGATCCACCAATTTGGAACCAGCGGTCACTCTACACCGTTGCTTTACGAGCCTCTTACCCATATCCCTCTGGTGTTATCCATTCCCGGCATTAACACCCGTGTGGATGTGAATACTCCCACCAGCTGTGTCGACCTCTTGCCGACATTTGCCGAGTGGGCGGGATTGCCGGTGCCCGAATGGACTGAAGGCAAACCACTGCCAATTTTGGGGAAGCAAGCCGAACCAGGACGCCCAATTTTCGCATTTGAGGCTAAAACCAATACTGTATTTGGCAGGTTCACGAAATATTCCATCTCTATGCTGGTGGGCGATCTCAAATTGATACGGTATCATTACCCTGGTTATATTTCCACCGAAATGTACGATCTGGCTGCCGACCCGGGCGAGCTAAACAACCTCGCCGAAAGTGGCCATCCAAAATTTGATGAATTGGCGAAACAACTGAACCAAAAATTGGCGCAGATCGGTGCAGACATTGATTAAGCCTGAGGTAAACAATGGGATTATTTGATCTATTTTCGAAAAAGCAACAATCATCTGCCCCAGAGCAGACCGCCCCGGTGATCTTGGTTTCCGGCTTGCCCCGTTCTGGCACCTCGATGATGATGAAGATCCTCGATGCCGGCGGTTTGGAGATCCTTACCGATAACCAACGTGTTGCCGATGAGGATAATCCCAAAGGGTATTACGAATTTGAGATCGTAAAAGACCTTCCCGGCGGAGGGGATGCCACCTGGTTGGATGGCGCAAACGGTAAAGTGGTAAAGATCATCTCATTCCTGTTACAACACCTGCCTGCTACGAAAAACTACAAAGTTATATTTATGCGTCGAAACGTAGAAGAGATCCTCGCGTCTCAACGCCAAATGTTGATACGGCGTGGCGAACCTGCTGATGGTGACGACGTAAAAATGGCAGAAACCTTCCAGGAGCACCTCAAGCGAATTCGGGTTTGGCTGGCCAATCAACAAAACATTCAGGTACTGTATGTGGATTACAACGCGCTAATGAAAGAACCCCAAACTTCGATACAGGCAGTGTACGATTTTCTGCAATTGCCGTTGGACAAAGATAAGATGCTTGCCGTACCCGATGCCAACCTGTATCGTAATCGCAAAGGATGATGGATCGGATAATTAATCAAAGGTTACCCTTTTGGGTAATTTTTACAAAAAATTAACAAAAAAGCCTTGCGCCATACCCAAATTACAGGTATAAGCAAAATGTAACAACATACGCCGAATCAAATACGATCGGGGAACCCACCCATCTCGGGGCGAAATGATGCAGTCGCATTGTGGAGCAAGTCTTCTGTTCTAGCCCGGCAGCTAACCTCGTAGGCGTCGAAGGTCACAGTTGGAAAACCATTGCCATCCTGTGAGTCTTCGCCACCGCGAAGGGAATGCCAAGAACAAAAACTTGTTTTATTTTTAGTTAGGAGAACACAATGAACTTCATCAACCTTAACCACAACGAAAACACCAACGGATGGCGTAATGCCTACGAAGTACAGGTTGCCGCCATGGAGCATGAAAAGCGGCTTCATCAAGGGTCTGTCCAATCCAACCTGGAGAAAGCTCAGAATACCAGCCAGGCACGTAAAGAGCGTTTCGCTGGCACATTGGCAGGTATCATTCTGGAATCGATGGACCTGACCGACTAGATCCAAGAGAAATGGTGAACCGAGAGCCCCCTGCCAAATCGGCAGGGGGCTCTCATTTTTTACCAATTGATATTTGGATCAATCCAGCCCATTTCGGGCAACGACCTTTCCGTACCAGTGGGCGCTGTGTTTTGGAATCCTTTTTTGGGTTTGGTAATCCACATAAACGATGCCAAATCGCTTGCTGTAACCATAAGCCCATTCAAAGTTGTCCATCAAACTCCACACAAAATAGCCGCGTAAACCAACACCGGCATTGATAGCTTTATGCGCCATCGCAAAATGGCGTTGCAAGAAATCGACCCGCAGGGTATCTTCCACGTGGCCATCTATAAGTTTGTCATCAAAGGCAGCACCGTTCTCGGTGATGTAAATGTTCTTAAATCCATGCTCAAAGTGTAGCCGGCAAAGCAAGTTATATAGTGCTTCAGGGTGAACCTCCCAACCCATTTCGGTAAATTGCGGGCCGGCGACCACTTCAGCAGGCAAGTTTTGGGTGGTTTTTGTGTCGCGAATTACGCCCCGGGTATAAAAATTTACCCCCAAAAAATCTGTACTAACCGCAATGGTGTCCATATCGCCGGGCAATACAAAAGACATATCGCTACCAAAGCTTCTAACCATGTCCTGTGGGTAACCACGCCCAACCAAAGGGTCCAAAAAGAAGCGATTGTTGTAGCCATCTGCCCAGGTGGCAGCCATCCTGTCTGAAAAACTTTGGGAAGCCGGTACTTGTGGAGTTAGGTTAAGCGTGATACCCACCTTGGCATTTGGAACGTTTTTTCGAATGACCGGCACTGCCTTTCCGTGGGCCAATAACAAATGGTGGGCGGCCGCAACTGCTGCTTGCAGGTCTTTGCGGCCAGGGGCGTGAACGCCATGTTCGTAACCCAAAAACGCGCTAACCCATGGTTCATTAAAAGTGATCCAGTTTTTCACTCGGTCTCCCAAGGCCCTGGTGATCGCATCCGTGTATTCCAAAAATGCGTCAACCGAACCGCGTACAGCCCATCCGCCTTCATCTTCCAAGGCTTGCGGAAGATCCCAGTGGTATAGGGTTACCCATGGTTCAATACCTGCGGCGAGTAATTCATCCACCAGGTCACTGTAAAATTGAACACCCAATTCATTTATCTTTCCTCGTCCACTTGGTAAAACTCTTGGCCACGCTATCGAGAAACGATAGGCTTTGAACCCCAACTCCTTCATCAATGCCACATCATCGCGGAAGCGGTGATAATGATCGCATGCAACATCGCCAGTATCACCGTCTTGGACGTTGCCGCTGGTGTGGCTAAATCGGTCCCATATATTTTCGCCTTTGCCGTCTTCTTTCCAAGCGCCCTCAATTTGGTACGAGGCGGTAGCTACTCCCCACAAAAAACCTTTTGGAAACTCCAATTTTGCGTTGCCCATTCTTGTGCTCCTTTGGATCAAATAATTCGCGCCACAGGCGCGGTGTTCTTGGAATATAAACTTGTTAATCGATCAGTTTGTACGAAACAAAGGCGAAGGTTTCGCTATCGGGTGCCCAGGAGTTTACATTGATGCTGCCTTGCCCACCGAAAAGCCTTACAAGCGTTTTTACTTCGCCACCAGAAGCGGGCATAAGTTTCAGTTCTACCTGTTTATTTGCAGGGTGGTCACCGGGTTTCACATCACCTTCGGCATACGAAATAAACACCACATGTTGGCCATTTGGCGAGAGGTGCGGAAACCAATCATTGGAGCGTTCGTTTAGCATTTGGGTTTGATCGCTACCGTCAGCGTTCATGCGCCAAACTTGCATCAGGCCGCTTCGAACCGAGTTGAACCATATATATTTGCCATCCGGTGAGTATTCCGGGCCGTCATCAAGTCCGGGTTCATGGGTCAGTTGATTTTCATTTCCACCATCTACGCTGATGGTAAATACATCATATTGACCGCCCCTTTCGGCGCAATATGCCAAATACTTCCCATCCGGAGACCATCCATGCAGGTAACTCGGGCCAATCGGGGTGATCAATTTTGGATCGCCGCCAGCAATGGGGAATATATAAATCCGCGAGGTAGCGTCTGCGTGGGTAAAGTGGCTGACCGCGATCAGTTTGCCATCCGGCGAGAGTACATGGTCGTTATTACAATCAATTGCAAAACCACCATCGATCTCGCTTACAGTGCCGGTGGTTAGCTCAAACTTAAAGATGCGGCCAGCACTGTTGTAAACCAGAAATTTGCCATCCTGGGTCCAATTGGGCGCCTCAATCACATAACCAAATTCTCGCAAGGTTTTTCGTTCGCCAGTGCGTATGTTGTAGGTCTCAAGTATGCTGGCGGAATCGCGCTCCGCGAACCACTTGCGCAATGTGATGATGTCCATGAATCCTCCGATGTTAACCTTAGCAAAGAGATAATTCCATCGTTCATTTTCTACATACTTAATTTTACCCTTTGCCACCCATTTGCGGATAAAATTACCTTAAATTTGGTAGAAAAGTTGAGCAGATCATGAACCGTGTTTTATGGCCACCCGATCTAAAATTCAAATTTGGGACCACTGAAGAAGTACGCATTTCAATTTGCCGAGGTGCTGGCAGCCTGAGATATCCAGTAAAAATTTGGCTTGTTCAAGTAGGCGTAGCCTTGGAAAACTGTAGTAAAAACGGGCTCCAAAGGAGATGCTATCCATGGGCGCCAAACCAAGAGCATGCTGATATGGATGCGGGTTTTTACGGGTATGCGGTTACGCTGAAAGAGAACGCAGATTCCGCCGCTTTCAAACTTATCGATACAGCTGGTAGGATAATGTTTGATGTCTGGGGGCAATTCTTTGCACCGCTTTTTACCGCAAGGGTACGCTCGTCGCTTGGTGTTGGTTGATCGGGATGATGACCAACAATCCTAACCTTAAGGGTATCCTGTTCCTCATATTGGCATTATTTGTTGGGTCGCTTCAAGCGGTTGCTGTCAAAACCTTGGGTGGCAAATATCCGGTACTGCAAATGGTGATATTTCGCAATCTGGTGGCATTGCCTTTCACGCTACTGTTTTTTCGATTGGAAGGCCGGCGTGGTTTACCTGTCACCAAAAAAATACGGTCGCACGCCATCCGCGGTTTATACCTTTTCCTTTCTTACACTACCTATATGATGGGCATCGCAGCGCTGCCATTGGCCGAGGTCGAAACCATCCGATTTTCCGGCCCCCTGATGATCACAGTGTTGTCAGTGGTATTTCTGAGTGAAAAGGTAAGTTTGGGACGTTGGTTTGCTTTGGCTGTGGGGTTTGGTGGTGTATTATTGGTTGTTCGCCCGGGTACCGCAACCTATAATATTGGTTCCTTATTTATTCTCATCAGTGTACTTTTTTATGCCCTCACTGTGTTGTCTACACGTCAGTTACAACTAACCGAGAGCAGCGCAACCATGGCATTCTACAGTTCGCTAATGTATGTGGCCTCGGCAATAGTGCTGATCCCCTTTACTATGGCCATTGGAGAGCAAGCAGGCACGCACTCCAGTTTGGCATTTTTATTGCATCCATGGCAAATCCCTACTTTGCCACACGGATTGCTGATGGCCAGCTTGGGGTTGGTATGGGCAGCGTGGACATACCTAATGGCACGGGCCTATAGCCTGGCCAAGGCATCCATTGCTGCTCCCTTTGAATATGTTTCGTTGCCAATTAACATCATGTGGGGTTACGTTTTTTGGTCGGAAGTTCCGAATCTCTCAACCTTGGCAGGAGCAGCTTTGACGTTGGCCAGTGGCTTGTTTATTTTGTTTAGGAACGCACGAGAACGGCAATAATTTGACACCTGAGGGCTTCATTTGTCACCCATGCTTATTGCCTGCAGGAGGAAATTTCCAATACACTTTACAGGCTACTAGCTTCAGGCGTGTTTAACTGGGAATACGGCTCGAAAAATACCACTTAGGCGGAAATGCAGGCTGTAGCCAAAAGCAAGCCCATTGCCAGTTCACAACCCGATCAACCCGTTGCGCATTGGGTGGCAGAGGTCGCCCTTAATCAAGCCAATCCCTGTACCCAAGGTGGGCTGCCATCGCTTCCGCTAAAAGCGCCGGCAACCGGCGCTTTTATTGATGGGGTCAAATTCATCCACATGGAAAGGGTTATATTGCCTGCTTTGTTCCACCTCAGCACAGAATAATGTTAGATTCTGAAAACCCTATTATTTATGGCCTTTCCATCGGCTACCGATTATGTAACCATATTGGATAGTTCCTCTAACAAGCCGCAACGACAAAGATCACGGCGAGCTTACATTGAGGGTAAAACTATTTGTAAAACCTAAACCGTCGCCAAATTCATCGTATCCATACACTACCCACTCATATTGCCCAGTGGGTACGGCTTGGGTTACTACATAACTGGCCTCAGTGGTCTCAACAAAATCGAGGATCTTGGTGGAAGACTCGCCTTTTTTGTAGAAGTGGATCTTGTAAACCTTGGCCCAGGCATGTGGTTGCCATGTCAGGGTGATCTCGTTCGCTTTTACAGTAGCTCCATCAGCCGGGCTGGTAGCGGTCATCTCGCAACTTTCGGGTAGCCCGCCGATCTGGAAATTATGCCAACCGTCATTCTCTGCGATTTGCACTTCTTGGCTATTGAACACCTCCACTTTAAAGGTATAACCGCAACTTTGCAAGTCCCGGTTCATCTCGAATCTGGGCTCGGTAAGTTGCATACGATGGATCAGCGAGCCGCCACGGCCTGAATGGAATGTGAGCTCGTAATAAGCTGCCTGTGGGTAGGCTTGCCATTCCAAGACCGGACGCCTGACTGCGCTAATTCGCTCATCTTCCGCAGGCTTGGTGATCACAACATCGGTGCGAACGGTATTCTTATCACCGATATTCACCATCTCACCCGCCTTCAATTCAAAATCTCGCGCATTTAAGAAACCGCTGGTCATAAAGAACCAACTTTCACCTTCCAAGGCTTTGTAGGTAAGGCCATATCCCCCCGGTGGCACATTTACGATCACGTAAACACCATCAACGCCGGTTCGGGTTGGGTACTCCGCACCACTGCAACCACCAATAAACTTGATCTCGTCGCATAATTTAACTTCCAGGCCCTCAATTGGCTGGCCATTCCACAGGATTCGACCATACACACCACCTTTGCCCGCATCGGGCAATGGGCCGTCATAAACAAATGGGGTGGGTGTTGGTGGGCCAACAGGTATTTTGATAGAAGGTGGCGCTTGTTGGTCCTGTTCCCCTTGCTCAGCAGGGGCGCCGCTATCACCGACTTCGGTAGAGGAAATTTCTTTGGAGACGCTACTTGCCACATCCGCCGCAATATTACCCAATGAACACGCCAGAGCCAGCAATGAAAACACGATGATGGCAGCCAATGCGCGAAAACCTTTTGGGCTAAACATTGGTACCTCCGGTCACTTTAAAGCAAAAGATTGCTAAGTTGCCTTATATCCATCGTAGCACGACATGAGGTGCTGGACAAGGCACGCTGCAGCCTGCAGGGTACTGGCTTGCGATTTAAAGCGGGCTATGAAGGGTGTATTTTTGTATTGGAACAATGGGCTGAACGAAATACTTTAGGATGGTTACCCACAGGTTAGGGATTGCACCGAAAATGAACCTTACCAGAAGATCAGTTCCCACCAATCATCGGAATATTTTATCCGTTGTAACTGGATAGTTTCCAAGGGCGATCATTGGTTGGGTGTGTTGGTTCGCTGGTAGTTGGCGACAATTGCGCCACTTACGCATGCAAGGCATTGGGTTAAGCAGAACGAAGCGGGAATGGAACCATCACCAAATAAGCGCTTGCCTTTACCCAATATGGCCGGATAGATCGCAAACCAAAATCCATCCACCAGGTCGTTGTTCATCAGGAATTGAACAAGGATGCTACTGCCCCAGACGTGCAGGTCTGGCCCATCTTGTTGCTTTAGCGCTTCGATCTGGCTGGCAACATCACCAGAAAGTATCGTCGCTGGTTGCCAATTGCCAGCCGTGAGAGTGTTGGAGGTAACAAATTTGGTTGCACTGTTTGCGGCTGGCCAAATATCATTATGTTGGGGCCAATACTTCGCCCACATTTCGTATGTTCGCCTTCCCAACAACAAGTCGAACTGGCTATTCATACGCTGGCGAATTTCCGATCCAAGTTGGGGGTCTGTATATGGGCTAATCCAGCCACCTAAATTGAATCCACCACTGGTATCCTCATCCCGCCCTCCCGGGGCCTGAATGACGCCATCCAGAGAAATATGTTCAAGAACGATGATTTTCCTCATGTTGAAACTCCTTGACGTAGGTACACCCACGAAAGCTACCAAGCATTGGGTTGTGGTGGCAGGTCCATGGCTGGTTGCAAGTTTGATAACCTATTGGTTTGATACCAAGCATTCTACTCTTTCATTGGGTGATATTCAATTTCAATGATCAATGTTGGTTTGCGCAAATTTTTAGGAAGCCAAATTAAAGGAGTAAAAGGCGGAGGTATCTACAACCCATTATGGAAATTATTGGATGAGGGATTTTTTGTGCCTTAATTGGTTGGTTTCCAATGATGGGTAAAAATGATGAACCAGAGTCATTCATTCCGAGATCTTTTTTTAGGAACTAACAATTCAAAAACCAGCCAATTCAGGAGGAGTAAACCTCTTGAATTGGCTGGGAAAAAAGGACCAATAAACAAACTCCACTCGGTCTGGGTTTCAGGACATAACCAGCGAGAGTTATTCAAATAGTCTTCAGAAAAATTCCGCTTAATCTGCACGTACCTGTTTGTAAATTGTTTGGTGGTTCACAAAAAACATTTTTGGCATAGAAAGCACTGGCAAGGTAACCTTTACTTTGAGAAATGAGTCCCTGTTTCCCCGCGCAATGCGCGCACCATATTATCGGGGTTGGTGACCAATGCCTGACGACCGCCGTTTTCCAAAAAACTCAGAATGGCTTTGATCTTTGGTTCCATGCTGCCCTTTCCAAACTGACCATCTGCCAGGTGTTTCTTTGCGTCTTCAATCGTTAGCTTATCGAGCCATTGAACGTTGGGCTTGTTAAAGTTGATCGCAACTTTTTCAACTTCTGTCGAGATCAGGAACAAATCCGCATCGATACTGGATGCGAATAAAGCTGATGCCAAATCTTTATCGATCACAGCCTCAACACCTTCGATCTCACCTTTCTCATTCTCAATAACAGGAATCCCGCCGCCGCCGACAGCCACAACAGTGTAACCGTTTCCAACAAGGGACATAATTGCATCCTGTTGAAGTACCTTTACGGGGGTTGGGGAAGCAACCACTCGTCTCCAACCTCGTCCCGCATCCTCCATTACATACCAGTTGTCGACATCTCGGTGTTGGAGTGCGGTTTTTTCATCCATGAACGAACCGATCGGCTTGGTTGGGGTTTTAAAAGCCGGATCATTTTTATTGACCAAAGTTTGGCTTACAACTGCAATTGCCTGATTGGGCATTCCGCGTCGTTTGAATTCATTTTGGAGAGCGGTCTGGAACATGTAGCCAATGGAGCCTTGAGTATTTGAACCACCATAATCCAAAGGAATCGGATGTACCTCGCTCAACGCTAACTCCGACCGCCTTAATATAAAGCCAACTTGCGGACCATTTCCGTGGGTAATGATGACATCCCATCCATCCTGGATCATATCAACAATATGGGGCATTGTTACACACACCGCCGCATATTGATCAGGTAACGACTCCTTGCCTTTCTCACGGATCAAAGCATTTCCGCCAACTGCCACCACAGCCAATTTTCGTTTCCTTCCCATGTTCTTCTCCTAGATTAATTTTGCGATTGAATTGATAGCCTGTGTAAAACATTCGAGCGGAGCACGGGTAATGCCTGCACCAACTTGCCCCACGCCCGCGTCTTTATGGGCAATGCCAGTGTTGATCACCGGAGCAATCCCTGTATCCACGACCTTGCGGGCATCAATGCCAGCTGGGGAACCTGTGAAGTTCAATGGAGGAAGTGTGAAACCGCCATGTACTCCCAATGTGATATGAAGCATCTCCCGTGTGTAAGCAATTGCATCTTGCGGTGTTCCACCAACGAATTGCACAATAGCTGGAGCGGCTCCCATGGCAAACCCGCCAATTCCTGCGGTCTCGGTAATGGCGCTGTCACCCAAATCAGGAGCTGCATCGGCTTGTGTATAGCCAGGGAAGAACAATCCATTCACCATTGGGGCAGGTGCTGTAAACCAATCATCCCCAGTACCGCTCATGCGGATCCCAAAATCGACACCATTACGCGACATCGCTGTTACCAAAGTGCTGCGCTCTACACCATGCCCGGCATCAAGCATCGATTTACAGCAAGCCATTGAAATATTGAGAAAAAAATGATCATTGCCTGCGATGAACTCTAATACCTTGGTAATAGTGGCTTGAGTGAGGTCGGTTTTGAGCAGTGCCGGAGCCAGTTTCTTGAACAGAATGGAAGAAGCTGCAGCGTTGCGATTGTGGCATTCGTCTCCCATGTGCAAGGCCTGGGCGATGATCGGACGCAATTCAATTCCACCAATCTGCTGGACAGCTGCGTTCATTGCGGGACCAAGTATCTCCGCCATCCATTTAAGTCTTTCCAACACGGATGGATCATTTGCGCCGAAGCGTAAAACCTTGCCCAGACCTTCGTTCAAATTACTAAACGCCATGTTGCCACGGTCCAGATTTTTTACGATCCAGACCGGCATAGATGGACTAATGACACCGGACATTGGCCCAACTGCGCCGTAGTGGTGGCAAGGGGAGTATGCAATTTCGCCACTTGACGCAAGTTTCCGCGCTGACTCCTGATCGGTTGCCCAGCCTTCAAATATGATCGCGCCGATGACCGCGCCTTGCATTGGCCCGCACATTCTGGTCCATTCAATTGGTGGACCAGAATGAAGAATGGTTCTTGATCCAAAGTTAGGAATTGCATCCTTTGCCTTGCCGACACCAGTCAATACTGGCTGAGCTGATAAAAACCTTTCAAAAGCGACTCGGTTCGCAGCTTCAACTTCAGGCTGGTTCACCAGTTTGGCAAGCTGCGTTCCCGCAAATTTATCGCCCATCGCCGGCGGACGCCAATCTAATTGCAAAGATTTTCCGCCTGTTTGATCGATAGCATCGGCAAAAGAAGTTAATCCAATGTTGATCACCTGCAAATCTTGTTCAAAAAGTTTGTTGACCATGATTACCTCCCACTCACAATTGCCGCTGCAAGACGTGCGGCTTGGGCGTTGCTCTTCGTCAAGATCACACCTGCATCCCGTAATAACTCTTCCTGTCGCGTGAGGTTCTGCGGGTCTGTGCTTGTGCCGCAAACGAAACCTACAAAAATAATTTGTCGATTCGCTTCTGCTGCTATCTTTTGCGCTTGAAGAATGGCGGGAATAAGTTCTCCCGCGGGATTCATGTTAGAACCGTGCCCCAGCACTACATCCAGAAGGATCACCGCTGTGGATGGGTCTTTGGCTTCCTGGATGATCCTATCATTCCGTAAACGGAAATCGATCATTGGGTGCGGTCTTCCTTGCGTGAATAAATCATCACCAAGATCTATCGCAGTATGTTCGGTTGATTTCCAGACATCCTTGAGTTTATATTCCTTTTTTAATGGGATGTTGGAATAGACACATGCCAACAATTCACTCATCAAAAGAAGATTTTCGTAACAGAATGTTCCACCACTAAATAGAGCGCGCACATATTTCTGTGTCTGGATCAATTTTTTTGTGGAAGGTTCTACCAACGATGCATATTCGGCAGGCAACGCATTCGAAAAAACTCCAATTTGCTTTCCCTGAGACAGGTTCATTGCCGCGACTGCCGCATCTTCCAAAGTTTTTACGCCGATAATATTTGCTTGCGTCACATTAGCAGGTTCAGCGCCGATAAAGATCGCAACCACAGGCTTGCCACTTTCCTCCGCTTTTTCCAGGACTTTTTTCATCACATCTGGTGAAGGTGGTTTAGATACCAACAGGATCACTTTGGTTTTTGGGTCTGCTGCAAGCGCTTCTATTCCTTGAAGCATGGTAATACCGCCAACTTCCGACTTCAAGTCATGTCCACCTGTGCCGATTGCTTGAGTGATTCCGCCTCCCAGACGGTCAATCAAACATGTCACTTGCTGCAAACCTGTTCCAGAAGCCGCGATAACTCCGATATCGCCCCGGCGGACCACATTTGCGAATCCCAGTGGAACACCATTAATGATTGCGGTTCCACAGTCAGGTCCCATCACAAGCAAATTATTATTTTTCGCATACTGCTTAAGAGAAATCTCCTCTTCAATGCTTACGTTGTCGCTGAACATCATGACATGCAACCCAAGATGTAATGCTTTGCGGGCTTCTGCCGCGGCATATTCACCTGGTGTTGATATCAAAACAAAATTTGCGGCCGGCATGGTTTCGAGCCCCATCTCTATGCTGCGTGGTGGCATATTTTGTACACCACTATCTCCCATGTTTGTTGGTTTGGCTTTAAGCATTGCCTCGGCTTGTTCCAATGCCACATCTACAGATGCTCCATCTTTTCCATCAACAACGATCATTAAGTCATTCGGACTTGCAGGAACAGATTGCAAGAGCAGGCCCGCCTCAACCAGTAAGCTGATGTTATTCTCGGTAGCCATTACCGCTGAAGCTTGTCTAATTCCATCCAGTTCTCGCACTTTTTCGGAGAACTGCATGAGTGATACAGAATCACGATATAGATTTTTGATGATGCGTTGTGCTGTTGCCATAATTCAATCCTTGTATTTTGTATAGAAAGAAGTCGAATTCCATGCAGCAAGGGCGACTAAGAAACCGGTGATCGAGTCCATCCCAGAGGAATGCCCGATCTGCATGGTACTTTTTGTTGCACAAATCAGTCTGCCTTCATCACCTGCACGGATTGCCTCGATCAATCCGACCATACTGCTTGAGAATTCGCCTTTGATGGCATGTTGGATATAGGTTCGGCTAATCTCGTTGGTCTTTTTTGATAAGCAAAATAATCCTTTGCCAAATTCTTCAATAAAATTCAGTCTATCTGTTTTACAGCCCAACATGCAATATAAGCCGGCCATAAAACCGATCAAAATATCATCGCCGGTAGGTGTTACGCCAGGACCCAGTCCAATCATCTTCTTTGCAGCGTCTGTGCAGGCGTGTGGGTCAAATCTTTCAGCGGCAGCAATAAGGCCGCGAACTGGCATAGAGAGGTTTCGGGTAAGGTGCGGTGCATGATCTGGTTGAAAAAGTTCTTCTGCAATGAGATCTGATTTACTTTGGATTTGCCCTGCGTTAAGTGTTTGCCAAATAATTGCCCATGCTTGTTCGGTGGGTCCGTTAAGGCGCGGTAATTTCCCTCCCCAAATTTTCGCCCCTCGCAAATCGATGGCAAGTGGAGACGATTCAAAACGAATTATCCCGCCTCTTGATACTGCGGCCCCGCCAATATTTAAAGGTTGAATTGGAAGTGTCTGATTCACCCGGATCCCTTGTGGGAGATCGTAATGATCTGAGACGAGGATGGTTATTAATTTGTCGTAATTATCCAGGCGCAAATTTAAGGACGAAACAAAGAGGCTTTGAATCGTAGCGTTGAAGTTATTCTGAGGGACTGCCGAACCGATGGAAACAGCTTGTAATTGCATATTTTAAGGATACAGCCTGAGGCAAATACCCCAGGCTGTATTGTTGAATGGAATTAGTCTTCCAATTTAGGAGCAGGATCGTTTTTGGTGTAATTCATCATGATAACGAACAACACCGCCATGGCAACATAGCCAACAACAGGTCCCCAAGTAGCATTGAAGGACGGGTCAGAAAAATTGAATGGCCCTTCGGGGAAGAAACGTAGTTTGGTGCTATGGGTAAAACCAACCCAGGCACACGCAGCGCCAAATAATGTATAACCAATGGCGCCTTTCCAATTGCGGTCGATCACATAGGCAACGATTGCGCCGAGGATCATACCAACGAGGATTGATCCGGCACCGAGTACAGCCATGCCACCATACGATACTCCAGCGCCTGCAAGAACATCCAGTCCCAAGGTTCCCGCGTTTGTACCTGCGGCGCTTAGGGCGTTATTCACTTGCGTGATCACATAATCTGCGATCCAAGGGATAATGGCAATTGCGACTGCCGGCGCGTGACGGCGCGGGCTGGCATTGAATGCCTGAGAGGTAATGAGGATGCCAATATAAACCAGAATGGGAAGGATAGCAACGACAGGAATGATCGCGGAAAGGATGCCCAACAAACCCAGAACCCCGAGCAAGAACATGGTGACACCGGTAAGCCAGGAATAACCGACACGTGAACCAACGGATTTCCAGCCTGGGTGACCAATGTAGATCAATGTGGGGAAAGGCGAGCCGAACAAGGAAGCAACCAAAGTACCACCGGCTGCAGCAAGCATGGCTTCGCGAGTATCGTATTTGTCACCGCCGGCCATGGCAGATTCTACATTGTTGAGAGATTCAAGGAACAGGTAGATTGCGAGCGGGATGGCAGTTACGAGGTAAGGCGCAACCAGGGGCAGGCCAGCCAATAAAACCTGGATTTGAGGCAGCGGAATAGCGATCGACGCGTTAGAAATGGCAGCCTGAAGTGTGCCGATCTGCATATATCCAGAGGCCCAGCCAAAGATGATGCCAAGGATCACGGCCACAAGCCCAGCGGGAATTTTGCCAGGGAATTGTACGTTCGCCAACCAACCAACGAAGATGATGCCGAAAGAAACCATGCTGAGCCAGGCCACATTCCAAGCACTGAAAGCTGCACCCATGGCAATATACGTGATTGCGACGCCGGCAAGGGTACCAAGCATAGCGGCACGGGGGGTCAATCGTTGCATGGTTGGTCCAATAAACGCACCAATGGTAGCAACAAGGGCGTGTACAAAGCACCAGGCTACGCCAACGCTCCAAATCAAATTAAAGTCTGCGCCGCTGATCTTGAGAGGCAGCATGATGGCAAAGGTGACGAGGAAGTAATGCGGGACGGATATGCCATAAGGCACTGCGGTCACATCGTCACGTCCTTCCTTCATTCCCAGCTTATATGCCATGTAAGCAAAATAAATGTTACCGACAGCCAGTGACAACACCAGGCCGGGAACAATTCTTCCGAAGAGAATTTCCTTCGGGAAGCCGATAACAAACTGCATCAAACTGACAGCCACCAAGGTGTTGGTGATGCTGTTCGTGCAGAGCCCGAAGAAGCCATTTAGGTCTCCAGGAACCCACAACTTGGGTAAACTCTTTGCATTTGCCATTCTTGTTTCTCCTTATAAATTATTTATTTCACCCTATCGTTCAGGGGAAATTCCATTGAATTAACCTGCTTCTACAACAGTATTGTCTTCGTAAGGCAGGTAGTGGAAACCAAAACATAAAGCGGCCATCAACAAGTAACCAAGAGCGACCAGCGGAGAAACGCCGATGCCGACCTGGGACCCGTGGATAAACCCGAAATAGGAAAGGATGGCGCCGGCTACAGCATACGCTGCCGCCACTTTTGGCTTGTGGTCAAGCAGAAACACTGCGATTGCGCCAATGATGAGGCCACTTAAAATCGCTCCGCCACCCAAGATTGCCAGCCCATTATAAAAAACGCCATTGAGAGCCATCTTGTCCATCAAATCTGCTGCGTTCACACCTGCTGCTTGTAGCGCTCCATCTACCTGGCCTTGCCCCCATGCGGCAAAGTGAGGTATGAGGGCCAGTACGACAGCTGGAGCATGGTGTTTTGGGGTTGATTGAAAGGCTTGCGCGCCTATCAGTGCGCCGATGTATAGCAGAATGGGGAGAATAGCAACAAGCGGGATGATACTAAGCAGAACGGGAATCAGACCAAGCAATGTCACGGTCATTACCAAAATACCGGTGGCGAGCGAATATCCTGAACGACCGCCGACTGCCTTCCAGCCTGGATGACCGATATAAACCGCATTGGGGAAACAGGAACCGAGTAATGTGCCGAAGATCGAGCCTATGCCATCTACCAGCACAACTTCTCGAACATCATATTCATCGCCAGCAGCGGCCGCGCTCTCAACATTATCCATTGCTTCTATAAAGTCATAAACACCAAATGGAATGGCTGTAACCAGCAAGGGAGCGATATTTTGGAACCCCTTGAGCAAATGATCGATTGCGGGCAAGGGGAAACCGGGCTGTACTTGTGCCAGTGATTCCTGCAATCCCTGAATATTCATCACGCCCGTTCCCCAAGCAATGGCCGTACCAACCAAAATCGCGACCAAACCTGCGGGAAGTTTGAACGGGAACTTAACCCCAGCGAACCAGCCGCCAAAAACAATTGCCAAACCGATCAATCCAATGAAGGGAGTCATGAAGATCTGTTGCGCCGGACGCAGGGCGATAAAGGCGATTGAGACGCCAGCCAGCGTGCCGAGCAACGCCGCGCGAGGTGTTAATCGACGAATATAGGGGGCAACGAATGCACCGCTGATATTGATCAGTCCTTCTATGAATGCCCAGGCAAGACCGACTTCCCAGGCCAAGACAGGGTCGCCGGTTGCAATTTTTACTGGCAGCATAATAACCAGCACCACAATGAACATATGTGGAACACTGGGTCCGGCTGGCATGGCTGTAATATCTGTCCGCCCTGTTTTATAAGCAAGGCGGCGGGCCATGAAGAAGTAATACAAGTTGCTAATTACAAGCATCAAACCAACGGCTGGGATAATGCGTCCAAATACAATCTCAGATGGCATTTGGATGACGCCAAGCAATAATCCGGAAAGAACCAATAAATTGGTCAGGCTATTAATCCCCAAGCCAAAAAATGCATTCCAGTCGCCAGGCACCCAAAGAGGTAATTTAAAATCTTTAACTGTTGTGTTTGTCATAAGCTAACCTCGTTTCAGATAGGAAGATCAAACTAACAAAAGTAACAAAACCTTGCTATTTAGTTCCAGCTTCTTCCAAACCTTTAATAACGTTCTGGGAATTGCTTACCCAACCAAAGATGCCGCCCTGAGCTTTGACCATTTCCAGGGCTACGCGTTTAAATTCAGGGAAGTAGGAGGCGGTACAATCTTCAGGGACAAGCGCATTGAAACCGCGGTCATTGGCTTCGCGTACCGTTGTGTGAACGCACACTTCAGTGGTCACCCCGCACACGATCAGGGTTTTAATGTTGCGATTCCTTAAAACACCAAGCAGGTCTGTATCGTAAAAGGCTCCTTTGCCCGGTTTGTCGATCACCGGCTCTCCCGCAATGGGATAAAGTTCAGGAATAATATCGTGACCGACTTCACCCCTCACCAAGATGCGGCCCATTGGGCCAACATCGCCGATACCTGTCTTGAGATGTCCACGTTCCTTTTTGTTTTGTGGAAGATCTGCCAAATCCTGACGATGACCTTCGCGGGTGTGGATCACAAAAAGCCCAACTTTTCGTGCTGCTTCGAGAACAGCCTTACAAGGTTCGATCGAGCTGCGCAGCAAAGAAACATTGTTACCTAACATCTCACCGAATCCACCCGGTTCGACAAAATCGCGTTGCATATCGATCATGACAAGTGCAGTGGTTTCAAGACTAAATTCAAGTTCGTATGGTTCTGCTGATATCTTTCCGTTTCTCATTCAATTCTCCTTGACCAATAAATTAATAAAAACAACGCTGACTAAATTCCCATATAGGATTTTGCCAGCGCTGTTTTGACTGCCTGTTCGACGTTTTCACGCGCATCCTGAATGTTCATCTCCAGGGCTTCGCGTGCGCAATTGACATCACCATCTTTAATGCACTCCAAAATCCGGATGTGCTGTTCACAGGTGGCTCGCAACCGATCACGGGTGGTGATATCCATTACCCGGATGAAATGCAAGCGTTCATTTATGCTCTTTAGATGGAAAATGAGGGATTTGTTGTTTGTCAGGTCTGCCAGTACCTCATGAAATTCTTCATCCTTCTCAGCAATATCGATGACCATTTCGGATATGTTTTCTGAGATCGCCTGCCATACTGCGTAGATCTCTTGCCATTTCAATTCAGGAATTCCCGTTTTTGTAAGCAAAACTACCACATACGATTCAAGCGCCAAGCGCACTTCATACAATTCATGGATTTCCCGCATATCGGGTTGTTTTACGCTATACCCCTTGTGCGCTTCTTTTTCTACCAAGTTGTTTTCAACTAACATGCGCAGTGCTTCGCGCACGGGGCTGCGGCTGACCCCAAACTCTTCACACAGGCTTTCTTCGGTAAATCTGTGTCCGGGTGGGTAGTTCCAATGAATAATTCGATCCTTTAGGGAGTTGAAGACATCGCCACTGAGATTGGATGAAGGATTGTTTTTCATGTTGTTATTCTCCATGTATACAATATTGTATGCAATATTGTATACCAAGTCAAGACCATCGGTATCTCAAAGTATGGGATGGAGGCAAACAGGAAACAGGATTGACTGGACACGCTGGTTGCCGTAAAAGCATCGATCTCCACCCGAACACATCAACGGCAGGCTTGTCTTTTTTTGCTCCCTCGAGCAATTAGGTACTGCCTGGCTGTTCTCATCTCCATCGATAAGGCAGATCATGAAAAAAGGGTGACTTTGCAAAAGACTCGCGATGCTGTCGCAAGTCCATTCAACTTTGAAATCAAACAAGCGAATGATCTTGCATAGCAAGCGTGGGAGGCCAAACAATGTCGAATCTGACGAGCGATAGGTTGCCCTACCTGAGATGGAAAATGCTTTTAAAGTAAATTACAAACCGGATTGGTGAAATTGCAGCTTGCTCAGCGCAACATCGGGCGATCTACCACTACGGAAAAGACTACCCGATGACGGAATTGTGTGCTTTCTTCGGAAAATTGAAGGTGGAATGTCTCCATAGTCACCCTAAAAGGAAGAACGGGAAGAGATCCTACAAAGGATTGGTGATTACTTTTACTTTAATAATTACAGAGGATTTAATTGAACACAAAACTGACACCCTGCCTGGTAAGGTGTCAATGCAGATATCAGGGGGTGCTTTTTCTTTACTGTCTAGCAAAGCGGGTGCAGTTCAATTCGCGAGTTCTTTTAACTTGAGGGGATCAAATGCGGATTGTTTCAGGTTGATCCTTGAAAGGGTCAAGTAACGTGGGGACAACTTCGAATGAGGCGGACATCCGCTGACTAATTTCTTTGTCATTACTTTTTTTTATCTCTACTATTTTGGCTTTGATGATCCCGATCCCGCCTTCTTTCGAACTCAGCTCAAATCTGGTTTCAATTTTTTTCCTACCAGCCAGTTCGGATCGATTGCTAAACACCTTGAAGCTTTATTGATCATTTGCAGTATCGCTTCAAGTTTCGCTCCATTGCACTAAACGACCTGAGAATATTCCTGGTTTAGTTCATTCAGAAATCAAAATTAGGAAAGTGATCGCGGTTGAAAAAAAGCCCAGAGATCGCCTTAGGCAGTGGTTTTCGCCCTTTTATGAGCAAAAATTGGTCGATTTAAAATAAAACTCCCAACCAAACGGTTGGGAGCTTAGCCGCACATTGGCGGCCCCGACGGGGTTCGAACCCGCGATCTCGGCCTTGACAGGGCCGCATGTTAGCCGCTACACCACGGGACCATTTGTAAAGCGACAAATAGTTTATCATACGCTTATTTACGTGTCAAGGCGAGATGTTTGCCAGTTTTACATTTCTTGTGCCTGGTAGGTTCCCCATTCTGCTCGCAGGATATTGCAGATCTCGCCCAAGGTTAAGTAATTATCTACACATTCCACAAACAGGGGCATCAGGTTATCTTCGCTTTTGGCAGCGGTAGAAAGGTGAGTGCTCAGTTCAGCTACGCGGCTTGGGTTTCGGCGAATCCTCAGATCGGCAAGGCGTTGGCGAGCCTGGTTTTCGATCGATGGGTCAATAGTTTGCTTCTCAAGTGTGATAGATTCGTTGGTTTGGAATTTGTTAACCCCGACGACCACACTTTCTGCTTTTTCAATTTCCAATTGGGCTTGGTAGGCGGCATTTTGGATCTCGGCTTGCATATAACCGCGTTCAATCGCCTTCATGGCTCCGCCCATCGCGTCTACCTTGTTGATGTAATCGGTAGCCTTTTTTTCCAATTCATCGGTCAGGTATTCGATCAGGTACGAACCGGCAAGTGGGTCGATGGTGTCGGCCACACCGCTTTCGTATGCAATGATCTGTTGCGTTCGCAGGGCGACGCGAACACTTCTTTCGGTGGGAAGCCAAAGAGCCTCATCCATCGAGTTGGTGTGCAGTGACTGTGTACCGCCCATCACGGCTGAGAGCGCCTGGATGGTGACACGGGCGACGTTATTTTCAGGTTGTTGGGCGGTAAGGGTGCTGCCAGCGGTTTGGGTGTGAAAGCGTAATTGCAGGCTGCTGGCTTTACTGGCCCCAAAGCGCTCTTTCATCAGCCGCGCCCATAGGCGACGGGCAGCCCTGAATTTGGCCACCTCTTCCAAAAAGTGGTTGTGGGCGTTGAAGAAAAAACTGAGTTGTGGAGCGAAGGTATCCACCGGCAGGCCGGCTTTGAGGGCAGCCTCTACATAGGCAATGGCATTGCTGATGGTAAAGGCGATCTCCTGAGCGGCAGTGCTGCCTGCCTCGCGGATATGGTAACCGCTGATGGAGATCGTGTTCCAGTTGGGGATATTGGCTGAGCAGTATGCAAAAATATCGGTGATCAGCCGCATGGAGGGTTGGGGGGGGAAGATGTATGTTCCCCTGGCGATATATTCTTTTAAGATATCGTTTTGAATGGTTCCCCGCAGTTTGGATGCGTCTATGCCGCGGCGGCGGGCAACAGCGATGTACATCGCCAACAGCACTCCCGCGGGGGCGTTGATGGTCATCGAGGTGGATACCTGGTCCAGTGGGATGTCGCGGAGGAGGGTTTCCATATCTTCGATGGATGAAATGGATACCCCAACTTTGCCAACTTCACCCAAAGACATCTCGTCATCTGCGTCGTAACCGATTTGGGTGGGAAGGTCGAATGCAACAGAAAGACCTGTTTGGCCAGCCTTAAGCAAATATTGGTACCGGCGATTACTCTCCTCGGCGGTAGAGAATCCCGAATATTGCCGCATGGTCCAAAACCGACCGCGGTACATGGTGGGTTGCACACCACGGGTAAATGGGTACTCGCCCGGAAAGCCAAGTGTCTCCATATAAACCGGATCATCGGATTGGGGGAATAAAAAGTGGGGGACCTCTACACCGGAGCTGGTAGTAAAACTGCCTTTGCGTTCAGGGAACTTGTCGACCGAGCGTTTGTGCACGGTCTCTTTCCATTTGTAATATTGTTCCGATAATTTCATCACTTTTTCCGTTCTGGATGTTGAATGACTGCTTATAGGTATTATAGAATTAAAAGTAGTGGGTTGCCGCCTTTTGATATGAAATTTATTGTAACTGCGAGGTTTTGATGGCAAATAAAGGGTTACCGATCGTTTTGATCTTTGTCTTTGTAGTGGGTTTTTGTCTTTTTGGGTACGGCCTGTTATTGGTGTTGGGGTCAACTTCATCCCAGGGCAATAGTGGGTGGATAACCTTTGGATTGGGATTTTTGGTTGCCGGCGGCGGTATTGCCGGTTGGTCAGTAACAGCTTATATGAAGCAACAAAAGGCTGCTACTATCGCCCAACCGGGCAATGGGGCACACATGCCAGGTGATGTTAAGATCAGCCAAATGAAATGCGCCAGTTGTGGGGGGGCGATCGATTCCAGCGCTGTGCGTATTGAGAACCATGTTCCGATGGTGTTTTGCCCATATTGTGGGGCAAGTTACCAAGTAAGCGAGGAGCCCAAATGGTAAATAAAAATATATTTCGCATAGCTACAGTATTTTTGGTTTTACTTGGTTTGGCATTGGTTACCTTTGGCGCCAGTGCCCAAACGTATGCATTCCAACTTACTGATGAGCTGGTGAATTACACGATCAATGATGATGGCACGGTATCCGTGGAATATTACTTCACCTTCCAGAATGAGCCGTGGGCAAGCCCGATCGATTTTGTAGATGTGGGCATGCCGAAGAGCAGCTTTGAAACTGAAAATATTCGTGCTGATGTCAATGGGGTTCCTGTTTCAATTAGCAGCGATTACCAGGGTGAAGGTGGCAGTGGATTTGCTGTGGAATTAGGCGCGCAAGCTATCACCGATGTGGGAACGGTACATGTGGTGGTACCAACCATCAACCGGATGATTTATCCTGACGATGAAAAAAGTGACTATGCCAGTAGTGTTTTTGGTACTACGTATTTCGGCCAAGAATACGTGAGCGGATCAACCAACCTGACCGTAATATTCCATTTTCCGGTGGGGGTTTTACCATCAGAATCGATTTATCACTTGCCTGGCGAGAATTGGCCGGGACCAGCAGTGCCAGCAATGGTGGATACGGAGAAGGGTGTTACGTATACTTGGCACACCAGCGAAGCCAACGGCCATACCCAATACCAGTTTGGTGTTTCGTTTCCGTCCAAGTATGTGCCCGAAAGTGCAATTGTTCGCACCGCCTGGTTGGAAGAATTGATAACCTGGGTAATGGCAGTTTTCCCATTTTTGATCATGTGTGCTGTGGCAATTTATGCTTTTATCATCGCGCCTATGAGGGCAATATCTAACGCCCGCAAGCGCAAGTTGGAGTATATCAAACCGACCATTTCTGCAGAAGGGCAAGGGATTCGGCGTGGCCTTACCGCGGTAGAAGCCGCAATATTGATGGCAGTCCCACTGGATAAGGTGTTGGCGATGATCTTATATGGTGTGACGAAAAAAGGCGCGGTGCAAGTATTACGTGAGGATCCGCTTCAGGTACGGAAATCTGATCCACTACCAGAGGGTTTGTTGGAATATGAAACCGAGTTTATCAATTCGATCGTAGCCGATATGGGAGCCCGCAAAGCCGCGATGCAAACGGTATTTGTAAACCTGGTAAAAAACGTAACGGAAAAAATGAAGGGCTTTGGTAAAAAAGAAACCGAGGCCTATTACAAGGCCATCATCGACAAAGCGTGGACCCAAGTTGTAGATGCCAACACACCGGATATGAATCCGGTACTCAATGAGGAATCCTTCGAGTGGACAATGGCTGATCGCGATTTTGAGGGCCGCTCGCGTAAAGTATTCGACCGGCCGATATTCATCCCTCGTTGGTATGGTAACTATTCTCCCAGTATGTCTCCCAGTTGGGGTAGCGGCAGTAGCGGAAGTGGGGGTGCCAGCCCCACCAGCGGAAAAGTGCAGCTACCGGGCGCCGACTTTGCCGCCAGTATGGTAACAGGGGTAGAGACATTCTCAGGCCAACTAATTGGCAATATCAACGATTTTACCGGCCGGATCACGAATGTTACCAACCCTGTGCCGGTTCCCGTGGCCAGTAGCAGCCATCGCAGAAGTGGTGGGGGTGGCGGCTGCGCTTGTGCTTGCGCATGCGCTGGCTGTGCATGCGCATGTGCTGGTGGTGGCCGATGATCGGAGATTTTCTCCGCAAGGTGGATAGCGTTTTACCGGCCTTTCCATGGCAGGTACCCAAGATGCATGCTGCTACAGCAATAGAGTACTTTAATATCCGCGAAGGTGGCGGTACTGTGCAGGTCCACTTGCGGACCGATGCCAATGGCCACGGAACATTGTTTATCAATGCGAACTATGTCTACCACCTCAACCCCACTGCTGCCCATATTGCCCGCGGGGTATTGCGTGGTGAACCTGCGGACCAAATAAAAAAACGTATTGGCACAATTTACAATGTTCGTTGGCAAGAGCTGGATGATGATTTTGCTTTTACAAGCGATCAGATACAGGCGATCATCCACGACAGTACTGCTTGCCCAATCCACACTCTGGAGGTGGAGCATTTGCCGCCTTTCCAGGTGCGTCCAACCGCACCTTACCGAATGGACTTGGCAGTGACCTATCGATGCAATAACGATTGCCCTCATTGTTATAATGCCCGCGAGCGAACCTTTAGCGAACTGGATACTGTTTCTACCAAGCGGATGATTGACAAGATTTGGCAATTGGGTATACCCCACATTGTTTTTACGGGCGGTGAACCAACATTACGCGCAGATTTGGCTGAATTAGTCGGTTATGCCAGCGGATTGGGATTGATTTGCGGGATGAACACCAATGCACGAAGGTTGATAGACAGAGAATATGTGTCCAACTTAGTAGATGCTGGCTTGGACCATCTTCAGGTTACAGTAGAAAGCTATGATCCTGAGGTCCATAACCGAATGGTGAATGCCAACGCATTTGACCAGACCATCAGAGGATTGCGAAACGCACTCGATACCCGCCTGTATGTGATGACCAATACAACCATGTTACGGGAAAACGTAGCGACTATTCCAGAAACGTTGGACTTTTTGGCATCAATTGGCGTGCCCACAATAGGATTAAACGCTCTAATTTATAGTGGCCACGGCAAAACAGTGGGTACCGGATTAAACGCCACTGAATTGAGCCCGATCTTGCAAATGGCTACCCAAAAAACGGTCGCTGCCGGGCAGAGGCTGATATGGTACACCCCAACCCAGTATTGCGGCTTTGACCCGCAAGGGGTGAACTTGGGAGTAAAGGGTTGCACAGCCGCGCTTTACAATATGTGCCTGGAGCCCAACGGAGACGTATTGCCGTGCCAAAGTTATTACACCCCCGTAGGGAATATATTGACCGATGATTGGCAAACCATTTGGCAGCACCCTCTATGTGTATCACTTCGCGAGCGCCAAAATGTTCCCGCCAAATGCAATGGGTGCGGCTTATTTTCAGAATGTGGCGGTGGCTGTCCATTGGAAAACGAATCCGAAGAACGCGCCGCAATGAGTTTGAATGTGATCGCCCTGTAGGCGAAGGCAAGGAGAGCCCGATATGCAATGGTTGAAAACCCTAAAGAATAATTTGCGCAAGCCCGGTGGGATCCCGGCTGGTACTTTTACGGCTACCTGCTACACCCAGCAAAATGTGCCTTACAAGCTTATGCTGAGGGTAGATGAAAAAGGATTGGGCAGGTTGATCCTTAATGCCCGCACTGTATTGTTCTTAAACGAGACCAGCACCGAGTATATGTACCACTACCTGCTAAACCAATATGGAGATAAGGTCGTGGGTTTTATGCAGGCAAAATACAAAATCAGCCGGCAAGAGATTCTGAAAGATTACGAATCTTTGGTCAATGAAATTGAGGCCCTGTTAGGCCAAGAGGATTTGAACCCGTTAAGCAGGTTTCAGGGTGTAACCTCTGCCGGCAATGGAGACGCCCCCCAAAAAGTAGACCTTTACCCAACATTGGCAATGCCAGGGGATCCTGTTTCAGAGCTCCAAAACTTGCAATGGTGGCAGAACAAAATGCGCAGTTTGGTGGCGATCGGAGTTCCCCATTTTATGCTTGTAGGTGGTGAGCCATTGGTGTGGGATGGTACTGTGCCATTGATACAAACCAGCGAAGAGTTGGGTGTAGTGGCAGGTTTGGTTTGTCACCAAAGCGCTCTTTCTACCCAAAAATTGGATGAATTGATATCGGCTGGATTGGATCATCTATGTCTGTTGGTACCACCAAGCGAGTTGCCTAATTGGCAGCTTTTGGATGAAATTGCCAAGAAAGACCTATATTTTCAGTTGGTATGGATGGTATCAAATCAAAACCTTTCGCAAGTGAAACTATGCATGCCACAGTGCAGGCAGGTTGGCGCAAACAACATCTCTTTCGAGGTTATTGAAGCAATGGAACAAGCAGATTTCGATTCCCTTTTCGATGCTGTCGATGATTCCGGCTTGACATTTGTTCCATTTGCCGAAATGGTTTGCCGGGATGGCTGTGGCGATGACCTGCAACGCTATGCGGATGCGAGCGACATCGACCGTGTGGCGCATATTGTGTTACCCAACGGAAACGCTCGAAGTCTGACGAGCGGCATTTGGAGAGATGTGATTGATCAATAGTGTTCAGGCGAAATCGCTGAAAAAATAGGCGCCGAATAGGCGCCTATTTTCGAAATTACGGGCATTCGCAATGGGAAATATGGTGCTAAGGAGCCAGTTCGGCCAGATAAACCTGCAATGCGAGGTCATCTTCGCCAGCCATACCAATAGCAAGGCTCTGGTTAGGTTGCTCGCCCAATGTCAGGAATTCTGCCAAATCGCTCGCCTTGCTGGACGTGAGGTAGTATGTTTGGATATCTCCATTGCTAAATTGCAATTGGATGGGTGAACCTGTTGCAAGAGAGGCTAGGTTGATATGGGTTTTTGCCGGAAAGTAAACCAGGCGGGTTACTTCGCTGCCGCGCACCCATGCCGGGGCTTCCATACTGGCTAGCCCTGTATCATCAACTTCTGTTTGGGTTAATTCAATTGTTTGGCCATCTATAGAAAGGCTGAGGGGAAAAGGCTGGTTGAGTGGGGCATTGCCACTAATAGGCGCTGCGGGAGGCTCTGGGGTGGGCTTGAAAAGCAAATAGAGGATGACGCCCAGCAGGACCAGAATGATCACTGCAAGCATGCTATACACCAGTTTTCCAGCAGTGTGTTTTGTGGGGTTATCGTCTGTCAATACTTCCAACAAGCTGGCTTTTTGTGATCGTTTGTCTGCGTCGCTGATATCAACCTGGAAATTTTTTTGGAGGTCAGCCAATCGATTTTCGACATTCTCCCACCGATCCTCTTCGCTGGTTTCGAAAATTTGGTTTGGCGATCCTGTGCTTGGTTCTTGCGTCGGTGGATGCGGCAGCTCGGTCTGTGGTTCACCAGGCAATTCATTGGTGGGTTGGGGCAAATCCTGGTCTGGTAAAGTTGATCTGAGTTGTTGTGTTCCCTGCTGGCCAGGCTCGGCTATGTAGGTTTGGCTGGCTGCGTTATTGGGAGGTTCTTGTGGCAGATCCTCTGAGATGGCTTGGCGTAATTGTGCCAAACGGTCATCAATTTGGTTATCTTCACTGGGTTCGGCGGGGATATGATGAGCGCTGGCAGTTTGGCCGAGGCCATGTAAAAAATCATCCAGTCCATCAACGCTGCCGCTGTTGGTGGGTTGATCTGCTTCGCGAGTTTGGCCGGAGTTTTTTTCGGGTTCGACACTCTCGTCGCCAACTTCATGTTCGGAAAAAAGGCTGCGCAAGTCTTCTGCAGGTGATGTTTCGGGCTCTGGCGTGGTTTGATCAGCCTGAGTTGTTTTTTCTTCAGTTGGCGCTGTTTGATTCGGCTGGGTGGCCAGTTTTTTTAGAAAATCCTCAAATTCAGAATCTTTTGGATCAGGGTCTTGAATCATTGTCTGGTGCTTTCTATGGCTGTGGTGTTGGCTTGGATGGCGCGGCAAAGACGAAAGTAAGCGGGATGGTGCCACTGGCAGGGACGGTAATTGTGGCGGAACGGAACAAGCTGGGCAGACGCACGGTAGCTGTAATTCCTATGGGCAGGCCGGTTAAGTCGAAGCTGGCTTTGCCATTGAGAGTATTTGTACGGAAAGACTCGCCCGTGGAAAGTTTTAACTCGATGGTTGCGTTATTAATGAACTCATCCGGTTCTGGTGTTCCATTGTTGTTGGTATCCATGTACACTAAAACCTCAACACGACCGCTTGAGGTGGTAGGCGCAGAGGGTTTTACCGCGGCAGGTTTTGGTTGATAGAATTTCAGGCTTTGTGCGTCCACAAGGCTGTTATCAAACAAGTAAAGGGCGGCAAAGAATTTATCTACGTAAGGTCGGGCAGTAACGCATTCCATATTGCTGGCTACATTTTCCCAAGTCAAGTCTTTCTTTTCTTCATTTGTGGTTGTTATTGCCGCCAAAACACAACCATATCCGCTATGGTAGGTTGCCAAGGTCAATTTCCAAGCATCTTCATACGTAATGTTGGTTTTTTTAGAACCTAAGAATTTATTGGTTTGAACACAATTTGCGTAAAGTACCTTACCGATGAGGCCAACGCTGTTGCCAGCCAAGTCTCGGCTGATGCCAAAATCGCAAGTAGGGCAATCGGCATCCAGACGTTTCGCTATCACACCTCGAAGTAGTTGTTGGTTCAAAGGCGGTTGGCTTGCATAAGGCAACGAACAATCGTATAAGGTATCGGCACACGAAAGGCGGTAAAACTCAGCATCTGTTCGCAATAACACATCGATACCTAACTGGTTAATTTGGGCCAATCCAAGTTCATCTAAAAATTGACGCTGGGTGATCGGCCAAAATTGTGATTCAACCTCGATGAGGGTCTTCAGCAATACTGGTGGAATACCATTTTCGCGGCCGGCTAACCAAATGGAAAGGTCATATTGGTTTTGCCATTGCTGGAGCTCAGGGCGTAACAATTCCAGGGCGCAAGCATTTGGTCCGTTGCCCAACCACCCCCCGTTTGGACAAGCGCTGGTGTCAACGATCTGATTACGCATGAGGTTAGCTGACAAGTTGAACAAGTCTTTGCGAGTGTTTAACTCGGCTGGGTCTTGGGGAAAAGTTGCCCAATAAGGCAGGTTGGAAGGGTCAATCTGCCAAACGGCATTGCATCTATCCTGGAAGAAGGTGAAGTTTCCTTGGGTTAGCACCCTGACCCGATAGCCATCACTAACTTGGCGTACTTCAATTTCGGCGGTCAGCTCTTTGCTACGTTTTCCAGCGGGCGTTTGGGCGTAAAATACAACGCGGCCAGATCGGGAGATCTCAAGAGCGCATGGAGATTCATCGCATTGAAATTCATCCACATCGTATCTTCCCCTCAAAATCAGCGGGATGGGTTCGTCGCTGGAGGATGCAAAACCAGTGAGAATAATATAAGGGGATTTGACAACAAGGTCTGGCGCGCGTACGGTCACCAAAAGTTCCGGCGGCAATAAACTTTCTGATGGTGGAGCAAGCAACAAGGACGGGTTGGAAGAGGATGGCGAGATACCATTTGGATTGGCAGCAGCGTTCGCAGAATTGGCCATTAATGCCAAAAGCGTGCCGACGAGTGTAGCCCGTAGCAGATAACGCTGAACATTGCCAAACCAGGCCATTACCGCGGGCCTCCATTTCGGAGCGTGGTTCTTGCCAGGTAGGCTTGCAAGGGTTTGGTAGGGTTTGCGCCAGCATCTTGGCGGGCGCTTTCGATGGATACTGCGTAAGCGAGTTCTTCCAATTTTTGGCTGATTTGGGTTGTTGGCTTGCTGATCGCAAAAGGCGTACCGATATTGATCGCCCGAAGTGGCTCGACTGAGTCGTATGGGATCTCTGCAGAAACACGCACACCCAAAGCTCGTTCAATGCTTTCAACATCAATACTGGGTGTAAAGGTAATGTTGTTTAAAATGATGCGAACGCGATCCTCGGGGATACCAAGTTGCTTATATGTCTTCAATGCGCTTACCGCCACCCGCAATGATGCCATTTCCGGGGTTAAAACCAAAAGAATCACATGGGCATCCAGCAATTGGTAAATCACCGGATCAGAAAAGTCGTGAGGCGTATCAACAACAATATATTGGAATCGGGTATTAAGCGTTGTGTGCACGCTTGCCCAAAACCCATCGGTCAAGAAATCCATTGATATGGGGTAACGCGGGGCAGGGATGATGCTTACTCCACAAGAATGTTGCTCGATCACTTCCAATATGATGGCTGAATCTTGTCCGTTGAGGTATTGGGTCTTTAGGTCACCAAAATGGCGCTTGGAATTGATGTTGAAAAGCATGGAGACTTGACCATTGAAAAAAGCCGTATCCATCACAAGGGTTGGTTTTTGCCAAAATTTATTTAGGATCACAGCTGTATTCGCGGCCAAGGAGGAGACACCGACACCACCACGCAAGCTATGGAAAACGATCTTTTGCCCAACATAAACCGGTGTATCGGCTGCCGGGGAGGTTTCCATTCTTTCTTGGGTAGATCGGGTGCGTTGAAGCAAGGTGCTAACCCGGTCAACCAAATCGGCGCCATTGTAAGGTCTGATAATGTAATCATCAGCACCGAGTTCAAAGGCTTTAACCTTAAGCTCGATCGATGGATCGTTGGTTTGGAAAAAAGCTGGTATAGCTTTGAATTCATCGTTCTGCCGAATTTGGCTTAAGAGGTCCAAACCTGAGCTATCGGTGAGGGCGGTATCGAGCAGCACAATATCAGGTGCGTATTCGCGTAAACCTTGCCAAGCTTCTTCAGCAGAGATAGCCAATTTTAATTGATGTCCCAGTGGGATAAATAGGTTGGAAAGTTCAATGAAATCTTGAGAATTGCTATCTACAACCAGTAGTTTCATGCTCGAAACTCGCCTCCTTTCGAAGATATTTCAACTACTAATTTTATCATCAATAACCATAACATCATTAATGACATTGTCATTGATATTATATTTAATTTTAACATCAATCCTGGCTGGCAATACAAAAATCGAATAGATGGGATTGCGGTTGGTCACCGGTTTATAATTACCCTATGCAGCAAGAACTCAACCCAAAAGCCGTTCTTAGCGCGGCAGCAATTTTATTGATAACTGGCACTGCTGGGGTTTCGGTTTTGGTGTTGTTTGTTTACCCAACCGTAGGGCCGCGTTGGTTTTTCTATTTTTTTATTTTGTTAGCCTTTGTCGGTTTAGCGATGCCGCCTTTTTTTGCGTTTAATCGACTGCTAAAGGTCCATCCTGATTTGGAACGTCCCCGGTTGCAACGTGAGTCTTTAGGTGCGGGCGTATATGGGGCTTTTTTAGTCTGGTTATCGATTGGCCGATTGCTGACATTACCGCTAGCTTTGTTGATTGCCGCCATTTTGGTTACGGTAGAATATTTGTTGCGTCTGC
>SXGU01317213.1_pt1 | contig 35543 bp, 23 predicted proteins | sample 3174531 | NCBI WGS metagenome assembly SXGU01 (sample SAMN11356863, study PRJNA531348) | freshwater metagenome | isolation source: freshwater sample F1-140 | place: China: Fuxian Lake, Yuxi | collected 2017-12-25 | reverse complement strand
TGAGTTCTTTGGTGAAGGAACTGCTTCATTAACATTACCTGATCGTGCTACGATCGCCAATATGGCGCCTGAATATGGTGCGACGATGGGTTTCTTCCCGATTGATGAAGAGTGCGTGAATTACCTGAAAGCAACGGGTCGTTCGGACGCGCACTGCCAGATGTACGAGAACTATTACAAGGCGCAAGGTCTGTGGGGGATTCCGCAGCCTGGCCAGATCGAGTATTCGCAAGTGGTCGAAATCGAACTATCCACGGTCAAGCCCAGTGTTGCGGGTCCCAAGCGGCCCCAGGACCGGATCGAGCTCCAGAATTTGCGCCGCGAATTTTTCAAAGCGGTACAGCGTCCTGTCGCTGAAGGCGGTTTCGGCAAGACTCGACAATCCTTTGGCACGAAAGTGAAAGTTGAAACGGCGGCCATGAAGAAGGCGGCGGTAGGCACCGGTTCGGTATTGATCGCGGCGATCACGAGTTGCACCAATACCTCCAATCCGAGTGTCATGCTGGCTGCGGGGTTGCTTGCCAAGAAAGCGGTTGAAAAAGGCCTGAAGGTCAACCCGGCGGTCAAGGCGTCCCTGGCTCCCGGCTCGCGAGTCGTGACGGACTATCTCAAGAAGACCGGGCTGCAACCGTATTTGAACAAGCTGCGTTTCAACACGGTGGGTTACGGTTGCACCACTTGCATTGGCAATTCGGGTCCGCTCGATCCCGCGATCGAAGACGCGGTGGTGAAGAACGATCTTGTGACGGCATCCGTACTTTCCGGGAATCGCAACTTCGAAGCCCGTGTTCACCAGAATGTGAAGTCCAACTTCCTGATGTCGCCGCCGTTGGTGGTAGCGTTTGCCCTGGCGGGTCGGGTCGATATCGATTTGAGTTGCGAACCGCTCGGTGTGGATTCGGAAGGTGCCCCGGTATACTTGGCCGACATTTGGCCGACGCTTCAGGAAGTGCGAGATGCCATGCAGAGCGCGTTGAAGCCTGAGGTGTTCCGCAAGTTGTACAAGGACTTCGCTGCGCAGAATCCGAAGTGGAATGAGATCCCATCAAGCGTGGGCAATGTGTACGAGTGGGATGCGACGTCCACTTACATCCAGGAGCCCCCGTTCTTTACCAATTTCGCGCTGCAACCCGGTGATATCGCTCCGATCAACGGTGCTCGCGCGCTCGGAATATTTGGGGATAGTGTCACGACCGACCACATTTCTCCGGCGGGTGCGATCAAGAAGAGTTCTCCGGCGGGTCATTATCTCGTAGAAAACCATGTCGAGTTCGCCGATTTTAATAGTTATGGCTCACGCCGCGGCAACGACCGGGTCATGACCCGAGGTACGTTTGCGAATGTCCGAATCAAGAACTTGATGCTTGGCGGTGAAGAGGGCGGGAACACGTTGTTCTTCGATCCGCAGAACGCGGGTGTCGCGCCAGAGAAGCTTTCGATCTATGATGCCTCGATCAAGTATCAGGCGGCCGGCGTGCCGTTGATCGTCCTGGCGGGCCAAGAGTATGGCACGGGCTCCAGTCGGGATTGGGCGGCGAAAGGCACCAACTTGCTCGGAGTAAAAGCGGTGGTGGCTCAAAGTTTTGAGCGCATTCATCGCTCCAATCTAGTTGGCATGGGTGTGTTGCCGCTTCAATTCAAGGAAGGCACCACGGCTCAGACACTCAACCTCAACGGTACCGAGCGCTACGATATCGTGGGTCTTGACTCCAGTATTCGCCCGCAGCAGGACCTAACGCTGCGCATCACCCGGGTGGATGGCGTCGTTGAAGATGTCCCGGTGATCTGCCGCATCGATACTCCGATAGAGATCGATTATTATCAGCACGGCGGGATTTTGCCGTACGTGTTGCGGCAATTGGTCGCCAAAGCCTGAGGTTCTCCGTTGATGCTGCTGCTGCCTCCCTTTCGTGTCTTCGTGGGAGACAATCCCGCGTGGGAAAGGGGACTCACACGAAGGCACGTTCAACGTAGGAGTTCGAATTCGATGCCGCCCAATTCGCCAAAGGTTGCGGCGTATCGGCCGGTTTGACCGGGATGAATCTTTCCCAGGGCACCGCCCAGAATCACGCTTCCCGCAGGGATCGTATAACCATGGCGTGTGAGTTCGTTTAGCACATGACGGAGATTGGTCCACTGACCACCCTTGGCGGCACCTCCGGTTGTCTCGTGCAATAAATGGCCGTCTCGTCGGAGTGTCACAGGGATGGCATCTGGGGACTTTCCTTCGGCGCGAATGGGGGGGCCGACGATGTACCGATCGGATCCGATGTTCATGGCAACGGCATCCCGAGCTGTAGCGGGTGAATTGCCGGGGTAGGAGCGAGGCAGCTCAATGAGAGGCACTATGGATTCGACGGCGCCGCGCGCGTGGTCGTCGGTGAGGAGTTCGTAAGACAAGTCGACGGAAGTGATATACCCAATCTCGGTTTCGACGACGACTTGCTCGTCGGGACGGAGTGTTAGGATGTGGTGTTTGGAAGCGTCCAGGCGGCCTTTTTGGAATACCACGCCCGCGAGAGGTCGATCAATGCCCAAAGCCGTCTGGGCAGCAGCCGAGGCCGCTGCACCTTTGAATCCGGCAACGGGGTCGAGTTGAGCCCATTGACGCACGAAACGGCGTTGAGCCTGGTAGGCATCGTCCAGAGATGCATTGGGGAGGTTGGCGATGAATCGAGGAGGGGCTTGACCCTGGAGCAGGGCGGTTATGGTGGCGCTGGAGGCACGGCGGATGGATAGAGGATCCAGATAGGTCTGGCTCCCCAACCAATCGCCGAAACGATTCTTCCAACCGCTGATCGGCACTCCGGTTCGACGAGCACCCACACCGTGGCCGCCTTCTTGATAGAGATGCAGTTCCACGGGCACGCCGGCGCGTTTCATCGCCAGCGCCAGTTGAAGGCTGTTATCCGAGGAATCGTTGAATGCGTGGGCAATGAAGACTGGAGGCATATTCGATTGGACCCGATTCAGGAGCGGTTCTTTGAGGCCGGTGCCGTCCCCGCGCAGCAGGCCGCCCGGGTAAATGACACCGACAAAATCCGGACGGCACGACACCGTGTCCGTCGCGTCCAAAGCTGGGTAGAGACGCTCGGCGCCATGGGTGGCGAGCCAAGTGGCGATTTCGCCACCAGCGGAGAATCCAAGGATCCCGATGGCCTGGGGATCCACTTGCCATTCTGAGGCGCGTTGGCGGATGACACTCAGAGCTCGCTGCGCGTCTTGGGACGCGTTCAAGGCGGGTGCAGGTGCGCGGTACTTGAGGATGAATGCGGTGATATTCAGTGAATTCAACCACTCAGCAACCTCCAGTCCTTCGTGTTCATAAGCCACGCGTTGCAATCCGCCACCGGGGCATACCAAGACGGCGGTGCCGTTGCGGGTGGTCGCTGGAGGAAGGAAAACTGAGATGCTGGGTGCCGCGATCCCGGTGAGTTGATAGAAGGGACGCGGGCGGCCTTCGACCTTGCGCTCTGGCCCTTGGATGGCGAGGTCACCCGGAGGTTTGCCCGGCCAAACAGCGACGGTGGCCTCAGGTTCGCGTGCATGTAGCGTCAGAACCGCGACGGGGATGAGTAACGACCGGACCAAGTGTTTCGCCGTTGAGCGGATGCAAGGAGGGAATGGGAGGGCGGGATGCATGAGTGAATGTGTGTCTGGTGCTGTTGGGAAAGGCCGCTGGGCTGTGCAGTCCATGAGAGTGCTATGCGGTGTTGCGTTTTCGGGAGAGTTCCTTGCGCAACTGGGAGAGCGGCAATGTGTTGATGACATCCTTCTTGGTCAGCCAACCTTTGCGGGCGATTCCCGCGCCCAGGCGTAGGAAGGCCGCATGCTCCAACCGGTGGGCATCGCAGTTGATGACGCATTTGACACCCTGGTCTTTCGCGTAATGCCAGAGGCGCCAATCGAGATCAAATCGATAGGGCGAGGCGTTGAGTTCGAGCCAGGTGCCCGTGGCCGCGCAGGCGTCGATGACCGCCCGTTGATTGAGCTTGTAGGCATCGCGCTCCAGCAACAGTCGGCCGGTGAGATGCCCAAGCATGTGGACATATCGATTTTCTGCGGCATTGATGAGCCGTTTGGTGTTCTCGACCTCGTCGCTTCCCGCGACGTGCAAGCTGGCAACCACCACGTCTAATTCGGCCAGCAACTCGTCGTCGAAATCGAGTCCGTCCTTCAAGATATCCACTTCAATACCGGTGAGCAGTCGGAAGTCGCTGCCGCGGGCTTCGATGGCGGCATTGATCTTGGCGATTTCTCGAAGTTGTTGCCGTAATCGGGCGGGGTCCAAACCGTTGGCCTGAAAACTGGCACGGGAATGGTCCGTGATTGCCCAGTAGGCGCAGCCCAGTTCTTCCATGCAGTTGGCGATGTCCTCGAGTGAATTGCGGCCGTCGCTCCATTGGGAGTGGTTGTGCAACGAGCCCTTCAATTCGGTCCATTCGATCAACCGCGGTAGCGTGTGCTGCTCGGCAGCGGTGAATTCACCGTGATCCTCGCGAAGTTCCGGGGGGATGTATGCCAAGCCCAGTTGAGCGAAGATTTCCTCTTCGGTCCGACAACTCACCCGCAAGGCCGGGTCCCGCGTTTCTTCCGAGGATTTGAACAGACCGTATTCATTGAGCCGCAAGCCACGTTCGATGGCGCGTTGGCGCATGGCGATATTATGTTCCTTGGATCCAGTGAAGTAAGCCAATGCGAAGGGATACTCGGCATCGGTCACCACTCTTAAGTCGGCTTGGATGCCATCCTCGCCGAGAATGACACTCGCCTTGGTGTCACCTTGGGCGAGGATGGTTTTGACATCGGGTTGACCCACGAAGAATTGGATTACCGCGGTTGGGTCTTTGGATGACGCGAGGAAATCGATGTCTCCAATAACTTCCTTATGGCGGCGCAGACTGCCTGCGGTGGAACAACGCAGGACATCTGGGTGCGTCCGAAGGGCTTCGAGGATCGGGTCGGCTGCGGCCAAAGCGTCGCCCAAACGGTGGCGTGATGCGAACTGGCGCTTGAATTGAATGGCCTCAAGGATTTTGGTTTGGGAGCGTTCACCGAACCCTTCGAGGTCGGCGATTTTGCCACCGACACAAGCGGCTTCGAGTTTTTCGATGGAATCGAGGCCGAGTTCGTCGTGGAGTCGTTTGACCTTTTTGGGACCAAGACCCTGAAGTTGAAGCATCTCGATCAAACCGGGCGGGATACTGGCTTTGAGTTCCTCGTAGTAGGGAAGGCGGCCAGTGGTCACCAGGATGGTGATCTTGTCAACTAACGCCTCACCGAACCCTTTGATGTCACCCAAGCGTTTCTCAGCCACCAACGTTCCCAGCGGCTCATTCAAGCCCTCCAAGGTTCTGGCAGCATTGGTGTAGGCGCGGGTTTTGAAGGGGTTTTCCCCTTTCAATTCCAACAGCGTCCCGATCTCTGACAGCACTGCGGCCACCTGTTCTTTGTCCATGTTCAGGAGGCTAGTCGAATTGGTCCGGGCAGTGAACCTAGAAACGCTAGTTGAGGGCCGTCGAAATGCGCCCCAACGGCAGCGAATTAGGCTTATGGAGAAGCGGGGTGTATCGACAACGTGATACGGTGAGCTTGCAAGTGCAGACGCGCACACCCCCCTCCTGGGACTGTTCGATGAACTCCTCGAGGTTCTCGCCGCTTGACGTTGAACCAACATAGATACAGTCTGTAGCTATGGCGATTGCAAAAATCTTCCAGCACGGAGGAAGCCAGGCGGTCCGCTTGCCAAAGGCTTTCCGCTTCGACGGGGCCGAGGTGCTGATCGAAAAGCATGGCGACGAGGTCGTGCTCAAGCCATTGCCCGCGGCGAAATTTCGATCGTTCACCGAAATCGCCCGATACCTCGCCCAAAAGTTTCCCGATGGCGGAGACTTTCCCGAACCGCCGCCCCGGCCAGCCAGGCATGAGCGACCCATCATTGAGTTCTAATCCTGCCGCTCCGTGAAGCCGTCCTTTCTCCTGGATTCCAGCGCGTGCATTCCCGTGCTCCGCAACAAGACTGGCCTCGAAAAACTGCCCGATCCCGCGCTGACCGGCATTCCAGTCATTGTCGCCGCCGAACTCTGGACCGGCGTGAAAAAGAACCTCAAGACGCATCCGCACCAAGCCGATCGTCTCGAAGCTTTTCTTAGCCTCTTTTGGCTCGCGGATTTTACCCTCAATGCCGCCCTGCATTATGCCGACATCCGTGCGGCACTGGAGGAGACCGGCAGGACCATTGGCCCGCTCGATCTTCTCATCGCCGCCCAGGCCCGCAGCCTCGGAGCCACCCTCGTCACAGCCAACGCCGGGGAATTCAAACGTGTCAAAGGGCTCAAAGTCCAGGCGTGGAGATGAAGACATCGTGTGATCCCAATAGATGAAGCCTGGGAATCCGCGCCGGAGTCTATGTCTGTGGACACCCTGAGGGCTCAGTCGAGGTACACGAACTCATTGAGGTTGAGCATCGCCCGGCAGAGTTCGGCAAGCGTCCGATCTTCCAGGAAACTCTCGCAGCGCTGGTGTTCTTCCGCACTGGGATGGCGCTGGAATGCCAGCTGGAAAACCCGCCGAATCTGAGCAGCGGGTTCCGGGCCCGCCTCTCGTTGCGCCCGCTTGGCGAACGCCCGCGCTGAGTCCGCGGCGAGCGGGCTGTTCAATAGTGTCAGGGCCTGGGGTGCGACGGTGGAATCGGTTCGACGCGCGCATGATGTCGAGTTTTCGGGCAGATCAAACGTTTCCATGAACGGCACTCGCACGGTGCGTTTTTGAACCAAAAAAACGCTACGGGCACCCAATTGTTCCGGGGGCGATGGATACCAACCTTTGGTCTTGGTTTCGTTATCGTCGAGAAACGCCGGATTAGCGGTTAGGATTTCTGAAGGTAGTTCTGGCCAGACCGGTGTGCCGCTGGAACGGTCGTTGAGTCGGCCGGAGACGGCGAGCAAGGCGTCTCGCAATTGTTCGGCACTCAATCGGCTAGGATTCTGTCTCCTGAGCAGCAGATTGTCCGCGTCCAATGTTTGGCTCTCAACTTGTGGCCTTGGGCTCGCGACCGTGATTTCTGGAAGTTTCCCATGTCGGTCCGATGCCATGGAGTTCTGACGATAGGTTGCGCTGGTCAGGATGCGCCGGTGCAGTGATTTGACAGACCAACCGGAGCGCATGAACTCATCGGCTAACCAGTCGAGTAGATCCGGATGGGCGGGCCTGGCGCCAGAGTGTCCAAAATCGTTGGGTGTTTCCACGAGTCCACGGCCGAAGTGTTGCTGCCAGATTCGGTTGACCAATACGCGCGCGGTCAAGGGATTGGAGGGGGAGGCGATCCATCGGGCCAAGGTGAGTCGGCGTCCACTCGTTTTGGGATTGGGTGGTCGCTGGAGTTCGGCAGGTGCGGGATCCAACGCCGAAAGGAATCCAGGAGTTACTTCCTGTCGTGGCGACTGATGATTGCCTTGGAACAGCACCTGGGTGGCGGGGATCGGTCCTTCAACATCGGTCATCAACAGGCCGTGAGTGAATGCTCGATGTTGACGGCGGAGGCCTGTCAGTTGTTTGTCGATGTCTGCGATGCGTTGCTTTTCGCTGGGGTTTAGTGCGCCAGCGACGTCCGAATCGGAGGGTTGCACCTGCTTTTCCAGCGAGGCAATCCGCTCTTTATTGGTTTGGTTTCGCACTTCCTTTGGCAGCGACAGCAACGCCTGTTCGTCCGCAGTCAATCGACCAACCCGCTCACGCCTGAGCCGAGCGCGAGTGGTTTCGAGTAACGTTTGGCGTTCGCTGTCGAGGGGAGTGATTTGCGCATCCACCGACGCGTTGTGCTGGCGGATGCTCTCTTGGTCCCCGGCAAGGTCCAGCGGCAGACTGTCGGCAAAGCGAACCCCTTCGAAAAATGCGCGCATCCGATAATGGTCTTCTTGCGAGAGGGGCTCCGTCTTGTGGTCGTGGCACCGACAGCAGGAGAGCGTCAAGCCGAGGAACGCACTGCCGGTCGTCTCCACCAGATCGGACAGCAATTCTGCCCGGCTTCGATCCTGTTCATTAAAAAGCGGCGCGGCACTATCATGTGGACCCAGACGCAAATAGCCGGTGGCAATTAGGCAATCTTGTTCAGCCTCAATTCGTGGGGCGCCTTCCAATAACTCATCCCCGGCAAGCTGTTCGCATATGAATTGATCGAAGGGTTTGTCCGCATTAAATGAGCGTATGGCATAGTCTCGGAACCGCCATGCCTGTTTCCGGAACTCATCCCAATCAAATCCATTGCTGTCACTATACCGGATGACATCCAGCCAGAGTCGCGCCTGATGTTCACCATAACGTGGCGATGCGAGCAAACGATCCACCACCCGTTGGTAGGCATCTGGTCGGACGTCCGTTTCAAACGTCTGGACGTCTTCAAAGGATGGTGGCAGTCCGGTCAGGCCAAAACTCAATCGCCGGAATAACGTGCGACGATCCGCTACTGTGGCAGGCGACGCGGTGGGCAATTCCAGTGCGGCCTGGCGAGCCCGGATGAATCCATCGATTGGATTGGGCTGCACTTTAGAGACATCCTCCGCCGAAGTGTTTGAGATGGGTGGAGGTTTCTGCAGAGTGGTGGGCCGCAACGACCACAGGTCCAATCGGCCGCCAGACCACAGTTTACGAATGGGATTTCGATGATCGTTCCATGCCGAACCCACCGGAGCATTGGTGAGAAAAGATGCCGGTGAACGGGCGTCGCCGCCAGACACTGGCAGGGACAGGCAGGCAAGCAACAGGCAGACGAAGGCACCCATTCTCATAGCGAGAATCTGTACCGGCCTAGCCTCGGAGCGCAAAGCGACTTTTTTGAGGGAATTCCCAAGGGCGCCTCTCCGTGTTGTCGGACATTTGAGATCGGTCATGCCCGCAAGTCCTCAAAAACGGTGGAGGGCCACCACGTTCCAAAGGCACCGCCATTCAAGTCGCACGACTCTATGGACTTGGAGCGCGACAGCCCTCTGCCGCTTTTCGCCCCTTCATCCGATGCGTCGCTAGTAACTCGGAGATGCACCCATCCCGGCTATCGGACATAAATCGGATTCGAATAGATCCACTCACGAAGTTCGCCGTGTATCACAAAAGCAGTCTCGCAGCGGTAGATGCCAGGTTCTGTGAGCCGATGGATCCATTCACGCCCCTCGACTTGTGCGACTTCCTGCCCATTGCGTAGCAACCGGATTACGCAGGAAACGGGTGTCTCGATCCGCAGGTGGAGCCCCGGTTCCAGTGTCAGCTCACCACCCATGAGGGCTGCAGTTCGTGATGTGATGGAGGCTCCTTGGGCCACGTCGAACCGGAATCCGGTGGCGTCGCAAATCCATTCGTGGGCCACGTAAGCCCGGCCGGCCCTGAGTGCCGCTCTCAATGCTGGTTCTGTTAATTCACTCGCGAGCACATGGGTGCTGACGTTTCGAAATGAACGGTAGTAGGGATCGAGATCTACTCTTGCCAGGATATCGCCCGCTTGGTGTCCTTGAGTCATCGTGCGAATGCCTGGTCGCAGCGTGGCTGTGACCCGGCGCAGACTCTCGTCTTTGTCCACGATGGTCCCAACGGCTACCGTGTTGGTGTCGATCATCTTCACGATCAACACCTGATTGTGATGGCAATCGTTGGCCGCGATACCCGTCAGTCGACGGCCTTGGGCAGTTTCCTGATCCCATTTGTCGAGGTACGCCTCCTGCCGCCGCACCTGGCAAGCCAGGACCTCGTCAGGAAATTCCTGAACGAGTCTGGAAAACGTGGCGAGGCTTTCGGGGGCAGTGAGTTTCATGGCGATGGCTATCAACCCGGCGATGTCACGTTTCGCATCGTAGTGACGGTTGTAGATTTCCAGGCCGCTGAGGTTTTCCATCGAGTGGTCCGGTCGTTCCTCGATATGGGATAGGAAGAGGAGGCCCTCGCCCGCCCCCATCGCGTTCACAAAATTGGTAACCGGCGCATCCATGTGGTCCAACACGGAATTGGTTGGATGCGCCAGGAATCCGCGGACTTCAGAACCCGGAATGAACAGCACGCCGTCGCGAAGGCCGCGCCAGGAGTCCATAAAGTCCCGAGGTGGCCGAAAATGATCGCTCAGAAAGATGGCATGGACGCCGGCCTTGATGGCATCCGCGAGCATTTCCGGTCGAGTTCCACCCGTGTGGACCGAGTCCTCGGCATGTGCGTGAAAGATGCATCGGAAATCCCGAAGCCCATCGCGCAGTGAGGGAAGTGGTTGACGTCGCCTCTGAATCTCCAGCACGGCGGTATGGGTGGCGGCGAGATGGGTTGGCTCGAGTCGTTGTGCGGGGGTTCGATCCACCAATGCCCGGACGCGTTTGCATTGGGGCAGGAACGCCAGGAACAGCGCACAACCAAATGCAACAACCCACCATCGGGAGCGAATTCGGCGGAGGCGGTGAAACCCGTTCTGCATAAACGACACCCCGCCATATCGCTATTCGGGCGTTTCGGTGCAACCAGAAATCGGAAGTGACAGGGTGGTTAAGGTAAGAGAGTGGTCGGTGGAGCGTCGTGAAGTGCCGTTCGCACCTTCTTGACCCAGGCATGGAATATATCTCTGGCAGCGTCCGCAGCCTCCTCCTCGGAGACGCTCTCGGAAATAGTCAGGGCTTTTGGCAACCAATCGGCAGTCCGGTGGTCTTCTTTGGCGAGCAGATTGGTGGTTCGCAGGAAAGCTTCGAGTTCGACGATGACTTTGTGCTGCTGGGTATCGAAATGTGCCGCTGCTGCGGCGCAGACTTCATAAGGCCCGCGGGAACTCTCGATGGTTCCCATGACTTCCAAGGTTTCGATGAGCTGCTTCATGTGCGGTTGGAGCCTAGTTGACGTTCGCGGTATCGGCTACCTCCAGATTGCTGATCCTGACACCTGGCTTGGCCGATCGGTCAGAACATCGGCAACACTCCGGAGGCATCCAGTGCGACGCGAACCCAACCGATCATCACCAGCGTGATCAGCGGAGCGAACCACCATTCGTCGTACGAACGCTTGCCATGAATCGACTCATTGGCGATGAGCATGTCACTGTCCATTTGGACTTCTTGTGGGATGGAGTTTTCTCCGGAACCGAGCCGGCAAAGACAGCCCGCCGCCTGCTGAAACTGGAACGAACCCGTCTTCACTCCAAGGCTGACAGCGGCGGCGATCAACGCCAGGAAATGACACAGCGTGGTGGTCATCCATTCGAACATTGTGCTGGAATTGCCGGAATTCAGATCAGTCATGCCAGCCTTCCAAGCAGCCGATATGCCACCAGCTTTGCGGGCAAATTTTAGTGGCGAACAAGCCGGCGAGATCGACTGGCGATTGCGTCCCATTAAGAGAATTCCCGGATCGTGTCGTTGAGAAACGGAATCGCTCGAAGCTGTTGTATTAAACCCGCTTGAAGTTGCTACCCTTCAAAAGTCCCGCGAGATCCATGAAAAATCCCGTCCGGCCATGGGTGCCAACCGGTCGAGTATCGCGGGTTGAAATTGTGAGCCATGCGATATCCCTCAAACTCTGTAAGGCACCAATTCACCGGGGCATCAATTTCCCAGTCAATGAAGGACTGCATTGCAGATGCACGGCGATTGCTGATGGGTTTGCAATGCCGACTGGCGATTCCGTGGTGCGGTCCGATCGGGAAGTCTGCTCCGGACGAAAAATCCAAGTGACTTTACGCTTTGATCCCGCAGGCAGGTAGATACCTTCGCAGCCCGTTCACATGAAGACTGTTCCCAAGTTGAAACCGCGTCAGGCCCTGTTGATCGCCTCGGGTGACCTGCGACTTTCTGCCAATCAGAAGTGTTGGCCAGAGCAGGCCAAGATGGAAGCCACGTTGGTCAAGGCACTGGCCGACGAAGGGTGGCGCTTGCTTCGGGCGCACTCGTATGATGGCTCCAAAAAGCATGGGTTCATCGACTCGCAGAAGTCGGGGATGGAGGTGTTTCGCACGATTCATCCCGAGGCTCCGATCATTGTTGCGGAAGCGGTTTGGCAATACTCACACCATGTGCTGGCGGGACTTTCCACACATCGCGGGCCGATCCTCACGGTTGCCAACTGGTCCGGCACTTGGCCCGGCCTCGTGGGCATGTTAAACCTAAATGGATCCCTCACGAAGGCGGGCGTGCCGTACGCCACGTTGTGGAGCGAGGATTTCAAGGACCCCTTTTTCCGCGACGGACTGCGTCAATGGCTGGAGACCGGTGCGGTGACACACGACCAGAGCCACGTCCGCGACTTCAAGCTGGTGAAGATTCCGGCAGCAGAAGAAAAGGTCGCTCGTGATTGGGCGCGTGGCTTTCGCGACCAGAAGGCCATCATGGGGGTTTTCGACGAGGGCTGCATGGGAATGTTCAACGCCATCATTCCGGACGATCTGTTGCATCGAACCGGCGTGTTCAAAGAGCGCCTGAGCCAGTCCACCTTGTACGCCGCGATGCAACAGGTGAGGATGGATGAAGCCCAGGGGGTTCTTGATTGGTTGCTGCGCAAAGGGATGACGTTTGCGTGGGGTCAGGATGAACTCACCGAACTCACTCCGGCTCAATCCTTGACCCAGTGCAAAATGTATGTGGCGGCGGTACGCCTCGCCGATGAATTCGGCTGTGCCACCATCGGTATCCAATATCAACAAGGCTTGAAAGATCTGACACCCGCGAGCGACCTCGTGGAAGGCTTGCTCAACAATGCGGATCGGCCGCCGGTAAAATCTGCAGACGGCCGCCGCGTCCTATTTGCAGGCGACGCGGTGCCACATTTCAATGAGGTCGATGAATGCGCCGGATTGGATGGCCTGGTGACGTATCGATTGTGGCGTGACGTGTTAGGCTTCGCTCCGGAGAATACTCTCCACGATCTGCGTTGGGGTCAGCATTACAAGGGCGCTGGTGTGAATGATTATGTCTGGGTCTTTCTGATCTCGGGCGCGGCTCCTCCGGCTCACTTTGTCGGAGGTTACCGAGGAACGTCCAGCGAGCGGCAACCTGCCATGTACTTCCGATTGGGTGGCGGCACCGTGAAAGGAATCAGCAAACCCGGATGGATCGTCTGGAGCCGGGTATTTGTGGCAGACGGACGGTTGCACTGTGACCTGGGGGTGGCTGAGGTCGTGAAACTGCCGGAAGCCGAAACCCAGCGTCGATGGAATGAAACGACGCCGCAATGGCCTATCATGCACGCGGTGATCCAAGGTGTCTCTCGCGATCAGATGATGGCGCGTCACAAGGCAAACCACATTCAGGTGGTTTATGCCCCCAACCGCACGCAGGCGCATCGCGCTACCCGCATCAAGGCCGCAGCGTTGGCGGAGCTAGGCCTCGAGGTTCACCTTTGCGGTGACGTCGCCTTACCCTGAGCACCGCTGCCTTTCTACTTGGCCTAGTCGAAAATTACCGTCCGGTTTTCGCAGAGGAAGACGCGGTCTTCAAAGACCAGGCGCATGGCTCGAGCCAAAGCGAGTTGTTCGACATCCTGTCCTGCCTGTGCCAGGTCCGCGGCGCCGTGGGTGTGATCCACGGGGATCACCTGCTGCACAATGATGGGCCCAGCGTCGAGTTGTTCCGTGACGAAATGTGCGGAGGCGCCAATCACTTTGACTCCGCGTTCGTAGGCTTGGTGGTAGGGCCGGGCACCGACAAACGCTGGGAGGAAGCTGTGATGGATGTTGAGGATTCGGGCTGGGAAGCGGTGCACAAACCCCGGACTCAAGACGCGCATATATTTGGCGAGCACGATGTAGTCCGGTTTGTAGCGCAGAACGGCGGTGAGGATTTCCGCTTCGTGGACTTCACGGCTGAGTTCTCCATGCGGAATGCAGTGAAAGGGCAGATCGAATTTTTCGACAAAGGATTCGAGGGCATCGTGGTTGCTGACGACGGCCTGAATGTGAGCGTTTAATTGCTTGAAGGCGTGTCGAACCAGGATATCGGCGACACAATGATGTTCCTTTGAAGCCAGCACGACGACGCGTTTGGGTTCCAGATGACTCAGTCTCAGGGTGGCGCCTTCCGGGACGACACTCCGCAGTTCGGTCATCAACTCGGTCGTGTCGACCGTTCCGTCGAATTCGGTTCGCATGAAGAATCGTTGCGACGGGCGATCGACGAATTCGTGGTTTCCCACCACATTGACGCCGCGACGGAACAAGACGCCAGAGATGCCATGGACCAGCCCGGGACGATCCGGACATTCAACGAGCAAGACGGAAGGTTTCATCAGCACCGGCAAGATGTCACATAGACCAGCGTTGGTCACGCTTGCCTTGGTTCCGGGTTTAACAACGCTTTAACCGTCGTATTACTTCCAAGTTTTAGGGTGCTTCATGACAAAAAAGGAAGGGCGGGAACCGACTATTCGGTGCCCGCCCTGTGACGCGCGATTGCGTTAATCGCGCCCATGGATTTGTAGCAAATCCGTTTCCTTGCCGGTGGTCAGTTGCCAACCACGCGGAAGAACCCGTCGTTGGCTGTTCCTGGAACTGTGGCTGTGCGCTCTGCGGTAGTGATGCCGTCCGTCCAATTGCCAGTGGTCAAGGAGGGGCGACTTTGGATCCGGAATGGCGGTTTGCCACCAGTCCACGTCAGGACAACATTTCCACCCATGGCGCTGGGTTTTCCAAGGGTCAACGGCTCTGGTGCCAGCGATTTTCCAGCCGCGCCCAAGCTATAAACCGTCTGTGCTTCCGCACCAGTCAACGCCCGATCGAAAAGTGCGACTTCGTCGGCATAGCCTTTCCAACGTTCCTGGGTTCCTTGACCTCCAAGGTAGAGCGGTTGTGGGTTTTTTGGACCGCCCGTAATGGTTCCAGTATTGGATTCTGCGCCATCGCGATAATAGGTCAACTTGGTCCCTTGCTTCACCACGAGGTGGTGCGTCCATTTAGCGACGACGAAGTCGGCGTAATTAACGTTCTGTCCACCGCCATTGAAGTGCCATTCGAAGTTCGATGGGGTGAACTTGATGAATTCACGCGGGGCAAAGTCCGCCCCGGTAGTGTTGTATCGGTTACCGAACACGATGTTGTTGTTGGGGGCCGATGCAGTGCCGGTTTCATCGGACTTGATCCAGAGGGACCAGGTGAAGTCGTTCGCGGTGGTCATGGCAGGAATCACGACACCGAAGTTGATGACGTTGGTGCCGGTCGCGCGATAAACTGGCCCGCGTTCTGCGTCATTGACCCACGAACCCGCAACGTTGTTTACAATGGTTCCATTGCGTTGCAAAGGGCTCCAGTCGGGCACCACGGTTCCGGCAGTTTCGTTCATCGGCCAATAGCCAACGAGTCCGGTCAAGTTCGCTGCGGAACTGTCCACGCCTGCCGCGTAGGTGACGGTGCTTAAGAGAAGCCTCTTGCCGGCGTCGGTCAGGTTGTTAATGTCTAGGGCAGTGTTGAAATCCGGCGCGGCGTTTTGCCCGACGAACGCACTGATGCGTTTGTTGGGAGCCACGCTGCCGTCGGACAACTTATCGCCTTTTTCATAGACGAAAATCGTGGGATAAGAGCCGTCCTCTTGGATGCTGGCAACGATGTCGGCATCCGCCGAAGGTAACCCATAGTTCAAGCTATAGAGTTCCTTGTAGACCTTCATCTTGCCCGTGAATCCCTTGACGATCGGATGATCCGCCTTGCGGACGAAGAGGGAGTCCTTGCCTTCGCCGATGGGTGTTTCTGCGTTTTCGGAGCGGCTACTGTTGCCCCATTGCGTGAAATCATTCGAACCATCCTCTGTGCGTTTCACCCAGTCGGCGTTATCGAACATATAAGCTTCGGCGGAGACGACCGGGACGTTGGAGTCCTTCAGGCTAAAAACGCCGGTGCCACCACCCGGGGGATCCACAACGGAAGTAGAACCGATAGTTTCTGAAATGAAGACCACGCTCTTGCCTTCGGCCGCAGCGCGCAATCCTTCCGGAGTGCTGCCGCCAGCGGTGAACGGAACCACCGCGAATCCGTTGTCCTGGAAGAATTCCGCCAAGTCACCATCGGCGTTTGCTGCATTGTCTGCATTGGAGGTCACAAACAGGAGGCTGGGCTTGCCGGGAGCGGGTGCAACTAGTGGGTCGGCCTTGTCAAAGACAAGATTGCCCCAATTGCCGGTGTGGAAGAGACTGGTTGTCGGCTCTCCGCATGGCACTTCAGTGCTCTGACCCCAACTGGCCCAACTGATGTTGCCGCCACCTTTGCCGGCATCATCGTCCTCATCCACGTCACGCCAGAAGAGTTCGAAACCCATCGCATGATCGGTGGTCATGTTGGGGATGCGGTTGCGCAGTGGAATCCGCATTTCAATGGTATACCCGGTGAATTTGACGCCGGGTTTAGCCGCCAATTCCGGGTTCTTGGCACCAGCTGCACGCAGATCGTCGTACCACCGCGCACCAATGTCGGGGCCGCCGATGGCCGTGAGTTGATCGCGATAGATCCCGCCCGGGCCCGCCTTGTCTTCGCCGCCGGGACCGACCAGGTCTGGGTTGCCGCCTCGTTCGATGGCTTGGCGAGCGCCCAGAATATTGGCGGGAGAACCCACCGGCTTGAAGTTGGCGTTTAAGCCCACAGTGACCTGGAAGTCGTCCGAATTTGGCTCCTCCTCATCCACATTGGGAAACCCATTGTCGGAGATGCAATCGGTGCTGTCGCCTTTGGTATCCAGGAAGAACTCAAAACCATCGTTCAAGAACCCGCTGGATCCGAATTTTGATGTGTCCCGTTCGTCCCGAAGCTTGTCATCGATGACGACAGCGAGGATATAGAGGTATTTCAGATCGTAGGCGAAATAGATGGAGGATCCGAAATCCGAATCGTTGGCGCTGAATGCGTCCTCTTGGGTTCCGTTGAATCGGCCGATCCGATTCTTTTCGAACGTGATGTAATCGCCTTTGGCGCTGGTAGAGGCTGCCTGTTGGCCTTCGGGGAAGACCGGTTGTCGGGCCACTGCCTTGAACTTGTCGAGAGGCCAGTCCTTGATGTCGCCATCGATGGTGATTTTCGCATCGCCCAAGCGGCGGACGGTGATTTCGCCCTTGGGACCGGCAACGGCAGGGTCGGCGGACAACGCCAGGACTGCCGCCGCGAGCCAGGCCCATTGATTGTAGGTCGGGCGGTTATGATATTTTGAATTGCTCATTTAGATCTGAGGTTTGCAATCATACCGCTTCGGGGCAGCCAAATGCGAAAGGCACGACTCGCGATGACAGTCATCGACGGGCTCGCCCAAGAGCGGAGGACATTGGCTAATGTTCTACTTCGGTCATCAGATGAGGGTCAATTCGAATTTGATGGATTTGTCATTTCCCCGATGGTTCGTGTCGATTGGCTCGTCCGGAGATCCGGTTCAGTAGCGGATTCGGCCCGTGGCGAAGCCAGTTAGCCCGCAAGGATGAGATGCTCCCGCTAAGTTCAGGTTTTAGATCGAGAGCGGAAAGCGTGTGAATTCAGGTTCAACCCGCCCTGGGATCGAGGGCGTCGCGGAGTCCGTCGCCGATGAGGCTGAGTGCCAGGAGCGCCAGACCCAGGAACACAGCGGGGAAGGCCAGCAACCACCAATAAGTGTGGATCGGGTTGATCTGCGAAGCGCCCTCGGCGATCAAGGTTCCGAGGCTAGCCTGCGGTGGGCGGATACCCAAGCCCAGGTAGCTCAGGAAGCTCTCATATAAGACCACTGAAGGAACGGTGAGGGTCAGGTAGACAATGACGATGCCGGTGATATTCGGGAGGATATGACGGATCAAGATTCGAGAATGGCCGGCGCCCAGGCACAGACTAGCGGACACGAAGGCGCGGGTTCGGAGGCTCAATACCTGCCCGCGGACAATACGCGCCATGGTCAGCCAACTGACGGCACCCAGGCCTAAAAATAAAAACACCAGGCGCACGGAAGGAGCTAGTGCCGGGGCTAATTGCTGGAGCCATCCGGCGGCGAGTTGCTCCAAGCTGGTGATCAACACGATCACGAACACAATCCCTGGCAACGAATACAGAATATCAACGAATCGCATCATCCAATCATCGAGTTGTCCACCGATGTAGCCGGCCACAGATCCCCAGCACACGCCGATAAAAAGGCTCACGATGGCGCCGACGAAACCCACGAGCAGCGAGAGTCGTGCACCAATGCAGAGCCGTGTGAACAAATCCCGGCCATGAACGTCGGTGCCAAACCAATGACTGGCACTGGGCGACGCGAATTGCAGCGCCGTGGTCTGATTTGAGTCCAATCCACGCGCCCACGGACCCAACAGTGCCATCAAGACTAATCCAGCGAGCAGCCAGAGGCTCCAGACGGCGGGGCGATTGGCACGGAATCGACGCCAAGCCAGGGCCCCTGGGGTCGCTCCCAACGTCGTACCGCTGGGTGCGGCTCCGACTATCAGTTTGGCCTCAGTCATGAGATACCCTCGGATCTAGCACGCGATAGAGAACATCCACCGCGAGATTGAGGCCCATAAGCAGGGCGGCGTACAGCAACACGAGCCCGACGACCATGGTATGATCGCGACCGAGGGCGCTGTTCACGAGGAACACGCCCAAGCCGGGTATTTGAAACAGACTCTCCACAACGAACGAGCCGGTGAGCAGGTCGGCGAGCATGGGGCCGCAGTAGGAAATCACCGGCATGATGGCGTGCCGGAGTGCGTGCCGGGTCAACAATTGATAGTCTGTCAGACCTTTAGCCCGGGCGGTTAGGATGAACTCGGACTGGAGGGTCAGGGTCATTCCCTCGCGCATGAGGCGGGCGACCCGTCCGGCGAAGAACAAGCCTAGAGTCGCCATGGGCAGGACGGCGTGCCAAGGCGAGGCCCACAAGGCCACCGGAAACCACCGCCAATAGACGCCGAACACTAAAACGAAGAGTGGTCCCAACACAAAGGCAGGAACGCAGACGAACACCAGCGCGAGCAGGCTGCCCGCCCAGTCGCCGGGCTCACCCCGATGCACGGCGGTGTAAACCCCCAGTGGAATCCCAATTCCGAGCGCCACTCCAAACGATAACATCCCCAGAACCAGCGATACGGGCAGTGCTTGGCGGATGATGTCGGTGACGCTGTGGTGTCGGTATTTGAGGGACAGACCCAGATCCCCCCGAACCGCATCGGCGAGGAATCCGACGTATTGGCGCCAAAGGGGTTGATCGAGGCGGTACTTCGCCCGGAGCGCGGCTTCGGCCGCAGGGGATGCGGCAGCGCGATCGGAATCGAATGGGCCACCGGGTGCCACTCTCACCAAGAAGAAGGCCGCCGTTGCGATCAGCCATAACAACGGCGCCAACAGGAGGATTCTACGTGCGATGGACATTACGGCTTCTTGGAGATGGCCCAAAGTGGGTGGAGATCCATTAAGTTTTGGGCGGTGTAAATGCCCTCAATTCGGGACTGATCAAAGGCGCAGAAGCCGGTGTAAAAATAGAGCGGAATGATTGGCGCCGCCGTGCCTACCAGAAGTTGTTCCGCCTGTTGAAGTGTGCCCAAGCGGCGGCCGATATCTGCCTGACGATTCGCGTCGTCCAGGAGTCGATCGTATTCGGGCTCATTCCATCCGGTGCGATTGTTGCCATTGCTGGCGCGGAAGATGTCGAGGAATGTGACGGGGTCATTGAAATCGCCGAGCCACGAACTTCGGCACAAATCATAATTTAAACGGCTTTGTTCGCTGTAATAGATCTTGGTTTCGACTGGGCGGATTTCCAATGACACGCCGAGGTGTTCGCGCAACTGGGCTTGGAGTTCGATGGCGATTTGTTCGTGCAAACGCCCGCCACCCCCACCACCGGAGTTCACCAGGTACTCCAGCGGACGCAAGTTGCGGCCCCCTTCGAATCCAGCTTCGGCCAGCAGTTGACGCGCCTCAGCTAGATTAAACATCGCGGATCTGGGTGGTGTGTACGTGCCACAACCAGGAGGTGTGAAACTGGTGGCGGCGGTTTCGCCTCCGCGAGTGATGCGTTGAACGATTCGTTCCCGGTCGATTCCAAGCGCGAACGCCCGGCGCACGCGGGCATCATTGAAGGGCGCACGTGTGGTATTGATACGAACAAAGTAGGTGCCGAGGTAGGAAAACGTGTGATAACGGGGTGGTCGCAATTCTGGAGCGAGTTCGGGTGGAAACAGATTGCGGTCCCAAACAATATCGGCGCCGCCGGTTTCGTAGAGATTGAGTGTGGCGCTGCTGCTTTCGCTGGGTAGCAAGTCAATCACCGAGCTTCGGACTGCTGGAGCATCCCAGTACCGTGAGTTGCGTCGAAGTCGGATGCGATCATTCAGACGCCAGTCTTCGAGGGAATACGGCCCACTGCAAGGGAGTGGTTTGGCGCGGATCCATTGATCGCCGAGGCGCTCGATGGTTTGGCGCGGGAGAATTGCCAGCGCGGGTAGTGCGCAGAGATCCAGAAAATAGGGAGTTGGCTGAGTGAGTGAGACCTCCACGGTTCGCGAGTTGATCGCACGCACACCCAAGTGACCGAAATCGGTGTGCTCCCCGCGAAGGAGTTTGTCAGCGCCCGTCACGCAGGTGAGAAGCGTGGCGTATCGTGCGGCTGTGGTCGGTGCGATGAGGCGGCTCCAGGAAAACACGACGTCCTCTGCGGTGATTGGCTCACCGGTGGACCACTTGATATTGGGGCGAAGGTGGAACGTGTATCGCCGCCCGTCGGGTGTGAGCTCGTGGCGTTCGGCCAGGCCGGGCATGGGCAACGCATTGGTCGGATTGCGTCGCATGAGACCTTCGAATAGTGCCGGGGCGATGCGCTGCTCCGCGATGCCGCTCAAGACATGCGGATCCAGCGTTTCTGGTTCGGGCCCGTTGATGATGGTGAGATCAGCTGGGGTCCGTCGGGTGCAGCCAGGCGCTGACATGCTGATGAGAGCGAACATCGCTGTCAGATAGAGCCATCGGCAAAACATGGGTCCTCCAAAGCAAAACGCCCTCGGGAAATTACCGAGGGCGTCTGCGAAAGGGTTCATGACCTGCCGTCAGTTATTCTTCGGCGGTGCAGCTGGTGCGGGCGTGGGGGCCGAGGCTGGTGCCGGGGCGGCCACGGGCGCGGGCGCGGTCAAATTGGTGGCGACGGGTGTGGCTGGGACCATGGTGGAGGCGGGCACGGTGGTTGTGGTAGTGGCCGCCGCTCCCTTCATAGCTTCTTTAACGCGGGAGGTGCGTTGATTGCTTTGGATGGCGGTGAGCCAGGACACCATGACGCAAAGTATCACGAAGGCGCTGGCCGAATACTTAGTGGCCTTGGTCAGCGCATTGCCGCTGCCAGTGCCAAAGAGTGCGTCCGTGGCTCCGCCGCCGAAGGCCTGACCGATACCGCCAGCTTCCTTCTTCGGGAGCTGTATCAGAATCAGGAGACCGAGCAGCAGGCACACCAGCACCAATACAAACGAGAGGAGACCAATAAAAAGCGAAAGCATAAAATGGGCGATGCTAAGTTAAATCGTTAAATCGAATTCTTGACGATATCTGTAAAGCCGCGGAGTTCTAGGCTGGCACCCCCGACTAGAGCACCATCGACATCGGGCTGACCCATTAATTCGCGGGCATTGTTGGCCTTGACGCTGCCGCCGTATTGGATGCGAACCCTGCGGGCGGTGGTATCACCGTGCATGGATGAAAGAACCTTACGGATGAACGCGTGGACCTCTTGAGCTTGGGCGGAGGAGGCGGTCTTGCCTGTGCCAATGGCCCAGACGGGCTCGTAAGCGAGCACCGTTTTTTCCACTTGGTCGGATGTCAGGCCTGCCAGCGATCCGCGAAGTTGAGTCTCCACCACCTCCTCGGTGATGGCGGCTTCGCGTTCCATCAGCGTTTCGCCGACGCAAACGATGGGGATGAGATTGGCGGCATGGGCTGCAGCGGCTTTCTTGGCGACCAGCGCATCGGTTTCCTTTTGGTACTGACGACGTTCGCTGTGGCCCAGAATGACGTAACCAACGCTGAATTCCTTTAACATCCCGGCGGCAATTTCACCTGTAAATGCCCCGTAGCCGTTCTCGCTCATGTTCTGTGCCCCCAGCCGGATATTGGAATCCAGGATAGCTTTGGAGACGGATTCCAGGGCGGTGAAGGGTGGGCACACAACCACGTCTACCGCCTTGACATCCGCGAGTTCGCGGCGGAGTGCGGTGACCAAGTCGAGTGCCTCAGCAACCGTTTTGTTGGTCTTCCAATTACCGGCGATAATGAGTTTGCGCTCTTTGTCCATGGGCTTAGGGGCTTGACAGAGGCGCGGACAGTAGCGAGCTGACCGGGGGCGTCAAAGCGCTTTTTCGTCAAAGCGCCTGATCCATGCAGTAGAAATTCGAGAAAACGCCGCTGAGGCCTGATGTATTTCCCCCAATTGACTCGGTTGACCAGCCGTCACTTCAGTGCCGCATAAACGCGGTGGACGTCATCATGGTCGTCCAAGGAATTGAGAAACTGGGCGACTTCTTGGCGCGCCGCAGGCTCCAGTTCCACTGGGTTCTTGGCGACATACCGCATTTCACTGGCTTCAATTTTCCAGCCGGCTTTCTTGAGCCAAGCGCTGACGGAGCCAAGATCTTTGAGGTCAGTGAGGAATCGAAATCCAATGGAACCTTCGGGGATCTCTTCTGGCTCAAGGGTTTCAAAGTTCTGAGCGCCTGCCTCAATGGCGTCGGATTCGGGATCACGTTTGGTGTCGGTGTGGGTGGCTTCCACCACGCCGAGATGATCAAAGAAGAATGCCATGCTGCCGGGCTGGCCCAGGGCGGCATTCTTGAACAAATGACGGATCTCAGGGGCGGTTCGGTTGCGATTGTCGGTCAGGCACTCGACGATCACGGGAACCTTGTGTGGCGCAAAGCCTTCGTAGGTGACGTTCTCGAAATCGATCTTTTCGTCGAGCAACCCGGCACCCTTTTTGATGGCCCGCTCAATCGTATCCTTGTAGACGCTGGCCTTCTTGGCCTTGTCCACGGCGGCGGCAAGCCGCGCGTTGGTATCGATTTCGGCACCGCCGAGTTTGGCGGCGACCATAATTTCGCGTGTGAGCTTGCCGACAACTTGTCCTTTTTTGAGCGCGGCAGCCTCACGCCCAGCCTGTTTCCATTGTGCACCCATGAGAGAATATGCATGATCAATGACTAAGGACGCCTCCGGGGCCAAGCATGAAATCGACAAATTCGTCCCCTATCCGCCGATCAGAGCGCAGCGGGGCAGGGATTCGTCGCGGACATCGGGGGGGTGCAACACGATGCGGGCGTCGAGGGCGACGAAGCCTTCGGATCCAATAACGCGCAGTGGGTTGATGTCCACCTCGGCGATACGGGGTTGATCCACGATGAGTTGGCTGAATCGGACCAGGATATCGGAGAGTGCTGTGAGGTTGGCGCCGGCTTCATTGGCGCTGCCGCGTAGGGCGGTGAAAACGCGTGTCCTTTTCATGAGACGCTGGGCGAGTGCCGGTGTCAGCGGGGGCAAGCCGAGGGTGGTATCTCTGAGGGCCTCCACCCAATGTCCTCCCAGACCAAACATCAAGACTGGGCCAAACTGAGCGTCGGTGCTGCTGCCCAAGACCAATTCCAACTCTGAACTACCTTGATGTACCATGGGTTGAATGGTCACTCCCAGAAAATGTTGGGCACCGACATGCGCTGTCACCTCGCGATGAATCCTATCCCACGCCTTTCGAACCTCTTCCGCGGTCGTCACGTTCAAAACGACACCACCGAGCGTTGCCTTGTGGGTATGGGTCTCAGAGAAGAGTTTTACAACCACGGGATATCCCAGTTTTTCCGCCCAAGTCACCGCATCGTGCTCGGTAAACGCAACGTGGGTTTCGGCGGTGGGAATTCCATAGGCTGCCAGAATCTGCTTCGATTCGACCTCAGTCAACAAGGTACGTTCGGCGAGCCGAGCTTGTTTGAGGGCCGCGGCAACCCGAGTGACCGCGTCGCCCAAGTCTAGTCGAGCGGTGCCTGCCTCCCGAGCTTCGTGAAGCAGTCGCAGTTGATCGGCATGACGCCACATCCACGCGAAGGCCCGGGCGGCGGTGTCTGGATAGTCGAAGGTTGGGATCCCGGCGGCGTTGAGCAGGCGTCGTGCGGATTCCACAGAGTTGCCGCCCATCCAACTGGCAAGCACGGGTTTCGTGGATTGTCTGGCCAAGTGGCAGAGCTGTTGAGCCGTGGCTTCGGGGTTGGTCATGGCCTGCGGTGTCAGGATCGCCAGCAAACCGTCGGAGCCGGGGTCTTGAATGGCAATTTCGTATGCCTCACGGGATCGAAAGGCGTCGGCGTCACCGAGTATGTCGATGGGGTTGGATCGGCTCCAATGGGGCGGTAGGAGTCGGTCGAGGGATTGAAGCGTTTCGGTGCCGAGTTCGGCGAGTTGGGCGCCGCCCGTGACCAAGGCATCGGTGGCGAGTGCCCCGGGGCCACCCGCATTGGTGACAATGGAAAGGCGTGGTCCGTGAGCGCGCGGTTGTTTGTCGAGGACCTCAGCCATATCAAACAGTTCATGGAGTGTGTTCACGCGAAGGACGCCCACCCGACGAAACGCGGCGTCTAACACCGCGTCGTGTCCGGTTAGGGCACCTGTGTGAGAAGCCGCTGCCCGGGCGGCGGCTTCGGTCCGGCCAACTTTCAAGACGAGAATGGGTTTGGCGAAGGCGACTTCCGATGCCGCTGCCAAAAAGCGGTGGGCATCGCCGACCGACTCCATGTAGCAAACGATGGATTTTGTTTGTGCATCGTTGCCAAAGAATCGGATGAGATCACCCCAATCCACATCGAGCATGGAGCCGAGTGAAACGAAACCGCTGAAACCCACATTCTCGCGCAGGCTCCAATCGAGAATCGCCGTGCACAATGCGCCGCTTTGACTAAGAAACGCCACATGCCCAGGACGTGCCATTCCTGCCGAGAACGTCGCATTCAGGTTTCTGTGGGGCATCATTAATCCCAGACAGTTGGGACCGATGAGTCGCAGATTGCCGCGGCGCGCTGCCGCTCGGACTTCCTGCTCCAGCTCGGCCCCATGGGCGCCGCATTCCTTGAAACCGGCCGACAATATGACCGCGCTGCGCACTTTCGCATCGACACATTGCTGGACCACCTCGGGCACGGATTCGGCTGGGGTGGCAATCACCGCCAGATCAATCTCGCGAGGAACGCCCCCGATGGTTCGGTAGGCATGACGTCCCAGAACGGCGATGCGTTTGGGGTTTACAGGGAATACGTTGGAACCGAATGCCCGCAGGTTTTCCAAGACGGCGCGCCCGACGCTTCCCACCGATTCAGAGGCTCCGATGAGGGCGATGCTGGTTGGGTGGAACAGGGCTTGAAATGGATCTGGCGGTTCGGATTGAACCAAGTTGGTTCCAGGGTCGTTGCGGATGCTCATGAACGCGGTGAGTTGCAAAAACAGCTTCGTCATGACGTCGCGAGTCGTGCTTCCTGCTGCAGAATGGCAGCCGTGGTTTTTAGGACGCTGTCCGGGTTCAGCGAAATGCTGTCGATGCCACGTTCCACCAGAAACTGGGCGAATTCCGGGTAATCACTGGGAGCTTGTCCGCAGATGCCAATTTTGCGGTGTTTCTCACGACACACACGGATGACCGTGGCAATGAGGGATTTTACCGCGGGATTCCGCTCGTCAAAGATCGGTGCCACGATTTCGCTGTCGCGATCCACGCCTAGAGTGAGTTGGGTGAGGTCATTCGACCCGATGCTGAAGCCGTCGAAAATTTCGGCGAACTCGGCGGCCAGCAGAACGTTGCTGGGGATCTCGCACATCACATACAGTTCCAGCGCGTTTTGTCCGCGGACCAGACCGTGCAATGCCATCTCGGCCTGCACGCGACGCCCTTCCTCTACGGTGCGGCAGAAGGGGATCATCAGTTTGAGATTCGTCAGGCCCATTTCATCGCGGACCTTCTTCACCGCGCGACATTCCAGGGCGAACCCGGCTTGGTAACGCGGATGATAATAACGACTGGCACCACGGAACCCGATCATGGGGTTTTCTTCAACGGGTTCATAAGCAACACCCCCAATCAGATTCGCGTATTCGTTGGTCTTGAAATCGCTGAGGCGCAGGATGACATCTTTAGGATAAAACGCGGCGGCGATCATCGCGACGCCCTGTGCGAGTTTATCCACGAAAAACTGCGGTTTATCTGTGTAGCCGACGGTGAGTTCATCGATTTGTGCCCGCACAGTCGCGTCAGTGAGTTGGTGATAGTTCACCAGGGCCATCGGATGGATTTTGATGTAGGTGCTGATGATAAACTCTTCGCGAGCGAGTCCCACGCCGTCATTGGGCAGCATGGACAATGCGAAGGCCTCCTCAGGATTGCCCACATTCATCAGGACACGCGTACGGGGGCGTCGAAGGTCCTGGAGTTCGGTACGCTGGACTTCGAAACGCAGGGCTCCCTGATAAACGAGACCCGTGTCACCTTCGGAGCAACTGACTGTCACCAGGTGCCCGGTTTTCAGGAGTTCGGTGCCGTGTTCGGTGCCAACAATCGCGGGGACCCCGAGTTCGCGACTGACGATGGCGGCATGGCAGGTGCGGCCGCAGCGGTTTGTGATGATGGCGTCGGCCTTTTTCATGACCGGCTCACAATCGGGATCCGTTTTGTCGGTTACCAGGACTTCACCGGCCTGGAATTCAGCGATCCGTTGGGGGCTATCAATCACTCGAACCGGGCCGGTGGCAATTCGGTCGCCGACGCTGCGGCCGGTGATCAGGACTGGGGAACGTTCCAGCAATTTATAGGATTCGATGGATTCCAGTCCTTTGCGCGACTGCACCGTTTCAGGGCGGGCCTGCACGATAAAGAGTTCGCCCGTGTTGCCGTCCTTGGCCCACTCAATGTCCATAGGGGTGGGCTGACCGCGCGCCGCAGAATAGTGATCCTCAATCTGGCACGCCCATCGCGCCAGCTGTAGCACATCCTCATCCCCAATCGCGAACCGACGTCGATCTCTCAGCGAAACCGGAATGTTCTTCACCATTTTTCCCCCACCCACGTCATAGACCAGCTTGAATTCCTTGGTGCCGAGAATCTTCTGGAGGATGGGTTTGAACCCGGTTTGGAGCGTGGGTTTGTGGACGTAGTATTCGTCCGGATTAACCGATCCTTGGACCACATTTTCGCCGAGACCGTAGGCGGCGTTGATCAAGACGACGTTTCGAAATCCGGTTTCGGTATCGAGGGTGAAAAGGACGCCGCTGGATGCGAGGTCTGAGCGGACCATCCGCTGGACACCGATGCTGAGGGCGACCTTGAAATGGTCGAAGTGTTTGTCCGTGCGGTACGAGATGGCGCGGTCGGTGAACAAGGAAGCAAAACTTCGTTTGCAGCAATCCAGCAGGGCATGATGGCCGGACACATTGAGATAGGTCTCTTGTTGACCAGCGAAGGAGGCATCTGGCAGGTCCTCGGCGGTGGCGCTGCTGCGGACGGCCACGTCGATGGGATGGCTTTTCGATCCGCCAAATTGATCATAAGCGGCGGTGATTTCGGCGCGCAGGTCTGAGGGTAGATCTGCGGCGAGAATGGCATGACGGATCTGGGAACCCCGCCGTTGCAAATTCTCCATATCCTGTGTGTCCAAGTCGGACAAAACCTGACGAATCCAGTCGTCGAGTCCGACCGATCGGAGAAAGTGGCGATAGGCGTCGGCTGTGACCGCGAAACCGTCCGGTATACGAACTCCTTTGGGGGTAAGTTCGCGGAACATTTCCCCCAGGGAGGCGTTCTTACCCCCTACCAGCGGCACGTCTTGGATGCCAATTTCTCGGAACCACCGAATGAACTGATTGGAGGAACTCCCGGAGGTGCCTGGAGAGCCAAGGGCGCCCATGGATGGGGAGGCGGGAGTCTCAGGCATATGGGTTCAAAGGGTTCATTATTTAACTGAATTGGGGATCATTTGGCGTCGCGTGGCTTGCAGGCGATGGATGACCATCTGGGCCACGCGTTTCATCAAACAATACCCAAAACGTGTATCTTCTTCGGCGGTGGCAAGCAGGTGGCCGCCATTGAGTACTACGGTCCGCACCGGTTCGAGCGCCCGAGCTTGGAGGTGCCACGTGAACGGCGGGAACAACCACGACCAACCCAACAACTCGTCAGGCCCCAAGACCTGTATCGTCGCCATGCCTCCCGCGGGCATGCGCATTTCTAAAGCAACCTTTCCGGACTCGATCAGGTAGAGCTGGTTTGCGGGTTCGCCTTCGCGAAATAGGATGGCGCCGGCTTCAAAGGATTGCTCGCTGGCACACTCGGCCAAAACGGCCTGGTGTTCCGGTTGCATGCTGGAGAAGCAAGGATGGTTTATGATTCGTTGATGCACCGTATTCATAGGCATTGGCATTGGCATTCAATTTTTCTGATTCCGGTCTGCCCGGAACGTGGATCGCGACCTTTGGGGGCGCTTTGCGGTAATTGGCGAGAATTGCCCGTGTCTTGAGCAATCGAACACCAAGTTCAGGGTGACGCAGGGGATGGCATACCACCATCTATCGTGACGAGTCTAAAAAGCTGATAAAGGCCGAATCCGGCGATGAGTATACCCGAGCCGCGGTTGAGCTGGCGAAGCCAGTTTTGAGACAGTCGATCCTTGAGCGACGACGCACCCCAGCTGAGAAACCACCACCAGGCCGCTGAGCCCAAGAAGACGCCGATCACCATGAGCAAAGCGCGGAGAGGATCCGGTGATTGGATGCCGACACCGGCGCTGACGAAGATACCCAGGAACAATGTCATGGTCATGGGATTGGCGAGTGTCAGAAACAAGGTGGAAAGGAAGGATCCTACATAGCCGCCGCGCTTAACGGAAGCCGCGGTAGTTGCGGGCTCTGAACGAAAGGTTTGTAAACCCAGATAACCAAGGAACAAGCCTCCGAGGCCCTGGCAGAGAATCCGCTGGGATTGGATCAAATCGGAAAGCAGCGTTAGGCCAAATGCCACAATGGATCCATAGAGTGCATCCGCCGCAGCGGCACCCAGACCGCAGGCGAGACCTATCCAGCGCCCCTCAGAAATCGATCGCCGGATGCAGAGTACTCCGATAGGATCCACGGGGGCCGCAATCGTGAATCCAATGGAAAGACCCTTAATAAAAAATTCAAAATCCATGGTGCGCCATGGGGTAACGCCGACGGCTGATCGGGTGGCTTAATTGGGTAGGCTATTTGCCCTCAGCGGCGATGAGCAAGCACGCTCGTTTCGTAGTGTTTGACCCGCTCGAGCCAGCGGTCGCCAACCGGCACGCCGTGGCGTTGACAAAACTCGTCCCACACAATGCCAAAAGGCAGTCCACGGGATTCTTCTTGAAGGACCAAGCGCCGTGTTCGATCGCCGGCGTGTTCCGCTTCCAAGATCCCCGGGGGTTCCAATAAGGCCGTCAATAATGCCCGTTGCAGGTTCCTGGTTCCCAGCACCCAGGCTGCGATCCGATTGATGCTGGCATCAAAATAGTCCAGCCCCAGGTGGACCCGATCCAGATAACCATTGGCGATTACCTCGCGCGCAATGGCCAGCAGGTCGTCATTGAGTGTGACCACGTGATCGCTATCCCACCGTACCCCGCGGCTGACGTGCAACAAGACCGAGGGCAGGAATTGCAACACGCTGGAAATCTTGTCCGCCATACTCTCGGTCGGATGATAATGGCCCGCATCCAGGCAGAGCAGTTTTCGTCGTGTGATGGCATAGCCCAGGTAGAATTCGTGAGAACCCACGGTGCAACTCTCTGCACCGATCCCGAACAGTTTTCCCTCCACGGCGTCCAGGTTGTGGTTCGCCAGCAGTTTTTTCTGAAACACCTCATCCAACGATTCCGCGAGACGTTCGCGTGGACCGCGACGATCCGCGGGGGTGTCTTTGAATCCGTCGGGAATCCAAATATTCGTGATACAAGGTGTTCCAAGCGCCTTGCCCATCGACGCCCCGATTTCGCGACTTCTCCGGCAGTGTTCAATCCAAAAGCGTCGAGTGGAACGTTCGGGGTGTGCCAAGGTCATCCCGTCTGCCGCCCGAGGATGAGCAAAACAGGTGGGGTTAAAATCCAGTCCGATACCTCGCTCTTTGGCCCAGGCAATCCACTCCTTGAAATGCTCTGGGGCTATGGCATCGCGATCCACGCGTCGCCCACCGAACTCGCCGTAGAACGCATGGAGGTTGAGCCGGTGTCGACCTGGGATGAGCGCATAGGCAGTGTCGAGATCCAGTCGCAGTTCATCCGGGGTGCGAGCCTTTCCCGGATAACTCCCGGTCACGGCGAGTCCGCCGCCGATATCCACACCAGCCGATTCGAAGCCGCCAACGTCGTCTCCCTGCCAGCAGTGCACTGAGATGGCCTGGTGCGCGAGGGTCTTCAGGGCGGACTCCACATCGACGCCCCAGTCGGCGTATTGGAGTGCAGCGAGAGGGAAAGCCCCCGGTGCCCGGGTGACACGGGCGGCTCGCTTGCGAACGGTGCTCGGCATGGCCAACTCTATAACGAAGGCGTCTCAAACACCAACAACCCGTTTCCAGGACTCAGGTTCATTTCGGATGTGTCCCGGAACTGGTGATAAAGGCCAGGAGATCTGCCATGGCCCCAGGGTCGAGGCTGGTCTCAAAACCCTCGGGCATCAACGATTGGCGGGAGGCCGCGAGCGAAACCACTTCGGTTCGCAACAGGGTTTCCTCGCCGCCACCCGGCAGGTGCAATGTCAGGTTATTGGGTGACTCGGCGGCAATGACGCCAGTGAATTCTGCGCCGGATCGGGTGATAACCCGGTACGCCGTGAACGGTTCTGGCACACTCCGGTTGGGGTCGAGGATGGAGATCAACAGGCTCGGGATGGAGGTGTCGCCGATGGCCGCGAGGTCGGGCCCAAGCGGGAATCCTTCGCCGCGAAGTCGATGACACGAGGCGCACAGCGTTTGAAACGATCTTCGCCCTTTTTCAGGGTCGCCTGGGAGTGTTTCAAGGGCTCGGTAGGTGTGCACGACAGCTTGGCGGTCGGAAACGACGGCCTCGAACGTCTTCGCCGCGGCGCTGCGAAGAGCGGCGTCCGGATGATTTAAGAGTGATTGGCGTGTGGCGGGACCGAGGTCGGCGGCAACGAGACGTTTTTCGTCCATGGCCTGTAGCAGCGCGCGCGTCCAGTCCGGTTTGGCGAGCAATAGTTCAGTTGCCACGCCGCGGATGGAGGGACTTAAGGCGGGCCACTGACGGAGGACCGCTTCTGCCGTCTCCCGGCGAGAGCTGGGATCCCGTCGGAATGCAGCGAGCGCCGCCTGTTGAATCGTGAGCGGATGTTGCGCACTTAGCAGCTGAGCGAGTTGATCCCAGTCCGCTGGGGTGGTGTGGCGACCCCGGCCGTACAATCGCAAGGCCGCCATGCGCGCCGATTCCGAGTGGGACGTTTCCACGGCCAGTTTCTGTGCGCTGGCGATCAGCGGCTCCAATTGGTCTCGGATGGCGGTGTTCTCAGGATCCGGTTCGCCCCTCCGTCGGTCGAGGACTTCCAAAAGGCTGGCACCGATCCGCAGTTGAATGGTTTGCGGGACGCGGGATGGCGTTTGGAAAGCTGCCGTCATGCCGAGCGATAACGCCGAACGATGCTGCCTGTGGGCTGCCAGGACCAAGAGTGGTTCCAACAACTCGGCCAAGCCCGTCGCATTGGTAGGTTGAGTCAAGGTTCCCATCATGGCGCTGAGATGGGGCACGGCGCTGCTCAGGACAGCCGTTCGGAGGACGACATCGCCCGGGTGGCGCTGGGCGAGTCTGATCAGTGTGCTGCCGGAACGCGGATCTGCCAGTTCGCCTAGGGTGAAGGCCAATTGCAGCGCCACGGACGGTGTCGGGTCGGACTCGAGAGCCAGAATCGACGACTCGAGTGATACGTGGGCCTTTGATGTGGGTTTGAGCCAGGATTCTGCCACTTGCAGCGCATGCACTCGAACCGCGGGATGTTGGTCGGACAAGGCTTCGGTCACTAAACCGGGTGTTGCGGCTCCCAACCCATGCAGGGTGGCAAGTGCCTGCAAGCGCGTCTGCCAACGCATTGATCGATGAACGTGTGCTGCCAGCGGTTCGGAAGCTTCCGGCGGACGACGTTCCCAAAGCAGTCGCATCGCGGTATCGCGGTGCCAGCCGTTGGGTGATTCCATGGCGGCGACCAATTGAAACGTGTCCATGCGGTCCAAGGGCAGGACTGGACGCGCCGGTGCATCGGTTGGCAGGATTCGATAGATCCTTCCGCGGTCCTCGCCTGCCCGCAGGTTCAGTCGCGCTTGGAGGTCTTTGGGGATCCACTCCGGATGTTCGATGGACAAGCGATACATGTCTGCGATCCAGAGCGCGCCATCGGGGCCTGTACGCGTCTGGATTGGGCGGAACCAGTTGTCGGTGCTGGCGAGAAACTCGTTGGTTGTTTCGGTGGGTGCCCGGCGACTGGTGAGCGTGAACCCCGAGTCGATCAGGACCTCCCGGTGAACCAGATTCTCGGTGGGTTCACTGACGAACACGCTCTGCTCGAACGCCAGGCCGAACAGGTCGTCGCGATAGGGCGTGGGAGAGTTGGCGCTGGTGACGTGATTGTCGTCACCAACCACTTTGGGGCGTTGGAGGGGGCGGCTGATGGGATAAACTCGTTGGCCGCCTTCATAGGAAGCCAGCATCGTTCGCAGATCGCGCACCATCAGCTGAGGATTGCGCGCGATGTAATACGATGGGAGTTGGTAGGTCCAAAGCCAGGTATAGTTGGCATTGCCAAACCATCGCCCCTGGTCGTCTCGCCATCGCCCGTACTGGGTTTGCCCCTCGATCGACTCAAAGTCACCAGTGTCCGGGCGAAACCGAAAATCGCGTCCGCGAATTGAGATGGGTGCTCCAAGTTTCACGGGCACACCGTCCAGACGTCCCATCAGCCGAATCTCACCACCGCTATCCCCATTGGCGCCATAAATCCAGCCGTCCAATCCGAGGGCGAATCCATTGACACGGTGTTGCTGGTTCCCTTCGACAAAACCCCTGAACAGCACCTCGCGTTTGTCAGCGCGCCCGTCTCCATCCGTGTCTTCCGCATAGAGGATGTCGGGTGCGGCGCTGATCAGTACGCCCCTGCGCCATGGCATCAACCCGCTGGGAAAAGCGATGTCTTTGATGAACTCCGTCGCCTGATCAAAGCGACCATCGGCGTCGCTGTCCGTCAGGACCTTTAGAACACCGCCGGGTTTGCCCGAACCGTCGATGCCTAAGGGATAGTCGCGCATCTCCAATACCCAAAGACGCCCATCCGCCGACCAATCCAGGGCGATGGGATCCTGCACCAAGGGTTCGGCGGCCATCAATTCCGCCCGAAAACCGGCAGGCAACCGGAGGCTGGCCAGGGATTGCGCCGGGGATTTTGGCGGTGGCGATACGCCGATTAACAGTTGATCGAAGGAACGCCGATCAACGAGATGTGGCAGAGATGCTGTGTCCTCATTCTGCCACCAAAGATGGCGGGAATGGATCCACGCGCCGTTGTTTCGATGGCTGCCTGCCCGCACGAACGCGGGGAGTTCACGTGGAGCAGGCGGGGCAGAGGCGTCGCTCGAAAGCACCTTTCGATTCCAACCACGGTTCCAGCCAAGAAACGGTTCTGGAACGAACAGCCAAACTGCATAACGAGTCGCATTCGAGAACAACACGTCCTCAAACCCGTCGTCATTAATGTCCGCGAATCGCAGTCCATTGTCGTGGCCCTCCGCATCCACGATCGACGTTTCCGGCGGCAGTCTGAATGTCAGGCGCTTCCAGGTTTGATCCGATTCCGACCAGGTGAACACTCCGTTTTGTGATTCGTTAGAAACCAGCAGTTCACACATGCCGGTCCCGTCGACATTTCGTAAGCGCACCCCTCGATCACGACCCGTGTCGTGGGTGCGGATTTCACGGTCATTCAATTCCAATCCCCGCAGAAGAGCCGGATCGTCTTGCCAGGCGCCGTTTCGAAAGGTCCAGGCCCCGGATTGAACTTCAGACCTTATCAGGCAGGAAACGTCTCCTTGTGGATGAATCACACCGAACTGAACACCGGTGGTTCGGTTCCTTGGCGAGAGGCTGCTGGTGATCGCCGTGGTCGATACCAGCGCGACAGGAAACGCGCTGTCGGTCCAGGCAGAGCGGGTGGGATTCCAAATCCGGGTCTGGCGAACGCGGTCATTGGCCACAAGCACATCCAAAAAACCATCGTCATTGAGGTCGAGCAGTCGCACGCCATTGTCGCCACCGTCGTTCGCTCTCAGCGCCTCTCCGGCGAGGAGATGTCGAGTGAGACGATCATGAACCTCGCGGTAGGTTAAGAAACGCAGCCTTTGGCCGTATTTTTTGACGGCGCGATCGATAAAGGAGACATGCTGGGCCGGAGAACTCCAGTTGGCGGGGTGGAAGATCGTGTTGAACGTGCCTTGTTTGGCCGCCACTAGGTCCAATCCGATGAGCCAGTCTTCCAGAAACTGTGGGTGGGCGTTTCCTTGGAGATTCTGCGATTCCCAGTCGCTGGGCACCACAAAGGGCATTTCCCATAACACTTGGCTGTGGACATAGGGAAAGGGATAATTTTCCAGGGTCGTGGCAAATGCCGGGAAAGGGACGTACTTGCGGAATCGAGGCCGATTGGCGGCGTCCCAGAGCGCTGAGAGAGGCAACGAGGTGTCGTTGGTAGTGAAAATCATGGCTACCGACGAATCCATGCGTAGGAATTGGCCGAGGGCATTGGTGCGCGCGAGCAATTCATCGAAGACGCGCGGACTGGCACTATTGATCGAATCGCAGCAAGGGGTGCGAAACGCGACCGGGTGAGCGTTGGGGACAGTGTTCAACCATGCGATGCCTCCATGGACGGTGTTTTCAGCTGAGGCAAAATCGCCTTTGGCCAGAATTGGGCAGGGATGGCTCAGGGTATGAACTTCAAGGCTCAGTCCTTCTTTAAGCCATTGTTGAAGATGCGGTTCGGCTGGGTTGAGCGTATTGCAGAAGATGCTGACGGGAGCTCGGCCGTCGATGGCCTTCAACCGCTCGAGTAGGGGACGAAGATACGCTTCGTAACTTGAATGCCCGCTCATGTCGTCAATACCCAGAGTGACCACCAGATCGACCCCGGGTTCTCCGATCCATTGTGGCGTCGTGAGCCGAGGAAACGTGGTTCCTGGATAAAATGGGTTGGCCTCATCCAAATAGACCAGGCGATTGGGGTCGGCCGCCAAATTAGTGGGCGCGATGACGAACGTCGTGAAGAGCGTCAGGAGGTAGAGCGAGACGCGGTGGTGCATGAGCGGACGGTGGCTAAGTAGCTCTGAAAAAGGAAGGGTTGGATTGGGGCGACTCCGATGGGAAAACGCTGGGATTCTCGGGAGTGGAATAAACGCGATTCGCATTTAACACTACAGCGACGTTTTGAGGGATTTCCATTTTTTGAGTTCTTTGAGGCGGCGTTTACGATGGGAGCGGTAGGCCTGATCGTTGCGCCGTGTGTGATATTTCACCAAAATCACCAGGTAGGCAGGTTCGCGTTTGGG
>SXGU01106758.1_pt1 | contig 35577 bp, 34 predicted proteins | sample 3174531 | NCBI WGS metagenome assembly SXGU01 (sample SAMN11356863, study PRJNA531348) | freshwater metagenome | isolation source: freshwater sample F1-140 | place: China: Fuxian Lake, Yuxi | collected 2017-12-25 | reverse complement strand
CCGCCGAGGTGATAGACGGGGCGCAGTCCAAAGTGTTTGACGAGGCGGAAAACCGCCTCCACGCGCAAAAGGCTGTTCTACTCTGGTGTTTGGGTGCGATATAGATATGAACCTACTACAAATATATGAACCCAACCAAACGCCTTTACCACATTCGGATGTGGCGGCGGTGGGGATTGATCTCGGCACGACGCACTCGGTGGTCGCGGTGGCGTCTGCTGGCAATGTTGAGGTGGTGCATAATATCCATGGTCACGCGCTTGTCCCCTCGGTGGTTTATTACGCGGCGGATGGCAAGGTGGAAGTTGGTTATAGCGCGAAGGCGCGTGGCGACAAAGGCGAGAAAAATGTTATTTCCTCCATAAAACGCTTGATGGGGCGCGGGGCGGAGGACATAAAAAAAGTCCTTGGTAATTTGCCGTATGACATTGTGGAAAATATCGGCGAAAAAAATGCTGGTATGGTGCGGCTGAAAGTTGCTGGGCAGGAAAAAACGCCTGTAGAGATTTCCGCTGATATTTTGAAACACTTAAAAGCCATGGCTGAAAATGCGCTGGGCAAACCAGTCACCAAAGCGGTTATAACCGTACCCGCCTATTTTGATGATGCGGCGCGGGCAGCGACTAAAGACGCTGCGGCACTCGCTGGGCTAGAAGTTCTGCGGCTGGTGAACGAGCCAACGGCGGCGGCTCTGGCGTATGGTTTGGATAAAAATGCACAAGGTATATATGCGATTTACGACCTTGGCGGTGGCACATTTGACATTTCACTGCTCAAGCTTGAACAAGGCGTTTTTCAAGTACTGGCGACAGGCGGCGATACCGCGCTGGGCGGCGATGATTTTGACCAAGCGATCGCCGCTTGGTTGCTCACAGAAATCGGGCATGGTGCAGCCCAGCTTTCCAGCGAAAAAATTGGCGAAGTGGTTGCCATTGCCCGCGAGGCGAAACACGCGCTTACCAGCAGCCAAGAAGTAGAAATAGTTTGTCATCCCGCACTTGTTGCGGGATCTGGTAAGGATATTGAAGGAAAGCCAGACCCCGCTATGCAGCGGGGTGACAATTTAGTGGTAAAATTATCCCGCGTGGATTTTGAGTTGCTCATCGCGCCGTATGTCCAGAAAACTATTGCCGTTTGTGAGCAGGCGATGGAGGATGCGAAACTAAGCGTTTCCGATATTAAGGGCGTGGTGATGGTTGGTGGTTCAACGCGTGTGCCGATGGTTGTGCAGTTGGTGGAGGAATTTTTCGGCAAAAAACCGCTGACAGATGTCAATCCTGACGAGGTGGTGGCACTCGGCGCAGCCTTGCAGGCGCAGGGACTTACCGAGGGGTCTGATAATCTGCTGCTGGATGTTATTCCTCTGTCTTTAGGGCTGGAAACGATGGGCGGGCTTACGGAAAAGCTGATATATCGCAACACGCCGATTCCCGTTGCGGTTTCTCAAGAATTTACCACCTATAACGATGGGCAAACCGCTATAAAAATTCATATTGTGCAGGGTGAGCGCGAAATGGCGGAGCATAATCGGTCGCTCGCAAATTTTGTGCTAACCGATATTCCGCCGCTTCCTGCTGGTATTGCGCGGGTGGCGGTGAATTTCGTGGTGGATGCGGACGGGTTGCTAACCGTTTCTGCGATGGAAAAAACCACGGGTAAAACGCAAACCATCGTCATAAAACCATCATACGGTATTGAGCCAGAAGACATGGAGCGAATGCTGCGCGAGAGCATGGAAAACGCCAAGCGCGACATTATGGAACGCTTGCTGGTGGAAGCGCGGGTGGATGCACAGCGTTCAATCGTGGAGCTGGACAGCGCACTCAAACAAGACGCGGATTTGCTGGAAGAAGGCGAGTGGCGCAGGATTGAGCGGCAGGTCGCCGTGGTTCGCAACGCCATAGAGGGCGAAGACCGCGACTATATTGATGCCGAGGTTCAGGAGCTAGGGCGCGTCGCACAACCATTCGCGGAAAGACGGATGGACAGGGCAATTTCAGGCGTTCTGAAAGGCGCGAAAGTAGATGAGGTTTAGACCTGTTTAACTCACTTTTCACGCACATTACTACTATCAGCAGCTTCTTTAATTACAGGGTGCTGGTCATGCCCAACAGCAGTTATTGCAGCTCCCATAGAAGAGCTATCCATATTGCCTAATTCAAATTTATTTTCTTGATAAAACAAAGCTTTAACATCCTCTCTGCCTTGAAATTTTTCCGTAGAGATGTCAACGACGACCATGGCAGGTCTTATTACAGAATGTTTTGTTACGATTTCTTCCACCAGTGTATTGTCTATCCCCAATTTCTTTAGTTTTTTACTCAAATCTTTCGCAAAAGTTTTTCCCATTGCTGGTATCGTTAGTAAATTTGGAGGGAATTCTTGATTACCAGCAGCATATTGAAAAACTATATCATGCACCCCAACCACACCAGCTCTCGTATCCTCGTATCTTTTAACATATATATTATCGCCGCCGTAATATGAGGTATATTTATCGATGTTATCACCAGAATCCAACAAGGCTTTTGTTATAACCTCGTAGGATTTTTTCCTATATTCTTTAATTGAATCTGAAAATTCTATCCAAGCATTAAATCCATTCGCAAAATTCATTTGGTCTTTTATTGCCTTATGTTGCGGATTTTCGTAATCTTTCTTTGCTTGGAGGAGGCATTCGTAATTGCGCTGCCTATCGCTTATTTCTAGGCGATTGGCACGGCTATCTGGTAAATCTAGGATTGGTAGTTTAATCTCCACAGAAGGATTAAATTTGGTAAAATTTATCTTGTATCGTTCGAATTTATCATTGATTTCTTGTTGATTAAGCTGAATCATACCACTGCCGTTTTTTAAGTATTATTGTAAAATATATTAAAAATCTATAATATATTTTCTAAAATGCAAGTGTTTTTGAGATTGTTAGGTGAGCTATGGCTCATCGCGCAAGCTAGAGAGAAGATGATGAGCTGGTTCTTAGCCATCTTCTAAATGCAGAAGCAGCGCGACGCCAATCATGATTACTATTGCTGCTGGTGTCCATGCCGCAAGGATGACAGGTATCGTACCGCTTGCGCCGAAAGCAAAGATAATATCTGTGCAGAAATGCAATAAAAACCCGACGACAACGCCTGATACTACCAAAACACCGATTTTCCCACGGCGTGGTGAACGCAGGGAAAATACCGCAGAGATCAACACCGTGCCGACAAGAAGAAACGGACTGGCGAGCAAGCTATGCCAATATAGCTTGTGTTTTAGCGCGGAAAAGCCAGCCTCTTCCAGCATGTTTATGAAGCTCGGCAAATGCCAAAATGACATAGTTTCTGGTGAGGCAAAACTATCTTGGATATGCTCCATAGTCAGCGTGGTAGGCAGGCTATACTCCGCCAAATTCTCCGTAGGCTTGGCAGGCACAGAGCGTACCACACTGCTTAAATGCAAAACTCCTGCACCTAACACTGCATGGTCGGCATCCAAGCGTTCCACAAATTTTTTATCATTATCAAAAGAAAAAATCATTACCTTCGCAAATGACATATCATTTTGCAGCAATTTGGCGGAATGAATTATATGCTCGCTGATATTATTGTTTTTGTCATCCTCCATCTGGCGCAACCATAAACCAGATGACGAAACGGCAAGCAAGCTAGTGTTTCCTGCGATATATTTTCCTTCCAACTGCTCATTTCGCATCATAAGAGCCGAAGAGAATGGGTTGAAAATAGTGGTCATAAACACGCCAAGTGCGAATACCACCGCCATTGCTGGCGATAAAAACTGCCACACGGAAACTCCAGATGCCCGCGCTATTATAAGCTCTTGTGTGCGGGTGAGGCGGGTAAGAGCCACCATGCTGCCGATAAGCACCGCATAAGCCATCAATTTTTCAGCAAAACTGGGAAGTTTAAGCAGCGATAGAGATAAAATTATTTGAAAAGGAACACCACCGCGCCCCGAAGCGCGGCGGATCATTTCCACAATATCAATTAGCAAAGTAATGGCGAGAAGGCAGACAAGAGCAAGCAAAATCGCCAGCAAAAAATGCTTACCAATATAGCGCGATAATGTCCACGGAAGTCTCATACAGAATAATTTTTGTCATTTTTGAGTGGTAAAAGCTTAGGTTCAGTTCATAAATTCGCTATGGCGCAAGCGACCCGAAGGGCGGCGAAGCCAATATGGTGGTTTCCGAGAACCGTAGCGCAGTGTACACTAAGTACATGAGCTTTGGTACGCGCAGGAAACTGCCATTTGCAGCAAGCTATAGTAGAATTTATGAACTGAACCTATTGAACGACGATTTCCTTAAACAGCACATCATTAATTTGTTTTGGTGCAATCGCTTTATTTACGCGCAGCAAAATTTCCTCACGCAGCCTTTGAATTCCCGCTGAACCAGCAACATCGCTCGGGCGCAGTTCGCGCAGGTAAGTGTTAATGCCGTCCACTAAGCGCGGCAAAGACGACTCAATAGCAGGGACATCAGTTTGTTTGGTTACTTCCAAAACCACGGTGGTTTTTAGGAAAACTGAAGATTTTCCCGAACCGTTTAGATTAACCAAAAACTCTGGCAGAGTGTAATATACTGCGGCATTTACTATTGGGTTTCCATGTTCATCAAGCTCAACAGCTTCCTTGCCGCCTTCGGCGTGTTCTTCACCGCCCTTGGAGGTCATAAGAAATGCGCCAACTCCGCCACCAATCAACAAAACGGCGGCGGCGGCAATTATAATCAATTTTTTCTTCGATTTTTTCGGTGCAACGCCCTCAGCACCTTCCGCGCCTTCTGCGCCAGCCCCAGCATCACCAGTAGCTTTTTTGTCTTCTTCTTCAGTTGCCGCTTTTTCTTTTTTTGCCATAAACCACTCTCGTTTTTTGATGATTAAATATTATGCTGCCTAAACGGTACTAATATCAGGCGCATCAACACATTTCATACCAACCACATGATAGCCAGAATCAACATGTAAAACCTCGCCAGTTGTCCCTTGTCCTAGCTCGGAAAGTAAATAAACAGCCGAGCCACCAACATCTTCAATAGTGGTGTTGCGACGAAGAGGAGAGTTATATTCGTTCCATTTCAATATATAGCGGAAATCACCGATGCCCGAAGCAGCAAGGGTTTTTATCGGTCCTGCGGAGATGGCGTTGACGCGAATATTATTTTCGCCCAAATCCATCGCCAAATAGCGAACACTAGCTTCCAGAGCAGCTTTGGCAACGCCCATAACATTATAATGTGGGACAACGCGCTCCGCACCATAGTAAGTAAGCGTCACCATGCTACCGCCATTTTTCATAAGCAAGCTAGCGCGTTTAGCAACGGCAGTGAAGGAATAGCAGGAAATATTCATCGTCATTTGGAAATTTTCCAATGAGGTATCAACATATTTGCCCTTCAGCTCGTTTTTGTCGGAGAAAGCAATGGCGTGAACGATAAAATCTATCTGACCCCAAGATTTTTCAATCTCAGCAAACAAAGCATCAATGCTCGCCATATCCGTAACATCGCATGGTAAGATAAGCTTTGAACCCAAGCTCTCCGCCAGTGGTCGCACACGCTTTTCCAACGCCTCACCCTGATAGTTGAAAGCTAGCTCCGCGCCTTGCGCGTGCAGATATTGTGCAACGCCCCATGCGATTGATTTATCGTTGGCAAGCCCCATAATAAGCCCACGCTTACCCGCCATAAGAGTTCCTTGTGGCACTTTTGGCTGTTGTTCTGTAGTTTCTGTCATTATAGCCTTTTGCTCTATTTAGTTTTAGTTGTTGGATTATTAGGCTTCTTTAGAAACTCATTTTAACAAAAAAGCGCGAAGCAATGAAAGCCGAGCGAAATGAGGTTATTCTACATAACTGACATGAGCGAGGAAGGTTCATTGCAAGCAGATTTGAAGTTAAAATGAGTTTATGAGGAAGTCTATTGAACAATCTGCCAAGAACCATCTGGCTCGCGGCAAGCTGTGCCATGACCATTTTGCGATTTACCACCAATTACGATGGTTTGGTTATATTCGCGGCAATAGCGACCATCAGCGGTTTGGTAGTAGTTAGAAGGCGTAACTGTGCCATAATTTCCACTTTGTGGGTTTTTCCATGGCAGAGCCCTGCCAGCAGGAGCGGTTTCTAGTGCGCGTTGTGAAGTTTCGTTATAAGCAGCCATATCCGCAGCATCAAGAGATGCGCCGATGTTATTACCGATTGCCGCACCAAGCAAAGTTCCAGCGATGGTTGCTACAACTTGCCCTTTTCCACTGCCAATATTATGACCGATAACTCCGCCGCCAATTGCGCCAGCAACTGTCCCAACATCTTGTTTATTTAAGCCACCACCCTGCATAACGCCGCTATTCGGGCGACCGTTCGGTTGAGCGCAAGCGGAAATAAAAGATGTAACCACTAGCAAGGCAAGAATTTTTGAGGTTTTCATAAATAATCCTTATAATAAAAATAGGTTGTGGGTAGAAACAGAATATATGACACACATATATTCCACAATATTACACGATTGGCAACTACCAATAGATGGATAAAATGTTACTACTTTGTAATATACCCTTCCCATTTCAAGCTGCGGCGTTGTTAGCCGTCGTCTCGTGTACAAAAGCGTACACTTCGCCTAGGCTGCCTAGCCACATCTTGAACTGCTTTGGGTATAATTGGTTATGTAAGTAAATAAAATTGTCGGCATTTACACTTTTTTCATAATTATGGGTGATAGTATATTGGTATGCGTAAAAACTTGCCAACAACAAACATGAAAGAAAGCCACTCATGAGCGAGAACACACAAATGGCGGAATTACTTTGTACTCGCCTATGTCACGATCTAACAGGGCCGATTGGTGCGGTGAATAACGGCGCGGAGTTTTTAAGCGAGGAAGGTTTTGATTTGCAAAACCAAGCGGTTGATTTGATTGTTAGCAGTGCGTTTTCCGCCGTAACCCGCCTGCAATTTTATCGTATGGCGTATGGCAATGTAAAAAATCATGGAGAGGCAAATCTTGCCGAAAGGCAGAAAATCGCTACGGATTATTTCGTTGGCAGCAAAATAACGCTGGATTGGCCAGAAACACACACTGACGCGGCGGCAGTTTCCATCAGCATCAAAATGGCGCGGTTGATTTATAATTTGCTGATAATCGCATCGGCGGCGTTAATTCGCGGCGGCACGATTTCTGTGCGTTTGGAAACTGATGCTCTCGCGCAGAAAATCATTAAAATTTCTGCCAAGGGTACAAATTTGAAATGGGAAGCAGAAGGTGAAAAAATACTTTCTGGTGATAGTTCCGCTAGCGAAATAAATACGAAAAATGTTCAGCTTTATCTAACAAAGCAATATGCGGATGATCTTCGTGCAAAAATTCAGTGGCGCATTGCCGAAGATGAGTTATTGTTGCAGGTAGTGCAGCCAGCAGGCGACCAGTAATCCACAAATTATAACATGTAGGCGTAGTTATGGATGATTTAATTGTTGAGTTTATAACCGAGACGGGCGAGAGCCTTGCCATGCTTGACACCGAATTGGTGAAGCTGGAACATAACCCGCAGGACGAGGGAATTCTTGGCAATATTTTCCGCATTATGCACACTATCAAAGGGACTTGCGGCTTCCTAGGGCTGCCGCGCCTTGAGCATGTGGCGCATGCTTCCGAAAATGTCCTCGGCAAAATACGCGATAAAAAAATGGAAGCAACGCCGCAGGCGGTTACGCTGATTTTGGAATCTCTGGATAATATTAAAGAATTACTGGATTATTTGAGTGCTAACGGGCAGGAACAGGACGGCGACGATAGCGAATTAATCGGGCGGCTGAACCAATTTGCCGATAGTGGTGGAGTTAGTGCCAGTGCCAGTGCTGGTGCTAGTGCGGGTGTTAGTGAAGAAATGGTTGAAACTCCTGCACCAGAAGCTGCGCCCGCTGAAAATCAATTCTCGCATTTCAAGGGTGATGACGACCCATTCATGGTTGAGGCCTTGGCGAAAATGGCGGCAGAGGAGGCGGCTAAAAAAGCCGCCGAGCAAGCACCAGCCGCCGCTGCTATAGAGGCAGCTCCAGAGCCAGCTTCGCAACCAGCTCCGCAGCCTGCGGCTAAAGCCAAAGAGCCAGCGGCTAAATCAGAAGATAAAAAAACAGAGGACTCTGCCAATCAATCCATCCGCGTGAATATTGATGTTCTTGAAAACCTCATGCAGATGGTGAGCGAACTGGTGCTAACGCGCAACCAGCTTATGCAGATTGTGCGCTCTAAAGACGACAAAGAATTGCTGACACCGCTGCAACAATTGAGTCATATCACTTCGGAATTACAAGAAGGCGTGATGAAAACGCGGATGCAGCCGATTGGCAATGCGTGGGCGAAATTCCCGCGCCTAATCCGCGATTTGTCGTTGGAATTGGGCAAAAAAATTGAGCTAAAAATGAACGGCGCGGAAACGGAATTAGACCGCCAGCTTCTGGAGGTTATTAAAGACCCACTGACGCACATGGTGCGAAATTCTTGTGATCATGGCTTGGAAAAACCCGCTGACCGCCTTGCCGCTGGCAAGCCTGAAGTGGGAACGGTGACACTTTCCGCCTATCACGAGGGCGGGCATATCATCATTGAAATTGTTGATGATGGGCGCGGGATAAATATTGAGCGTGTGAAGCAAAAGGCTCTGGCGAATGGTTTGGCGACCGAAGCATCGCTAGAGGCAATGAGCGAAAAACAAATCGCGCAGTTTATTTTTGCCGCTGGTTTTTCCACCGCCGAAGCCGTCACCAGCGTTTCTGGGCGCGGTGTGGGCATGGATGTGGTGAAAACCAATATTCAAAAAATCGGTGGTGCGCTGGATCTGGATTCCACTTGGGGCAAGGGTTCAAAAGTTGCGGTGAAAATTCCGCTGACGCTCGCCATCGTGTCGGTGTTGATTGTGGAAACGCATGGGCAGAAATTCGCCATCCCGCAAATAAATGTGGTGGAGCTGGTTCGCGCTGCGCCTGAGGCGGATGTTAAGGTGGAAACCATCAATAACGCGCTGGTTATGCGCCTGCGTGATAAGCTGCTGCCGCTGGCGGTTATGTCGGAGCTTCTTGGTTTTGACTGTGATCACGCAGAACTAATGAAAAAAGAAATTTTTGTCGTGGTGTGCCGCGTTGGTAATTATGATTTCGGGATATTGGTGGATAGGGTTTTTGACACCGAGGAAATCGTGGTGAAGCCTGTTTCTGACATATTAAAATCCATCTCGCTATATTCGGGCAATACCATCCTTGGCGATGGCAGCGTGATTATGATTCTTGACCCGAACGGAATCGCCCGCACGATCAGCAGCGCGGATGTTTCCTCTCGCGCCGAGAATATGAACGCAGTTATGGTGGAAGAAGAAAAATCGGTGAGCTTCCTGTGCTTCTCGCTGGGCAGTAATGCTTCGCCGAAGGCTGTGCCGCTGGAGTTGGTTTCACGGCTAGAGGAAATTGATGTAAAAGATATTGAGGTGGCGGGCGATAAACCTGTGGTGCAATATCGCGGCGATTTAATGCGCCTCATCACGCTGGATAACGAGCTATCACTGCCTAATAGCGGTATGGTGGATGTTATTGTTTTTGGCTATGACAAAAAAGTTATTGGTTTGGTGGTTAGCGAAATTATTGACATTATCAAAGCACCGTTTGACATAAAACTAACCACGAAAGAAGCCAAGGAACATGGCTATCTGGGCAGTATGGTACTGGCGGGTAAAACCACCGATGTGGTGGATATTGGTTATTTGCTGAAAGATTTGGTTGATGATGCGGTGGCAAATGTTAGTGCATCGGGGAAAAATCATGGCGCAAATAAAACCATATTACTGGTGGAGGACAGCCCGTTTTTCCGCAACCTGACTGTGCCGATGCTTTCCGCCGTTGGTTATAAAGTTACGACGGCTGAAAACGGCGAAATTGCTTTTAACATGCTGACCAATGATAATCTGAAATTTGACGCGATTGTGACTGATATTGAAATGCCAGTGATGGACGGGTTTCAGTTTGCCTCTGCTTGCCGCAAAACTCCTAAAATAAATGGAACGCCGATTATCGCCTATACCGCTTCGCTGAGTAACGAGGTGATAGAGCGCAGCAAATCGGTGGGTATGAATGATTGTATCACCAAAACCGACAGGCTGGGGCTGCTCGATTCCGTCGCCCACTGGCTAGTTTCGCATAAGGAGGCAATCTAATGAGTGCTTCACCTCATATCGCGGCTAGTGTTTCACCAGCGCATGACACGGCGGAGAATATGTTTGTTACCATGCGGGTGGACAAGCAGTTGTTTGGCATTCCTGTGAAAAATGTGCGCGATGTTCTGCGCCAGCAAAAAGTGACACCAATACCTCTTGCCGCGCCTGAAATTGCTGGTTCGCTCAACCTGCGCGGGCGCATTGTCACGGTGATAAATCTGCGCCGCCGCTTGCGTTTGCCAGAGCGCGAGGATGGCGAAAAAAGCATGTTTGTGGTTGTGGAGCATAAGGGTGAGCTGTTTAGCCTGATGGTGGATAGCATCAGCGAGGTGATGACTGTGCCTGAATACGCTATTGAAAAATCGCCGACCAACCTTGGCGGCGCGTGGAAAGATGTAACAACGGGGATTTATAAGCTTTCTGGTGAGTTACTGGTGATAATTGATGTGCAGATGATGCTTACTATCTAGCTGTGTCAGTGTCGGTTGTCAGTGTCAAAAATATTTTTTACTAACCGACACCGATAACCGACACCGACACTAGAAAAACAAAAGGACAAAAAAATGCCGACATGCCTTGTAGTTGATGATTCAAAAGTAGTTCGTAAGTTGGAACGCCGTATCATGGAGGAGCTTGGCTTTTCTGTGGATGAGGCGGAGGACGGGCAGAAGGCAACTGAATACTGCACGGCGCAAAAGCCTGACCTTATTTTGCTTGATTGGCACATGCCTGTCATGGAGGGTTTGGAGTTTCTGAAACTCCTGCGGGCGATGCCAGATGGTGATAAGCCAAAGGTTATATTCTGCACCACGGAAAGCGATATGACCCATATCATGAAGGCGATTGAGTGCGGCGCGAATGAATATGTGATGAAGCCGTTTGACGCGGAAATCATCAAGGGCAAATTAGAACAAATTGGCATGTTGTAATTCAAAATAAGGAAAAATACCGTGCCGATAAAAGTTTTATTAGTGGATGATTCAGCGGTTATTCGCGGCTTGGTGAATAACGCTATTTCTGCTGATCCTGAAATACAGGTTGTTGGCTCGGCGGCAAATGGGCAGATGGCGGTAAAAATGGCGGGCGAGCTGCTGCCTGATATTATTATTCTGGATATTGAAATGCCGATTATGGACGGCATCACCGCACTGCCAGAAATTCTCAAAGCCGCGCCGAATTGCAAAGTCATCATGGCTTCTTCGTTGACCGAGCGCAACGCGGCGATTAGCTTCAAAGCCTTGAGCCTTGGCGCGAGCGACTATCTGGCAAAACCAACCGCAAAAACCAGCAATGATGTGGTAAATTTTCACCGCGAACTCGTCGCCAAAATAAAGGCTCTTGGTGGCAGTAAAGCGACTATGAGCGTTGCAAAACCACCGCCAATAATAATTGCGCCGACAATTACAATACAGAGTAATCCAGCTATCAAACCTGCACCAGCGATGCCATTATCGCAGCCTATGCCGCTGCGGGTTAGTGGTGGGATAAAAGCTATTGCCATAGCGTCGTCCACGGGCGGGCCGCAAGCTTTGATGACGGTGTTTGAGGCGATGAAAGGGCAGCAAATCAATGTCCCGATTTTTATTACGCAGCACATGCCCGCAACTTTTACCACTGTCCTTGCCCAGCATATTTCAATCGCCAGCGGGCGCAATTGCCTTGAGGTAAAGGGCGGCGAAGTCGTAACTGGGGGTAATATATATCTCGCGCAGGGCGATTACCACATGACACCAGAGCAAATTGCGGGCGGGCAGGTGGTGATAAAAATAAACCAAGACGCGCAGGAAAATTTCTGTCGTCCCGCTGCTGACCCGATGCTACGCGCACTCAGCAAAATATATGGCAGGCAGCTATTGGTTGTGGTGCTGACGGGTATGGGGCAGGACGGAATGCTCGGTGCTAAAATGGTGGTGGAAAATGGCGGTAGTGTAATCGCGCAGGACGAGGCTTCTTGCGTGGTTTATGGAATGCCAAAAGCTATCGCTGACCACAAGCTCGCCAGCGCAGTGCTGCCGCTAGCGGAAATTGGTGGCTATATCATCAGGCAGTTGGGAAACAGATAATGCAAGCGCAGGATTTCAAATATCTGGCTGATATTCTGAAAAAACGATCGGGGCTGACCCTGACCGATGATAAGGAATATCTTATTGAAAGCCGTCTTGTTCCCATCGCTCGTAGCCAGAATCTGCATGACATAGCGCAGCTTTGTAATTCGCTGCGTACCAAGCCGAATGAGGCTTTGCTGGTTGAGATAACCGAGGCGATGACCACAAATGAATCCTCGTTCTTCCGCGATATAAAGCCCTATGATGCGCTGCGAAACATCATATTCCCGATGATGCTGCAAAAAAACGCCATGACCAAAAATATCCGTATTTGGAGTGCGGCTTGCTCCACTGGGCAAGAACCATACACTATTTCCATGTGTATTCAGGAAGACATAGCAAAACTTGGCGGCTTTCGCTTTGAAATTATGGCGACTGACCTTGCCAAAAAAGTGGTGGATAAGGCGCGTCTGGGGATTTATTCGCAGTTTGAGGCGCAGCGCGGGCTGCCCATCCAAATGCTGGTGAAATATTTTTCTTCCCTGCCTGATACCTCGTGGCAATTAAAGGACATTATCCGCAGCATGGTTAAATTCGGAACTCATAATTTGCTGGATGATTACGGGTCGCTTGGGAAATTTGATATTGTCTTTTGCCGCAATGTGCTGATATATTTTGACGAGCCGATTAAGGCGCAAATAACCGAAAAAATGGCAAAAACCCTGTCGCCCAATGGAATATTGATACTCGGCGCAACCGAAAGCCTGATTGACCCGCAAGGTCGCTTTGAACCGCTGGAAAATTTCCGCGGGGCGTATAGGTTGAAGTGAGTTTCCCTTATGGACAGTTATAGCGAAAAAATATTATCTGTAGTAAAAGAAAATGAAGAGTGGATGAATGATAATGGCGTAAAAGTAATAGGGCATGCAATACATGGCTCTATGCGTCATGGATTTCCAAAACCAACGAGCGATATTGATGTTTTGTTTTTGGTTGAGGATGACCCAAAACTTACAAAAATCGGCAAAATATCAGTAAAAGGCAATAAGGATGGTGCATTTTTGGTCGATGTGTGGCGTAATTTACAACTTGATGAAATGCGTCGTTATTCTGGACTTATTTGCTCTGTACGACAGTGTAGTTTAATGTTAGAGCATCTGCGTGATGAGTTCAGAAGTATAGAAGATTTGAAAACACCAAAAACTTGGAAATCAGAGGGAAAAGACAAGTCTGGCACAAGAACAGATAGGATAAATGAGACAACATGGATTATGACGGCTTTATTGGCGATGAAAGATGATGGTGTAGATCTTCCTAAAAATTTAGCTACGGAGCTTGATTATACGCTTGATTTATTTCATAAATTTAGGCGACATGAAAAAATCAGCAACTCAAGAATTAGCGATTGGGTGAATACAAGATAATTATGACAAAAACTTATATAATCCTATCCCTATTCCTTCTTACCGCCTGTGGTTCGTCGGCGTCGGCGACGAAAACCTATACAGCGGAGGGCATGGTTGGCTATGCCATAAACTGCTCAGGTGTGGAGCGGCATTGGGGCATGTGCTATGAAAAAGCTGGCGATAAATGCGAAAAAAACGGCTATGATATTCTGGATGTAATTGGCGAAGCGGGAACGACAACGGCGGTGAAAGCCACCAAAGAAGTTTCCACCACTGACACCACCGTCACCCATAACCGCACGATGATTATTCAGTGCAAACCGCCAAAACCGCCAGAAATAAAACCAACTTCCGTACCAGCACAGACACCACCGACACCAACACCAGCCGCAATACCACCAAAATGAACATAAAACTCGGAACGCGCAAAAGCCCACTCGCCCTTGCCCAAGCGCATCAGGTGCGTAGCCTTTTGCTTGCACTTTCGCCTGAAATTAGTGTGGAAATTGTGCATATCGTCACTAGTGGCGATAAATTCCTCGCCCAGCCACTCGCCGATATTGGCGGCAAGGGCTTGTTCACCAAGGAAATTGAGGAAGGATTGCTGGCTGGTGAGCTAGACATCGCCGTGCATTCCATGAAGGATATGCCGACCAAACTCCCAGATGGATTGATTATCGGCGCATTGCTGGAGCGCGAAGACCCGCGGGATATGTTGCTTGGCGAGGGGGGTAAAAGCCTTGCTGATTTGCCCAATGGTGTAATATTCGGCACATCGTCGCTGCGTCGCGCCGCACAGCTAAAAATAAAGCGACCAGACGCGCAAATCGTTCCTTTTCGCGGCAATGTGCAGAGCCGTTTGGAAAAATTAAAACGCGGCGAGGCGCAAGCAACCATGCTGGCAAAAGCGGGGCTTAACCGCCTTGGAATGCGCGATATTGCTGGGGTTGTGCTGGCCGTTGAGGATTTTCTGCCCGCCATCGCGCAGGGGGCAATCGGCATTGAGTGCCGCGCTGGCGACAGCAAAATCCGCGAGCTACTGGCACAGCTCAACCACCAGCCAACGCAAATCGCTGTGGATTGCGAACGCGCTTTCCTGCACCAGCTGGACGGCTCGTGCCGTACCCCGATTTCTGGCTATGCGATCATTCAAAACCAAGAAATTTTCCTACGCGGGCTAGTCGCCGCCCCTGATGGCAGCACCCACAAAACCGCAAGCCTGCGCGGTGACATAAAAGATTACGGAAAAATCGGCGCAGAACTCGGAAAAATGTTGCAATGATTATTAAAATTAATTAATATTGTTCTGGCGAATACCTTGGAGCTTATTTTCGAGGATTATTTACGGAGAAAATATGTCAGAACAAAGAACATCGCACGCAAGGCGCATATCTACGCAAAAAAATGATAAGCAAGAAAATAAATTAGTAATTTTTGATCGTGACGGAACTTTGATAATGTCGGAGAATGCTACGGCGATGTATTATGCTTGGCAAAAATTATGTGAAGATAATGATTTAGATCAACCGCCACTCACTCTGAAAGAGATGTATTATAATGTTGTTAAAGAAAAAAACTTTTATGAATTTGGAGCTAATGGAACAGAAGTTTGTGAGCGCATATGCGGGCAGAGATTAAAAGACAAAAATAATATAGGAAAATTAGCCAAAGATTTAGAAACTTTATATAAAATAATAAAAGCACAAATTCTTTTTGAGCAAGATGTCTTTTCTTTGCACTCTAGTGTTATACAATTGAAAGGTGGGAAGGAGGACTTTATAAAAGATGTTTGTGGAGATCCTTCTTTTATAGATAAAATAATAGAAAAAACGCTAGGATTTCCCGAAGACGATATGCCAGCAGAACCTGAATATTATTTTGAACATTTATCCACAGAGAAACAACAAGAAGCCATAAATGCTTGTGAACAAAATGATAATAAAAAAATAGCAGGGTTATATTATGAGGAAAAACTTCAAGACAGAGAAAGCAGATTAGAAAAAGTTAATAATAAATTATGGCAAGAGAAGGTATTTAAGCCTTTTACTGTTCCTTTTGGCTTTGTTCCTGAAGCTCTATCTGCTTTGAAAAAATTAAAAAAAATGGGTGTTAATTTTGCGTTAAATATATCTTCCGTTACGACTGGAGGTTTTGCGACTGATGAAGGTACAAATCAATTATTTGACAAATATAGGAACTTGCAATTTAAAATAGCCACAGGGCAAACTCCTGATGAATTTTTTGATTTCTACACAGCAAATCCTATTAGAGAAAAAGGATTTGAGGAGGTTTTTGCATATTTCAAAAATAAGGGCATTGATATTTCTCCGCAAAACGCTGTTGCTATTGGTGATGATGTGATTTCTAATCATAGGACAAGTAAATCATTGGGGCTTTCTGAACCTATAGCTATCAATTATTACCGAGAAAAAGACGATTTTAGGGGGCAAGAATATGATGATGTATGGCAAGAAACTCATTTGTGCGAATCTTTTAATGATTTGAATCAAATGATTGTAAAGCAGCTATGTGGTCAAGAACAAAATAAAGGATATAAAAAAGTAATTAGATAGAAAGAACGAGGTCTTTTGGGCAAAAATTCTTTTCTGGCTTCGATTTGCCCACTACCAGAGCGGAATTTATCGTGCTACATTGGTATAAAGGCGGTGATTGGTTGTCTTGCTGCTAGGTTAAGTAAGGTGTTTTTTGTTTGCAATTAATAATCATTCTCAAATTTAGCTATTGAATTATAAAGAAAATATTTTATGAGCAAACAAACAGAAGAAAAATGGTCGCTGGGTTTGATGAGTGGCACATCGCTAGACGGTATTGACGCGGCACTAATCCGCACTGACGGCGAGCATATTCTGGAGTTTGGGGCGCGGGTGACTGTGCCTTATAGCGACGCTGAAAAAGCGGCACTGCGCGAGGCGGTGCATGGGCGCGGCGATATGCTGATTGCCGAGCAGAATATAACGCTAAAGCACGCGGAAGTGGTAAAAACCCTGTTGAAACAGGCGGGTTTGAGCAATAAAGAAGTCGCGGTTATCGGCTTTCACGGGCAGACGGTTTCGCATCGTCCCGCCGAGCATCTTTCGTGGCAAATAGGGAGTGGCGGCTTGCTTGCGGAAAAAACGGGCATAGATGTGGTTTGCGATTTTCGCAGGCGCGACATGGCGGCGGGTGGCGAGGGTGCGCCGCTTGTGCCTCTATATCACGCCGCACTCGCAAGGCACATGGAGCTACCCGTTGCTGTGCTGAATATCGGCGGAATTGCTAATGTGACATGGATTGGTCGCTCGGAAACGGCGGCGCATGAGCTGATGGCACTGGATATTTTGGCGTTTGATACTGGTGTGGGGAATGTTTTGCTCAATGAATGGGCTTTGAAGCATACAGGGCGCGATTTGGATGTGGACGGCGCACTAGCCATGGCGGGCAAGGCGGATTTGGCGGTGGTGGAAAAATTGCTGAAGGATGATTTTTTTGCCAAGCATCCGCCCAAATCGCTGGACAGAAATTATTTTAACTTTGATAGCCTAGCGCATTTATCGGCGCAGGACGGCGCGGCAACGCTTACCGAATTCACCACGGCGGCGATTGCGGCGGGGGCAGCGTTTTTCCCGAAGCCAGCTTTGCAATGGTTCGTGGCGGGCGGCGGGCGGCTTAACCCTGCGATTATGGCATCGCTACGGCGACGGTTTGAGCGCGTGTATCCCGTGGAAACCCTTGGTTGGAATGGTGACGCGCTTGAGGCGCAGGCGTTTGCTTTTCTCGCTGTTCGGTCACTGAAAAAACTACCTCTATCGCTACCCACTACTACAGGCGCAATCCGCGCCGTGACTGGTGGGGCGTTGTATAGGGCTTAGGCGGCTTCGCCCTCATTTATCCCGAGCATCTTAAGCTTGCGGTGGAGGGCGGAGCGTTCCATCCCGACAAAAGCCGAGGTGCGCGAAATATTGCCGCCAAAGCGGTCAATCTGCGCTGCGAGATATTGTTTTTCAAATAATTCCCGCGCCTCGCGCAGCGGCATAGACATAATATCCGCATTGCTTTCAGGGCGGGCAAGAACAGGGTTTGAGGTAAGGATTTCTGGCGGCAGCTCATCCGCAGCAATCGGCTCGCTCTTACCCGTGGTCATAATCAACAACCATTCCATCATATTGCGAAGTTGGCGAACATTCCCCGGCCAGCTATAAGCTTGCAACATAACAATAGCCTCGCTAGAAAGAGTGCGAACGCTAAGCCCTGCCATTTCCGCGGCGCGTTTCAGGAAGTAGCTGCAAAGCTCTGGCACATCCTCCCTGCGTTCTTTCAGCGATGGCATGTGTATCGGCACAACATTCAAACGGTAATATAAATCCCCGCGCAGGCGACCAGCGGCAACTTCCGCCTCCAGATCATGGTTGCTGGCGGCAATCACCCGAACATCAACCTCAACTTTATTATTACCCCGTTGGCGGGTGAAATTTTGATCTTGCAATGCACGAAGCACTTTTCCTTGTGTTTCCAGCGGCATATCGCACAGCTCATCAATGAACAGCGTTCCGTTATGAGCGCGTTCAAAAAGCCCCAGCTTTTCTGCGCCACCTGTTGGATTACTGTCTTCTACGCCGAATAATTCAGCTTCCAAACGGTCAGGAGTTAGCCCTGACGCATTCATCACCACAAAATTAGCATTGGCGCGGGCGGATTTCGCATGTATCAGCCGCGCAAACATTTCCTTGCCAGTTCCCGCACCACCAGTGATGAGTACGCGGCTGGCAGTTGGGGCAATTTTTTCCAAGCTCGCCCGCAATTGTGAAACCACTTGCGATACGCCGTTTAGCTGTGTTTCTAGCTTTCCGCGCGTTTTAAGCTCGGTATTTTCGCTTTTAAGCTTGGCGTTTTCCAAAGCCCGCGCCAGAACCAGCAACAATCTATCTTCCTTAAACGGCTTCTCAATGAAGTCATAAGCCCCGATTTTGATGGCGGAAACCGCCGTTTCAATATTCCCATGCCCACTTATCATAACCACGGGGATATGCGGGTATTTTTTCTTAATAAACTCAAGAATTCCAAGACCATCCAGCTCGCTGCCTTGCAACCAAATATCCAAAATCACCGCTGACGGCGCACGCGACGCTAGTTCCTTAAAGGCGGAATCACTGTTATGCGCGGTGCGGGTGGCGTATTTCGCGTCCTTAAGGATATCGCAAATCAGCTCGCGGATGTCTTTTTCATCATCAATAACAAGGATATCGGTGGTCATTATAATCTCATCTCTGTGCGATTTTTGATAGTTTATCTAGATGGTCATTCATGTAACCATACAAATCTGATTGTAGTTCAACTTTAACGAGCCTAGATGCTTTACACCTTTGATATCGTGGAACATCAGGAACTGTTTCTTCATGTCGCTTAGATTTTTCATTAGAAACTATTGCATTTCCAACAGATACAATACCACTTTCAAGTATTCCAAGTGCTTTTAATGGTTCTAATATGCATTGCTCATTGTCTTTTTCCCCCATGGACTTACTAAGCGCATTAGCCATGGCTTTTCCAGATTCAAATTTATAAAATGTTGATATTGAGTTGAATTTTCCTGTTTTTGCATTACTTCCTTCATTCGTTATGCCTAATTCATGTGACAATATTAATGAAATTATTTCCTTATAATCACTTCTTTGTTTTATTGCTGAGATTCCTTCATCTCCAAGAACATTGTTTATTTCTATTATTTTTTCAGAGTCTATTTTTTGATAGTCAGCTCTTCTAATGACATCAAGAATCATTGGCTTTGCTGTATCATCTCCCAGAACATTTACTAATCCAGACAAATCAGATTCTAGTATTGTATTTGGACTTCCTATATTGCGATTAGATTGATTTTTTCTCTCAGCACTTAATTCAAGCATTTTTTCTATCGCTGGCTTTAATTCTTCTGCACTAAGAAATTTTAGTAATGTTCCAATTTGAGGAAGAAGCGCAGCGTCAGTGCCAAAATGTCCACCATAACTGTACTGGTAAGGAAATCGCTCTCCATTTAATTCAAGAGATGGAATGTTATATATTTTATCAGCTATGGAAACTTTTTTTAATGTATCAAGAAGAGGAATGAATATCTCACGCATCTTATCTTTTCCTAATACACTCAAAACATCATCCAATCTCCACAAAGTCTCCAATCCTGTAATCCTTTGGTCTGTACTGTGACCGCAGTCAGAAGAATACCCCAATCTAGATATGGTATCTGTATTGTTAATGCCTATTTTTTTAAGTGGGTCTAGGTCAATTCTTACTGCTTTTTCAAGGTAACTTATAAATTCATCACCTAAAACCTGATGAAGCTTATATGCATTAGATATGAGTTCATTTCCAGAAGGGCTGCCCAGTGAAGTGTCTTTAGGATCGGACGACTCCAAGTCCTTTTTTATTAGTGACCATAACTTTTCTTTTTGTTCATCAGAAGATTGTGTCAAATCGTTTATTGATCTTATATACAAATAAATACCATCACCCATATAACATCTTTCCACCTATGTGTTTATAAATAAGTCTAATATCTTTCATAAGACATTAAAAAATTTTCCTCTTTCGCCACTTATCACATCCCACTAAAACTTGCGGCATTTATATCACAGTAAAATAAAAAAGAAACAATTCATTTGCAACAAATTTTATATTATAAAATTCAGTGGCTTATAGATTTGTTGCGAATGATTATCAACTGCATGCAAAAAACCTTGCTTATTTCCACCTTGTTTTATTACCACTTCTTTACTGAAATCTCTATTTTTTCCGCACATAAGTCAACCATAGTTTGAGAAAGCACTGTGAGCTATTCGTTTATGGCTATATATCCCGATGATATATCCAGTGGAATTGGTCAGGAAGTGGAAAAATGCAAAAAAATTAAGGCATAATAAAAATGCAAAAAATCCCAAAAATATTTTTTGTGAATTCAGGAATATCAAATGGTTGCAGCGAGAAGTTAAAGTAAAAAGCGGTACTTTTAGGGACAAAAAATGCCGATTTTAGGGCGATATTTTGATTATATTCAATCAAAATATTTTCCGCGTAGGCGGTGTCTACAGCGAACTAGCGGCTCAATTTTGTGTCCATATACAGCTATCAACGGGTTGATAACGGTCACTTTGGGCTAGATAGTGTCGTCACGAGTTATAGCCCTTAACGAATAATTAGCAGCACTTTGTCATGCCAGCGTAGGCTGGCATCCATGCCTAACAACAAGCTTTATAGGCAATTTTATGGCATAGATTCCGCCCTTCGGCGGAATGACGATAATCTCTAACTATTCGTTAATAGCTATATCTATGACTTGCTGTAATAGCGAATTTCTGAGCAGAACCTAAATTGATGTTGTGTAAATAGTTTGCGCCGATTATGAATGTGTAAGGGGACATTGAATAGGAAAAAGCCAATGAAACAACTTCTTGAAAAACAGTTGCTTAAGCCAGCTATAGTTTTTTTTCTAAAGCTTTTATTTCGTGTGGAGGTGCGCGGCGCGGAGAATTTTGCAGCGGCTGGCGATAAGCTGGTTATTGTTGCCAATCACCAATCATTCCTCGACCCCTTGCTCCTTGCGGTTTTTACCCCTGAAAAACCCGCCTTTGCCATGAATCTGCACCAAGCCCGCAAATGGTATTTTTGTTGGGTTGAGTGGTTTGTGCGGATTTATAAAATTGACCCACTCGCGCCGATGTCGCTTAAACGGCTCATGACCGATGTTAAAAACGGCACAAAATTGGTGATATTCCCTGAAGGGCGGATAACCACCAGCGGCGGCATTATGAAAATATATGATGGTGCGGGGCGCATTATTGAAAAAACGGGCGCAACCTTGCTGCCCGCGCATATAGACGGGGCTGAATATTCTAAATTCAGCAGGATGGGCGGAAAACTGCGGACGCGCTTTTTCCCCAAAATAACCATCACATTTTTACCACCAAAAAAATATGCAGAAGATGAAAAAATATCAGCGCGGGCGATGTATGATATTCTGACCGATGCCGCTTTTGCCGCGTCAAACTATCGCCAGCCGTTGCTTTCGGCGATTTTGGATGCCAGCGCGTGGCACGGCGATTTCCACAAAATTGCCAGTGATATTTCCCGCGATACGCTTAATTATCGCCAAGTTTTTACCCGCGCATTTGTCCTTTCTGACAAGCTGGAAGAAAAACTGCGCGAGGATAAATTCGTTGGTGTTTTGCTGCCTAATTCTCTTGGGGTTTTGGTGACATTTGTCGCGCTGCATATTCTTGCTAAAATCCCTGCTATGCTTAATTTTTCGGCGGGTTCGGCGAATATTTTACATGCTTGCCATATCGCCACGGTTAAAACCGTCCTCACCTCGCGGGCATTTGTGGAAAAGGGAAAATTGGAGCATATAATCGCCGAATTGGAAAAAACTCACAGCGTATTATATCTGGAGGATATTCGCCCGAGTGTTACTATTATTGACAAGCTGTGCGGCGCGGCGCAGGCGGTGTTTGCGCGGGAAAATCTGCGTGGAGTTTTGGCGAGGACGGATGCGAACGCGCCCGCCGTTGTGCTGTTCACCTCTGGCTCGGAGGGAGTTCCCAAAGGTGTCGCACTTTCGCACGCCAATTTGCTCGCCAATATCAACCAAGCCAGCGCGGTGCTTGACATTACGCCAGCCGATATTTTGTTTAACGCTATGCCTGTGTTCCATTCCTTTGGGCTGACTATTGGCATGTTGTTGCCGCTGGTGCGTGGCGTCAAAACTTTTCTGTATCCAAGCCCGCTGCATTACCGCGTTGTGCCAGAGCTGGCTTATGACATTGACGCGACGATTATTCTGGGTACGGACACATTTTTTAACGGCTATGCCCGCTATGCTCATCCTTATGATTTCCACACTGTGCGCCTTGCGGTTTTGGGTGCGGAAAAGGTTCGTGAGGCGACAATCCGCATTTACGCCGATAAATTCCGCGTTAATTTGCTGCAAGGATACGGCGTAACCGAGGCTAGCCCTGTCGTTTCCTTCAACACGCCGCTGGCAAATAAAGAAGGCAGCGTTGGTCGGGCTTTTCCAGAAATTGAGTGCAAGCTAGAGCCAGTTTCGGGTATGGAGCGCGGCGGAAAATTGCTGATTAAAGGCGCGAATGTGATGCTTGGCTATCTCAAAGCCGATAATGTCGGTGTGGTACAGCCGCAAGGCGAATGGTACGACACTGGCGATATTGTGGAGATTGATGAGGATGGTTTTATCACCATTATCGGACGCGCCAAACGCTTCGCAAAAATCGGCGGGGAGATGGTGTCGCTCGCCATTGCCGAGGATTTGGCAACCCATATAAATTCCGATTTTGCTCATGCTTCAATTGCCGTTGCTGATGAGCGCAAGGGCGAGCATATCGTTCTATATAGTGAGTGGAAAGAGCTAACCCGCGAAAAACTAATCACCGCCGCCCGCGAAAAAGGCTTGCCTGATATTGCGCTGCCAAAACATGTTACCCATATTCCAGAAATCCCGCGCCTTGGCACAGGAAAAATTGATTATCCTGCGCTGGCTAAGTTGCTACCTGAAACATCAGCATAATGCCAAATCTTACAAATAATGTTCCCCGCGTTCTAATCATTGCTGGCTCTGACTCTGGCGGTGGGGCAGGGGTGCAGGGCGATATAAAAACGGTCACTTGCCTTGGTGGGTATGCGGCATCGGCAATAACCGCACTAACCGCGCAGAATACCACGGGAGTTTATGGAATACATGACATTCCAGAGGATTTTATCGCGCAGCAAATCAGATTGGTTCTGGAAGATATTGGCGCGGACGCAATTAAAACGGGAATGCTGAGTAAGGCGAGTGTGATTGAGGTTGTTGCACGCTTACTCGCTGATTATCCGCATATTCCTTTAGTTTTAGACCCTGTTATGTTCGCTAAGGGGGGTGCTGCTCTTTTGGCAGTTGATGCTCTGGAAACCTTGAAAAACTTGCTTATCCCCCGTGCAGAAATAATCACTCCAAACATTCCAGAGGCGGAATATTTGGCTGGTATGGTTATAAATAATCTTGATGATATGCGCTGTGCTGCGGAAAAAATTATGGAATTGGGTTGTAATGCTGTTTTGTTGAAAGGCGGGCATTTAGAGGGCGAAATCGTCACGGATTTGCTGGTTATGCAAGGCGAAAAGCCGATTTTTACAGAGATTTTTACGCAGGCGCGAATAAACACAAAAAACACCCACGGAACTGGCTGCACTCTTGCGTCTGCCATTGCCACTGGGCTTGCGCAAAAGCTGCCCTTGCTGGAAGCCGTTACCCGCGCTCGTGCTTATGTGCGAAAATCCATAGAAGCCGCGCCAAATATAGGGCAGGGGCATGGTGCTTTGTGGCATAATCATACCGTTCAGCCATTTGAAATATAGCTTTGACAGTTAGTGTCTTATTTGCTACAGTGAAAATTCGCACTTCGTAAATTTAGAGAATTCCTCGAAGGGGGGTATGTTAATTTGGTAGAAGTTGTAGTTCGTGATAACAATGTTGACCAAGCTTTACGCGCACTTAAAAAGAAAATGCAGCGTGAGGGTTTGTTTCGTGAAATGAAAATGCGCCGTCATTATGAAAAACCTTCCGAGGCTCGCGTTCGTGAGTCAGCGGAGGCGCAAAGACGGGTTCGCAAGCTAGCTCGCAAAAGCGGCGATTAATATGAAAATTACCCCCGTGGCAACGCGGGGGTTTTTCTTTATAAAACAGCAAGTTGAATAAAAAACTCCATTGTCACAAAATCTTCATATTATTTGGCTGTATCTTGTCAGCCTAAAATGCTATTCTGCGTAATATGGAAGATCTTGCCCACAACAATATAGCCGATACGCAAAAACAGGCTGCGAGTCCCGCTGCGCCTGAGGCTGAGCTGCCGATTAAAGCGGCGGTTCACCGCTATGACTCGCCATTTTTTCTACTGCTCGCCCCTCTGATTGCCACGCGTTATGCTTGGCTGGCGTTGGAGAAACACAATTTTTTCAATTTTCTTGGTAAGAGCGCGGGAAATACCATTAACCAGAGTTCTGGCTTAAAGGGTTATGTATCGCGCAATTTCGCCGCACTGGGGATGGGGGCAACATTTTTAAGCATCATCGGGCTATATAGCAAAAACACTTTGGACGACATACGCTCGCTTTATGCTGAATCTGTGGGCTATGAGCTGGGTAAAAAAACGGAAGATGTGACGCTTAATGATATATTCTCCAAAAGTCAAAATTCGGCTTTGGAAGTGACGCGCAGTGCTTACATCCGCCGCACAATGGGGCGGGTGGCGGCTGGGCTGGCTTTTCTAGTGCCGTGGCATAAATTCAGAGGGATTAAAGCTGACCAGCCAGAATATCTTGCTAATGCGGATGCTGGGCTGGGTGCGATAGGTATTTATTTATTTGGTGAAGCGTTCCTGCGCGACCCATCATTTTTTGATGCGTGGCAGAAGCTGGCGAGTACAGCCCTTCATCACGCTGATAATAAAACTTATGAAGTAATCCAACCAAAAAATATCACCAGCCTATTGATATTACACCGCAATCATTTGGATAAAAATTATAAATTGCCTGATGCTGACCTTGTGGAGTGGAAAAACGAGCAAGCCCTTTCCACGCGAGTTGCGGATTTATTGAACCAAACTTATAACAACACGCCGAATACAGATAATGTTCACTTCACCATAGGTAAATTCAACTATCTGATTGGTTTTGGTTTGCTGGATAAATTTCCAGAGAGCCTTGCTTTTGTTGAGCTGGCGAGTAAATCAATTGATATGCGTGATGTGAAAATCGCCGCAGCGGCAATAAAAAGCGGGCAGCCATCACACGAGGTTTTCCAGCAATTTGGCATTGATACAAACAACTTGCTAAAAGCCAAAGAAGCGGATAGGCAAACGCCAGAAGAATTGGAAACACCAGAAAAACGCTTTATGAGCGTTGTGCAGAGCATCATAAAAGAAGCGCAGTCTAGCCAAAGAACGCATATGGATTTTGCAACTCAAACATCAGAAGCTAGTTTAGGTTTAGGAGTATAAAAATGAAAATATTTGCTTATGGAACTCTCAAAAAAGAGGGGATTTTGCATAAATATATGAAGGGTGCAAAATATATCAAAGAGAAGAAAATCTCTGGATATGTTTTGTATCTCGCGCCTGACGAGACTTATCCTCTGCTTTACCACACTGGAAATAAAAAAGATGTGGTGGTTGGCGAACTGTGGAAAATTGACAAAAAAATCAAGGAAACGCTTGATGAATATGAGGAAGGCTATGTCCTCAAAAAGCTAATGAAGCTGCCCGTGATGACCTATTACCCGAATTTTGACATCAAGCATCTGTGCAAGAAAATAGCGAAGAATAAAAAAGGCGAGTATGAGTTCAATATAGAAAAGGATTTCTATAAAGGCTTTTATAGTGAGAAAGCCGCTGAAAAATCCGCAAAAAATTCCTCAAAGATACAGGAATTTGTTGCTAAACGCTAGAGCGTAAGGCACTGATATTTTTAGCATAATTCGCCGCGCCGCCTGCGAATACTGCGCTACCCGCAACCAGAACATTCGCACCCGCCGAAATTGCTTGTTTTGCGGTGGTCGCATTGATTCCGCCGTCAACTTCAAGGTCAATATCGCGCCCAGATTTATCAATCATAGCGCGTATTTGCTCAATTTTTTTGAGTTGCGAGCTGATGAAAGACTGCCCACCAAAACCGGGGTTGACGCTCATCACCAATATCAAATCCACCTCATCCATAACAAATTCCAGCGCGGAGGCGGGAGTGGTGGGGACTAGCGAAACGCCGCATTTCTTGCCAGTGGATTTTACTACTTGCAAAGTGCGGTGTAGATGTTTGGTGGCTTCGGCGTGAACGGTGATAATATCCGCGCCAGCCTTTGCGTAAGACTCAATGAACTGGTCAACTGGCTCAATCATCAAATGCACATCAAAAGTAAGTTTGCTATGCGACCTGATGGCGGCAACCACACCCGCGCCAATGGTCAGATTTGGCACAAAATGCCCATCCATCACATCAACATGTATATAATCCGCGCCCGCCGCCGTAATAGCTGATACTTCCTCGCCAAGACGAGCAAAATCCGCAGAAAGTATGGACGGGGCTATTCTAATGTTTCTCATAAGCTTAAGTTATAAGGAGGCTATAATACAAAAACAACCAAAAAACAGCGTTTTTTATGTTATTATTTATTTGACATGGGCAAATTTCTTTATATATTGCCACCTCCATAACTTACTATATAACTGATAAGGTATAATCGTGACGAAAAGACTTGATAGCAAATATAAAATCAGCCGCCGCCTTGGTGTTTCCTTGTGGGGCAATGACAAAGACCCGTTCAATAAACGCGGATATGCTCCGGGGCAACATGGTGCAGCTGCAAAGCGCAAAAAACCGTCTGATTACGGCACTCAGCTTCGTGAAAAGCAGAAACTCCGCGGCTATTATGGCAATATCACTGAACGCCAGTTCCGCAAGATTTATCAAGAAGCAGCTCGCCTAAAGGGTGATACTGGCGAAAACCTTATTGGTTTGCTGGAAAGCCGTTTGGATACGGTGGTTTATCGTATGGGGTTGGTAGCAACTCCTTTTGCTGCCCGTCAGCTGGTTAGCCATGGTCACATCCGCGTTAATGGCAAAAAAGTGAATATCCCTAGCTATATCGTTTCTGAAGGTGATGAGATTGAAGTGCGCGAAAAATCTCGCCAAATCGCAGTAATCTTGGAAATGGTGCAAAATCCAGACCGTACTGTTCCTGAATATATCGAATTTGACAAAAACGAGATGAAAGCAAAATTCATCCGTGCGCCAAAACTCGCAGAAGTGCCATATCCTGTGGTGATGGAGCCAAACTTCGTAATCGAATATTATTCGAGGTAGTTTGTCGTTAGTCTTTAGTTATCGAATGCCGCGTTGGAATGTGAAATTCCCGCGGCATTTTTATTGATATAAATCCATTTGGCTGTTAAAGATTGCTCATCTCAACCAAAAAAAGAGCTAAAAATGCCAGAAAAACCAATAGAAAAAGCAACATTCACCCTGCCTACCCATAAAAACGACCAGAATAAAAAAGTCGCGTATGTCAATGCGCGGCTGTTTGACGCGGAAAGCGGGCTAGACACCAAGGGCAGTTTATTGACCGTGGGGGATAGCATCGCTGATATGGGCGCAGGGCTATTTAACGATGGAGTGCCAGAAGGTGTTCAGGTGGTGGATTGTGGCGGGCATCTGCTGTCGGCGGGCTTGGTGGATATTCATGTCCATTTCCGCGAACCAGGCCAAGAATATAAAGAAACCATCGCCACTGGCAGCATGTCGGCGGCGGCAGGCGGGGTGACCACTGTTGCCTGTATGCCCAACACCAAGCCTGTGATTGACGATATTTCTGTGGTTGCCTTTGTGCATAAACGGGCGCGGGAAACGGCATATATCAATGTCCGCACCTACGCAGCGATTAGCAAAGGCATGAATGGTGCGGAAATAACCGAAATGGGCTTGCTGAAAGAGGCGGGCGCGGTTGGTTTTACTGATGACGGTCTTCCCGTTATGAACGCAGGCGTGATGCGTAAAGCACTGGCTTACTCGCGGGAGCTTGGTGTTCCCATCGGGCAACATGCCGAGGATTCAAATCTTTCCTGCGGTGGTTGTATGAATGAAGGGCGGGTTTCCGCGCAGCTAGGCTTGGTTGGAATGCCCAACGCGGCGGAAGCGGTGATGGTTGAGCGCGATATTATCCTCGCCGAGCTTACTGGCGGGCAATATCATGTTATGCATATATCAACCGCCGAGGCGGTGGACGCGGTGCGCCGCGCTAAAGCCAAGGGTTTGCGAGTGACGGCGGAAGCTGCGCCGCATCACTTCGCGCTGACCGAGGAAGCAGTGCTTGAATATCGCACCTTTAGCAAGATGAGCCCGCCACTTCGCACGGAAAAAGATAGGCTGGCGGTTATTGAGGGTTTGCGCGATGGCACAATTGATGCAATCGCCACCGACCACGCGCCGCATGATCAAGAAAGCAAGCGTGTTCCGCTGTCTTCTGCCGCATTTGGCATTGTCGGGCTGGAAACCATGCTCCCGCTTTCGCTCGCGCTTTACCATAATGGGATTATGAGCTTGCGAGATGTTATGGCGGCGATGACTTATAAACCAGCGGATATTATTAATGTTCCCGCAGGGCGGATGAAAAAAGGTGCGCGGGCGGATTTGTCGCTGATTGATTTGGATATTGCGTGGAGCATTGACCCAAAAAGTTTCAAAAGCAAATCGCTAAATTCACCGTTTGACGACTACCCAGTTAAAGGCAGAACCCGCCGAACCATCGTGGGCGGTGATACGGTGTTTGTGTGGGGGTAATCTTCTTCTCGCCCTATTGACTTGTATCAATTGCTAGGGCATAGCTTTGTGTAATAATCCTCTGTGTTTCGTATAATTCGGCTTAATTTTGGAAGATTTATGACCGCTAGTGCCGCTAAACTACCGATTGATAATAGCAGTGAAATAATCTCGTCTTTGAACGAGGTTTTGCGGCATGGATTGGCGGCGATTAATCAATATTTTCTCCATGCGCGGATGTTAAAACATGCTGGCTATATGAAGCTGGCGGATGTTGAATATAAAGAATCTATTGAGCAGATGCGCAACTGCGACCGCTTGGTGGAGCGCGTTCTGGCTGTTGGCGGCGTTCCTAATTTGCAGGATTTGGGCAAGCTTTTTATAGGTGATGCTGCGAATGAAATTTTGCAAGGTGACTTGGATTTGCAATCGGCTGGTGCTTCCGAGCTGCAAGCTGCTATTGCGCTTTGTGAGGCTGAGGCGGATGTTGCCAGCGCGGATATTCTGCGCCAGATACAGGCAAATCAAACCGCGCATATAAAGTTTATCAATGAACAGCTTAAACTGGTTGACAGCATGGGTTTGGCGGCGTATCTGGAGACGCAGGTATAAAATTTTTGGGGAAGGTTTTTCTATGCGTATAATATTTCTTACCCTAGCAGTTATTTCTATAATTTTTGGAGCAAATTTCATGGCAAAATCGGCAAAAGCGCAAGCTCCCAAGGCTGGCGATCTGGAAAATACTTTATATCTTGACTTGAAAGATGGGCGCGTGGTGATTGAGATGCGTCCTGACCTTGCGCCAAAACATGTGAAGCGCATCAAGGAATTGGTTCGCCAAGGTTTTTATAATGGCGTGGTTTTCCACCGCGTTATTGAAGGTTTTATGGCGCAAACTGGCGACCCAACGGGAACGGGCATGGGCGGTTCTGGGCAAAAATTAAAGGCTGAATTCAGCAGAGAGAATCATCTGCGCGGCGCGGTTTCTATGGCGCGGGCTGGTGATCCAAACAGTGCGGATAGCCAATTTTTTATCTGCCTTGCTGGTGCGACATTCCTTGACGGGCAATATACCTATTGGGGTAGAGTGACCAAGGGTATGGAGCTTGTGGACAACATCAAAAAAGGCGACAAGGCTAACAATGGTGCGGTTTCTGAGCCTGACAAGATTATTAAAATGCAAGTTGCGGCGGATGTTAAAGAGTAAAAATCGTCAGGCTGTCATTTCCTAATTTTATATGTTCTGTTGGTTTTAGCGTTGCCAGTTTGCCGAGTGTGCCAGCTATGCACAGCCCGTTTTCTCCAACGATAATTGGGGCGCGAAACCAATAAAGCATATCCACCAGCCCGCTTTCCAGAAATGCCGTGGTGAGCTTCGCGCCTGCCTCCACCATAACGCTGGTTATGCCGCGCTCGCCTAAGGTTTTTACTGTTTCCTCGATGGTTTTTTCGGTGAGCAGCCATGTCGGTAAAATTTCTTGTTGGCTAAATATTTTTGCTGTCGGCGCAACTCGCTGGTTTCTATCCAGCACAACGCGCACTGGCGAGCGATGCTCCAGCCCAGCAAGGCGGCAGGTGAGCAGTGGGTCATCAGCGATAACCGTGCCGCTGCCTGTGAGGATTGCGTCATGCTGCGCCCGCAGCAAATGCCCATAGTTCCTTGCCGTTTCGCCAGTCAGCCATCTGCCGTTTGGCGAGGTGATTTTTCCGTCTAGTGAGGTGGCGATTTTTAGCGAAATGAACGGACGCTTTTTTTCTATAAGCGAGAAAAACCCGCGATTTACCTCTAACGCTTCGCCTTCACAAATATTCTCTACCACCTCTATGCCCGCCGCTTGTAGCGCGGCGATGCCACTGCCCGCCACCAGCGGATTTTTATCACGGCAAGCAATCACCACAGTTTTAATTCCCGCTGCAATAATTGCGTGAGTGCAGGGCGGCGTTTTGCCATGGTGCGAGCATGGCTCAAGAGTTACAAACAGCGTCGCCCCTCGTGCCATTGCGCCAGCATTCGCAATGGCGATGGTTTCCGCGTGTGGCCTGCCGCCGTCCGCCGTCGCGCCCACGGCGATAATCTGCTCATCTCGCACAATAACCGCGCCGACATTCGGGTTTGGGTGGGTGCGCCCCGCTTGCCGCCGCGCTAACGACAGGGCAACTTGCATATATTGTTCGTATTTAGACATTTATTATAATTCAATAGTTTAACTTACTAGCCTGATAACGATTATCAATTGCAGTCAAAAAAAGACCTTTCTTCTTCTGCATATTCTGACACCACAAAGCCAACCATAGCACAGAAAAATCAGCTCTGGGAGAGGATTTTCTGATTAATTTTTACAAAAAAGCTAAAAAATGGCTTAAAGCAGTAAGCGGTAATGAAACTGTAACAATTATCTGTTATAATAACCTCATATTCACAGTTTCATATTGAGAAAAAAAATGGGCGTAAGATTTTTCAGCGGGTCACGGGATGGTGGCAATAAGTCTAGCTCTGTCAGCTCATATCTGCGCGAGCAGCTGAGGAAAGGCGCGGGCAAAAATGGCACGCTGAACATGGCGGAAATCCAGAAAAAAATGCTGGAAAAAAAAATGTTTGAGGCAAAATTCAAATCAGCGGGCGAGGGAAAACGCAATTTTTCCATGATTGGCAATACTGCTCCAACGCAGCAACGCACGGGCAGTAGGGCGGCAAAAGCTATGGAAATGCTCAAGCAAATGGAGATACAAAAAGAGGCGAAAAAACAGCGCAAAGCGGTGACAGTGGAGGCGCAGAGATTGGGTAATGGTAAGATTGATGCCAAGGGCAGAGTCTATGACACGGCGGGGAATATGGTCGCCAAGGTGAATTTGAAAAACGGACAGATAACCACCAGCTATGGGCAGTTTATCGGTATGTATAAGGCAAAATCATATCTGATGAAAAACGCTCTTGAGCAAGCAATCACCAAAAATAGCCCGTTTCTTATTAATCAGCGCAAGATGCAGGAGATGCAAAAGCAGCAACAACTGCAACAAGCATCGCAACAGGAAAGCGCGTCCGCCCATTTTTGGAGCGCACCGCAACATGACATTTGGGGCAACCCAATAACTGATTTTTTCGGAAGGTTTTTTTAGATGATGCTCATTCGTCCAGTCCGCATTGCTGACCACGAGCAGATTCTTTATCTCGCGCAGGAGGCGGGCATTGGCATGACCTCGCTACCCGCGGATTCACTGGTGCTGAAGTCAAAAATTGAGCGAGCAGCGGCAAGTTTTGTGGGCGAAGCAAGCGAGCGCGGCGATGAGCATTTTTTATTCGCGCTGGAGGATAGTGCGACAGGAAAACTGGTGGGAACAACGGGAATTGTCGCGCATGTCGGGCTGAAAGACCCGTTTTATTCCTATAAACTTTCCACAATTGTACAGGCATCAAAAGATGTTGGTGTGTATTCACAGCAGCGCGTTCTGCACATGGTGAATGATTATACTGGTGCAAGCGAAATTGGCTCGCTGTTTTTGCAGGAAGCATATCGCCGTGATGGGATTGGAAAATTTTTGTCGCGCTCGCGCTATCTTATGCTCGCGGAGTTTCCTGAATTATTCTCCGATGTAGTGATTTCCGAAATTCGTGGGGTGCAGGATAACGATGGAAATTCCCCGTTTTATCGCAATCTTGCTGAGCATTTTTTCCAGATGGATTTTAAGATGGCGGATTTCATCAATGCCACTCGCGGCGGGCAGTTTATCAGCGATTTAATGCCCAAATATCCGATTTATGTGAATTTGCTGGATGCGCGGGCGCAGGCGGTGATTGGGGTGCCGCTGGCAGCTTCCAAGCCTGCCCTTGCGTTTTTAGAGGCGGAGGGATTTCGCTATCAGGGATATATTGATGTGTTTGACGGCGGGCCAACAGTGCAGGCGCAGCTGGCGGATATTCGCAGCGTTCGCAAAAGCAGGAAAGCAACGGTTGGTGCAATAAAAAATCTGGAAAATGCAGAAAAATTTATGATCGCCAGCGGCAAGCTATCAGATTTCCGCGTTGGACTGGCGCGGTTGGAGGAGAAGGGCGCAGAGGTGGCAATTGACCACGAAACCGCCACTGCCATGAATATTAAAATTGGCGATAGCATTCGCTTTGTTGAGGCTTAATTACTATCTAATTATAGAAGTATCTTGATACGCTGCGAAAGCTTGCTAAACTCATCGCATGGAAACTGCACAACAACTAGATAACCGCCTAACTTCCCCAGCCATTGCGGAGGATGATTTGGCGCAGGGTGCGCTGCGCCCGCTATCGCTCGACGAATTCACAGGGCAGGCGGAGGCTTGCGAAAATCTGAAGGTTTTTGTGAAGGCGGCAAAGTCGCGCTCGGATGCGCTGGATCATGTGTTGCTCTACGGCCCTCCCGGTCTTGGCAAAACTACTCTGGCGCAGATTATCGCCAAGGAAATGGGCGTTGGTTTTCGCCCAACTTCAGGGCCGATACTTACCAAGGCGGGCGACCTCGCGGCGGTGCTTACCAACCTGCAAGCGGGCGATGTGCTGTTTGTTGATGAAATCCACCGCCTTAACCCAGCTGTGGAGGAGATTTTATACCCCGCGATGGAGGATTATAAGTTGGATCTGATGATCGGCGAAGGCCCCGCCGCCCGCACCATCCGCATTGACCTTCCGCAATTTACCATTGTCGGCGCGACAACGAGGCTAGGGCTGATTTCCAACCCGCTGCGCGATCGCTTCGGGATTCCTCTGCGCCTGCGTTTTTACGACACTAAAGACCTGCAAAAAGTGATAGAACGCGCCGCTAGCCTTCTTTCCATCGCCATCAGCAAGGACGGATCGTTTGAAATCGCCCGCCGCAGCCGTGGAACACCGCGTATTGCCCTGCGTTTGCTGCGCCGTGTGCGCGATTTTGCTCATGCTAGTGATGCGCCTGCGATTGATGCGAAACTGGCGGATCACGCCCTGAAACGCTTGGAGGTGGACGCTGGCGGGCTAGATTCAGCCGATCACCGCTATTTGCGCTACATCGCTGACCATTATCAGGGCGGGCCAGTGGGCGTGGAGACCATCGCTGCGGGGCTTTCCGAACAGCGCGACGCGATTGAGGAAACTATTGAGCCATATTTGCTGCAACTGGGTTTTCTCCAGCGCACACCAAGGGGTAGAATGCTCACCGCCGCTTGCTTCGCCCATCTCGGGCTGAAACCACCCGCCCAAATCGCCAGTTTTCCGCTGATTGACGAGGCAGAATAATATTTTTCAAATAATTATTAACTTTTCTTTGTTATTGTTATATGCTATGGTGAAAAACATACTAAAAACAATATATAGCGCAAGTAAGGATATTTAATATGGGTGATGAAAAAAATGCGAGTAACAATATACTATCAACCGCAGAAGAAGATAAAATAATCTCAGACAATGTCTTAAATGCAATGTTTAAGCCAGAAAATGTCGCAAGATTAAAAGCAACTGGAAATGTTACAGAAACCCTTTTGCAGGGAGAAGTAGCGAAAAATTGGATTGATGACAATAGAATAGATAACCCCCTCCCCAAACCAGAAAAAGTAGAGCCAGAAACAAAGCCAGAAGGAATTGGCAGAAAAGGAACAGAACAAATACAAATTGTTCCAGAGCCATCAAAAGAGCAAGTCCGCTAAAAATGTCCTTCGCCAGTAAAATAATAAAATCGGGCAATTCGCCGATTTATTTTATCACCTGCAAAGACATGGCAGATTGGGATTGCTATTATTTTGTGCTTTCCACACCCGAAAAAATGAAACGCCTAAAAAACCACTCCGATCCGACTTTTAACCTTAATGATTTCGGGAAAATATTGGAATCTGGTTATGGCAAAACACCATCCGAAAGAGTGCTAAAAAAAATGAAAGATGAGTATGGATTTGACATGGATAGTTTGGTATAGGTCAAAATCAAATTTCTTGTCATACCAGCGGAAGCTGGTATCCAGACGATAAATAAGCTGGATACCGACCTTCGTCGGTATGACGACCTAAAAAAAACTCAAAGTCAAAAATACTCATCATGACCGTAATCACTCGTTTTGCCCCTTCGCCCACTGGTTTTTTGCATATTGGTGGCGCACGCACCGCACTTTTTAACTGGCTATATGCCAAGCACACGAACGGCAAGTTTTATTTGCGAATAGAAGACACCGACCGCGCGCGCAGCACGCCAGAAGCAACGCAAGCAATTATTGACGGCATGAAATGGCTGGGGCTAGAACATGACGGCGAAATCGTCTATCAATTCGCCCGCAGCCCGCGCCACGCAGAAGTCGCGCATGAAATGGTGGCGCAGGGCAAAGCCTTTTATTGCTATACCACGCAAGCTGAGCTGGAGGATTTCCGCGCTAAAAACCCTAACGCAAAATTTCGCAGCCCGTATAGGAATGGCTACAGACCTGCGTCTGCGGGTGTGCCTGCGGTTATTCGCATCAAAGCCCCATTGGAGGGCGAAACCACTATTAATGACAAAGTACAAGGCAGCGTAAGCATCAAAAATTCCGAGCTAGACGACATGATTTTGCTGCGTTCCGATGGCACGCCGACCTATATGCTAGCGGT
>SXGU01021588.1_pt1 | contig 35601 bp, 34 predicted proteins | sample 3174531 | NCBI WGS metagenome assembly SXGU01 (sample SAMN11356863, study PRJNA531348) | freshwater metagenome | isolation source: freshwater sample F1-140 | place: China: Fuxian Lake, Yuxi | collected 2017-12-25 | reverse complement strand
GCCGAAGGTGGCTTCAATTGCGCGGGTTGTCATGGCGGCATGAACGGTGGAGGTGGTGTCGCGTCGTACGCAGTCACCGATCCAAAGACCGGTGAAGTCAAAGCCGTGAACTGGAAGGCTCCGGCAATCAACAACGTCTACTTGCGATACAGCGAGGAAGAAGTGAGGTTCATCCTCAACTACGGTCGTCCGTTCTCACCGATGTCGGCGTGGGGTTTGGTGGGTGGTGGCCCCATGAACGAGCAGCAGATTCAAACGGTCCTCGATTACTTGAAGAGCATTCAGGTGCCGCGCGAGAACTGCGCGTCACCCGACGCAGATGCGAAGATGTGCGACGGCGGCACGTTGGCCAAGAAGAATCAGGATGAAATTCAGGCCGAAGCCGAGCGCCTCGTTGCAGCCGGAACCTATGCGTCGTTGGGTGAAGCCCTCTTCAATCTGGATCTCGGCGCCGGTAGTTACTCGTGCGCACGATGCCACACGAAGGGTTGGTCGTACGGAGAACCACAAATCACCGGTGGTGGTGCCTTTGGTCCGAACCTCACCGGCGGATCTACGATTCGTCAGTTCCCGAATCAAGACGACATGATCGCATTCATCTCTGCCGGCAGTGAATACGGCAAGAAGTACGGCGAGCAAGGTCAAGGCGGCGGACGTATGCCTGGCTTCGCGGGCATGTTGACGCAAGAACAAATCAAGGCCGTCGTCGAATACGTCCGAGGTCTGTGATGCATTTGTTGTCGATGTTGGCGATCAATTGGGAACCGCAATTGCGCGGTTACGTGGTGGTGTTGATTTCCGTGGTGGTGTTGATCGGTGGCACGTATCTGGTGGTGGGCACCAACATGGGTGCACGGCTCGGTTTTCTCGTGGTGCTCGCGGGATTGTTCGGCTGGATGGTGGCGATGGGCATCATCTGGTGGACGTACGGGATTGGTTTGAAGGGTCGTGAGCCATCGTGGAAACCCGCCGAACCGGCGACCATCGTTCGTGACGGTGAGTTGTTGCAGCAAGTGGAGATCCTCGAGCAACCACTTAAGTTGACGGGGACCGCCCAAGAAAATGCAGATGCGGTAGCCGAAGCACTCACCCAAGAGGGCTGGCGATTGCTGGACGAGGCCGACCCGCAGCGCGGACAAGCAGTGGCGTCGTCGGACGAAATATTGATCAACGAGGCAGAAGAATTCGCTGCCGGTGAGTATGTCTCCGTCGGAGTGTTCGACCGTGGTGGCGACCGCTGGCCAAAGATCAACGACTCCCTGGATTTCGTGGCCTTCTTCCATGAGCCGCGATATGCGTTGGTGGAGGTGGCGCCCGTGGTCCCCCAGCGAGTAGAGCCAGGTCGCGCTCCGGCGCGACCAAAGATCGATGAGTCGCAGGAACGTCGGTACGTCTACATGATTCGCGATCTCGGCAACAAGCGTCAGCCAGCGATGTTGATCACGCTCGGTTCACTCCTGGTGTTCGTCATCTTGTGCTGGTTGTTGCACCGTCGCGACCTGATGTTGCGCGAGAACCTGGCAGCAGCACGCGAGCTCGAGAAAGTCTGAGCCCTTCGGGCGAAGCGACGATGAGCCAATACCTGCCAATCGTCGTGCTCACGGTGTTAGCAGTGGTGTTCGGCGTACTGAGTCTGGTTGCGTCGAAGGTGTTGGCGCCGAAGCGACCGAATACCGCCAAGGACGCACCGTACGAGTGTGGCATCGTGCCGAGTCGCGAATCTCCCGAGCGGTTTCCTGTGTCGTTCTACATCGTGGCGATGTTGTTCATCATGTTCGACATCGAGATCATCTTCGCGTACCCCTACGCCGTGGCCCATGAGGTCTTGGGTGCGTTTGGCTTTTGGGAAATGGTCGCGTTCAGTGCGGTGTTCTTCGTGGCGTTCGTGTACGTGGTTGCTCGTGGTGCTTTGGCATGGGGTCCGATCAAGAAAGCGTCACCCGTCGCGGACGTAAGTGCGTCCCCCGTCGGAGGCGCTGGCATCAAGGTGGTGGGACTCGACGGACGTTCCGCGCCGATCGAGTACCAGGCGGGTGCTGCATGAGCGCAGTACGTGATGTGCTCGACAACGGGTTGGGTGGAATCAAACACAACTTCCTGACGGGTCGAGTCGAAGACCTGGTGAAGTGGTCGCGCTCGCGATCGAGCTGGGGGGCAACGTTCGGTCTGGCATGTTGCGCCATCGAGATGATGGGTACCGGTGCTCCGCATTACGACTTGGCACGCTTCGGCATGGAAGTGTTCCGTGCGTCGCCCCGTCAGGCCGACATCATGATCGTGGCCGGGCGCGTGAGCCAGAAGATGGCCCCAGTACTTCGACAGGTGTACGACCAGATGATGGAGCCGAAGTGGGTCATCTCCATGGGTGTGTGTGCATCGAGCGGTGGAATGTTCAACAACTACGCCATCGTGCAAGGTGTCGATCAAGTGGTGCCGGTGGATGTGTATGCGCCGGGTTGTCCGCCAACACCCGAGACGCTCATTCATGCGATTGAAACCCTGCATCAACTGATTGAAGACGGCGAGATCATGAATCGTCGTGCCGCAACGGGTGCCGGCGCCAACGTGCACATTCAAGAGATTCCTGCCGGCATCACCACGCCGGTGACGCTGGAGCGACGATAAGCCGTGACCGATTCGCGCGGACAGTCGGTGACGTTCGTGACGTCGTCCGACTACATCTCCGTCATTCAACAGTTGTACGCAGAGGGCTTCACGATGTGTGTGGACCTCACCGCGGTGGATTACTTGTTGCAACCCAGTCGAACGGTGCCGAGTGATGTAACTGCGCAGCGCTTCGAAGTAGTGGTGAATCTCCTATCGATCTCCAAGCATGAACGGATGCGGGTGCGTCTGCAGGTTGCGGAAGGGGGGTCGGTTCCCTCGTTGTTCGACATTCACCCCAGCACCGAAGCCATGGAACGCGAAGTGTTCGACATGTTCGGAATCTCCTTCGACGGTCATCCGGATCTCACGCGCATTCTCATGCCGGAAGATTGGGATGGTTACCCACTGCGCAAGGACTACTCACAGGGTCGCATTCCGGTTCAGTTCAAGGGTGCCGCGTCATGACTAGTACGGCGATCACCTCGGCCGGAGCCGCAACCAGCGAAGGCGGTCAAGAACTCCGGTCTCGTGCTGACATCTCGCAGAAGGAGTTGATGCGCGAAGCAGGTGCAGTACTGCGAATGAGCGAGTCGGCTGCAGCGGCACTTGCCGATGTGGCCACGGACGTCGGCGAAGACCAGTCGATGATCATCAACATGGGGCCGCAACATCCGAGCACCCACGGCGTGCTGCGTTTGATGTTGGAGTTGCAGGGCGAAAGGGTGTTGCGTTGCAAGCCGGTCATCGGATACCTGCACACCGGCATGGAAAAAACGGGTGAGTCACTCACCTATATGCAGGGCGGAACCAATGTGACGCGCATGGACTATCTCTCACCGCTCAACAACGAGTTGGTGTTCTCCATGGCCACCGAGAAACTGCTCGGTATCGATGGTGACATTCCTGAACGTGCGCTATGGATGCGCATGTTGCTGTCGGAACTCAACCGCATGAGTAGCCATTTGTTGTTCATGGCCACCAACGGCATGGACCTCGGCGCGGTCTCCATGATGTTGTACGGCTGGCGCGAGCGCGAAGAAGTGTTGCGCTTCTTCCAGAAGGTCACCGGACTGCGCATGAACCACAACTTCATTCGTCCCGGCGGATTGGCTGCCGACTTGCCGGCAGGTTGGCGTGACGACGTGTTGCACATCCTCGACATGTTGCCCGATCGCTTGGCGGAGTACGAAGTCTTGATGACCGGTCAGCCAATTTGGCGCGAGCGTTTGCAGGGAGTCGGTGTCATCACCCAGAGCGAAGCCATCGCTTTGGCTGCGACCGGACCGATCCTTCGGTCCACTGGCGTTGCGTGGGACCTTCGCAAGGACATGCCGTATCTCAAGTACCGAGATGTCGAATTCGATGTTGTGGTTGGTGCGCACGGTGACGCATACGACCGATACGCCATTCGACTGCAGGAGATTCGCGAGTCGATGAAGATCGTTCGACAAGTGCTCGACAAGATGCCGATGGGCGACTATCGAATCCAGAACAAGAAGGTCACTCCACCACCGCGCGGCCGCATCGACGAGTCGATGGAAGCACTCATCCACCACTTCAAGATCTTCACCGAGGGCTTCAAGGTCCCCGAAGGTGAGGTGTACGTGGCCATCGAGTCACCACGCGGCGAGATCGGTTGCTACATCGCCAGTGATGGGTCGGCAGTGCCGTATCGCATGCACGTGCGTGCACCAAGTTTCGTGAACGTGCAGTGCCTTCCGCACATGATGCGAGGCGGTCTGGTTGCCGACGCCGTTGCCGTCATTTCCTCGATCGACCCCGTCCTCGGAGAGGTTGATCGATGAGTCGCCTCACTGACGAACGCGTGGCTACCGCAAGGGAAATCATCGGGAGGTTTCCGCGCAAGAAGTCCGCACTCATTCCGTTGTTGCATCTTGCCCAGGAACAAGACGGGTACGTCGCGCAAGATGCCATGGTGCACATCGCCGAACTCTTGGAACTCGCTCCAGCCGAGGTGTACGGCACCGCCAGCTTCTACGAGATGTTCAAGTTCCATCCGGTCGGCAAGTACTGCATCAACATTTGCACCAACATTTCCTGCCAGTTGGTGGGAGCATGGAATCTTTTGCACCACGCCGAAGAGCGGCTCGGTATCAAGTCGGGTGGCACCACCGACGATGGCATGTTCACCATCGAAGATGTGGAGTGCATCGCGGCTTGTACCGAAGCGCCAGCGCTGCAGGTGAACTATCGATACCGATACAAGGTGACTCCGGAGTCGTTTGATGCACTCATCACCGAACTGGAGAGCGGCAAGTTGACCGACGAAGTTCCACCGCACGGCACGCTGGCCTCGGTGCGACAAACCACCACGCAAGCGTGGAGCAATCGGGGAGTGCAAGAGCAAGCACAGGTGGATGCCCGATGAGCGTTCCAACAGGCCCACGCATCATTACGTCGCGCTTCGACGTTGCCGACGGGCATACCTATGCCGGATACGTTCGCACCGGTGGCTATGCGTCGTTGCGCAAGGCCGTAAGCAGCATGACACCGCAACAAGTACACGACGAAGTGAAGGCGGCAGAGATTCAGGGTCGTGGTGGTGCAGGTTTTCCCGCCGGCACCAAGTGGGGTTTCCTGCCAGCAGGGGTCCACCCGCGATATCTGGTGATCAACGGTGACGAGAGCGAACCCGGCACCTACAAGGATCGTCTGCTCATGGAGCGCGACCCACACCAGTTGATCGAAGGCATCGTCATCGCGTGTTATGCGCTGAATGCGGCGCAAGCCTTCCTTTACGTTCGTGGCGAGATGGCTCATGCACAGGAGCGATTGGCTCAAGCATTGAATGACGCGTACGCCAACAACATGGTGGGCAAGAACATCTGTGGCAGCAACTTCTCCGTGGACATCACGCTCACGTGGGGTGCTGGCGCCTACATCGTGGGTGAGGAAACCGCATTGATCGAGAGTCTCGAGGGCGAGCGTGGCATGCCGCGTTTGAAGCCGCCGTTCTTCCCTGCGGTGAAGGGGCTGTACATGCAGCCCACCATCGTGAACAACGTCGAAACCCTCGCCAATGTTCCCTACATCGTGGGCAGGGGTGGCGGCGATTTCAAGGCGATCGGTGCCCCGACGTCTACTGGCATGCGCATGTTTGCAGTCAGCGGACACGTGAACACGCCAGGTGTGTTCGAAGTGCCCAATGGCGTCACCACCTTCCGTATGCTCTTTGAAGCACCGGAGTATTGCGGTGGCATTCGCAACGGGGGATCGATCAAGGCGTTCATCCCCGGCGGCGCATCGGCGATGTGGTTCTTCCCCGAACACCTGGACATGGCCCTCGACAAGCCGACCGTCGACAAGGCCGGATCGATGCTCGGCTCTGGCGCAATCGTGGCGATGGACCAGACCACCGACATGGTCGCAGCCTGCTGGCGCATCGTTCGATTCTTTGCTCGTGAGTCGTGCGGTAAGTGCACACCGTGCCGTGAAGGCACCACGTGGTTGGAGCGCGTGTTGAAGCGAATATTGGACGGTCACGGTCGCCCCGAAGACATCGACTTGTTGTTCGAAGTGAGCGAGAGCATCAGTCCAGGTATCGCGTGGCCCCCACGTCAAACCACCATCTGTCCGCTCGGACCCTCGGCAGTGTCACCCATTGCCTCGGCGGTGCGCCGCTTCCGTCACGAATTCGAGCACTACATCGAGCACGGTCGCCCAATCGACGGCGTCGAGTCGCCCTTTGCCACCCACCTTGCGAGCCACGCGTAAACGATCATGACTGATACCGCCGCCCCAAAAACCACCGTGAGCCTCACGGTGGACGGTCGCGCCGTCGAAGCCAAGCCCGGCGAGTTGCTCATCACTGCATGCGAACAGTCCGGCTCATTCGTGCCACACTTCTGTTATCACCCGCGCATGTCGCCCGTGGGCATGTGTCGACAGTGCATCGTCGAGGTGGATGGACCGCGCGGCAAGTCATTGGTGGTGTCGTGCATGACGCCAGTGGCCGAGGGTCAAGTGGTATCGACCACGTCCGAGCCAGCGAAGCGAGCACAAGAAGGTGTACTCGAGCTGTTGTTGGCAAATCATCCACTGGATTGTCCGGTGTGTGACAAGGGTGGCGAATGCCCGCTGCAAGATCAGGCGTTTTCCCATGGACCCGGCGAGAGTCGCTACGTGGAGGAAAAGCGCCACTATGAAAAGCCGATACCCATCAGTGATTTGGTCTTCTTGGATCGCGAACGGTGCATTCTCTGTGATCGTTGCACGCGCTTTGCCGGCGAAGTTGCTGGTGACCCGTTGATTTCGTTCACCAGCCGAGGCAACAACACCCAGGTGATGACCTTCCCTGATGAGCCGTTCAGCTCGTACTTCTCGGGCAATACGGTGCAGATCTGCCCGGTGGGAGCACTCACCGCGAGTGCGTACCGATTCAAGGCACGTCCGTGGGACTTGGAACAAGTGGAGAGCACCTGCACCTCCTGCAGCGTGGGTTGTCGAACGGTGGTGCAAAGTAGTCGTGACGAACTGGTGCGCTACCAGGGAGTCGATATCGAGTCCGTCAACTGGGGTTGGCTGTGTGACCGTGGCCGCTTCAATTTCGAGTCGGTCAATTCCAAGAACCGTGTGCATGCACCATTGATGCGCAAGGATGGCGCACTCGCCGAAACAACGTGGTCGAACGCGCTCGATGCCGCTGGACGAATCCTGCGCACGGTGTTGAACGACAAAGGCCCGGACGCCGTCGGCATCATCGGTGGGGCTCGGGGCACCAATGAGGATGCATTCGCATGGGCGAAGTTGGCCGACACCCTCGGCATCGCTGCACGTGATGCACAGTTGGGCGATGGATTACCCGCCGAGGTATTCGCACTTCCGCAAGCAACGATTGCCGAGACGTGTGCTTCACCAACGGTGATTTTGCTGGCGCCCGACGTGAAGGAAGAATTGCCGGTGCTGTACCTACGATTGCGCGATGCAGCGGAGAAGCGCACCACGCGAATCATCGAGGTGTCGCCGTATGCGACGGGTTTGAGCAAGTACGCGTGGAAGTCGGTGCGTCATGATCCAGGTGACCAACCTCGCATCGTCGGTGAACTGCTGGCCACACCGGAAATTGCAGAACAACTCTCGCGTGGTGCCGTCACCGTGGTGATGGGTCGGGGGAACTTGGCCGAGTCGCCCGAATTCACCCTCCTCGCCACCGGTGCTGTACTGACTGCGGTGCCAACGGCGCGAGTGTTGCCCGTGGTTCGCCGCGGCAACGTGCGTGGTGCAGTCACGGCCGGGATGACGCCACAACGACCGGACGCCGATACCAACGCAATTCTTTCGGCTGCCGCCGCAGGAAAAGTGGAGTGCCTCGTGCTGGTTGGTGCCGACCCGGTGAGCGATGTACCCGATGCAGATCTCGTACGACGAGCGTTCGCCTCGGTGAAGCACGTGATTGCAGTCGACACCTTCATCACCGAGTCGGCACGACACGCCGAAGTATTGTTGCCGGCTTCGGCCTACGGTGAGAAGGTTGGCACCACCACCAACTGTGAAGGTCGTGTCAGCGACGTTGCCCAAAAAATCACCACTGCCGGCACTGCGCGACCCGACTGGATGATTGCCGCCGAGCTTGCACTCGAACTTGGAGGGGATTTGGGGATCTCCTCTTTTGGGGAGCTGCACGATGCCATGACCACATCCGTGGCGGCGTTCGTACCCGCAGCAGAAGCAAAGGCCGTTCGTCGCGAGGGAGTGGTGGTGGCACACCCGACACCGGTTCGCATCACCGCGGCACCACGTTCTGCGGCACCTCGATTGACGCACCAGTTCCGCCTGCATGTGGCGCGCGTGATGTACGACCGTGCAGTTTCCACGAGCGAGAGTCCGTCGCTTGCGCCACTCGCGCGTGAAGCAGCTGTGCACATGAATTCGGTCGATGCACAACGACTGGGTGCACGCGAGGGTGCGGATGTTCGCCTGGCAGCCAACGGATCAGCGGTGGTCTTGCCGCTGAAAGTCGATGACGCAGTGTCGCGCGGCGTGGTGTTCGTGCCGTTCAACCAACACGGCAGCGATATTCGCCAGTTGATTCGCCACGATGTGCCGGTAACCGATGTCGTGGTGGAGGTGATTTGATGTTCGCTCTCGACCCGATGTTGGAAAGCGAGGTGTTGTGGACGCCTCTCCTCATCGTGGTGCTGAAGGTGTTGGTCGTGTTCGTGGTGGGACTCGTGGCCACCATGCTCATGGTGTGGTTTGAGCGCAAGGTCATTGCCGGAATGCAAAATCGCATCGGACCCAACAAAGCCGGTCCATTCGGGCTGTTGCAAACGCTGGCCGACGGGATCAAGTTGTTCTTCAAGGAAGACCTGCTGCCGCGCCGCTCCGACAAGTTCGTGTTTGCGCTCGCCCCGTTCCTGTCGTTCGTTCCGGCATTCTTGTCGTTCGCGATCATTCCGCTGGGAGGCGACTATCGCGATGGCAACGACGGCATCGTCACCTGGTTCGGTGTCGAAACGCGCGTGCAACTCGCCGATCCACACATCGGTGTGTTGTTTGCGCTCGCCATTTCGTCCATCGCCGTGTATGGAATCATGCTGGCGGGCTGGTCGAGTGGTTCGAAGTATCCGTTGCTCGGTTCGGTGCGTGCGTCGGCGCAGATGGTGAGCTACGAAGCAGCCCTCGGATTGTCGCTGGCGTCGGTGATTCTCATCTCGGGCACGTTGTCGACGAGCGGCATCGTGGCGGGGCAGTCGACCTTGACGGACTGGAACGTCATTGCCACCGGCATCGTGCCATTCATCATCTTCCTTATCGCTGCGACTGCCGAACTCAACCGTCCGCCGTTCGACTTGGTGGAAGCCGAGCAGGAACTGGTGGGAGGTTTCAACACCGAGTACTCGTCGATTCGCTTCGCGTTGTTTTATCTCGCGGAATTCATGAACACGGTCACCATGTCGGCGATGATCGTCACGCTGTTCTTCGGTGGACCGCAACCAATTTCATACGGGGGCGTCACTCTGGACATTCCGTTGATTCCGAACGGGTTGGAAGGCACGGTGTGGTTGCTCGGCAAGGTGCTGGTGTTCCTCTACGTGTACGTCTGGTTCCGTGCAACGTTGCCGCGACTGCGTTACGACCAACTGATGGACCTGGGCTGGAAGGTTTTGATTCCCGGTTCGTTGGCATGGTTCATGTTGCTGGCCGTGCAGCGTTTGGCCCGCAACGAAGGGTGGAACGTGTTCACCACCACTGCCGCTGCGGTGATTGCACTCGGTGTGTGTTACGCGTTGCTGCAGGCTGCATTCACCGTCAGCAACAAGACTCGCGAACGCGAAGGAGCTCAGTTCTAGATGGGATATCTCGGCGGCTTTCTCGTTACGTTTCGTCAACACGGTCGCAAGAACCGTGTGACCACCCAGTACTCCGGTGGTCGTTTGTTCAAGCGCAAGAAGCGCAACGCAGCGACGATGGACGAAAAGATCGATAAACCGGAACGTTTGCACGGCCGGCATGTGCTCAACCGTTACGAAGACGGAATGGAAAAGTGCATCGGTTGCGAATTGTGTGCGGCAGTGTGCCCGGCCAAGTGCATTCACGTGCGTGGCGCCGACAACGATCCCGACAACCCCACCTCGCCGGGCGAACGTTTTGGTTGGATCTACGAAATCAATTACTTGCGTTGCATCCACTGCGACCTCTGCGTGGAAGCATGTCCCACTGAGGCCATCACCGAAACGAAGTTGTTCGAATTCTCCTTCACCAATCGCAAGGACGCCATCTACACCAAGAACGAATTGCTCGTCGGCGACGATGGTGCACCTCGGCACTTGCCTTGGGAAGACTGGCGGCCAGGGGAGGATCAGCACACCTCAGCTTGGATGCGAGCAACTGCGCCAGCGGGGGACTCGTCGTTCGTCGGCGTGGTGTCGTGGGCCGGCGAACGTGGCTATGGCGTACGACCGGCGGAAGCCACTCAAGCACAGGCCGATACCTCGGCTCATGTGCAACCCGAACCCGATGCGAGCGTGAATCACTGATGGAGCTCGTCGTCTTCGTTCTGGCGAGTGCGATGATGCTCGTCGGGGCGCTCGGTGTGGTCACACGCAGCAATCCCGTGCATGCTGCACTCTCGCTTGTGCTCACGCTGTTTGGAGTTGCCGTGCACTTCGTGGCACTCGAGGCGTACTTCCTGGCTGCCGTACAGATCATCGTGTACGCCGGAGCCATCGTGGTGCTGTTCCTCTTCGTCATCATGCTGTTGGGCGTCGACAAGGCCGAAAATCTCGGTACCGAACCGCTCATCGCCCAGCGATGGTTGGCAGGTGTTGCGGGTCTCGGGCTGCTTGGTCTCTTGGTGGTTGCGGTTTCACGTGGCGCTGACGCGCTCATCACGCGTGCAGAAGGTCTCGACACTGCAGCAAACGGCGCAACTGGGGACGCCAACATTCAACAATTGGCACGGTCGGTGTTTGGCGACTACGTGGTGGCGTTCGAACTCACATCGGTGCTGTTGGTGGTTGCAGTCGTGGGCACCGTGCTGCTGGCGCGACGCCGCGCAGGAGTTGAGGCGTAATGCCCGAGCCAACGACGCTCTCCTATCTGATCGTTGCGGCCCTGCTGTTCGTCATCGGAACTGTCGGTGTGATGGTGCGTCGAAATCCACTGGTCATGTTCATGTGCATCGAGTTGATGCTGAACGCCGTGAATCTTTCGTTCGTTGCCTTGGCCCGAGAACTCACCGACATCGACGGCCAAACCATCGTGTTCTTCGTGTTGGTGGTGGCAGCGGCAGAAGTGGTGGTGGGTCTCGGCATCATCGTGGCAATCATGCGCAATCGCTCGTCACTGACGGCTGACGACATGGCGGAGCTGAAGGGCTAACGCAATGGTCGATCTCGTCTGGTTGGTGCCCTTCTTGCCGCTCGTCGGAGGAGTGGTGCTCATGGCGTTTGGCTCGCGCATCGGCGAGCCGCGATCCGGCTGGTTGGCAACGCTTGCAACGACAACTTCGTTCCTGGTGACGGTTGCGGTGTACTTCGACCTGCTCGGCATGCCATCCGAGGAACGTTCCCATGTAGTGACGCTGTTCCAGTGGATTCCCGTTGGTGCTCTACAGATTGATTTTGCGCTCCTCGCCGATCCACTCAGCATCACGATGGCGCTGTTTGTTACGGGAATTGGTTCACTCATCCACCTGTACGCGATCGGCTACATGCACGGTGACCCGAAATTCTCGAAGTTCTTTTTGTACCTCAATCTGTTCGTGTTCTCCATGCTCATGCTGGTGCTTGGTGAAAACTTGTTGGTCACCTTCCTTGGCTGGGAAGGCGTGGGTGCATGCTCGTACTTCCTCATCTCGTTCTGGCATACGCGCAACAGCGCTGCAGTAGCAGGCAAGAAGGCCTTCGTCACCAACAGAATCGGCGACTGGGGAGTAATGACAGCGATGTTCATTGCCTTCTCCGCGGTGGGATCGGTGTCGTACAAGGCAATCAACGAAGCCGCTCACGAGGGCACCATTTCGCAAACGGCAATCTCCGCCATCGCCATCTTGTTGTTCGTGGGTGCGTGTGGCAAGAGTGCGCAACTTCCGCTGTATTTTTGGTTGCCCGATGCCATGGAGGGTCCAACTCCCGTGTCGGCCTTGATTCATGCCGCAACGATGGTGACCGCCGGCGTGTTCCTGATGACGCGAGTCGGTCCGGTACTCGCGGAGTCGTACGGATGGGTGCCTGACACCATCGCCGTCGTTGGTGCAGCAACTGCACTGTTCGCGGCATCGATTGCGGTTGCCCAACACGACATCAAGCGAGTACTTGCGTATTCCACGGTTTCGCAACTCGGCTTCATGTTCCTTGCGATCGGTTCCGGTGCGTACGTCGCGGCAATCTTCCACATGGTGACGCATGCGTTCTTCAAGGCGTTGCTGTTCCTTGGTTCGGGCTCCGTCATCCATGGCATGCACCACGAACAAGACATGCGCAAGATGGGTGCTCTTCGTATCGCGATGCCAGTGACCGCCTTTACCTTCATCATTGGATGGCTGGCAATCGCCGGCGTGCCACCGTTTGCGGGCTTCTGGTCGAAGGACGAGATTCTGTTGTATGTGTACGCCGACAACCGTCTGCTCTATGCAGTGGGCATGATTACTGCGCTGCTCACGGCGTACTACATGACACGACAAGTCATCATGTTGTTCTTTGGTGAAGCACGTTGGAACGATGCTGCAGACGAGCATGGTGCGCACGGTGATTTTCGACCACACGAGAGCCCCAAGGTGATGTTGATTCCACTCGTGGTGTTGGCGGTGCTGTCGATTGTTGGTGGCGCGATGCAGTTGCCATTCAGCAAGAAATTGCACTTCCTCGAACACTGGCTCGAACCGGTCGTCGAAGAAGCCGAGCGCAGCATCAAGGGCACGTGGGCCTACGACAATAAGTACGTGTTGTTGCTGGCGGCAATCGTGGTGGCGTTCACGGGTATTGCACTGTCGGTAGCGGTCTACGCCAAGCGCCGATTGCCGGCACTCGAGCCCAAGGTGCTGGAGAACGCATGGTGGTACGACGCCACCGTCGCCCGTTTGGTGGGTGGCCCCGGCGCCGCAGCATTCCGCGGTATCACCACGTTTGATTCACGAATCGTTGACGGGGCAGTCAACGGTGTGGGGGCGTTGGCTCGTGGTACGGGTTCGCAAGTGCGCCGCTCACAATCGGGTTTCGTGCGCGCCTATGCGGTGATTCTGTCACTGGGCACCGTGGTGGTGTTGGCGTGGTTCGTGTGGCGGGGATGGTTGGCGTGATGATCGCCGCATCCTCGAGTGCTTCCACACTGGACTTTCCGATCCTCACCGCTGTGATACTGGTGCCACTCATCGGCGCCGTAGCAGTTCTGTTCCTTGGTCGTATGCGCGCGGAGTGGGGGAAGTTGGCTGCACTCACGTCGAGCGTGGTCACTGGCGCATTGAGTTTGTGGGTGTTGCAGGCGTTCGACTCCGCTGACGCCGGCTTTCAGTTTGTTTCACGGCACGAGTGGATCGAGCAGTGGGGCATCTCGTGGCATCTTGGCCTCGACGGCATTTCCCTGTTCCTGGTGGTGCTCACAGGTGTGCTCTTCCCGCTGGTGATCGCAGGAGTTGATCCGCATCACGACGAGCGCCCGTATTTTGCGTGGCTGCTCATCCTGCAGGCCGGCGTGATGGGCTCGTTCGTCAGCCTCGACCTGTTCCTCTTCTTCGTCTTTTTTGAAATCGTGCTGGTGCCGATGTACTTCCTCATCGGTGGTTGGGGTTACGACGACCGCGTGTATGCCGCAACCAAGTTCTTCCTCTTCACCATGGCGGGTTCGGCTTTCATGCTGGTCGGCATCGTTGCGACCGCATTGTTGTCGCGTGACGCAGTCGGTGTAGTCACCTTTGATCTCGTGGCGTTGGCCGAAAGTGGCGCGCTCTCGGTAACGCAAGGCCGCTGGCTGTTCGTTGCGTTCGCCATTGCCTTCGCCGTGAAGGTGCCACTCTTCCCCGTGCACACGTGGTTACCCGATGCACACACCCAAGCGCCGACGGCTGGTTCGGTGATTCTTGCCGGCGTGTTGTTGAAGATGGGTACGTACGGATTGTTGCGCTTCTGTGTGTACCTGTTTCCCGAAGCCAGCGTGTGGGCGCGTCCCGTGTCGTACACCCTGGCGGTCATCGGCATCTTGTATGGCGCGATTGCCGCCACCATGCAATCCGATTTGAAGCGCCTCGTCGCGTACTCCAGTGTTGCGCACCTCGGCTTCATCGTCCTGGGAACCTTTGCGCTGACGGATCAGGCGGTGACCGGTGGTGTCATGCAGATGGTCAACCACGGTGTGTCGACCGGTGCGTTGTTCTTGCTGGTCGGAATGATCTACGAACGTCGCCATACGCGTCAAATCGCCGATCTGCGCGGCTTGCAGCACGTGGCCCCGGTGTTCGCCGGATTCTTCATGGTGGTGATGCTGTCATCCATCGGTTTGCCGGGACTCAACGGATTCGTCGGAGAGTTCTTGATTCTGATCGGTTCGTTCGATACCGCACGCTGGTGGGTCATCATCGGAACGGTTGGTGTGGTCTTGGCGGCACTGTATTTGTTGTGGGCGTACCAGCGCGTGTTCCATGGCGAGCCAGACGAAGCCAACTCCGGGTTTGCAGAGCTGCGATTGCGCGAGGGCCTGCTCCTGAGCGTGTTCGTTGCCATCATCGTGTTCACCGGTGTGTATCCCAAGCCGATGTTGTCGCGAATCGAGCCAAGCGTGAACGCTCTCATCGAACATGTGGAATCGCGCACTACGTACGTGCAACCATCTCACGAAGAAGCAGGGAAGTAAGCGATGGATCTAGCCAGCGATTTTGTTCCACCAACGATTGAGTGGTTCGCACTCTCGCCATACATCGCGCTGGTTGCAGGTGCGTTGGTGTTGTTGCTTGGCTCACTAACCCCGCAGTGGCCTCGCGGGTGGTACGGGCTGGTGTCGGCGACCAGCGCTGGTGTGTCAGGTGTACTCGCGGCTCTGCAGTTCGTCGATCTTTCTGAGGAAGCACCTCGCACCTTGGTGCGAGGAACGCTGGCTCACGACCGATTCGGGTTGCTGGCCTTGATCGCCATTTGTCTTGCGGTGGTGTTCACGAGCATGACCACCGTGGATGCTGCTTCGGGTCGCACAAATGTTGCTGACGGCACTTCCCGCAGCACAAGTGATTCGCTGGAGCACTATGCGTTGCTGCTCACGGCGGCACTTGGCGCGGCAATCATGGTGACCGCAAACGACCTCGTGGTGTCGTTCCTCGGAATCGAAACGTTGAGTTTGTCGCTGTATGTTTTGGCGGCGAGTGATCGTCGTCGGGCAGCAAGCCAGGAAGCCGGGCTCAAGTATTTCATCCTCGGTGGATTTGCCTCGGCGTTCCTGCTGTACGGCATCGCGCTGGTGTACGGCACCACCGGACAAACCAGCATGACGGGTATTGCCAACATCTTGGCGAGCGAGGTCAGTGTGCCGCGCAATGATGCGATGCTGCTCGCGGGCGTCGCCTTGCTGCTCGTGGGCTTTGGATTCAAGGTGTCGCTCGTGCCGTTTCACTCCTGGACACCCGACGTGTATCACGGCGCACCCACGCATGTCACCGGGTTCATGGCATCGTTGGGCAAGGTGGCCGCCGTCGTTTCACTGGTGCGTTTGTTCGTCGTCGCATTCCCGACACGTGCCGATGACTGGCGACCGGCAGTGTTTGCTCTTGCGGCGCTCACCTTGGCGGTCGGTTCGGTGCTGGCAATCGTGCAAAGCGACGTGAAGCGCATGTTGGCGTATTCGTCGATCAGTCATGCGGGCTTCATGTTGGTGGGTCTGGAAGCAGCCGGCCGTGTTGGCTCGTCATCGGCGAATGATGGTGTCTCGTCGGCACTGGTGTACGTGGTGTTGTATTCGGTTCTGGCCATCGGGTCCTTTGCTGCAGTGTCGGTGGTGTCGGGTGGTGGTGCTGACGGATCATCGGGTAACACACTCACCTCGCTTGATGCATTCAATGGTGTGGCCAAGACCAACCCCGTGTTTGCGCTGGGCTTCACGGTGTTGCTGTTGGCTCAGGCCGGCGTGCCGCTGACCAGTGGATTCGTCGCCAAGTTCGGGGTCATACGTGCGGCGGTTTCCACCGAGAGTTATGTGTTGGCCGTGCTCGCCATGGTGTCGGCGGTAATCGCTGCGTATTTGTACCTGCGCATCATGGTGAGCATGTGGCTGTCGGAGCCGGTTTCAGGTGGAGTTTCACCGGCTGCATCACCCGTGTTGTCACTTTCCAGTCGCGTCACTCTTGCATGTGCCGTCGCTATCACGTTGATGCTGGGAGTTCTGCCAACGTGGCTCTTGGATATCAGCGACTCGTTGACGACTTTCGCTCGCTAGTCCTGTAGCAGAAGCAACAACTTCACGGGAATTCCGCTAGCGGGAGTTGCACCTCGAGATGAAGTTGACGAAGAGTTGTTGTTGGCACTCGGTCGTTTCGGCGTCGTCTTCGGGGTGCCACTGCACGCCAACCACGAAGTCGCAGCTTCCGTGTTCCACCGCTTCGATGACGTCGTCCGGTGCGCGCGCAACGACGACAAGGTCACTCGCAACGTGCTTCAAAGCTTGGTGATGAAACGAGTGCGAACGTTCGGGTGCCGACGTTCCAAGTGCGGCTGCCAGGCGAGATCCCTCAGTAACCGTAATCGGGTGGTAGGTGTTCCAATGGCTCTCACGGTCGGGGAGTACATCTCCGAGGTCTTGGTGCAGGGTGCCGCCGAGTGCCACGTTGAGCACCTGCAGGCCGCGGCAGATGGCGAGTAACGGCTTGTTCTGCTTCACTGCTTCGCGTGCAACGGCAATCTCGAATTCGTCGTGTTCGTGGACAATGCCGTAGACGGTGTCACTACGACGGGACTCCCCGTATCGCTCCGGTGCGATGTCACCACCACCTTGAATGAGTACACCGTCAGCGGCTCCCACGAGATCGGCAACATGCTGAATGGCCTCGGAAAGTGGCGGCACCGTCATCGTGACACCACCAGCCCGAGCAATCGCTTGGGCATATTTGAGACCATTGGAATAACTGTCACCACGAACGCCGGTGGCACCCGACGTGAGCTTTCCAGGCAGCAGAATTCGTGGAGCCACGAGTTGTCTAGCGTCCGGTGACTTCGGAGATTTCGTAGCCATCGGCCTTGGCTCCGGCGATCAGTGATTCTGCGTGGTCTCGACCGCGAACTTCGAGCACCACTTGCACGCCGGTTTCACGCACGTGAAGATCGACACCCTCGCGAACGTGTTCCACCTCGATGAGGTTTGCACCGTGTTCGGCAAACAGGGTCAACAGACGGGCCAGTCCACCCGGGCGGTCGCTGATGCGCGCAAACACGATCAAGCGGCGGCCACGATTGGTCTCGTGTCGACGTACCAAGCCGGTGAGAAGGCCAAGATCGGCGTTGCCTCCGGAGAGCACCACGCAGGTGGAGCCGCGCTCGGCGGGAGTGACCCTTCCGTTGAGCAGTGCCGAAACGCCAACTGCTCCGCCGCCCTCGACGAAGTACTTTGATCGCTCGAGCAGCAGCATCATTGCGTCGGCCACGCTGTCTTCATCAACATCGACGATGTCATCCACCCACTTCTCGATCAACGGGGCAGTGACAACTCCGGGTACCTTCACCGCAATTCCGTCGGCCAACGTGGGAACCGGTCCCTGTGGGGCCTTGCCGTAGATGTACGGAGCGCAGGAAGAGATCTGTACGCCGATGACTCGAATCGATGGGTCGAACTGTTTTACCGTCAGTGCAACTCCACCCAGCAGCCCACCACCACCAAGTGGCACGATGACCTGCGCGAGATCGGGAATGTCGTCGATGAGCTCGACTCCGAGTGTTGCCTGGCCCGCGACCACTACGGGGTCGTCGTACGGATGACAGAACACCATGCCGGTTTCTTGGGCTCGTGCCTGGGCCAGTGTGACTGCATTATCGAGGCTGTCGCCTCCTTCGTGCACCGTTGCCCCGTAGCCGCGACACGCTGCAATCTTGGCGAGTGATGCGCCGGCAGGAACATAGATCTCGCACGGCACACCAAATTGTCGAGCAGCAAAAGCCAGGGCTTGCGCATGGTTGCCTGCGCTACCTGCAACCACTCCTTTGCGTGCACTGTCACCAAGGGTGAACAGTTTGTTCATCGCGCCGCGAATCTTGAATGCACCCGTGCGCTGGAGATTCTCGGCCTTCAAGACGACGGAGCCGCCACACCGTTCGCTCAGGTGTGCCGACGGGGTGACAGGGGTGTGGGTGACGATTCGGCGGTCGCGCTCGGCGATATGGCGTACGTGTTCGAGGGAAATCTCGACGGCGCCACTGCGACCCATGCAACAACTACGGTATCGCTGTGCGTGCACTCATTGTTGGCAACCGCGGTGATGCCGATCCAGGCTTGGTTGGATCGCGGCTCAGTGAGGTTGGCTTCGGACTTGAGCGAAATGAACGCGAGTATCCGCGTGAATGGAAGTCGTTGGCCGGAGTGGATCTCGTACTGTTGCTCGGGTCCGAATGGTCGGTGTATTCGGAAGGCAACGAAAAGGAGGTTGCTGCGGAAGTGGATTTGGTTACTACCGCCATGCAGCGCGGTGTCCCAATTTTTGGAATTTGTTACGGTGCTCAACTCATCTCACACGCCCTGGGAGGAACGGTCACACGTGCACAGACACCAGAAGTCGGGTGGCACGACGTATCGAGCACCGCGTATCCCGACCTTCTCGCTGGCACATGGCTGCAATGGCACTATGACGTCTTTACTGTTCCGTCGAGTCTGCGGGCGGTAGCAGTCAACGATGTTGGTCCTCAGGCCATGTTGGGCAAGCGGGTGTTTGCCACACAGTTCCACCCCGAGGCGACGCAGGACATCATCACCCGATGGAGCACCGGCACGGGAACCACCGAGCTGTCACGACTCGGGATTGACGCCAAGCACCTTTGTGAAATGTCCGTGGATCAGGTGGCTGCTAGGGCACCTGCCTCTACTCGGCTGGTCGACTGGTTTCTCGGCGAAGTAGCTTAAAGTTTTTATATCTTGACGACAAAAAAGTGTTCGTTGGCGTAATGGACATCCCAAGTATTTTCCCAGTCATTGAATGAACTATCCAAACGGTCAACCACGAACCATTTGACGCCCCACTGACGCAGTTGCTCGGCTTCAGTCTGCGATGGGGCGTATCCGAATTGCTGGGACACGTCAAGCTGGGATCTGAGCCGAGAATAATCACCAAGAAAACTAGGACCCAAAACTAAAAACTCTCGCTTGGACCAGGCGGCTAGTGAAAAATCACTGAGTGGCTGCCCGGTGGAGGAGTCGAATAACTCGTTGGTAGCAATCAGGTCAGTTGGCAAGGTGTTGGATCGAAGCCAACGACCAACTAATTGATTGTCTAGTTGGCCCAGGCTTGTTGCAATTTCGGATGGTTCCCGCTCGCGTTGAAGCTCGCTTACCGCACTATTCCAGTATCCGTAGAGAGTCAGAATTGAAAGAGACACTAGTAGCGATCCCAATACGAGTCGGGGAGAGTACCACTTGCTTCTCGTAGTGGCGCTCAGGATGACTATGGTGACGGCAGCAGCGCTGATTCGGCTATCGGTGGAAAGAAACTGAGGGATAGATGTATCCTGCCCAAGTTGTGATTGGGCAAGATGCCATATTTTTTCTGCTAGGCCAAGCCGAACCCACAAGAATCCCAAAGTCACTACGCAAGTTACAAGCAAGCAAAACAGTCGCAGATTTCTTGCTGGTAGTAGAACGGCTGAGTCAGGTGCAACGATGCCCATCAGGATGAGTGAGGTGACGAAGTACATCGGTCCGCTGAAGTACTCATAGGTGTTGGCGTTACCCGTCATGATGACGTCCATCAGCACACCCAACAATGCGATCGGAGCCAAGCCCAATAAATAGAGGTTGATCGGGCGTTTGCAGGGTGCTCTTTTTCCTGAAGAGAGCACCAGAACAACCATGGCAACAATTGGCACTATTAACCAGAGACGCTGTAGCGAGACCAGAAGATATGCAAATCCCGGTCCGTACGCTGCAATCTTTCCGAGCCCAGGGTTTACATCGGCAAAAGCAAAGCCATCAATAACTTTGCTTGCAAGCCAGATCAATGGGATGATACCGAACGATGCGACGGCACCACCAAACAGCAGAACAAGAATTCGAGGACGTGTTGCAAACTGTCGAGTAAGCACAAAAGTTTCTGCACAAAGAATAATTATTACTACAGTAAAAAGACTAGGCAGTTTCGTAAAGACAGTACCTATGCCAAACAACATATATAGAAGGACTCTTCGCCCAAAACTTTGAGTTGTGCCGAGGGCTAGGAGAATCACTGCAGCAGTGGCTGCTACCACTGCGAACACCCCCGCAGTTGAAGTGCCTGACCAGTCGAGACGATTGATTGCCAGAATTGTCCACACTGGCACGAGACTCAGATTCCAGTTGCTAGTTCTGTTCAAGTACCCAGCCATGTGCACCAATGATCCGGTCAGTGTGACCGAGTAGACCAACGGCATTACTCGGGTGAGGGTGGTGAAGGTTTCTGGTCGGCCACCGAATTCATTGAGAAGCCCCGCCCATCCGTATGACAGCCAGTGGTACCTACTGAAGTTGGTAACCCCCCAATCTGCGAATGGTCCAGAGTGGGTAAGATGTTGCGACAGCACCTCAAAAAATTGATAGTCATCGGTAACCATCCACCAATACTCCTGCCGGAAGAACAGTGGTGTGATGATTGCGACAGCAGCGACGGCTGCTGCTACCTGCTTAACCCATCGTGGTGTGGTGAACATGTCTCCGGTGACAAAGCCAAGGACAAAGAAGGCAATAGCAACTGGCAGCAGTTCAGGAAACTCCCACGTCAATGCCAGTGCCGCTAGTCCGACTACCTGTCCAAGAATCCATAAGCGTTCAGATCCGAGGGGTTGCCAGTTCGGTGCGCGAAGCAAGTACACCACCGAGGCGAACCCCACCATGACCACGACGACAAGCCCGAGAACTCCCCGAGCAACAATTTGGAACAGTGCAAACGAAAGCGCCCCGCCCAGAATCAGGCCAGGACCGAGCAGCAACAACAGCGACGCAGGAACCCCTTTAAAGATTCGCGTCAGAATCACCGTTCCGAATGCCGCCTGGGATATCACCGCCAGACTGAACAACAGTGCATTCCATAGAGGAACATCAAGGTAGGCAAATGCTGGTGCCAACACCCCAGCAAGCAGCAATAGTTCTGGAACTTCCGAGCGGGAGAGCACTTGGTTGTGGAAAGAAGTGTGCACGGTCAAAAGGTGTCTTATTGTGATAAGTCGGGTCGCGCAGCCTGAACTGTCTTGACCAATTCCCACACTACGCCAAGCACCTTTGTGAAATGTCCATAGATCAGGTGGCTGCCAGGGCACCTGCCACTACTCGGCTGGTCGACTGGTTTCTCGGCGAAGTAGCCGCGTAGTAGTTTTTTCCCGATGTCTGTGGGTATGTCTGGCGTGTCGGATTTTCTGCGTTCGTACCTGACCGTTGGCTGGTTCGGTATTGCTGCGGTGGCACTGGCGGGGCTGCTGCTGTGGGTGTCGTCGCTGGTGCGCCCGTCACGACCGGGTCACGAGAAACTCCTCACCTATGAAAGCGGTGTCGACCCCGTTGGTGAAGGTTGGTCGCAGAGCCAGGTGCGCTACTACATCTTTGCGTTGTTGTTCGTGGTGTTCGACGTCGAAGCCGTGTTCATCTTCCCATGGGCCACGCAGCTCGAGCGCTACGGCACCTTTGGTTTGGTGGAGATGGGTGTGTTCGTGTTCGTCTTGTTGCTCGGTCTGGTGTACGCGTGGCGCAAGGGAGTGTTGCGATGGGTCTAGTGGAACGCGGTCGTATGCCTCGCCCGTTGTCGGCGTTGTTCAACTTGGGGCGCTCGTACAGCATGTGGGTGTACCAATGGGGTCTTGCATGTTGCGCAATCGAGATGGGTGCAGCATTCGGCTCGCCGCGCTACGACGTAATGCGACTTGGGGTTATTCCATTGCCGGCAAGTCCACGTCAAGCCGACCTCGTGGTGATTTCTGGAACCGTCACCGACAAGATGGCTCCCGCGATCAAACGTCTGTACGAACAGATGCCCGAGCCGAAGTATGTGATCAGCATGGGCAGTTGCGCCAACTGTGGTGGGCCGTACTGGGATTCGTACTCGGTCACCAAGGGTGTCGACCAAATCATTCCGGTGGATGTCTATGTACCAGGTTGTCCGCCAAGACCCGAAGCGTTGCTTGAAGGCATCGTGCTCCTGCAGGAGCGCATCAAGAACGAAGATATGGGAGCCCGCTGGCGAGGCGAAGGCACGCGGTCGCTCGATGCGAGTGCCGCCGCAGAACGGAAAGGAAAGCCAGTTGTCGTTGGCAGCTGATCTTCACTCATGAGCACCACATCCGAGACACAACCGCGCATCACCTCTGTTGCCGAAGTGAAAGCCACACTCGGTGATCGACTTGTCGACTCCTTTCATAAGGACGATCTTTGGTTGCGTGTTCGCACCGACGCATGGAAATCGTCGATGCGAACGCTGCGCGACACCCTCGGCTTCCACTACTTCTGCTTCTTGTCGGCAATCGACTGGATGCCATCCCCCTATGGTCGGGGCGAAGACGATCCCACCGAACCACCTCCAGAGCGCGACACCACCATTCGACAGGGCTACGCCGGCGGGGCAACTCGGATGCAAGTGTTCGCTCGAGTCACGAATCCGGTCACGCACGTGAGCGTGATCATCAAGGTGGATGTTCCTGACGATTCGCTCGCCATCGAGTCGATTCACGACGTGTACGCCGGCGCCAACTGGCACGAGCGCGAAACTCACGAAATGTTCGGTATCGGCTTTGACGGCCACCCCGACTTGCGCAACATGTACCTGCCGATGGATTTCGAAGGGTTCCCGTTGCGAAAGGATTTCCCGCTGCTGGCTCGCATGGTGAAGCCATGGCCCGGCATCGTCGATGTGGAACCGTTGCCAGGCGGCGATGGTGACGAAGGTGGTGACGAGTAATGAGTCTTACCGACCGAGTCTTGGGTGATCGTCAACGACTCGCGTACATCGCCAGTCAGGCTGCCGATGCTCGACTCAACGTGGAGTTGGAAACCGAGGGAATGACCCTCAACATTGGACCGCAACATCCGGCGACACACGGCACGCTACGCATCATCGCACGACTCGATGGCGAACAAGTGGTGTGGGCAGAGCCGTCGTGTGGGTACATGCATCGCGGATACGAAAAGCTCGCCGAAGTTCGTACCTATCCGCAAGTCACCTCGCTCGTGAACCGCATCGACTGGCTGGGGAGTTTTGCCAACGAGGTGCCGTTCATTCTGGCAGCAGAGAAGTTGATGGAAGTTGAAGCACCACCGCGCGCTCAACACATCCGCACGATTCTTTTCGAACTCTCGCGCATTGCGAACGTGTCGCTGTTTCTGGGTGACCTCGGCGTGCAAATGGGCGCCATTACGCCGGTGTTCTTTGCATTTCGTGACCGCGAGTACGTGCTCAACCTCATCGAAGGTGCAACGGGCGGGCGATTCCACCCCAACTTCGACCGCATCGGCGGATTGAAGGACGACTTGCCGAAGGGTTGGATTGCAGAAACCAAAGCGGTGATGAAGAAGTTGCGCAACTTCTGTGACCAGATCGAGGATTTGTTGTTCGGCAATGAGATCTTCCAGTCGCGCACACGAGGCATTGGCGTGATCCCGCGCGATATCGCCCTGCAGTACGGTTTGTCCGGCGCGAATCTACGAGCGAGCGGAGTCGACTGGGACTTGCGTCGCGATCATCCGTTGCCGATGGCATGGAACAAGGCCGACTGGAAGGTGTGGACCCACCCCGATGGCGACAGCTTCGCGCGCTGCTGGGTGCGACTGCAGGAGACCCGTGAGTCGACGCGCATCGTGGACCAGCTGCTCGACACCATTCCGAGCGGTCCGATCATGGCCAAAGTTCCCAAGATCATCAAGGTGCCCGAGGGTGAGGCGTGGGTCTCCACGGAGAACCCACTCGGCGAGATGGGCTACTACGTGGTGTCTCGAGGCGAACTCGGACCATTCCGCGTGAAGATTCGCTCTGCCAGCTTCAACAACATCTCGGTGGCCCCGTGGGCACTGCGAGGTGTGTACGTGCCCGACATCATCACGATCTTGGCGTCGCTGTACTTCATTCTCGGAGATATCGACCGATGATGTCGATGCTCGCAGTCGAAGTGCCGTACTGGGGACAATCGTTGCTGCGGGTACTCGGCGGCATTGTTGCCGTCTTGCTGCCGGCAGGAACCATCGTGTACGTGTTCTTGTTCAAGATGATGTCGTTCATGCAGAGCCGACTTGGTCCGATGGAAGCCGGCCCGTACGGCTCCCTGCAGCTGGTAGCCGAAGTCGGAAAGTGGCTCCAGAAGGAAGACATCGTCCCGGAACGAGCCGACGCGAGAATCTTCAAGATGGCACCCATCGTGGTGTTGTTGAGTACGTTCCTCTTGATTGCAGTCGTGCCATTCGGTCCAGATGCATGGTTCACCGACTTTGAAGTTGGCATCTTCTACGCACTCGCCGTGTCGTCACTGTCGGTGCTTGGAATCCTCATGGCGGGGTGGTCCAGCGCCAACAAGTACTCACTTCTCGGCGGTCTGCGCGCAGCTGGTCAGTTGATCGCATACGAGTTGCCGATGGTATTGGCAGTCATCGGAGTGATCATCCAGGCCGGCACCATGAATCTGCAACAGATTGTGATTGCCCAAAACTCAGGCTCCATGTTCGGCTTCAGTGGGCTGGGAAATCCGTACGTGATCACGCAATTCGTCGGTTTTGTGGTGTTCATGATTGCCATTCAGGCCGAACTCACGCAAGCACCCTTCGACATGCCGATCGCCGAGAGTGAATTGGTATCGGGATACATGACCGAGTACTCGGGCTTCCGATTCCTCATCTTCTTCATCGGCGAATTTGCCACTGCCGGCGTGTTCTCGCTGATCGCCTCAGTGTTGTTCTTGGGTGGCTGGGGAGTTCCATTTGCGTGGTTTGGTTGGACCGACGTTGATTCGGTGGCCAATTGGATGAACATCGTCGGACCCATCATCATGATCACCAAGATGATGCTGGTTGCTTTCATCATCATGTGGGTGCGTTTCAGCTATCCACGATTCCGCGAAGACCAATTGCAACGGTTTGCGTGGAAGGTCCTCATTCCCGTATCGCTCGCCAACATCGCACTCACGTCTATTTTCAAGGTGGTGATGTAATGGCAAAAGTTCCTGGTTTGGTGAAGGGTCTCGGGGTAACGCTCGGCACGCTCTTTGAAACGGTGACGAAGGGCGCAAACACCGTGCAGTATCCGCACGAGAAGGAATCCCCGCCAACTCGCGCACGTGGAGTGATCGCGCTGCATGAAGGCAACTGCACATCATGCATGTTGTGCGCGCGTTCGTGCCCCGACTGGTGCATTTACATCGAAGGCCACAAAGAGCTTGCGCCACCGCGTCGCGAAGGCGGCAAGCCTCGCAAGGTGAACATGTTGGATCGTTTCGACATCGACTATGCGCTCTGCATGTACTGCGGCATTTGCGTGGAAGTGTGTCCGTTCGATGCCCTGTTCTGGACTCCCGAGTACGAATACTCCGAGCCAAGAATCGCCGACTTGTTGCATGACAAAGCCAAGCTCGGTGAATGGATGGAGACGGTGCCCGAAGCCCCGGAACTCGAAGCCGGCGCAGAAAAAAAGAAGAAGTAGTAGATGTTTGCAGCCGATCTGCTCGTCGCCCAGAACATCGGGTTTGCCGTCATTGCGTTGGTCATGATCGTTGGCGCGCTGCGCGTGGTAACTACCAGCAACGTGGTGCATGCTGCTTTGTGGTTGGTGGTGGTCCTGAGTGGTGCGGCGGCCCAGTACATCCTGCTCGCAGCGGAATTCGTGGCCATCACACAGGTCTTGGTGTACATCGGTGCGGTGATGGTGCTGTTCCTCTTCGGAACCATGCTCACGCGTGCACGCATCGGTGCCGAGCGTGATCTCAACAACAACTATTGGCGACTCGGGATACCCGTGGCCGGTGTGCTGTTCGCCGCGATGACAATTGCAGTCGTGTCATCGTTCGGCGACGAACAGTTGCCTGATGAGCCTCGCGTCATCGGAGTACAGGAGATTTCCGATCAGATTGTTGGTCCCTATCTCCTGCCTTTCTGGGCACTCTCGTTCGTCTTGCTCGGTGCGATCATCGGGGCCATCGTGTTGGCCCGCAAGGACTAGCCCAGATGAACGATGCAGTGAAGGCACCGATATGTTGACGAGTCAGTTCCTGCTGCTCGGAGCAATCCTGTTTTGCATCGGTGTGTACGGCGTCATCGCTCGGAAGAATGCCGTCCTGGTGCTCATGTCGATTGAGCTCATCCTCAACTCGGTGAACATCAACCTGCTGGCATTTGCCCTGCGCAATGGTTCGGCTGATGGTCACACCTTTGCGTTGTACATCATCGCAGTGGCCGCCGCCGAGGTTGGTGTGGGTTTGGCGATGGTGCTCCTCATCTACCGCAACCGTCGCAGCATTGGTTTGGATGAACTCAGCGAGATGCGAGGATGAGGATGTTCGCGGCCTCCGAGGTGTTGTCACCATTGCGTGACGGCTGGTTCTTGCAAAACGCATGGCTTGCGCCGGTGATCCCGACCATCGGTTTTGCGCTCATCATCCTGTTCGGCAAGCGGTTGCCAAAGAAGGGGAGCGAAGTCGGAGTGCTCTCCATGCTCGCCAGTTTGGTGTTGGCGAGTGGTGCCGCATGGCAGTGGATTCAGCGAGTTGGCGGTGCTGGAGAAGAGCAGTTCGTCTCGCCGGTGATTCGAACCTGGACGTGGTGGCAGTCCGGTGGAATGGAATTCACCATTGGCCAGCATGTGGATGGTCTCACGGTGGTGGTCCTGTTCGTCGTGGCATTCATCTCCACGCTGGTGCAGGTCTATTCACTCGAGTACCTGCGGGGTGATCGCCGCTACACGCATTTCTTCGCCGCTCTGACCCTGTTCTCTGCCGGCATGTTGGCGATGGTGATTGCCGAAGACATGATCTTGTTCCTCCTCGGTTGGGAAATCATGGGTCTGTGTTCGTTCATGCTCATCGGCCACTGGTGGGAGGATGGCGCGAACAGCCGTGCTGCCTTGAAGGCGTTCTTCACGGTGCGAACGGGTGACGTCGGCTTGCTCGTGGGCATCAGCATTCTCTTCTTCGCCGCCAACGAGTGGACCACTACCAACCTTGGCTTGTCGGGTTTTTCCATTCGGGGCTTGTCAGCATGGGCATTGTCGGGTGAGCCGAATTCCACGGTGATTCTTGTTGCAGCAATTGCCCTATTTATCGCGGCAATCGGAAAGAGCGGTCAATTCCCACTGCACACATGGTTGCCGGATGCGATGGCCGGCCCCACTCCAGTGAGCTCGCTCTTGCACTCGTCCACGATGGTGGTGGCTGGCGTGTTCCTCGTTGCCCGTTTGTATCCGGTGTTCTTCACCGGGCTGGACATCCTCGGGCCGTCATCGAACATCATCATGATCATCGCGGCGATCACCATCGTGATTGCGGCGGCGTTGGCATTCGTCCAAACCGACATCAAGCGCGTGCTCGCCTACAGCACGGTGAGCCAACTGGGATACATGATGCTGGGTTTGGGTGCCGGTGCATGGCTGCCAGCAGTGTTTCACATCTTCACCCACGCATTCTTCAAGGCGTGCTTGTTCTTATCGGCAGGATCAATCAGCCACAGTGCGTCGCATCATTCCTTCGACATGAAAAAGGACATGGGAGGCCTGCGTAAGCACATGCCGATTACGTTCGCGGCATGGACAGTGTCCACGCTTGCATTGTGCGGAGTGTTCCCCTTCTCCGGGTTCTTCTCCAAAGATGAGATCATCGACAACGTTGGTGGGAATGGCTACACGTTCTTCATGGTGGTGGGCTTGGGTGGCGCGTTCCTCACTGCTGCATACATGACCCGAGCGACATATCTCACGTTCTTTGGCGAGCCGCGCGGAGCATCAGCGGGAGAGCACGGCGAGAGCAGCCACGGCACGCACCCTGCGCACGACGGCCACGATGCACACGACGCACATGCTGTGCACGACAGCCACGACGCACAGGATTCACACGACGCGCATGCAGGCCCGCACGAATCAGGAATCCTGATTACCGCACCACTTGCCATCTTGGCGGTGCTCGCAATTTTCTCCGGCTTGTTCAATGCCACGCCCTTTGGTGAATCGTGGGAGTACATGAAGAAGTGGACGGAGCCGCGCGCAGCAGTGGTGGAGGAGTCGTACTCTGGCGGCCCTGGCGAAGCATTCGTGGTGCCAGCCGCAGAGTCGGGCTATGGCGAGTCGCCGTGCGGCAAGGAAACACCAAAGGATGGAGTGTGCTACGCCCCGCAGCTCAACCACGCCAAATTCAAGTGGTCAAAGGCTCTGTTGTCGCTGGCGATCGTGTTTGCCGGGATTGCAGTCAGCTGGGTAGTGAGTGCAGCACTTTACGGTCGTCGCGACCCGCGATTGGTCGGGCTTACTCAACGTAACGCCGTTGCTCGCTCTGGATATCAACTCTTGATCAACAAGTACTACCTCGATCATCTCTATGAGCGCGGCGTGGTGAGTTTCATCGTTGGACCACTTGCGCGTGGCGCCTATTGGTTCAATCAGCAGGTGCTGGATGGCATCTTGCATGGTGTGGCGCGCGTATCGCGCGTCGTTGCCCAAGTGGTGTACCGCGATATTGACCAGCGTCTCGTCGACGGGGCTGTCAATGCATCGGCCGACGTCACGAAGGCTGCAGGCACCACGGTGCAACCAATCCAATCAGGACGAGTGGGTCACTACGGCGCGTTGCTGTTTGCAACCGCTGCAGTAGCGGCGCTCGTCTTTGTCATACTCAACACCTGAATACGAAACGGGAGATAACACCATGCAGATGATCCGCGACAACAACTGGGTACTGAGTGTCGGCACGTTCTTGCCGATGCTCGGAGTGCTCGTGCTGCTGATCACACCTAAGGCAAACGAAGCTGCCATCAAGATGGTGGCACTACTCACCTCGATTGCCACGGTACTTGTTGGTGTATTCACGCTCGTGAACTTCGACTTCGATCAAGCCGGATCGATGCAATTCGTGGCACAAACCGATTGGATTCCCGTCATTAAGAGTACGTACTTCATTGGCGTGGACGGCATCAGCCTGCCGTTGTATCTCCTCAGCATGGTGGTGACGTTGCTCGTGGTCATTTACAGTCTCGATCACATTCCGTCACCCGGGAACCCCAAGGCGTTCTTCGTGCTCATGCTGATTTTGCAAACGGGCATGGCGGGAACCTTCATCGCACAAGACCTCATCCTGTTCTTCGTGTTCTTCGAATTGGTGTTGCTACCGATGTACTTCATGATCGGTGTGTGGGGTGGCGAACAGCGCCAGTATGCATCGCTCAAGTTCTTCCTGTACACCATGTTCGGATCCGCTCTCATGTTGGTGGCGTTCCTCGCCATCTTCTTCAAAACCGGAGCGGAGAGTTTTGCGATTCCGTATCTGGTCGAGAACGGTGCTGGCATCGCCAAGAACGTGCAGGTATGGATTTTTGCCGGCATGTTCATCGGATTTGCAGTGAAGGTGCCGATGTTCCCATTCCATACCTGGTTGCCCGACGCACACACCCAGGCGCCAACCCAAGGGTCCGTGATTCTTGCGGCAATCCTGCTGAAGCTCGGCACCTACGGTTTCGTTCGAATTGCCATTCCAACCCTGCCCGACGCCGCAATCGAATGGGCGCCATGGATTGGTGGTTTGGCCGTCATCGGCATTATCTACGGAGCACTGGGTTGCTTGGCACAAACCGACATGAAACGACTCATTGCGTTCTCGTCCGTTGCGCACATGGGATTCGTGATGCTCGGCATTTCAACGCTCACTCCCTTCGGCGTGAACGCCGCGGTGTTCGGCATGGTGGCACACGGCTTGATCACCGGAATGCTGTTCTTCATCGCTGGCAGCGTGAAGGAGCGCTACCACACGCTGGAGATCTCCAAGTTGGGTGGCATGCTCACGCAGGCACCACAATTGGGCTGGATCTTGGGCTTGTGCTCGATGGCCTCACTCGGCTTGCCTGGTCTCGCCGGTTTCTGGGGCGAGTTCCCTGCGATTCTTTCTGCCTACAACCCGGCCGACGGCCTGAATGTCACGGTGTTCCGCACGTACATGGTGATTGCGGCACTTGGCACCGTGTTTGCCGCCGCATATTTGTTGTGGCTGTATCAACGCACTGCGTTCGGTACACCAAAGGGACACGACCATCACGATGTGCACGACGTGAACACCTACGAGTGGGTGGCCTGGATGCCGCTGTTGATTGCCATCGTGGCATTCGGTGTGGCACCAAATCTGTTGTTCAGCATCATCGACCCGGCCGTACAGGAAACGCTGCGCGCGTTCGGAGGCTGATTCGTGACACTGCTTGCGCTTTCTGCTGCCGCCTGGACGGCACCAGTCATCGACTATCACGCGCTTGCGCCCGAGATCGTGCTGGCAGTCGGGCTCACGGCAGTGTTGTTGGTGGATCTTTTCACCAGTGAGCGCAACAAGTGGTTGCTCTCGGTTCTCACCGGTTTCTCCTTGCTCGGCGCCACACTGCCGGTACTCACCCTTGCGTTGCACGACAATTCAGTGCGTTCAATCTTTGATGGTCGTTACGTGGTGGATGAGTTCAGCCTGGTGATGAAGGGTCTGTTCCTCCTGGCGGGATATGTGATCGTGCTGTTGTCGTCGTCGCATGTGGAGGAGGGCGATTACTGGCGTGGCGAGTATTGGTTCCTGCTCCTCACCAGCTTGTTGGGCATGGTGATGATGGCGTCGTCGCGCGACTTGGTATCGATATTTGTTGCGCTTGAGTTCTTGTCAATCCCGGCGTACATGCTGGCTGCCTGGCGCAAGCGCGACTTGAGGAGCAACGAAGCCGGCGTCAAATACTTCCTGCTGGGTGTGTTTGCATCGGCAGTGATGCTGTATGGAATGTCGTTGTTGTACGGGGTGGCCGACTCCACGCTCTTGGTGGACATCAGCAAGTCGATCGATCTTGACGGTGAATTTGCTGCGGTACAAGCGCTGGCGGTGGTATTCGTGGTGGTTGGTTTTGCTTTCAAGGTTTCTGCGGTGCCGTTCCACACCTGGGCACCCGATACCTACGAAGGCGCACCAACTCCGGTCACCGCATTCTTGTCGGTGGCAAGTAAGGCTGCTGGATTCATTGCACTGGTCGTACTCGTGCTCACGGCTTTTCCGGAAGGTCGCGATGTGTGGCAACCCTTCATCTGGGTACTCTCTGCTCTCACGATGACCATCGGCAACGTATTTGCGTTGCGACAAACCAATCTTGTTCGCATGATCGCTTATTCGTCGGTGAGCCAAGGTGGCTTCGTGCTGATGCCACTCGCCGTTGCCGGAGGGGCAGCAGGAGAAGCTGCGTTGCGCGCAGTGGTGGTGTACCTCGTGGTGTACGCGGCAACTAACTTGGGAATGTTCGGCGTCATTCTTGCGGTGTCGCGCAAGACTCGCAGCGGTGACATTGCATCGTTGGGCGGATTGTTCTCGTATGCGCCGGCACTCGGTGTGTTGCTCACCATATTTCTGGCATCGCTCGCAGGCATACCGCCACTGGGTGGCTGGATCGGCAAGTTTGCCGCATTTCAAGCGCTGCTTACCGATGCCACACCGTGGGCGTATGCACTCGCAGTCATTGGGGCCGTCAACTCGGTGATCGCCTTTGGCTACTACGGAAATGTGATGCGCGAAGTGTGGATGCGACCGGTGCCGCATGGCGACAACACTCCGATCGTCACCCCATCGTCATTGCAGATTGCGCTCGGCATCACCGCTATTGCCACGCTTGTTCTTGGCATCCTGCCTGGTGTGGTGCTGAACTTCGGCGATATGGCCGATCTCGTCGGCGCCTTCGGCGGCTGACGAGTAGCACGTGGCATCTGGCCACCACGTCCACGCAGCCTCCGACGACGTGCGTCGCGCCATTGACGCCGACGGCGGACTTCTGCGCTTTGACAAGTTCATCGAGATCACGCTCTACGGAGAGCACGGCTTCTACAGCACAGCAGGCCGCGCCGGTCGGCGTGGCGACTTCCTGACCTCACCCGAAGTTGGGCCGCTCTTTGGGATGGTGATTGCGCGAGCGTTGGATGCGTGGTGGGAAGAACTTGGTCGCCCGGATCCGTTCACCGTGGTGGATGCCGGGGCGGGTCCAGGGACGTTGAGCCGATCGGTGTTGGCTGCAAATCCCCATTGCTCATCGGCGATGCGATACGTGGCAGTGGAGGTTTCGCCAGCGCAGCGAGCGTTGCATCCTGCGGGCGTGGAGTCCCGTTCAGGCATGCCTCCGGAGCCATTCGTCGGTGTCATCATCGCCAATGAATTGCTCGATAATCTGCCCTTTCGCCTGTTCGTGTTTGATGGTGGTTGGCGAGAGGCATTCGTTGCAGACGATGGCGAGCGATTCGTGGAGCGACTGGTGACCATCTCGGATGTTCCTGCATGCCTTCCCGCAGTCGCAGCTCATGGGTCACGCGTAGCAGTTCACGATGCTGCGACGCGATGGGTCGGTGATGCGCTGTCATTAATTCAGGCGGGTCGGCTTGTGGTGTTTGACTACTGCACTACCTCAACCGAGATGGCGAGCCGGCCGTGGCGCGAGTGGCTGCGCACCTACTCGGGGCACGAGCGGGGAGTGCACTATCTGCAGAGCGTCGGCCAACAGGACATCACCGTGGAAGTAGCCGTTGATCAACTCCTGCCGCCAACTTCGCTCACCTCGCAGGCAGAGTTCTTGCGCGAGTTTGGTATCGATGGGTTGGTGGAGGAGGGTCGAGTTGCATGGGAGCGTGCTGCAAGCTCGCCGACGGTTGCCACAATGACGATGCGCAGTCGAGTGCGTGAAGCTGAGGCGCTGTGCGACTTGGCTGGAATTGGTGCTTTCAGCGTTCTTCAGTGGCGTCGCTGAGCAATTTTGTGCTCCTGAAGTACATTGCTGTGAATCCGACTATCCAACCTTGCGGGCAATCATCAACATCTCACCCGAGAGAGTCAATCGTATTGTAAGTCTTGAAAATGGACGCTTGCTCAGGATCCAGACGAATGGCTTGAGCAAAGCGTATCGATTCATTGACTGGGCTAGAGAACGAAGTGAGAAGAAGATTGGCAGATTACGCGTTCCTACAACCTCAAATCCCGACGTTTCCAAGAGTTGTCGCAATCCCGATTTGGAGAAATACTGAATATGCATTCCTTGATACCACCACCACTTCTTCTTGAGAAGGCGAGGTAAGAAAGCGGCGCGATCTCCAGTATAGATGAAGAGCAATCCGTCGACATTTGTCAACTCCGAAATTGCATTGATCTCGTCCCGTGGATTAGAGAGGTGCTCGATTACACCCCACATGGTTACAATATCAAATCTTCTGGTCGTGGTTTGTTGGGAGACTGGTTGCCGCCATACCTCATGTTGTCTAGATGCGATTTTGGAAGCCCATTCAGACAATTCAACTCCACAGACGACATAAAACCGAGAAGCCTTGTCTAAGAATATTCCTGTCGCACAGCCGATGTCCAACAAAGTCCGTGCGCTACTTGGTGGCGCAGCCGATGTAACTATTTGAAGCCACGCTTCGGCAGACTTCTCTCGTTGTTGCTGAGCTGCGAGGTATGTCTCATCCTCGTTTTCGGTGTACAGGATCTCAACTTGCGGGGCAGAAGAAACGTATTGATGACCGCAATCTGAACATTCAACTATTTCATACGTAAGTCGTGTGGTGGGTGTGAATTTGTAATCGACAGTTGGCGACAAACCATGAAGTTCATCCGGATATCGTTCAAACGAATCGACGCCTAAGCAAACTGGGCAATTTGATTTGTTTGTCATTTCATCCTTCGAGCTACGATAATTTGATGCGTGAAAAGGTCTCCGATTCCAAAAGAAAAGCGCTCAAGTTGTAGGCCTGCGTCTATCATCCACTTGGAACACTGGTGGCGCGAGCGCATGAGGTTTATCTCAGGCGGATGGAGAGCGATACCTCGTCGTCTCTCCAACTGCAGAATGGATTTAGCAATCTTGAGAGCCAGCACCGACAGCCCCCAAATTGGTGGCCAATACAATATGAGTACTCCTCCCTGCTTGGTGACTCGCCGCATCTCACGGAGCGCTGCGGCAATCTGCTGGTCGGTAAAGTGCTCCATAACGCCAAGATTGAAAACTCCATCAAAAGTTTCGTCCTGATAGGGAAGCGAGAATAAATCAGCTTGACTGATGAGGTCACTCTGCCTCACATTGATGTGTCTATTCCGATGTTCTTCAACGGCTCTTCTTGAGAAATCAATTGCAACGAGATTCCATCGTTCAATCAAGTGAACATCAATTTCTCCACCCCCGGAGCCAGCATGGAGCAAAGTTGACCCTGGGGCCACGGTTTTCCTTAGAGTTTGTTTGAGGCTCCGTGGAATAATCCATCGTCGGTAGAAGTTTGCGATTCTTCCGTATGTCTTGGTAACTGACCCCTGCTGACTCCAGTATGCGTCCCAGTCATTGCTTGAGATTGTCATTGTTTGCCCCCAATCCTTGAAACTCGATATCTGCGAAAGGACTTGCGATGCATTAAGGCGAATTTGAACAAGCCCAGGAGTCCTAATAGAACATCTCGGGTCTGCATTTTCGATGATCCGTAAGCCCGTGCTGTCAAAACGATTGGTACCTCAGCCACTGATGAGTCGTGGCGGACGAACCAAGTCAAACTTTGATAAAGGAAAGGGTATCCGTTGTGCAACGGTGCTTCGGGTAGTTTGACCGCTAAATCAGTCATCCGGTATGCGCGAAGTGCGCCGGTGGCATCAAACGGAACTCGAAGCAGATATTTTGTTGCAATGTGTCCAAGATGTGTTAAGGTGCGCCGAATCGGCGTCCAATCCTGCAGACCACCGCCTCTCATAAATCGAGAACCTACGACTACGTCCGCTACTTTTAGCGCATCGAGAAGTTTCGGGATGTCCTCTGGGTCGTGTGTAAGATCTGCATCCAGAGTCACGAGGACATCAGCATTGCACGCGATAGCCTGCCGGAACGCCTCCTTGTGTGCTGAACCAATTCCCAACTTCTGATTTCGCGAAAAAAGACGAACTCTTGGGTTTGATCTTGCAATCTCTCGGACTATCTCGGCGGTTCCATCAGGCGAACTATCATCGAGCACGACGATGTCACTATTCGGTAGAACCTGTGTGATTCGTTTGCACAACTGCAAGATGTTTTCGCACTCGTTGTACGTCGGAACAGCAATTAGGACTTTTATTTCTACCATCAGTTAACTCAGAGTGCAACAATTGAGAGCTTAGGTAAAGGAAAAACTAGCCGGCGGCCATGGAAGATTGGGGATACCTC
>SXGU01161382.1_pt1 | contig 35649 bp, 35 predicted proteins | sample 3174531 | NCBI WGS metagenome assembly SXGU01 (sample SAMN11356863, study PRJNA531348) | freshwater metagenome | isolation source: freshwater sample F1-140 | place: China: Fuxian Lake, Yuxi | collected 2017-12-25 | reverse complement strand
CTATTTATTAGAGTGTCGAGCTAAAGAATCAAAGGTAAGTAAAATCATTTTAGAAGCTATATTTTCGTTATTACATTATTCTAAATAGTTCTAAACACTTATTGCTAAATATTCTTTATATATCTGATGACGAATTTTTAATAATTGAGAAGAGTGGACAATTATAAAATATGTTTCTTGCATTAGTTCATTTATTTTTTTTCAATTTAAATATATAAATGTTATATATACATAAATGATATAAAGGAGATTTATGTTAAACTGGAATTATCTAGAAACTTTTGTACTATTATCTGAAAATCTCAGCTTCAGCGAAACAGCAGAATTACTTAAAACATCACAACCCTCAGTTTCTCGTCAAATCCGATTTCTAGAAGAGAGTCTTGGGTACCCTCTTTTTATTAGAAGTCGAAAAAACGTAATTCTCTCAAAAGAAGGACTTCAATTAAAACTTAAACTTACGCCTTTAGTTTCTGAAATAAAAAAAATAATATTGATTCAAAAAGAGTTAAGTAGTTCAATTGCAGATACATTTCGCATTGGTAGCATGCACGAGGCCGGTCAAATTTTATTAATGCCGATTATTAGAAAATTTTTAAAACTCCATTCACAAGTTAATATCCACACAACCCTCATGTCTTCAGCGAGTATTTGTGAAGAAGTATTAAAGGGAAATCTTGATTTTGGTTTTGTATATCAACTAAGTGAAAGTAAAACATTGAAAGCTTTTAAAGTTATTGAAGATCGGCCAGTACTTTTGCAATCTACAAAATCAAAGCTTTTGTTTGAAGAAAGAAAATGTTTAGATTTTATAAGTTATAGAGAGAACGACGCTTATACCAAGCAATTCATAGAAAAGAATCTAACAAAAATTGAGCAAAAGCGCGTGAGATTTAGATCTAGTGTAAATTCCCATTCAGTTATGCTTCAAATGATTGCTGAGGAGGATTTATTATGCGTAATTCCCCATGGGAGTGCAGCAGAATCTATTTCTAAAAATCAAACCAAGATAATTAAAGAAAATTTAAAATCCAACCCCCTTTATTTAATATGTCATGAACAAACTTTTTTCGATAAACGAAAAAAATATTTATTTGAGTTTTTAATTCAAGAATTTAAAAAAATTGATGAAGTTAGTCGATAACTGAAACGATTAATTTAAATACAAACTAAAGATCTATTCATCCTAACCCATGCATTTAGTTTAATAACAACAAATGATGGTAACTTTTTGAGCTGTTTTTCAACTTTATGAAGTAATACTTGATCCAAAAAAAGTTTCCTCATGAAAATAGTACTCTTATATGACGTACTTTTCAATTTTTAATTTTTCAGGCTTTAGATAATGGCCTTTACTTTTTTATTGAGAATCCAAAAATAGACAAGATACTTTCTTTCTGATAAAGATTGCTTAGTTCCTACAATCAGAGGGTTGATAATGTTATCCCATTTGTTTTATCTTAAATTATCTCTTACCCCAAAAAAAACAGTTGACAATTTGTTCGGAATAGCGTACACTCAATCATGACTTCTATTCTTAAACTCAAAGAATTTGCAATTTGGTACGACTCACAGGCAGTGAAGATTAGAGCACAGATCGACAGTCGATTGGAAAAGATTCGTGATTTTGGACATTATGGGCATATTAAAAAATTAAGTCCTTTATTATTTGAGATTAAGTTTAACAATGGCAATCGCATTTACTACACAGAGAAAATTGTTGAAGGAAGGATATTGATTTTAATTCTTGGAGGAAATAAAAATGGACAAGACAGAGACATTAAAAAAGCACAAAAAGCAGCCGAAAAAATCCATGATGATTAACGGGATTGAACTTGAAAGTCATGACCCATCAGCTATATTCAAGAATCATAAAGAAATTAAACTCGCCCTCTTTGAGGCTTTAATGGATGGAGACAAAGAAGCTTTTATTGATATTCTATCTGGGTATGTAAGATCCCATAATATTTTGGAAGTGTGTCGCCAAACAGGATTAAGTCGTACAGTGGTTTATGAGGCCATCAGTGATAACGGAAACCCTTCGCTTGACACGCTTTGTAAGATTATGACCTCGTTCAAAAAATCAGCATAATGTAGCGCTTTGTATTTTCTGAAAGGTAATGGTGTTGAAATCATTCATGATTTTTGCTAGACCTCTCTCCGCCAGGGTTTACGCATATGACTTGAAACCAGCTCCGGTAAACAAAACTTTTATAATAAAAACCCTTCAACTTTGATGTTTTTTACTCCCTTCCAAGAGACTGATATTCTATAATTAAAATTTTTATTAATTGGTTTGAATCAGATTGTAAAAATCAAAACTCAAACAATATATTTCTTCTTCTTTTGAAGTCTGAATTATTTTATTTGCTGATTTTAAATTTTGAATTAAAAGCTCTTTGATTTCTTCTACATCTTGTCGAGACAAAGTAATGGCAGCGGAGTAATGGAAATTATTCTTTAAATCCATATCAAGGGCATGAATAGTTCTGGTTCTCCAATTCATATGATGATTTCTATTTTGTGGTGATTCAGTTCCCAAATGAATATGTTTTGAACCAATTAAACCCTATTGTTACTCCAAAAAATGAGGCCACCTTCTGAATTTGAATTGGGTTTTTAGGAGATCTGTCTCCACACCATTCTTGCAATTTAGAATAAGGTACACCTGTCCTTTTAGAAAGTTCACGCATGGACAGATTTTTTTCACTCATTAATCTTTTTAAGTTTGTTCCAATTTTTAATGTCACAAAACAATTATTCATAAAACTACCCTTGTAATGCAAACTCGTTCCGATTGGGCAGTCATAAAAACGCCTAACAGGTCAGATTGACTGGTTAGGCGGTCATTTTTAAATTGTCTTTAAATATTGAATTGAAGATTTACTTTAAGTAGCTTGATTACTTTTAGTAGTTGTAACACTAACTTTTAGTTTTAATTTTTCTTGATTAACTTGAGCTTGTAGCACCAGCTCAACAGCTAACTCAGGAAGGATTGATATTTTTTTTGCAATTTTAATTGCTCGGTTAATGGATGGAATTCTTCGTTCAGACTCTAAATCATTTAAGCTTTGTTTTGAAATTCCAAGAAACTTTGCCAGTTTGACTTGAGATAAACCCTCTCCTTGGCGGTGAGCTACAAGTATTTTACCAAAAGTAAGATGGCCAAAATCTTTTTCAAGTTCCTTAACACCATATTTTTTAGTACTCATGTTTATTTACTTCCTCCACAAGAATAAGATTAATCTGTCCTTCAAGCGATTTAGTATAAATAGCTCGATAACTTTGAGTTAATCGAATTGACCTTTGACCAACTCGATTTCCTTTTAAAGGCTCATCATGATAGCCGGGGATTTTTCTAACTTCACGTATTCCTTTTAATTCAACTGATCTTGCCCATGCATTTAGTTTAATAACAACAAATGATGGTAACTTTTTGAGCTGTTTTCAACTTTATGAAGTAATACCTGATCCAAAAAAGTCTCCTCATGAAAATAGTACTCTTTTTTGACGTACTTTTCAAGTTTTAATTTTTGTGCGCCAAAATGGAGCCAAAACTATTAAAAGTGGATAAAAATGCTTAATAGTAGCTTATAAAACAAGGGGTAGTAATTTTAAGTTTAAATTGTTGTAGTTATAGAATAATCTAGTATTTTCAACTGTAATTTTTGGGGATTATTCAACTGAAATTAACAAAGTCCTTCAGCCTTGATATATCGAGTTTCGTAGTCTGCGAAATAGCCTAATTCCCTTAAGGAAACAAAGCCATCCCTATTAAGATCTGCCTCATTCCAATTGAAAGGTCCCCAAAAAAGTCGTAGGTACGGAATGAAGCAAAACCAGATGAGTGCGCACAAAAAAACAAGCAAAATTTTAGATATTCTTTCCATACCATTCACATTAGCATTGCCAAGTTTTTTGTTAAAGGGTTTTTACGAAGTAGTGATTGAATTTATAACACTTGGCTCATGGTCAGAATCAGGTCTCAATTTTATTGAGTGTTATTCAACTCAATTTTGATGGATAAGAATTCATTGGTATTTAAAAAGTCTTCAACTCCTTTGAAGATTTTCACCACAAAATTGAAAGCAGGATTAGAATCGAAAGACACTGAGAATTATTCATCTTTTTATTTTGTATAAAAGGATATAATATTGTCAGTGTCGTTTTGAATACCAAATCATTTTCTCATTAAGAACGTGATACCATTTTATGTTTCGAAAGTTTAATTGGTTTAACTTTAGATAATTTACTTTTTTATCCAACTTTAATTTGGATAATTTAGAAATCTTCTTAATTGTTAAAGTTTTATCTTTCAATGAATTTACTTTCTTTAATGTTTTAGAAAGTTTCAAATGAATTGATTATATCTGGAGCAAGATTTTTTAATATGGACAAGTTACTCGAAAGGTTAGATAAAAAGTTGTGTACGGACTTAATAGATTAGGTTTTTAAAAATTTAAAAATAAATTTCATTTTTATAAGATATTATTTTTCAATGATGCCTTTACATTATTCTTATCTTTAATGTGTAAAGACCCAACTTTTCCTGTAAATAAACTAAAATCAGCAGTAAAAAATTTGAGTCGTACATAACATTGTTTTTTAAGGCCGGCAAAGTTCCAATTTTCAATTTGGACATCGCCAACCCACTCAGAATTTGCTCGCGAAGTTATCATTGCTACGATTACAGCATTATTCGATCTATTAAAATTTTCAGAACTAATAACTAAGGCCTTTCGTCTTTTTGATGATGAAAGATCTGAAAATGGAAAGGGTAATTCTACAACATCGAAGGGTTTAAAGGTCATCATCGTCATTACCCATCCATTCAGTAAGTGTTTTTTCAACAGATTTTAAGTAATCCATATTTTCCATAGCTAAGGCTTTTTTCAATAAAACTTCACCAGAAGGTTTGACTTCAAAAACAATTCTGTCCCCCTCATGTAGGGAGAGTTTTTGTCTAATTTCCAATGGGACAGTTGTTTGCCCTTTTTTTGAAATTGTCGCTAGTTTAAAGTTGTTACCCATACACACCTCTTAACTTTATTATAATATAGAAATATACAAATGTAAAGAAGTAGGAATGTAAGGATACCTTGTATTCCTACTTAAGGGAGTTGTTTTTGTAATAAAATTTTTTTTGTTATGTTACTGAAATAATTATACATAGATGATGTTCAAAGAAATTGGCCTTTTGGATTAAATTTATATTATCTTCCTCAAGAATTTTCATAGAATTGCTAATAACAATACTAGTATTAATTATTATCGATTTGAATGATATTAAAGAATTGACGATAATAAAGTGATAGACGATAGGAGATTTTTAAAGATGACATTATTCCCATTTTACGACTATTGGTGGTTTTATTTAGGATTCACAGCTTTCGTGCTTGTGGTTCTCGCCCTTGATTTAGGTGTTTTTCATAAAAATGCACATGAAGTCAACTTCAAGGAAGCCTCAATTTGGACTACTATTTGGATAAGTCTAGCCCTTGTCTTTAATTACCTTTTTTATCTTTATGCTCAATATAGATTTTCTACTCACGAACGATATACTTCAATTCCTGGTTTTGACCCAGACGCTCAGGCTAAATCCACTGCTCTCGAATTTTTGACTGGTTTTGTAGTCGAGAAATCTCTCGCAATTGATAATATCTTTATTTTTGCTGTCGTGTTTGCATACTTCGGAATCCCCAAAAAATATCAGCACAGAGTTTTATTCTGGGGAATTTTAGGAGCCTTAATTTTTAGAGCTATCTTTATCGCTATGGGTTCAGTTCTCATGCAATACCACTGGGTCGTGATATTTTTCGGAGCTCTATTGATTCTAACAGGTTTCAAGATGTTTTTTGCAGGAACAAAGCCGCAGAACCTTGAAAACAATTTTATTATTCGGCAGCTAAAGAAAGTTTTTCGAGTTCATCCTCAAATTGAAGGACAGAAATTTTTCTTTAAAAAAGAAGGACTAACTTATGTTACTCCACTTTTTCTGGCTCTCGTTTTTCTTGAACTTAGTGACATTATTTTTGCGGTAGATTCGGTACCCGCGATTTTTGCACTAACTAAAGAACCTTTGATTGTTTTCACATCGAATATCTTTGCCATCTTAGGGCTTCGATCGATGTATTTCATGCTAGCTGGAGTGATGGATAGATTCGCCTATATTAAATATGGGTTAGCTTCAGTACTTGTTTTTGTTGGTTTAAAGATGGTTTGGCTCAATGAAGCTTTTGGTGGAAAGTTCCCAATCAGTTGGTCTCTTGGAATCATCGCTCTCTTAATCGGCGGTTCGATAGTGATATCCATAGTTATTGATCGAAGAAAACAAAAACTTTTTATTCCAAAAGTGGATTTAAAAGACAGCAATTAAAAATTTATTAAAGTGGGTTCTAACCAGTCTTTCATTGCGGGAACTGAAGTGTAAACTCCGTATTGAGTGCAAGTACGGTCCCCCCAGCTTGTTACACCTACAACTACTAATTTGTTTTCTGAGTTAGGTGAGGTTAAGTAAGCGGGGCCACCTGAATCACCTGAACATGCTGATTTGCTATTAATTATTGTGTATGAAATCTGAGTTTTCGAGAAAGTTGGTTTATCAATTTTTACACGAACCTTCATGAGTTGATTTGCGGCAGTCATTCTTGATCCATTTGTGGTGCCAAAACCAGCTAGATCCAATTCTAAATCTTTTGTGATGATATTTGGATCAAACGATAGCATTGCAGATTGTGTAGATGTTGGAGCATCAAATTCAAGTTTTAAAAGTGCCACATCATGCATTGGGTTTGTTTTTGCATCTCGAAATTGGTTCACTTTGTGTTCTGGGTGTACTGCTACTTTTGAAATCTTAATTAACTCAACACCAAAATTTTTTGCATCTTCTAATTTTTTAATGATAGTTGTTCCAAATCCTATATAGGAATTTGCTCTTAAACTTTCGAGAGAAGTGTTCATTCTAGATGATAGATCAGCAAAGCAATGTGCAGCTGTAAGAACTACTGAACTACTAATCAATGTTCCAGTACAAACATTTTGTAACCCTCGTCCTTGTCCTAATCTTTCAAGATCAACATACATATTAACTGTCGATAGTGCGATAAGTTCTTCTTTTTTTACAGGTTCACCGTTAACAATTTTTGGTGTGATTTCTGAATTTAAAGTTTTTCCATAAGTAAAACTTAAAAAAGATATTGTTGAAATAAACGAAACTATAAAACGTGAATTGCGTGAATTAAAAATCATCCCTAACATAATAAACCCCTCCATTAGGTATAGGTACAGTTGAACAGCCAAATTTCCATAGCTGTTGTTGAGGATGGTTCATTAATTTTAAAGTTTACACAAGTTAAAAATTATTTTTTTGTGAGAGGAAATAGAATAACGCTCAGTTGATAAAGTTCATCTGCGCTTCCATCTGATAAAATATCAGCTGTTGTATAAAGACTTTCATGGAGAAATGATTTAGCAGATTCAAAATTAGGAGAGTGAGTGCCAATAACCACAGATGTAATTAATCTATTTTTAAATTCATCTTTGTTTGAATTTGTATTCATAAACTCAATTCCTTTTTTAATCATTTGAGTATGATAGTTTCTAACTGAGAAATGACTTTCTTTGGTTGGTAATCTTAATTTCTTATCAGTTTTTACAAATTTTTTTGTATTTTTGTCGATTGATAAATAATCATTATTTAATAAAAATTTTAAAGCATTTTCAGATTCGATAATACTGATTCCCAACTTATCCGAAATCCATTTAGGTTCAGACGAAAAGTGTTCCAATGAAATCAGATCTAAAACTGCAATATTGTACCAAGGATTTAAAAGTGTCATTTGAGTAATTGGCAATTCTGAATAAGGTTTGGTCTCAGGATTAATTATTGTCTCTTGATTTTGAAATTCAAAATGATCTTTGTTAGTTATTTTTTTGGAATTTGATTTTTTGAAATATTTATTAAAATTCTTAGATTGATCCAATAAAGATTTTAATTCTTGTTTTTGAATAAACTCACATAAATTTGAAGCTACTATTTCATCGAGATCTAAAAATTGAATAAATGAGTCGAGGTGTTCAGCTGGAAATTTTTTTTTCCCTTTAATTACATTTGTTAAAAAAGAGGGACTCAATTTTAAGTGGAGTGCCATTTGTCTTAATGAAAAATTAGGATTAGTTTTTTTCTTACGCAATAAAGCAGGCTCAATAATTTTTTCAATAGTATTTTGGATATTTAAACTTTTCATAGTTAATTATTATTTTACCTTAGATTTAAAAAAAAATCACTTGAAAGTTTCAAACTGTAGATTGGAATTTCTAAAAGAGAATGATTGACCATCAAATTGAGCCTACAAAAAAATACATTTGTTTATATCTGATATAATTGCATAACCGATCAGAATTAATCATGAGCAGTTGAATGAATAGGTGTTTTACACAAAGACTAAAAATGTCATTTTTTAACTTAAAATTTGGTTAATAAGTGTTAGCTAGAAAAAATTTAAATTAAAGTGTATATTTCAAATTAGAAAATTTAGTTTGTTTACTCATAATACGGGGTATTTGAATTCAAACCATAAAAAGAGAAAATTGTATTTTATAGGATTTGAAATAAAAATTTATTCTAAATGAGGCACTAGTGAAAGTTAAATTCAAATATCTATTTTATATTTGCAATATAATTTTAATTCAAGTTATGGCTTTTGCCGATGGAACTGAAAATAATAATCTTAAAACAGATAACGCAAGTGAAATTGCTGCATTTATACCGTTAACTTTAATTGAACGTGGTTTTAATAATGTCGGAAATCTTGATATCAAACAATTGGCGATAGATATTCAAACAAAAGTAAAATGGAGTGCCTTCCCAAATTATTCAATCGGGGCGGGCAAGTATGGTTCTACGCGCACAGGTAGTTCATGTCATTATTCAAAATCGGGAGTCCTTGTTAATTTACCACATCTTGAAAATCTAAAAAAAGATAAATTTTTAATTGCAGGACTATTATTACATGAAGCTTTATGTGTACTTGGGTTGGTGGATGATAGTTATGCGATAAGTGGTGTTCTTGGTTTAATACATTTAATGACTGAAAACAAATCAGAAGAAGTGATTCAAAAAATTCATTCTTTAATTGATTCTGATAAATTTAAAGTAGTCTTTAATTTATTTTTAATTAAAAGGTTAGAAGATCAAAAATATTCAATTATCAGTGAACACACTCAAATTGCATATAATGAAAACACAAATGATATAAATAAAACCGAAAGTGGAATTTTAGATCCAATTATTAATTTTGTAGAAGATATTTTGAAATTTATAAAAGATTTTTTTAATTTTTTCGGTGATCTTTTCACATTAGAGTTAGCACAAAATAATAGGGAAGGTGAACCCGTTAGATTAGCTTTAGGTGAAGGTGGAACTGTAACTGGAATTGGTGGCGGTGGTGATGGGCGATCTTGGTTTTTTAAAGTCTTGCTTTTAAAAAACTTTGTGCAAATTTATCATATTTGTGAAAAGTTACCAGCATCGGATTTTGTTCCTTATCCAGGTCAAGATCCTAGTAAATTAGATGGCTTAGAATTAAAAATCTCGTGTAAATACCCTCAAATATCTGATTGGTGGTATTATATTTTAAATGTTAATATTGAAACTGGTTCTTTTAATTATCCATTTTTACAACCTGTGGAGATTCCACAGCAAATGTCTTGGATGGGTTCTTATGCTATTGAAAAAATTAAAAGCTCAAATACTTTTTTTGATTTTGATGTAAATATTACTATTGATGTTATGAGATGGCTGACTCAAGATTATCAAGAGTGGGATGGTTTTGCTACTGGTGTGTCCATTGTTCTTATAAAAAGTTATTTTCCAGGTGCAAACGATGTTTTTCAATTTAAAGGCCCAGAAGCTGTAATCAATATATTAAGTAAAGTATTTGAAAATAGTGATGTCAAACACTGTAATGAATCGATAACAAAGTCGATCGAATCAGGCTCTGATTTGAAAGATACTTATTCCTATGTGCATGTTCCAGTAGAAAAGTATTTTCTCAAACTTGCACAAATAAAATCAGAAGAGAGAGATTCTGAGCCTTATTGTGCTATTTGGCGTCGCTAATTGCTTTTACTAGACTTGTTTGCGCATCAATTTTAGTTTTACTTTCGCTATCTAATTTTTCAAATGCCATTTTTAAAATTTCATCAAATTTTTTAATACTCGAATTTACAAAGTTATCAAGATTTGAGGTTGAAATTGATTCAAGTTCAGATTTTTGAGGAATACCATATCCTACTTTTAATCCCCATATTCCCCAAGGGGAAGAAAGTTGCTCTTGAATTTTAAAAAAGTCATTATAATTTACTAATTTTGGAATTTCTGCTTTAAATGTTTCATTTACAAGTTTTTCATTTATCATATTTTCTAAAGCTAAAAGCGCGTAAAGTAATTGCTTCTTTTTTGTTTTATCCGTAATCAAATTTATAGTATCAAATATTTTTTTACGATTTTCTATATCTAATGAAAAGTAATAATTAACTTTATCTTCAGGTTCAGAAGGCACATCAATTAGTAGGTCAGCTTTTTCCAATTTTAAAATCAAATTATAAAATATTTTAAATTGAGATGAATAAAATAACCCTAGTCTTGGATTTTGTTTTAATTCATTAGCAGAGTGACCAATGCCAATTCCTGTCTCTAAAAGCTTATCATACAATGAATTAGGTTTTATGACAAAGAGATCATGGTACTTGGGTATATCAAACAAAACAGAGTTTATAAGGGTCATGGTTTCATGGGCGCAATTATTACTTAAAAACTGGTAGCTTCCTCGATAACTCCAGTGAAATTGTAATACTAAATCGAACATTCTCTTTTTTTGAAGCTGAGTAAAATTTAAAGGTAAGGCAAAGAGATCTCGCATTTCACCACGAGTATATTCTTTGAGTATTTCAGTAAAAGGGATGATATAAAGATAAGAAGAGTAAAATCCAGTTAGGCCTTTCCAAGAACTTATTTCAAAATCAGTAACGTTTGCTCTAAAAGAAATAACTCGATGATCACCTATATCCTCTATGCAATCAGGACCAATTATTTTTCTATTTATATTGCAAAATACAAATCTGAGCATTGCGTGACCAAAACGACTTGATGTCTCAGGCCCTGGTCCTGCCCATAAATAATCTATTCTATAAAGTCTTTTAAAGTCCAATTCTTCAATTCTCTCATTAAGAAATCTTGGTTCAGAATAAGTTAATAAAACTTTATTAGTTTGATGGCATTCTGTATTTAAGAAGGGGCTCCAATTAAAATGTCGAGCTAAATAATGATAGAGTAAAGGGCGACGACATTGAAAACTTTTATCTGTTAAAAAGAACTCCATATTAACTGCAAAAGCTTCTTCCGTATCAGTTTGTTCGTAAGGATCAGGAGTTCTAAAAATTAAATTATTTTTATATTCGTTTGTAGGAAACATAAAACCACGAAGAGGGTATCCAGCAATAGTTTTAAATTCAACCAAGTCTGAAACCGTATGAGAAATATTTGCAATTTTATCACAATTATCAAAAGGGGTCATTGGTTCATTTAATACAGCAGCGTAAACACATTGCGTACGTGTTTTTAAATATTCCATTGGAGGTAAGGCAAGGAGATCATAAATATGAGATACTTCATGAATGATAACACCTGTTAAAAAATCTTTCATGGTATTATAGTGTGGAAGAATAGGCTCTAGTTTATCTTGATAATTGATTTTCTTTTTATACCATTGATTCCATTGTTGGGGTGATGCATACAATAGAGATTGATTTCGAATAATGTCTAACCAAACTGAGTTGAGAGTTATTAAATGACTTGATCTATCCGTGCTTCCAAACGAATAATTATCCAAATCATTAAAAGTAATTACAACAGTTTGAATATTTTTCTGATATTTAGGAGGAATTGAAAGTTGTATTTTTTCAATGATTGAATTTAGAATAGGATAGTCGGTGCTTTGAACTTTAGAACCTTGAAATTTAAAAGTAGTTGCATAAATTGGAGGTGAAAATATGACGAAAATGAGAATCATCAATTTATAAAGTATATAACTTAAATTTTGAAAATATTTTTTCATTTTTCCTCCATGAAAAATAAATTCTAACTGCTAAAATCTAACTTCTAAATTCATTTTAGAAATAAGAGAATAGAAGTTGTTTAAAAAAATAAATTAAACAACTTCTAGATTAAAATTAATCTTTATAATCAGCAATAAAATCGATAACACTTTTTTGGTCTAAAATTAAACCTTGTTCAGCAGCACTTGTGTTTGTAGCATTAACAGCAGCTTTTAAAATTGGATATTTTTGGTCCATATCTTTTAAAGATGCAAATTCATCAGCATTGAAAGCCTGAGCTTCAGGTTGTGCAGCAAATACAACATCTCTATGAATATTAAAAGCTTTATCAGTAGGTTTTACTGATTCATTTGAAGTTCCAGCTTGTTTACTTGAAAGGTATGAAACCCCACCAATCGTTACAGTAGGGGCAAGAAGTATAAGTCCAACCGCTGCTGCAAAAGATTGTGCGCTCATTGTTAATAATGCCAATGCAATAATTCCTTTTTTTAACATAAAGTCTCCTATGTTTTAACTCAATTAATTTTGAGTAATTTGTAAGAAGATAAATAAAGGGTTAGTGATTAATATTCCAATTTAAATGAAATTTGTGTTAACTGAATTGGTTAATAATATGTAACTTATTCGATAGCTGACAAAAAATGACATTTTATTTTATCAAAACAAAATAACTTTTCATGATTAAGTCTGATCGCTTCGCGATTATATCAGACATAATCATAAGCTGTTATTTTTCTGTTGTTGGGGGCGATTTTCAATCACCCCGTATTATAAAAATCCAAACTAAAGTTTGCATTTTCATAATAATTCAGCGAGATTTAATCATTACCTAGAATTCCCATGTCCTTTAACTTTTTGCATGTGTTTAAATATTCATTAATAGATACTTTATATTTTTTTACTAATCCACCCATTTTATCAATTGGATTAGAATTTTCATAATATAATATATCTGCAATTAATGCAGAGATTTCACCGCTGATTAGTTTATTTTTTGTAGAAGCGTAGAGAATGTAGTGTGGTATCTGCTCAATAGTATTTCCATTGAGTTTATATTCATAAATTTGGACTGAGTAAAAACAATTTTTATTTTTTTTTATGAAGCTGGGGTCTAAATAAAAATTTGGTGTTTTGCAGGTTGATAAAGTTTTAAAAGTATTAATTAAAAATTCATTTCTAACTAGTCCTTCTAGAGGGTTACTCTTGTTCCAATGATTTAGATTTATAAATTCATAGAAAGCTTGTTCAATACAGATAACACTACCAGAGTCTGTAAATGGAACTTCTTGATACTTTTCAAATTCAGATGATTCTAAAAAATCAAAAATGAGTTCCATACAATTTCTCTGGTTTTGAAGTTCCCAGGCTGTTAAAGTATCGTTAAAGATTGACTTTAAACCCCGTCCTCCTTGGTGATCTCCAAAAAGTAATTTATTAGCAACTCTCTCAGAACTCGCAATGAGTTGTTCTTTATCAATCGTTAATAAATCAGGTATAAGTTCTTTTGAAATATTTATTTTTACAAAATCAGAATTTAAAAAATGCATTCGGTAACTTTTATGATGAATAAGTTTATATAAAATCTCGTTCATTTTAAACTGTCCATTTTGATACTATTGATTTAAGTTTTAAAAAATTATTTACCGATTTTGGAAATAACCTTCCAGTGTCATCGTATTTTGGATCTTCATAGGTAATAGCTTTTAAATTTGGACAAAGTGAAATGAGTTTTTCCAAAATTATTAATTGTTCGTCCATGATCACCCCATGGTGAAAATCCATAAAACGATTATTTACGATTTGACATCCAGAAAGATGAATTTCAAAACAATGTTCAAGTGGGAGTCGATGCAATTCTTCAAACAATTCTTCATTTCTTTTTCCTAGTAGCCATTGATAGCTTATGAGGTGACCAGTATCAAGTGTTACAGCACACTGACTTTCTTTTGCGACTTTGTTGAAAAAATCAAATGCATGCATTTGACCTATATAAAAATTAGTTCCGTCTGTAAATCCAGGAAACTCAATTAAAAGAGGTGTTCTTAAATGACTTTGCAATTTAGTTATATTTTGAATGCAAGAGTTAAGACCTTCGTTATTTAAAAAAGGTGGAAGCGGATATGGCAAGGTCTTGCCTTTAATTTGCCAGATTCCGAGATCTTCTACTATCCAATCAATATTCAATTCTTCAGAGAGTTGATTTGTAAACTCAATTATCTTTGTTTTGTTATATTTTTCAGTAGTACCTAAATTTAAAAAAGTATGATGCAAAGCCCTTGCTTTAAATTTATCATTTATATTATAAAAGGCATGAAATGCTTCGATATAATTTTTTATATTTAATTCTGATCGATCTTTAATATGGCAAGAAGCAAAACTATAATTAAAATCATTATTATATAAATTTAAAAAATTTTGCGTTTTAGATGTTGGTTTATTATTAACAATATCAAAACCAAAAGAATCTCCCCATGGCATATCTAGTCCAACTCCAAGACCAAGTTTCATTGAAATTAAATTTGGAAAATGAATAGCCATGGGGAATCCTACTAGTGCTTAACTGGAACTCTAAGGGGAGTTGCCAATTCCACAAGTTTAGCAAGAGCCTCTGCTTTTTGACATTTATCTGCTTGAATAACCTGTTCTTGTGTCTCTGAATCTCCATTGAGTGAAAAACAATATCCTGTGCAAGAAAAAGCCGCGAGGGATTTAACCGAAATAATATTTAGTTCGTTTAATTGAGCTAAGTTTTTTTCGATAATATTATCATCACATGTATTCACAGTTTTATCGTCAGGGCATGGAAATCCATAACAAGATCGCAGTATAGATTCATCAGTCTTAATAACTTCAATTTTTAAGTTATTGAGACCAGTAGTTGTTTCTGTTTGAGTCTGTGCTTGAACTTGGGTAGCTGCCATCGTAGAAAATAATCCAAGCATGCTGCTCTTGAATATTGATTTTTTTGTCATTTTGATTAATCCTCCTATTTGGATTTGTTGGTTCTTAATTAATAAGATAACTCAATTTAACCATTGACAAAAATATATAGGATCTATAATTACCATAGATTTTAACTATGGTACCAAATTATTCAGATCTCACTTACTTTGTTGAAGTTGCCCAAACTAAAAATATTTCTCGAGCTGCAGAACGTTTGGGTATTGCTCAACCCAGTTTGAGTTCTGCTATTAAAAGACTTGAAAATTCTTTTAATGTTTCTTTACTAATAAGGAGCCGTTCAGGCGTCCAGCTCACAAAGGCAGGTCAAGAGTTATATTCGAAAAGTAAATTATTTATTTTTAATTGGGATCAATTAAAATCTGAAATTGTTAAGAGACAAACTTCAATTATTGGTAGATATAGTATTGGTTGCCACTCTTCAGTTGCTCTTTATACCTTATCTTATTTCTTACCAAAATTAATTTGTGACCATCAAGATCTAGAAGTTGAAATTATACATGACTTATCACGAAAAATCACAGAGCGAATAATTAGTTTTGAAATAGATTTTGGAATTGTTGTAAATCCTGTTCGTCATCCAGATTTAGTGATTAAGGAGTTATGCAATGATGAAGTTTCATTTTGGATTTCAAAAAAAATAAATTCCCATCAAAAATTTGATTTCAAAAAAATGGTACTTATTTGTGATCCTAATTTAATACAAACACAGAAATTAATTTTAAGTTTAGAAAAAAAGAAAATTTATTTTAGGCGTATTATAAAAACAACTGACTTAGAAGTTGTAGCCGATTTAGTGAATGCTGGATTGGGAGTAGGTATTCTTCCGAAACGAGTTGCTACTCGAGCGTCAGGTTATAACCTCCAAATATTAAACGATCAGCTCCCTTCTTTTCATGATCGCATTTGCTTGGTCTACCGGCAAGACGCACAAAAAACGACTGCAAGCCAAATTATAATATCAAGTATAATTAAAAATATTAATTAATTATAAATTACTTTTGATTTATCATTTGGATCTCTTATTATGCCTTTTGTTTTCATTCCGCTTTGTGCAATTATTAGTTTTCTATTTAGATCATTAAATGCATAATCTATTTGTGCTTTTTTTATTTTTAAATAATCAATAAAGCATAAAATATTAAACTCGCACCATTCTTCTTGTACAATTTTTTTTTCAAGATATATTTTTAACTGATCTTGTTTTTCATTAAAGTTATACTTATTAGAAAAATCTATATTTGAGATGATTTCTTGATAATCTTGTTTTCGAAATAGTATTCTACTCGATTCTAATCTTCCTTTTATTTCTACATTTTCATTATTCCATACTCCAAACCCTGTAGCATATCCTTCAAATAAATAAATCGGTTGATCAAGAGACTGTAGTGGTGGACTTGCTTGTAACTTCAAATTGTCATTATTAGTTAAATTATTATACTTATATTCTGACGGAAAATATTTTTCTCTTCCGACTGCATAATTGAGCATGACGATAGATTTATTTTTAACGTAATTTGAACCTTTCCAGGAAAATTCATTGCTATGAATAGAATTTTGTTGAACACCATTTTTAGCCCAAAGTACACCGCTATAATCAACTAATGTGTCATCGAAATTTGCGGTTCTTTTAAATTGTTGCCATAGATGAACAAAATACCAATTCTTTGCTTCTGCTGAGTAAGCATGAAACGCAGACCAACTATGGGAGTATTTTAAAGCTTGATTTTGCTTTAAGGATTCAAGTGGATCAGACATTATATAGGTGCCAAAATATTCTTTGCTCCATTGTCGATCTAAAAAAAGTAATCCAACAACTTTTTTATCAACACCATCTTTTTTAATTTTTCCGATAGCAACAAGCATGGGTTGCGAAAATGTAAATGTTTCTGATAAACCTAAAAATTTCATTCGGGCATTTTCTGGTGCAATTGACGGCCAGATTTGGTAAAACTCAATATTCAGATATGAATGAGAGCCGACATGACTTTGCATTATATATTTTACAGGAGAAAATCCTTGAGCAATATTTAAGTTCTCAAAAAGTGGTAGAAGGGTATTATTTAAAGTTTTATGATCTTGATCTTTCATTTCAACTTTTTTAATGATGTCTAAATTTTTTTTGTGTTGAAATTGGATATCTAATGTATGTTCTTTTATTTTCATTTCAAATTTATTTCCAGAATTTGTAGCTTCTGAATAGATTGTGTTTTTATCATATACTGTACCTATATTATTTTTGGTATATGTTAGTGCTGAACTTTTAAAATTTAAATTTCCGAATTGAGTTTCATTTCTTGTATAATAATGAATTAAAGCGACACCATCATTTCTTAGTTGAATTTTTCCTGTAGGAGAGTCTTGAGTGTATTCATTAAGATGACCCATCCATGTCCAGGCTTCTGACTTAGCCCAGGTATGATTACCTTCTTCAAGACTAAGGTCTAAATTGTTGTTTTGAGCTAGTGATATTTGAGAATTGAATAGAATTGAAGATAAAAGAATTAAAAATTTATTATTCATAAGTTTCTCCAGGCTAGCCAAAAATCTGTTGCTCTACTTTCGGCTAAATGGAGATTTACTTAAGTCTATTTTTTTATTTCGAATAGATTTACATTAAATCTATCGTTTGAACTGAGTTACGGTATTGTAAAATTTGAATGAATTTTTCTAAAATTATGGTTCAAACCAAATCAGAGTTTTACTGACAAATGAATATTTTATTTTTTTAATTACTATTTGGAGACGTTTTAATTCAATTATGTATTTTTATAATACGAAAAAACTTTATAGCTTTAGACTTACCTCAAATTATGATATGATAAGTTTATTTACAATTGATTTAAAGTTTTTCGAATATCAAAAATTTAAACAGTTTTTTTAATTTTATTTTTTAAGGAGATTAATCTATGACAGTTTCGAAAAATAAATTGACTAAGTGGGCAATGGTTTTTTCAATTTCGATTGTTTCCTTAGTTACTATGAATGTAATGTTTTTTAATGCGACGACAGCTAATTTAAATGGACCTACTTATAAAAATGTGAGTTCAAGTAAAAGATGGAGAGCTGGTCAAATATTAGTTCAACCTAAACCGGGATTATCAGAAGAAAAATTAAAACAAATACTATCTCAACATCAAGCTAAGGCAATTGATAAAATTAGTTCACTTAGAGTACATATAGTTAGTGTTCCCGAGCAAGCTGAAGAAGCAATAGTTCGTGCACTTTCTAATAATCCAAATATTGACTTTGCGGAGCTGGATATGTTTCAAGTTCCTAATGAAACAATAGTGAATGATCCGCAATATAGTGGGTCGTGGCATTTGCCAAAAATTCATTCTTCGTATGCCTGGGATGTATCAAAAGCTGATGGAATTGTGATAGCTATATTAGACTCAGGAGTGGATTCTACACATCCAGATTTAAAAGATAAATTAGTTCCAGGATTTAATTCTGTTGTAACCGATACTGCTTATCCATATAGTACGAGCACAGAGCCTGGACATCCCCATGGAACTTGGGTTGCGGGTTCTGTCGCAGCAACTACAAACAATGGAATTGGAATTTCAAGTATTGCTTACAACGCAAAAATAATGCCTATAAGAGTTAGTAATGATCCCACAGGTTGGGCTTATTGGAGTGATATAGCAAGAGGTTTAACTTGGGCAGCAGATCATGGTGCTAAAGTTGCTAATATTAGCTATGAAGCTTATCAATCGTCAACTATTGCATCATCGGCAAACTATTTATTATCAAAGGGTGGAGTTACTGTTTGTTCAGCAGGAAATAGTGGAATTAATCCTGGTTATACTGATGTTGCTAGTATTATAACTGTTTCTGCAACAGACAGTAATGATGTTAAAGCTGGTTGGTCAAATTATGGTAATTTTGTTGATGTATCAGCCCCAGGTGTTTCTATTTTAACTACTAATCCAGGTGGTGGTTTTGTGAATGTAAATGGAACATCATTTTCAAGTCCAATTACAGCTGGTGTTATTGCGCTTATTATGTCAGCCAATCCATCATTGAGTCCAAATGATATTGAACTTGTGCTAGAAAATTCTGCATATAAAATATCCGGTGAAAATTTTAACGAATATTATGGCAACGGAAGAGTAGATGCAGCTGCAGCAGTTGAGTTGGCTTTGCTTTCTCAACCAAAAGATTTAATATTACCAAGTGTTAGTTTTTCTTCTCCAAGCTCTGGTTCAACAGTAAATGGATTAGTGAATGTAGATATAAATGCTGCTGATAATATAGGAATAGCAAGCGTTTCATTATATGTGAATGGAATTTTAGTTGGGACAGATTCTTCTGCACCTTATTCTTTGATTTGGGATTCTACAACTTTTGCTGATGGGGCATCTACTTTGAAATTAGAAGCAGTAGATTTAACGGGTAATAAAGCAATTGCTTCATTAAGTTTAAATGTGAAAAATAGTATTGTTGTAGATAACTCAAATCCAACGGTAACAATTACTAATCCATTAAATGGATCAAAAGTATCAGGTTCAATTTCAGTAAAAGTAAATGCAAAAGATGATGTTGCTATTGCAAAAATAGATTTATTAATAGATGGTAAATTATTGGCCTCTAGTTCTACTTCTTCATTAACTTACTCTTGGAATACTAGAAAAGTATCAGCTGGTAATCATTCAGTTCAAGCTGTTGCAACAGATACTTCTGGAAAAATTTCAACTGTTTCAATTACTGTGTCAAAATAATTGCAAATGAATATGTCTGATCGCTTTACAATTTTATCAGATATATTCAAGATATTTAAAATGTTAGAGGGATAAATCAAATTGTTTTGATATTTATTAGATTTAATGTTTAAGCTTATAAGTTATGAATAATAAAGTTTGGGGAATTCACTGGTTTCGAAGAGATTTGCGTATACCAGGCAATAATTCATTGCGATGGAACTGGAAAAAATCAAACAGAAAAGTTATTGGAATTTTTTGTTTTGATTCTCGATTTTTATCACGCTCTGATTTTTCTCATCATCGTTTTGCATTTTTTATAGATACATTAATTGAGTTAAAAAGCGAAATGCAAAAACAAGGTGGTGATTTATTAGTAGTTGATGATTTACCACATTTAGCATTTGATAAAATATTTACATTTTTAAGAGAAAAAAAAATTTCACTTCCAAAATTTGTGAGCTGGGGTAGAGACTACGAACCATTTGCAATTTTACGAGATCAAAAGGTAAAATCTTTAATGGAAAATTGGGGAATTGAAGTTCATACTGAGCGAGATCATTTGCTCATTGAGCCTTGGGAGTTTAAACGTAGTGACGGAAAAGGTTCATTTTATCAAGTTTATACGCCATATTCTAAACAATGGTTTGCAAAATTAAATACACCAGAAATTAGAGCAAGAATTGAATCTCATTCCACATTTGAACATTATGTTATTCGACTTGAAAATAATAATCTTGAGAAAATATTTGAGTTAAATTGGGATACACTATTGAAACAGCAAGATTTTCCGTATCAGGATTCATTATTGAAGTTTTATGAAGAAAATAAAAAACATGTTCGAATTAAAATACCTACTGCAGGAACAAAAGAAGCTTTTAAGCAATTAAATAAATTTAAAGCTAAAATTGAAAATTATAATGTAGAAAGAGACTTTCCTTCTTGTGATGGTACTTCGAAGCTTTCGATATTTCAAAAAAATGGAAGCATAGTTTCTTCTCAAATTATATATTTTTTTAATTTACAAAATCAATTTACTAAAGAAATCGTTTGGCGAGAGTTTTTTTATTCAGTGATGTATCACAGACCTGAAAATGAAAAAAAATCTTTCATTGCTAAATATGAAAATATAAAATGGGAAAATAATAAATCCTGGTTTCAAAGATGGAAAGAAGGAGTAACAGGTTTTCCTATAATTGATGCAGGTATGAGACAGTTGCGTGATACAGGTTGGATGCATAATCGAGTTCGTATGATAGTTGCTTCGTTTTTAACAAAAGATTTATTGATTGATTGGCGATGGGGCGAGCAATATTTTATGAATGAGCTAATTGATGGAGACTTGGCACCTAATAATGGTGGATGGCAATGGGCAGCTTCAACAGGGTGTGATCCACAGCCATACTTTAGAGTTTTTAATCCTTGGTTACAGTCTGAAAAATTTGATCATGAGGGAAATTATATTAAAAAATATGTAAAAGAACTTCGGGACGCTCCTATTGCAGCACTTCATGACCCAGATTTTGATAGATCACCTTGGAAATACCCTAAGCCCATGGTTGAACATAAAATACAAAAAAATAAGGCAATAATGTTATTTAAAAATTAAAATTTAAAATCTTTAATCCAATTTAATGAAATAAAATAATCTAAAATTTTATTTTCGGGTTCATTTAATTTAATATCTTTTAAAGTTAAGTGCATTAACTTTACTTTGTCTTCATTTTTATGAGGATAGACATATATATTTGTATTACTATCAAGTAGTCGTCCAAGACCTTCTAGTAATCCTCCGGAAAGCTCTGAATAATATTTTGGATTAAAAATTTTATCAACTAATGAAGCACTAATTGAAAAAGCAATCGGAGAGTGAGTATATTTTTTTAAACCTTGTTTTAACTCAAAAAATAAAGAAAAATTAGTAACCATAACCTGAAACCCTTGTGAGTTAAGTTTTATAATTTTATCAACAATTTCAGAATCACTTTTATTGAAATCTTTAAGAGTCATTTCAAATACAGGCAAACAATTTTCATTTTTTAATTTATATTCATTCTTAAATTGTTCGGTTCCCTTTTTTAAAGTTTCTATATGTAAAGGATTAAGTGGTGAAAAATGTCCACGTTGAATAAATAAAGATTTATTAAATAATGAATCTCCAACATATGTCAGTGAGGTTGAATTTGACTCAGGGACAAAGTAAGCAAATTCAGATAATTTACGACTAAGAAGTTCAATATTTATTATATGATTATCAAATTCTTCAAAAGCTGGTCCACTAAATCTAATAAGGTCAACGGCAAGACGACCTTCTTTAATATCCTCAACTAATGTATCTAAAAATTTCTTAGGATTTTTTCTTTCAAAAAAAGCTGCATAGACTAAATTGACACCTAACACGCCCAATATTTCTTGTTGCTGCAAACGGTGTTTATCCAGCATTCTCACATGCATTACAATATCATTTGCTGGGCCTTTTGGTTCAATTTGAAATCTCACTCCCATCCAACCATGACAACTTTTACCTGTTGTTGAGCTTGTCGTAACAGTGTTTGCATATGCAAAAAATAAAGATCGATCACCTCTTTGGGTACCTAATCTTTTTCCAAGTAAATTATATTCTTTATCGAGCATTTTATTGAGTCGCGATTCACAGACATATCGACCTGTAGATTCTTTTCCATATATTTCATCACTAAAAGACATATCATAAGCGGAAATTGTTTTTGCAATAGTTTGTGATGCTAAACCGGCTTGAAAAAAATGACGAGCAACTTCTTGACCCGCACCGATTTCAGCAAAGGTTCCATATATTTCTTCGTTAAGATTAATACTTCTTGCTTTACCTGTTGTAGAGCGATGTTCATTAAAAGTTTTCATAATTACTCCGACTAAGAACTCAATTTTTTATGAATCAATGTTTGTTGTTTGTTTTACATCAGTTTTAACCCAGCCAGTAATAGCTAAACTCATGGCTTTTTCAATTGGTAGGTCAATGGGTACGACTTTTTCGCGTGGGACAAGTAATGTAAATCCACCCATGCCATAACTCCATGGACAGTAAACACTGACAACATTATTTGATTGCAATGGATTTGGCAAATCCGAGAAATCTTCTCTAGTTATAACACCTAAAATTTGTATTCCAGTTCCTAACTCAACCAAAACAACACTCTTCATAGTTTGGTTATTATTTTTGGAAAATAAATTCATTAAATCACGAAGAGGTGAATAAATTGCTTTAAAAAATGGAATTGATTTTAAACGTTTTTCAACAGCAACTATAATTTCATACATTACAAAATTATTAAGTATTAGACCAAATAAAAAAATAAGAGCAAAGGTTGCAATGACTCCAAGGCCAGGAATGTATAAGCTTTCAGGTAGGAAATATCTCATCATTCTACCAACAATATTTTCCATGACTTGTACGATCCAAAAAAGTAAATACAATGTAACTGCGACTGGGATGATTGTTATTAATCCTCTAAAAAAAATTCGATTGAGAGTTGCCATTGGTTCCTTTACTAATAAAAAGTAATTATATTTTTTGTCTGAGATAATTGAATATCATAATTGACTTACCTAAGAGGAGAACTAACTTTTCATGCCATGGTGTTTCCATGATTCATTAACCATCTTAAATGAGAATAAAAAATAATAGACAATGAATTGACAAGCAATTTAAAGGATGGAAATCTTTTCACAATTGAATAATCCGGGGAGTACAATTATGGTACACAATTTAGATCCTTTTCTTTGGCAAATATCGGGTGAGTTTGGAATTCGATGGTATGGACTTGCCTATCTTGCAGGTTTCATTTGTGCATATTTGGTAATTAATAAATTAGCTTCAACCTCAAGAGCGCAAATCCCTGTTCGGCTAGTATCAGACTTTATAACTTTTGGTGCATTAGGAGTAATGATAGGTGGACGTTTAGGATATGTGTTTTTTTACAGTCCAGATTTAATTACTAAGTTTAAAACAGAATTTCCTTATTGGGGTGTCTTAGCAGTGAATGAGGGTGGTATGGCTTCCCATGGAGGAATGATTGGTTTGGTTATAGCCTGTTTATTATTTGCTAGAGCAAATAAAGTTTCTGCACTTCATTTATTTGATTTAGTAAGCCTAACAGGTCCTATTGGAATATTTTTTGGTCGAATCGCTAATTTTATAAATGGAGAGTTGGTAGGACGAGTTTGTGATCCCGACTTTCCATTAGGAGTAAAATTTCCTTCAGACATAAATCTTTGGCCCACTCAAAATCCAGAAAAATTAAAAGATTTAACAGTGGTTATTGAAAAACTAAATGTAAGCCGCGAACAATGGTTAGGTTGGGTAGATCAATTTCGATTTCAATCACAGGCAAGAGATGGTGTTTATAACACTTTATCACAGATTATTCATGCCATCCAAGATGGAAACCTTGCGGTTCAAGAAGCATTAGCACCATTGCTAACAGCACGACATCCCTCTCAACTATATGCAGCTTTGGGTGAGGGATTGATACTTTTTATGTGTTTAGCGATCATTTGGTATAAACCAAGAAAGCCAGGAATTATCGGTGCATCTTTTGTTATTATTTATGCCCTTGTTAGAATTATAGATGAGCATTTTAGAATGCCGGATGCTCATATTGGATATGAAATTTTAGGACTAACAAGAGGACAATTGTTAAGTTCGGCAATGCTCTTAATTGGAATATCAATGTTAGTTTTTTGGGGGAGACGTCACACAACTGCAATTGGTGGTTGGGGTAAACCTTATAATTAAGTCTGATATAATCGCGAAGCGATCAGACTTAATCATGAGCAGTGTAGTTATTATGAAAACACAAACGTAAGATTGGGTTTTCATAATACGGGGTGAATGAAAATCACCCCCAACAAACAAGAAAATAACTGCTTGTGATTATGTCTGATATAATCGCGAAGCGATCAGACTTAATCATGAGCAGTTATTTCTTAAATGGTTTAGAATAAATTAAATATTTATTATGAACTAGCCCTGGATTTAATCTAGCATAATAAGTTTCATTTACTTCAGTTTCAATTAATGCTGGTCTAATATCTTCACATAATCTTGATGAGTTATCTTGAATTCTAACAACAATTTTAGCTCCATCTACAGGCATCTTATCTTCGCTTCCTTCGTAAATAGTTGAACCACAATATTCAGTGCGAACACTAGTTAATTTAACTTCAAATGAATCGATTAAGCTTGGCATGGAAAGGCAACTTAATAAATCTGCTGTAGGAATAATAGTATGACAATTGTCTTCATAAATTAAAACTGAAATTTTTTCTTTAGCTAAATCAACATTTAATGTAGCTACTAGATTAGTTAATTCTGAGTTTTTAAATACTCGTTCTGCTGGAGCTAAAGTTGGATTTTGCACCTGCGCGAAACTTAGTAGTCCGCCCAAAGTTAAAAAATAAAATAATAATTTTGAAAATACATTTTTCATAGAATCTCCTTTTTAATATAATGCTATATAATGGTTTGTTAAGTTTAATAATAATTAAATATTCCAATAGAAATTTAATTTAGAATCAGATATTCTTGATCAAGGAAAGAGTCAAAAAAAGATAAGTGAAGTGTATTTTTTATGTGAACTAGCTCCAAAATGAGACTTTTGAATAGAGTTAGATAATAATTAACTTAATTCATCGTCAATAAAGTTGAAACTAAATCAGATAGGGAGAAGTTATTTTGATCTCCTGTTTTTAAATTTTTAAGTGTCACAGAATTATTTTGAACTTCAGTTGAGCCAATTATACATGCCCATGTACAACCGACTTTATCCGCTCGTTTCAGTTTTTTGCCTACATTGCCACTATGTGGATGCTCAACAATAAAGTTTTTGTCTCTTAGGGATTGAGATACTTTAAGAGAATAATTATAAGAATCATCATCAGCACAAATAACCGCAATTTTATTTGTTGTGATTTTATTTTTATTAAAATCTTCTTCTAGTAATAAGATAAGTCGTTCTATTCCAGATGCCCAACCCACTCCTTCAGTAGCGGGTCCTCCCATCATTTTAATTAATCCATCATATCTTCCGCCAGCGAGGACAGTTCCTTGTGCTCCTAAAAAAGAAGTCGTCCATTCAAATACAGTATGGGTATAATAATCTAATCCTCGAACTAATTTATTATTAATTTCAAATGGAATATCAAGTGCTATTAAACCATTACAAACATCATCAAAGAATTTCTTTGATTCATCTGTAAGTGTTGAATTAATTGTGGGGGCATCAATTAAAATCTTTTGGTCATTGGCATCTTTTGAATCAAGGATTCGAAGTGGGTTTTTATCTAAACGAATTTTACTATCAGCTGATAAATCATTTTTAAATTTTTCTAAATACTCTACAAGTAGAGTCCTATGCTTTTCACGAGATTGACTATCGCCAAGGGTGTTAAGTTCAAGTTTTACTTTTTTATCTAAGTTAAATTTTTTGAATATATCATTACTAAGTGAAATACATTCTATGTCTGCATGGGCAGAAGGTATCCCAATACATTCAACACCTATTTGATGAAACTGCCTAAATCTACCTTTTTGGGGACGTTCGTATCTAAACATAGGACCACAATAATATAATTTTAGTGGAATTTGCTGAGCTAATCCCTCTGAAATAAATGATCTTGCAATTCCTGCAGTTCCTTCTGGTCTAAGGGTAATTTGCTCGCCACCTCGATCAGTAAATGAATACATTTCCTTGCCAACAATGTCAGAAGTTTCACCTAAAGTTTTTTGAAACACGTTTGAAAATTCAAAAATTGGAGTATGGATTTCTCCGTAACCATAAAGTTTAGCTGTATTAAAAGCTGTATTATTTATGTAGCGAAAAATTTCGCTCTCAAGTGGTAAAAAATCTTTTGTTCCGCGAACTGGTTGTAATGTACTCATAATACTTTAAACATTAATGGTAAGTTTAAATATATTCAACTATAGACTTATAGTGCCTTGAATTTATTATTTTGTAGAATATATTTAAAAAAGAAATAGTTGAGTAGTGATAAAATAGATTAGATCAGATTTTAGAGAAATTTTGAAATCACCAAGCTATTCGTAACGTCTTTGTAAGGAAATATATGTTACAGGCAAAAAATTCAAGGTCTTCATTATTGATGGCGATTTTCATGGGTGTCATGTTAATTTCTGGATCCTTTGGAGTTTATTATTTAGTTAAAAATTATTCCAATTCTTCAATGCAGGCCCAAGTCGAAGTTGATTGGAAGCTTTATGGTAAAATGGATTATGTTACGGGTTATGTTCCTGATGAATTGCAAAAATTAAATGGAACACTTATTAAATCTCCTGGGTTTATGGTTCCCCTAGAAGACAACTTAAAAAAAACTACACAATTTTTATTAGTACCTAATCCACAAGCTTGTATTCATGTGCCACCACCTCCTCCAAATCAAATGGTTCTGGTTAATGTAAAAGAGGGGGTAGAGGTTTCATTTGGCCCAATTTGGGTTCACGGAAATTTATCAATAAAAACAAACCGCACTCAATACGGGGATGTTTCATTTTCTATAGATGGTATTTTTGTTGAACCATATATGGATTCAATGACCACAGAGTAATCAAATTCGAATGCTTTTTTGACAAATGTGACAACCATTGTTCTTTTATTACGATAAGAAACTCAAAAATATTCAAAAATATTCATCTCTACTTTTATAATTTTTAACTAAACTCACTTTAATAAAAGTAACTATTAAATGAACAACTAGTTTTAAAAAAAAGGAGAGTTTATGAAGATGAATTTTTTAAACACATTGGTGTTAAGTTTAATGTTAAAACACCCATCGGTAATTTTGGATTGGGTGGAAGCGTTGATTTTAACTAAATCAATTTGTGATCTATATTCAAACTTGGCTTAAAATTTGAATATAAAGATATAGTATTTTTAATTGAAAAAGGTGATGAATGAACTATGTACTACTAAGTAATGCAAAAATTTGTAGTTTCATTCGATTTTTTTTAATGTTCTTAGTTCTTTGTTTAAGTCATCCATCCTTTTCATCTAGTTTATATGTTGAAACACCATATGATATTTTGACAAAATTCAGCACCGATAACAAAAATATAGTCAACAATAATAGTAGTGAGAAGGATGGAGCTTTTTCTTTAGGAATTAAGAGTAATATGAGTGACAAACAGGTTTTAGATACTACTTTCCCAGATTTAAAAGATTGGGACATTATTGAATCTAAAAATAAATATCAAATTCAAGAATGGATAGATCAAATTTTTAAAATTCTTTTAGAAGAAACACAATTCCAAAATATAATTTGTTATCTTTATGGGAATTTAACTAATCTCAAAATGTACGCTGGAGTAAGCCAGCAATTTGTGAATGACAGTTTTAAAAACTGTAATCTTAATGTTCCACAATCTCCTCCTTTTAAGAAGAGATTTTTATTTGTTTTTAATAAAAACAAAGAGGTTTATATAAATTCATCAAATCAAATTTTTGATAGTTGGACTGATCATGAAAATAATACTTTTTTAGTTATTACACCAACCACAACATTTGCTGACTTAACTTTAATGGTTTTACATGAAATGATCATCCAAAATGATTTTAAATTTCAACTTTTACCGAATCGAATGAGTCAATTTTATGATGTTAAACTTACTAATGAAGAACAAGATCTTTTAATATTTTCGATTCCTATTAATATATCAATGACATTTGCGGCGATGAGAGCTTTAGTTTTTGAAAAAGCATTTATTAAACAAGTTTTGGAGGACCAAGGTAGTGAAGTCATTAGCGATGATGTGGATAATATAAAAAAATGTAAGTCTCAATTTTATAATATATTAAGATTTGTGACCAAATTTAATAATAAAAATTTTGCGCAAATGAATAGAACATTAATTGAGGATATGACTATTGATAATATAGTTTTAAAAGTAAGTGAAAATGCTACAAAAAAAATTCATGATCGTTTTCATACCAATTTTTTAAATCCCATTGAGGAAAATTCTGAATTTTTAGAGTACTTATTAAACTCTGAAATTACAACTGAACAAAATAAAATATGGCCAAATTCAAAAACTAATTTTTGCGAATTCATGAGCGATCCTATGATATCTAATAAACAGCTTTACACTATGCTTAATTTTGGTCCTAGGCCACCAATTGTTGGCGGCTTAAATAAAGATCAAGGTAATGAGGGTGAAAGTGAGTTTAAAAAATTAATTGAGAAAAAATTTATAAAAAATTAACTTTTATTATATTTCTGTTTAAATCGCGAAAGCGATCAAACATAATCATGTGAATAAAGGGGGCTATCGAATATAGCCCTAAAAAACAAGAGAATAACTGCATATGATTATGTCTGATATAATCGCGTAGCGATCAGACTTAATCATGTGCATAAAGGGGGCTATCGAATATAGCCCTAAAAACAAGAGAATAACTGCATATGATTATGTCTGATATAATCGCGTAGCGATCAGACTTAATCATGTGCAGTTATCTTGAACTTTGGATTTAAATAAACTTTACCTTCTGATAAAATTACTAAGTTTACACTGAAATATTTATTAATATCTAAATTGGCTCTAGCAATTAATTGACGAATGCGGTGAAAGTAAGATTCATTAAATTCTGAACTCCATATTTTTTGACATAAAGTCGATATTTCGGATGAAGTATTGCAATCAATTAAATAATTAATTAATTGAATTACTAAGCGTTTGCCGCCAAAGTCAATTCTTTGATTATTTATTTTTAAAATTCCATCTTTGGAAAAAGAAAGTGTGAATTCGCTTTCTAAATCTAAGCTCCCATAAAATAAATCAATCCAAATGGACTGATTAGATTTCGAAAGCGACTTTAATAAAATTCTAATTTGAGATATTGCTAGATTTTTATCTTTAAAATGAATTGAATTTATTATTATACTCATTAATCTTAAATACTGAGCAAAGGGCATTAGAGAGCTCCAGGTATACCAATCATGACAATCTTTTTTATTTAATACTAAGTCATGCAAATATTTTTCATAAATAGAATATGGTTTTAAATTAATTATATTATTTGTTAACGATTGACTTAGTTTGAGATTGTTTTTTCTTAATTCAATTTCAACGAGATCATATAATATTAAATTTTTATAATATATATTACTAAAATTATAATTTGAAATTTTATTGAGTGTTAGTTCGATAGAAAATAATTCAGCTTCGGCTAAAGCAAGTGAATGAAATATTTCATCTGCAATTTCAGAATTCTCAATGGCTGGCATTGCTTGATTAATTAGATTATAATAAGTATCAACTAATTTAGATTGAATATTAAATTGAACAACAAGTCGTAATAAGTGTGTTAAAGCTTTTTGAATTATTTGTGGCTCTTTATTTTTATCAATAATTTCATTTAATAAATCAACGGCTCCTACTATATCTCCTGTCTCTTCTAAAAATTTTGCCAACAAAATTTGAATTCTAATTTTTAATTTTAAATCGATTTGATTTTTGAATTCACAATACTGCTTATTCAAGTTTATAACTGCTAATCTCCATAACCCAAATTGGCCATCTAAGTATAATGTAGAAGTAATATCGGCATCTAAAGCAATGTGGTGACCGTAATTATCTTGAGTATTTTTAAAAATATTTATTGCACTTTGAAAATCGTTATTAACAAGTTTTAACTTTCCATTTAGATGTCCAAGTAATCTTTTGCCAGGTATATCGGTAATATCAATTGAATTCATTAGCTTTTGTGCTTCGCTAAACTGGTTAGTTTTTATTAAAAAAAGTCCTTTTTCACTTTGTTCTCTTAATTTTAATAAACGATTATTAATAGTCATTTTTGTACTCCGATTTGGATTAAACTACTAAATTAAGATGCAATTTGTGTGCACTTTTTTAAAGTTGAGTGTAGAACTTTTAGATGAATGATTTTTTCTTGTTTCTAAATTAATTTATAAATCTTTGGATGTGACAATTTTTGTTTTTATACAATTTTTAAAAAAGAAAAAGTAAACTATTAAATTCATTATTAAATTTAGATTTCTTAATCATCTCTTTGAAATGAGAAAGAGTGTTATTTTATTGTTAGACTTTTTAAATTATTCAAAAATATTCATCTCTTCTTTAATAATTTTAAAATATACTCTCTTTAGTAAAAAGAACCGACAGTTGGAATTTATGGGAAATTAATCCCAACAACATTGTGACGGTTTCATATCCAGAAAGGTTTATATGAAAAATTTAGGAATATATATTTTTTACGTATCATGTTTTATGGCAGCGACTTCAAATGCAAATGCAAATGCAAATGCTAGTAATTTTATACCTAATATTCAGTTAAAAGAGGAGGTTATAGAAGTTGAAGATAATCCAAATCTTCCATATATATGTCAGCGTAGTCATGCTGTTTTTGGAGATCAATCAGGTGTTAAAATACTTAAACCTGTAATAAAAACTATACAAAATGTTTATGTGTATATTGATGCTAATAAAAAATTAATAAGAGAACCGATAAGTGGTTTTCATAAAGTTAATGAGTATAGTTTAGTTGTAGATTCAATTTTTAAAAACGACGATTCCGCAGATTTTTACTGTAATAGTCAACTTGAATTATTTAACAAAAAATAATTGATTAAAGTTTGTAATTATATAAACTTTTCCATTTAATAAAATTATAATTTATTGACTATGGTTTTATGAAGTGGATGTTTTCAATTCCAGAATACATCATAAACAATCGTTCTAAGCCCAGGGCTATGCCACTTGATGGAGGCATGCCTTGAGCTAGGCAAGTTAAAAATTCGTCATCCAGATCAATTGGAGTTTTATTATGTAGTTTCTTTTTTTCAAGATCTTCTTGAAAGCGGATTCGTTGTATTGATGGATCGTTGAGTTCATTAAATGCATTTGCTATTTCAAGTCCTGCAATATAAAACTCAAATCGATCTCCCCATCCATCTTCAGTAAGGCGTGCAAGTGCGGCTTGGGAAGGTGGATATTTTTCTAAGATAAGAAATTCATATATTTTTAAATTTGGTTCTATTTTTTCTACATAAATAAAATTAAACAGATCATCAAAATCCCATGATTTATCTTTTTCGCTAATAGTTAAATTTAATTTTTTTGCTAATGCAAAAAGTTCTGGACCATTTGTCGTCGGAGTTAAATTAAAATTACAAAACGTTAAAAATAAATCCTTTAATGTAAGACGTATGATTTTTGATTTGCTCCAATTCGGAAACTGAATGTAAGTCAAAAGAGAAAAAATATCATCGATAATATCTTCTAAATTCGAAAAAGTTCTATACCATTCGAGCATATGAAACTCGTAATTATGAATTTCTGTAGATTCTCCATTGCGAAAGCAGTTTTTTATTTCAAAAATATTGGCCCACCCCCTACATAGGGATTTTTTTAAATTTAATTCAGGACTTGTTGGTAAATAATATTTTTTATTTAATTTACCGTTTATGAAATGAGTAATAAACGGCTCGAGAAAAGGTTCGGTTCCTGGGCAATCAACTAAAGTTGGAGTTTCTATTTCGTCAAAACCTTTATCAAGAAAAAATAGTTGTATAGTTCTTTTAAATTTCATCCATTGTCGGAATTGAGTTTTGCGATTGCGAAAATTGTAGTTGTTATCTTGCATTGTTAAATTCATATTATTATTTGGAGATAGTAAACAACAATAATTAAATTCAAAATCAACAGCGATCCAGTCTCCATTGCTAAGTACTTCATATGGAGTGATAAGAGAATAAAATTCATTTTGTAAAATCCAATTACAGTTTTTAAAATCTGCAATAATTATATTGTCTTCTTGATCCATTAGCTCAATTTTAAAATTATCAAATTTATTTAGCACTCTTGCGACAACTGGTTTTAAAGGTGAATTTTTAATTTTAAATAATGACAACACTCTATCTGCTGATGGATACTTTTCCCAAAATGAATTTAAAAATAAATTACGAGGTTGATTCAAATTATTTTCTCCGTACAAAATGAGAGCTAATGTTTAATATTTTATTCTATAAAAGAATGAGTATAACTCAATTGCACATGGGTTGTATTTTTGCAATTTTTAATTACACTCCCTAAAAAAACATATTTTAAAGTTGGGATTTAAAATGAGTAATAATTTTGAGCAATTATTAAGAACGCCTCTTTTTCAACAACATGTCGATTTAGGAGCTAAGTTAGTACCATTTGCAGGATGGGAAATGCCTGTTCAATATGTTGGATTAAGAGAAGAACATGATAATGTAAGAAATAATGTAGGAATATTTGATGTTTCTCATATGGGTGAAATTTTTGTTCGTGGTCCAAAATCTCTCGAATTATTAGAGTGGTTAACGACTAATAATGTTTCAAAATTAAATGATGGAGAAGCTCAATACTCTTTATTGCCTAACAATGAAGGCGGTTTGGTTGATGATATAATTATTTATTGTCTTAAAAAAAATGAAAACTATCTTGTTTGTGTGAATGCTTCAAATAAAGATAAGGATTTTGCTTGGATGACATTAAATAATAAATTTGAAGGACAAGCTACGATATCTGATGAGAGTTCAAAATGGGGACAAATTGCAGTTCAAGGACCAAAAGCTTTTTCTTTATTAAATGATATTTTTAAAATTTCATTTGAAACATTAAAACCATTTACTTGTTTTGAAACGACCTTTAAAAACCACAAATGTATTGTAGCTCTTACAGGATACACGGGTGAAAAGGGAGCTGAGGTATTTATTGCAGCAGAAGGCTGTATAGATTTTTGGATTGCATTACTTGAGAAGGGTAAACCATACAATGTAGCGCCAATTGGGTTGGGAGCTCGTGATACATTAAGAACTGAAATGAAATATTCTTTGTATGGTCATGAAATTAATGACACAACGAATCCCTATGCCTCGGGTTTAGGTTGGGTAATTAAACCTGAAAATAAAGATTTTATAGGGAAGTCTACGTTACTTTCTCAAAAAGAATTAGGACTTCCATTTATTTTAGCAGGATTTAAATTGTTAGATAAGGGTATCCCTCGGCAAGGTTATCGTCTATTTACATCAGATAATCGAGAGATGGGTCTAGTGACAAGTGGCACGTTGTCACCAACTCTAAATGAGTCCATAGGATTAGGTTTTGTATTTAAAGACCAAGCTAAAATTGGTACAGAAATTTTGGTTGATATCCGAGGAAGAAAAGCAAAAGCTGTAATAGTTAAGACACCCTTTGTAAAATCTTAAAATTGTCAGTGATTTAATTATTGATTGAAGTTCTATTAAGGTGATAACACAAAATGGACTTTTAAAGATAATTAACAGCTTTAATTTATTTTAATGGAGATAGGATAATGGCATTTATAGTTCCTGAAGATTTATACTATACAAAAGATCATGAATGGGCTCAAGTCGATGAAAATATCGTTACTGTGGGCATTACTGAATTTGCACAAGAAGCTCTCGGTGAAATTGTTTATTTAGAAATGCGAGAAGAGGGTTCTAAAGTTACTCAAGGTGAATCTTTTGGAGTGATCGAAAGCGTAAAAGCGGCAAGTGATCTATATGCTCCAGTATCTGGAACTATTATTGAGGTAAATACAGCTTTGCTAGATGATCCAAGTGTTCTAAATGATGATCCAATGAATGAAGGTTGGTTGTTAAGAATTGAAATGGATACTGAAAAAGAATTAGCAAATTTACTTCGTGCAGCTGATTATAAAAAATTGACTAACGATAAATAATTAGTTAACGTGCTCGAACATTTTAGAATGGTTGGTTAAATGGTTTAGCTTTCAATCAACCAATTTTAAAAAAAATAGAATTTTCAGCCCCGCTGGTGAAATTGGCAGACACGCTAGACTTAGGATCTAGTGCGCAAGCGTGGGGGTTCAAGTCCCTCGCGGGGCACCATTTTAAAAAGTGGTCATTATATTTGATTTGAGATAAAATGCTAAATGCTTTTTTCAAGTCATACCGCACAGTTAGGCCATCGAGCAAAAAGTTCGAGGTCACGTTTTTGAGTAACATCAGTCGATCGGTAGGTGTCGACGATTTCCAATTTAATTCCGCATCCTTGGCGAGTTCGAGTGTAAAATTCAATCGAACTCGAACTTTTTCTAATGACTGTTGGTAATTGTTCTCCAACTTCATTTTCAAAATTCCAATCTCTTCTTTATTTTTTACCTTCATTCTTCGATAGTCATCTTCGTCAATCAATCCCCGAACCATATCTTCGTAAAACTGATCCTGCTTACGGATTAAGATTTCCATCTTCTGCCGACTCTCTTCAAATTCCTTTCTGGAATTCTCCAAGCTTTGGCGTTCCTGCTCATTAAACTGCAATGCAATTTGATCAGCAACCACTTGCGGAAGAGAAATATTTTGAACTATTCCACCCAATTGATCCCAAATTTTTGATTCTGGAATATTGACCTGCGGAACTCCCATTCGCTTATGGACGCCTTTGCTATCCGTGCAATGGTAGTAATGATATACACGTTTTTCCCCAGTTGTGCGATTAGTTTTTGTTTTAGGATCATAAATAATTTGGCATCCACATTCTGCAATCGCGCATTTAAATAAATGGCTAAATGGCCCAACTGGAGTTGGTGAATTTGGTGTACCCCTCATTTTTCCTTGCGCAATTTCAACCCAGGTTTGCGGAATAAATAATTCGTGCTTACCTTGATAAGTCTCTCCCATCCAAACAAAAGTTCCACCAAAATGATCCTTCCTATTTAAACGGACTCCCAAAATATAACCGGATGGTGTATAAAGCACCTCCAATAGGAGTTCTAAATGTCCAAGCAAAAGCCCCTTATCAAGAAGGGTCAACATCATACTAAAGAATTTAAACAGTCAGCCG
>SXGU01397502.1_pt1 | contig 35655 bp, 17 predicted proteins | sample 3174531 | NCBI WGS metagenome assembly SXGU01 (sample SAMN11356863, study PRJNA531348) | freshwater metagenome | isolation source: freshwater sample F1-140 | place: China: Fuxian Lake, Yuxi | collected 2017-12-25 | reverse complement strand
TGAGCCGGGGTGATCATGGGGTCTGCGTAAAGGCCCCAAGCACTACCGCTCACGCAGGCCGGCGCCCACGTAAAACCAGATACTTACGTGTCGGGTTCTAGTTGGCGCCGCTGTCGAAGATGAACTGGCGTTCTACACCCAAGGGAACTGAGTGGAAGGTTGCCATCGCACGAAGCCTGCGCTCCACGGTGGCACCGCCCCACCGCTGGCTCGCGAATCAATTGTACATGGGAAAACCAGCCTCGGTGCGTGTATACCTCTCGCGGAAAAATTAACAACTAGCGGACTGACCCCCTGGATCGGTCCCACGTAATCGTATTGAGTCCTTCAGCTAAACTGGATGAGGGACCCACCGTAGGTTCTTCAAATGTATGGCCGGATATATCGGTGTTCACAGAAATTGCGATTCCATTCTTATCTTCAATGGTTTGCCCAAGCGTGGAGAAAACGCCGACCAGAGATTTGTCCACCAGTGGAGACTTTACCCGCTTATATGTGTGGTTCATCGCAAACCGGATTGTCACACCAGTCGGGTGACCTTCAATTTTAAATCGGGCTTTAAAAGGGTCGACCACACTATGCTTATCACCAAACAAAGTTCCTTTGGCCCCCTCCAAAAACAGGTTGTAATCGGAAAGCATGTCTGGAGCTCCTCCGAATTCTTCACTCACAACCACCAGCACATCCTTTGATTCCTTGATTGGCACATATCTCAAATATGGAGTGCGATCGAGTCCCCGCCTGATGAAGATGTTGTTGAACCATTTGTCTTCACGATGGGTTCCCTGTTTACTCCCCATTGTGATCTTTGTATGGGGCTTGAAATAGCCTGACAACCGGGTGGTGAACTCGCTATACGCCTGATTCGCATCCACAAACAGGTTGTGCGCATAAACCACCGCTTCGGTGCTCGTGTTCACTCCGCCCCGATGCTGCGAGAATTCTTCACCTTCAGCATTCACTCCATACGTGTCGCCAACAATGACATTGTGGTCGACCAGAATGGAGCCGTGATTCATTTCTAGGTGAATGCAGTAATTATCAATGTCATAGATAATATTTCGGGTGATGCGAGTCCCCTGGTTGCCCCAATCAATCCAAATCCCAAATCCCGCACACGAAAACAGATTACGCACACCGCGGATAAGGTTGTTGGAAATGATCACATCCACGGAATGATGGAATTTTATGGCCGCCGTTTCCATACCGCCAAATTCCCGCAAATAGTTAATCTCCTCAATTAGGTTGCCGCTGATTGTGCTACGCGTTGCGCCGTGAGCACCCAGAATGCCTGCCTGCCCACAATGATGTATCACATTGTTGCGAATGATATGATCACCATAGGCGTTTATATCGGCATAATCCACACCGGGTGCTCTTCCGAGGACTATGCCAGTAGATTTTGCGTGAGATATATCACAGTTTTCAATGATCCAGTGTTTCCCAAGCCTTGGGCCGATTGCGCCCATTTGCAATTCTTGCGAGGGCGGCGTCCAGTTGGATGCCGCCTGCAGGATATGAAAACCGTCGACCGTGATATAGTTCACACCCGGCCGCTCGGGCATGAAGATGCTTTCGCGGACGTTGATTTCCGCCAATTCCGCATTCGGGTCTGCGGCCCCAAAGTTGCCGTGAATTATGGTCGTTGTCTCATTTGCGTATGCCTGCCAGCAGTTTTTCGATGCCACCAGTTCATGGATTGACTCTACTTCACGGAAACCAACCCCGTTCAGATATACCTGTCCTCGATGATGCCATTTTCCATATTCAAGCCATCCGCCTGAAATGTTTAACGTGTAAGGGTTGTAATCGCCAAAGAAGGCATTGGGTATTTCAACCATCCAGACTCCGGGATGAACTTTAACCCAGTTTGTTATTCTTTCTGACCCCTTGATGAACACCTTCTCCCCTGGCGCTGCCCGGTAAATTATTCTTTTATCCTCACCTGTGCCACCTCGTTCGGGTCGAATCCATTCACGATAAGTTCCCGCGTGCACCAGAATGACGTCCCCCGGCATCGCAATTTTTGATGCGGCAGCGATTGTCAGCAGGGGTGAACTCACCGATCCATTTTTCGAATCATGTCCCGTTTTCGCAACGTGAACAATTGACGGCGGCAAATTCGTCGGCGCAATCTGCGCGCGGGCGTTGACGATTGCGCCAGCGAGAAGGAGAGCCGTTACGCAGGTATTCATGACGGGTTTCATGGTGAGGTTGGCTTCAGGTTTGGATTGATATTCGACCTGACGCCACTGGGCGCGGAGGCACTGGTGGAAGCCATTTTGCTGGTAGGAAACTGGATCTTCATGGAGGTTGGATCCGGGGGGAGTTAATACGCTTCGGGTTCATGTGCCCATGGGGCACGGCCTCGACCCCAAGGTGACCAAAAGCAGACTTGCATCGAATCGGGATCGCAGCAGGGTCGCCAAACCATGAGCAAACTGCGTATTGGGTCCGCGAGCACCTTGAAACGAAGGCAGTTCATCCGAACCGTGGCGCTCGGCGCTTCAGCGCTGGCATTCAAACCTTATCTGGATTTATTGGCGCACCCGCTGGCCACCAAGGTAAAGATCACCAACGTGCAATGCGTGCTGACGCGCATCGGGATTCGCATCAGCCCGCTGGTCAAAATCACGACCGATTCCGGTCTGGTTGGGATTGGCGAATGTCATCACGATGAAACTGGCCACGGAGCGAAAGATGTCGTGTTGAATGCGTGCAAGCCAATTCTGATGGGCCAAGACCCGCTGGACTTGGAGTATCTCGTCTTCAAAATGGTGACCCGAACCTCCTACTACGGGGGAAACCACGGCATTGCCACCCATGCCATCACCGGGGTGGAATTCGCCATGTGGGATTTGATCGGAAAAATCACCGGCCAGCCCGTTCGTCGCATTCTGGGAGGAGGGGCACATCGTTCTGAGGTGAGAGCCTATGCCTCCACCCGGCCCCAAGACATGCTCAGCAAGGAATCGTGCGCTGAATTTGCCAACCGAATGAAGGGGCATGGTTGGACCGCCTGCAAAAGCGATGTTCTGAGAGACCAAAGTTGGAATCGCGTGGATAACCGGCGGCTGTCTAACCGGGAGGTGGACCGAAACGCCGAAGGATACGCCAACATGCGGGAAGCGCTGGGCAAGGAATTTGACATCGCTGTGCACTGCCACTGGGAGTTCGATTTTGACAGCGCTCTGCGGCTCGCGCGCGCGGTGGCTCCCATTCGCCCCATCTGGATGGAGGATCCGCTTCCCATCGCCTACAACGAGCAATGGGTTAAACTGACCGAGCAATCCCCTGTGCCCATCCTTACGGGAGAAAACCTTTACGGACGAGATGACTTCCGTCCGTTTATCGTCAATCAGGGGGTAAACATCATTGAGATCGACGTGTCCATGGCCGGCGGTTTGTTGGAAGCCAAGAAGATCGCCGACCTGGCGGAGACCTATTTCATCCCGGTCGCAACGCACAACGTGGCGGGGCCCGTCGCGACGATTGCCTCCGCAAACTTTGCCGCCTCGGTTCGTGAATTCGTCGCGCACGAAGCGTTCATCAGCAATCCGATCAACCGTCAGGGTCGGGGAATCAACGGCGACCCCGATGTGTTGGGATACGACAAGGAAATGATCGTCAACGGACACATCCAGCTCAGCGATCGTCCCGGCTTTGGCATCGAATTAAACGAGGAATTGATCAAAGGTCGCTACCTCGTTCAAGGCGAGGAATGGTGGACTTAATTCCGATCACCAGTTAAAAAACTCGCACGAATGCCGTGTGAGGATGCTTTCCATCTCGGAAGACTGCGGGTTCGCCACCCAGAGCAGTTTCTATGCGGCGTTCACCCGGATTGCGAAAAGCGCCCCAGGGAAATTTCGGCGCAAACTCCGGGAGCGCGCGGGTGCCCGGCAGTGAATGCGGAAACCGGCAAGCGCGGCGTGAGGGCGATCAGTCGAACGACCGCGACGCGCGTGAACCCGCAAATCCCAAAGCCAAGGCCAGCAGCCGCCCTGGCCGGTCGCTCATTCCTGGTTTAGGATGTTTGGCCGGCGAGCGGCGGGCGCTTGGCCGAATCCGACGGCGGTAACGCCGCGGTGCGGCGCGAATCAGCCGGCTCCACCCACCGGCCGGGAAAGAGCAGCATGCGCGGGATCGCAGGCACGCCGGTTTCGCCGCCATTGAGCTGGCTCACCACCAGATCGACCGCGTTGCCGGCAATCAGATCGAAGCGATCATCGATTCCGCCGATCCCGTTCAACTCCATGGCACGATTCAGGCACACCACGGGAAACTCCGCCGGTGGCATTACTCCCATCGCCACGAGCTGTTCGACAATGTCGCTCCCGCCCACGATCAGCGCATCTGCTCCGCACGCCTTCAAGCGTTTGCTCCATGTTCTCCGGTTGGCGGTGGGGCCGAAGAGCAGCAACTCAGACGCCGCGTCGGGCGTCGGATGATAGACGAGAAACGCCGCATGCCACGCCCGCCGGGCACGTTCGTTCGTCTCGGCTTCGATGATGGCCAGCGGGCGGCGGCAGCCGGCCTCCGCGAGCTTCGCCAGCACCAGGCGCATGGCCAGATAGTGGTGGTGCCCGGCATGGTGCAGTTCGGGATTCCACCGCGCACTGCCGATGACCGCGGGGGCAAGATGCTCCCACTCCAGATCCAGCGTCACCTCGGTCTCGTGCATCACCGGAGAGAACACCACGCCGACGATGCCCCGTGAGCGGAGCACCTGCGACAAACGCCGGTCGGTCATCCCGGGGTCAGTGGTCCAGAACTGCTCCAACCGAAAACCCAAAGCTTCGGCCCGCGCCTTCGCCCCAAGGAAAACCTGCCGCAGAAACGGATCCTTCGCCGACTCCGCCCGCGGCGTGTGCACCCAGACGAACGCGATGCCCTCCTTGGCCACGACGGGACGCGAACGGCGGATATGGGCCATGAGCGCCGCGAAGCGCGGATTCGGCCGGTAGTGGAGCCGTTCTGCCGCCGCGAGCACCCGCTCCCGGGTCGCCTCCGGGATCTTGCGACTCCGCCGCAGCGCGTAGGACGCGCAGGCCAGCGACACGCCGGCGGCGTCCGCGACTTGCTGCATCGAAACGGAGCGTGTGGGGCCGGAGGGCGTTGCCATGGTGAAGGGTTTCACCAACGAAAGCGTTGAAGGCAACCACGGAGTGGGGCTACACCCCCAACCGTCAACCGCGCTCTGCCTGTCAGCCCCTCTGCTCGCAGGGCGCATTCCCGTCCCAACATCAACCCTCGAAATCTTCCTCCATGCGATTCCTCCACCTCTGCGCCTGCCGTCCGCTCCCGCTGATCCTCTCGGGTAGTTGTTTCCTCGCCACCGTCTCCGCCCAAACCGTCCAACCCGCAAAGCCGGCGGAGGACACGGTCGTCACCCTCTCCGCCTTCGAAATCAAGAGCACAAAAGATTCCGGTTATCGCGTCGCCAACTCCGTCGCCACCACCGGCATCGCCCAGGCGCTGCTGGACACGCCGCTGTCGATCATGGTCTTCAACGAGGAATTCCTACGCGATTCCGGCAAGACTGGTTTTCTCGGCGCGCTCTCCTTCGCCAGCGCGGTCACACTCGACGAAAACACCCCCAACGGCAATTTCGCCCCCGGCGCCGGCCGCGGCAATTCGCAGGAAAATATGACCCGCTTCCGCGGGCAGCCGTACAACGGCACGTTTCGCAACGGCCTGCGGCAGTTCTATGGCTTCGAAACCGAGAACATCGATCGGGTCGAAGTCGCCAAGGGCCCGATGGCGGTGTTTGTCGGTGGCGCGACTCTCGGCGGGGAGGTCAACGGTGTCACCAAGCGGCCGTTGTTCGCCACCCAGCGCGAACTCACCCTGAAAATTGCCTCGCATGAGACCTACCGCGTCGGCCTCGATCTCACCGGTCCCATCAACCAGGCCAAGACCGTGGCGTACCGTGTGATCATGAGCTACCGCGACGGCAACCAGTGGCAGGAAAACTCCCACTCCACCTCGACGTTCATCAATCCCTCGGTCCTGTGGAACGTGACCAAGCGCCTCTCCACCCGCGTCGAGGTCGCCTACCGCACGAGCAAGGGCAACGCCGTTTCGCAGCCACAGCCCTCGACCCAGAATTATCAGGATGCGTTCGACCGTCCCGGACAGTCGCTGCTCGATTTGGGCAAACTCCGCGCCGGTGCGCTGGCGGGCGTGCCCTTCACCGTGGCCGAGTATCGCAGCCGCATCGGGTACGGCGGGTTCGGGCAGTGGCGTACAGATATCCTGAATACCACCGGCAAGTGGACCGAGCTGGGCGTGGGCGAGACCCTGCAGGAGAGCAACGCCGCCACGGGCCGCCGGTACAACTATTTTGGGCCCAATGCCGGCTTCTCGGAACCGTCGGTAATTTTCGAAAGCGAGACGACCCTCGCCGCCACCGAGTGGTTCGACGCCGCCCTGCTCGGCCGCTACACCAAGGCGAGGCTCAACTACGATCTCTATGCCTTTGGCACGCGCCTCCAGCCGGCCGGCTATTACCAAATTAACAATTTCAGCGCCAACCGCACCAAGGACACCATCCGCGATCTCAAATTCCAAGGCGTGCTGAAAAAGGCCCTCTGGGTGATGAGCAGCAAGCTGCTCTTCGGCGCGCAATTTGGCGACACCGAGCGCACGGTCGAGGATGCCGTGCTCAACTACGCCGCCTACCCGATGTCGGTCCCTGTCTCATCTTTCATGGTTCCGGACACGGTCAACACCGCCCGCGTTCCCGCGGTGCTGACCGGGGCGAACGCCTGGACCTTTTGGGATCCGCGGGCTCATCCGTTCCCCGACAACCGCCTGATCACCACGTGGCCCTCCGCCGTGCAGCCCGCCGGCGTCAAGACCGCGGACTACAATCACAACATCAACCGTTCCGAGTTTGCGGCGCTGAATTCGGGCTGGTTCGACGATCGCGTGATGCTTACCGCCGGCAAACGCTACAATTGGAGCTACGCGGTGAACGCCACCGTGGATCGCAATGGCACCGCGCTCCCCGGCGCCAGCGCCACGAAGAATATCAAGACCGAATCGTACACGCTGGGCGCCACCGTGAGAGTGATCAAGGGCGTGAACGTCTTCGCCAGCCAGAACCAGGGTGAGACCGCCCGGCCCGGCGCGAGCCTCGTCAACCGCGTGTCTTTCGCCCCGGCCACGGTGCCGATCGACATCGTCACGCCAGCCGAGCGGGCGGCCAACCCCGTGCCCAACGACCTCGGCAAGGGTCGCGAAATCGGGCTCAAATACGAGCTGTTCGATCGCAAGCTCACCGGTTCCTTTGGCTGGTTCAGTCTGACCCGCGGGAATATCCTGATTTTTGATATCAGTAAGGATTCCGCCGATCCCCGCAACCGGGGCACGGAAGCCGACTTGAATCCCGCCACCAGCAATCCCGCCGTCCGCGCCTCGGTCTCCTGGCTGACCACCATCGACGGCAACACGACGGAAGGTTACGAAACCGACTGGGTGTGGACGCCCACGACCAGCTACACGATGGTCGTCGGCGCCAGCCACCTCTACCGCAACAGTCCCACGATTGCCAAGCTGGCGACCAACGACGTGTCACAGGATATCAACTACTGGCTGCTGAAGGACCGCCCCCTGCCCAACTCGCCGGACAACATGGTCCGCTGCTTCCAGCGGTACGCGTTCAACCAAGGCACGCTCAAAGGAGCCTCCATCGGTGTGGGCGCACGCTACCAATCGTTGCAGAAACCTGCCGCGCACCTCACGGCGTGGGGCACGGTTTTTCCAGCCTACACGATGTATGATCTGACGCTTGGCTTCAGTTCCAAGATCCGCGGGCACCACGTCGACTATCAGCTCCAAATCGACAACGTCCGCAACCAGACCTACTACACCGGCAACCGGGTCTACGGCGCGCCGCGCGAATTCACCCTCACGGCGAGAACGAAATTCTAACCCGCCTGCCCTGTCTCCGAGGCGAGCCAGGCTGTCTGCCCGCGCCCGCCTCTTCTTTCCACTCACACCGCCACCTCGCCCTCGCTCGTTCATACCCTTCGCCCAGTTGGCAAGAATTCCCGGAGCCGGCTCCGGAGCGTTTGCACAAAGTGTAGGAGCGGCTTTACGCCGCGAACAAAAGTCAGTCCGAACGAAGGATCGCGGGATAAACCCGTTCCTACATTCTGTTTCTTCCGGTCACGGGCAAGAGTCGCTTTTGCGGTTGGGGCTGAATGAATACGACTTAGCTTCTGACGGGCTAGAACTTTCCTGATGACCGCCGCCGTCACCGCCCGCCATCCGTGAACCTCAAAATCCCTCATCTCCGTTGGTGGATTGCCACGCTGCTCGTCGGCGCGGCGGTGCTGAATTACGTCGACCGCCAGACGCTCTCCGCCCTCGCCCCGACCATTCAAGCGGACTTGAAAATGGACGACCGCGCGTACGCCAACGTCGTCAACGTCTTCCTCGTCGCCTACACGATCGCGTATCTGGTATCTGGCCGCATCGCCGATCTCATGGGCACCCGTGCCAGCATGGTGCTCTTCGTCGTGTGGTGGTCGGTCGCCAACATGCTGACCGCCGCGGCGCAGGGCGTCCAGTCGCTGGGGGTTTTCCGTTTTCTGCTCGGCCTCGGCGAAGCCGGCGTCTGGCCCGCCGCCTCGAAAGTAGTCTCGGAATGGTTTCCCGCCAAGGAGCGCGCGCTCGCCATCGGCCTTTATACGATGGGCGCCACCCTCGGCGCCACCCTCGCTCCCTACCTCGTTATTCCCCTGGCCACGCATGCCTGGGGGCAAACGCTGCCGGGAGTCGCCAGCTTCTTTGGCCAAGGCACGGGCTGGCGTATCGCTTTTCTCCTGACCGGCGCCGTCGGCTTCCTGTGGCTGATCCCCTGGCTGTGGATGTTCCGCGCTCCCCGAGACAGCAAACTGATCACCAGCGCCGAGCTGCAGATGCTTGAGACCTCCGCGACCGTCGAAAACCCGGGCGCGGCCAACGAAAAACCGTGGACGTGGAAGCAGGTCTTCACGTTTCGCGGCACCTGGCTGCTGCTGGTGGGTCGGCTCATCACGGACCCGGTGTGGTATTTTTACCAGTTCTGGTTTCCCAAATACCTCAGCGCCGACCGCCACCTATCGCAGGAGCAACTCAAGATCACGTGGATCGTCTACGCCGCGGCCGGGGTCGGCAGCCTGCTCGGTGGCTGGCTCTCCGGCCAGTTGGTCAAGCGCGGCACGGCGCCCGCTGCGAGCCGGTTGTGGGTGATGCTCGGCTGCGCCTGCGTCATGCCGTTGTCACCCTTCATCGCGAAGGCCACCGGGCTGAACCTCGCGATCACGCTCACCGTCTGCACCGTCATCGCCGCTCTCGCGTGGTTGATCAACCTCAGCTCGATCGTCGTGGATATCGTGCCCAAGCATTCCCTCGGCACGGTCTTCAGTGTCGTCGCCACCGGCAGCACCATCGGTGGCATCATTATGAACCTGATCGTGGCAACGATGGTCTCCGGTCCGTCGACCAAGCCTGCCGGGTTTCTCGATCAGGCGATCAAGTCCATCGCTGGTGGCCTTCTCGAACTCGTGCAGGGGCACGGCTACGCGCAATGGTTCTGGATCATGGCCGTGCTGCACCCGCTCGCCTGGCTGCTGCTCTACTTCGGCGGGGTGCATCGGAAGGGATGAGGGACCAAGAGACCAAGGGACTAAAGGACCAAGGGACAACAGACCACGGACAACGGACTACGGACCACTGACCACGGATTACTGATTACTTCCCCCTGTCTCCCCCTCTCTCCGTCTCTCCGTTTCGCCCTCTCACTCTCACTTTCACTCTCCCTCTCACTTTCACTCTCCCTCTCACTCTCACTTTCACTCTCCCTCTCCCTCTCCCTCTTCCTCTCACTTTCCCTCTCACTCCTCATGCTCCTCTCACCTCCCGTCTCCCATCGCGAACCGCGTACCATCCGTCACGACGCTGATCTCGTCATCGTCGGCGGTGGCCTCGCCGGCACCTGCGGCGCCATCACCGCCGCGCGCGCCGGGCTCAAGGTCGTCCTCGTGCAGGACCGTCCTGTCCTCGGCGGCAACGCCTCCAGCGAGGTGCGGCTGTGGATTCTCGGCGCCACCGCGCACATGGGAAACAACAACCGCTGGGCGCGCGAGGGTGGGGTGATCGACGAACTCCTCGTCGAAAACCTGTTTCGCAATCCCGAGGGCAACCCGCTCTTCGTCGACGCCCTGCTCCTCGAAAAAGTCGTCGCCGAACCGAACATCACGCTGCTCCTCAACACCGCCGTCCACGACGTGACGAAGCGCGAGGCCGACACGATCGAGAGCGTGCGGGCGTTTTGCTCGCAGAACTCGACGCGCTATGAGTTGCACGCGCCGCTGTTCTGCGATGCGTCGGGCGACGGGATCGTCGGCTTCATGGCCGGCGCGGCGTTTCGCGTGGGCGCGGAATCGCGCGCGGAGTTTGGCGAGGGTTTTGCCCCCGAGCGCGCCAGTGCCGAGCTGCTCGGCCACTCGCTCTTTTTCTATTCGAAGGACACCGGCCGGCCGGTGAAATTCACGCCGCCGAGCTTCGCCCTGAAGGACATCACGAAGATCCCGCGCTGGCGGCAGTTCAACGCGAAGGAGTACGGCTCCAAACTCTGGTGGGTCGAGCACGGCGGCCTGCTCGACACCGTGCACGACACGGAGCGCATCAAGTGGGAACTCTGGCAGGTCGTCTACGGCGTGTGGCACCACATCAAGAACTCCGGCCAGTTTCCGGAGGCGGAGAATCTCACACTCGAATGGATCGGCCACATCCCCGGCAAGCGCGAGAGCCGGCGCTTCGAGGGCGACTACATCCTGCGGCAGCAGGACATCATCGAGCAGCGCCCGCAACCCGACGCCGTGGCGTTCGGCGGCTGGGCGATTGATCTGCATCCGGCGGAGGGCGTGTTCTCCCCGCTGCCAGGCTGCACGCAATGGCACACAAAGGGCGTTTATCAGATTCCCTACCGCTGCCTCTACAGCCGCAATCTCACCAACCTGTTTCTCGCCGGCCGGATTATCAGCGCGTCGCATGTGGCGTTCGGCTCCACGCGGGTGATGGCGACGTGCGCGCTCACGGGGCAGGCGGTCGGTGCCGCGGCCGCGCTGTGCCGTCGCGACGGCGTGGTGCCGCGCGCGCTGGGTGAAGCTCCGCGCGCGATGGATGAAGCCCCGCGCATGTGGGAGCTGCAAAGTGCGCTGCTGCGCGGCGGTCATTACATCCCAGGGTTGGTGTTGCGCGATCCAGTGGATCTGCTCCAGCAGACCAACGTCACCATCACCGCCTCGAGCACGCTCAGCCTGACGGAACTGCCGCCCGACGGGCCGGCGGTGGCGCTCGACGACGCGTGGGCCATGATGCTGCCAGTCGACGTGGGCGTCGAACTTGAGTTCTTGATCTTTGCGGAGGTCGAGCAAGCCGCGGAGTTGCGTGTTGAATTGCGGCAGAGCAGCCGGGCGGCGAATTACACGCCCGATGTGACACTCGAGCGTCGCACCTTCGCTTTGCGACCCGGGCCGGGACAGGAGGTGCGGGTATCCTTCGCCCATGTGTTCAACGAGGCGCGTTACGCCTTTGTCTGTTTCTTCGGCAATCGCCATGTCAGGCTGCGCACGAGCGAGCGTCGACTCACGGGTGTCCTGTCCCTTTGCCATTTCGCCAACCTCGCCGTGGCCAAGTCCGCCACGCAGACGCCGCCGCCCGGCATCGGCGTGGAAACGTTTGAGTTCTGGCCGCCGCTGCGCCGCCCTGAGGGCCGCAATCTCGCGCTGCGTTTCGCCGGGTCGCTCTCGCCGTTTGATCCCTACTGCGTGCGCAATGGGATCAACCGGCCGACGGTGCGCCCGAACGCCTGGGTCGCCGACTTCGCGGATCCCGCGCCGGCGCTCACGCTGCACTGGACGCAGCCCGTGGAGATTGCGCGCATCGAGCTGATGTTCGACCCCGACTACGATCACTCGATGGAGTCGGTGCTGATGGGCCACCCCGAGCGGCGGATGCCGTTTTGCGTGGAGCGCTACCGCGTGCTCGACGAAGGAGGCAACGTCCTCGCCACGTGCGCCGACAATCATCAGGCGCGCAACGTCATCGTGCTCTCGCCACCGGTCGCCACGCGCGCCCTGCGAATCGAACTTACGGCGCCGGCGCCGCACGTGCCGGTGGCGTTGTTCGAGGTGAGGTGTTACGGCCCCGGCGTCCACGGCCGGTGACAGAGCAGGGCAGGGCGGAGTCAGAGGTGGCCGCGATCTTGTCGTAGGATTCATCGACCCTGCCAGTCGACCCAGCGCCATCCGCATCGCTAGATACTGGGGGAGTCTGGCGTGGTGGAGTTCGGGACTGCTGAGTAGATATCGCTTTCGTCACTCAAAGAGGGGCGAACATTCGCATCATCAGCGTGCGCCGGGCGCACCCCAAGGAGGAAAAAATCTATGAACAAGGCTAGCACCATCACCAGTCAGGACAAAACTGAAACCATCACCGCGCCGGAATTCGAACGTCGCTTCGACGCCGGCGAGGATGTTTCCCAGTTCATGGACCTTTCCAAAGCCAAGCTGATCGTGAGGCCAATCCAGGGAGCGCCCGGCTCGTCGCGGCGATCAACGTCCGAGCCTTACCTGCACCGCCGGCTCGACCCACCGCCCGGGAAACAGCAGCATGCGCGGCCAGGGCGGCACGCCGGTCTCGTTGCTGTTGAGCTGGCTCACGACGAGGTCGACGGCGTTGGCCGCCACCATGTCGTAGGATTGATCGACGCCGCCGATCTCCGGCGCCGTCGGCAACCAATGCAGACTGATGACCGGCAGTTCGCGCGCCACCGCGACATCCATCGCCCGCAGTTGCTCGAGCATCGCGTGGGCACTCACCACCAGCGCATCGGGCCGGCATGTCTTGATCCGACGCGCGACGGCCCGGCGGTCTTCCGGCAATCCGATCAACAACAACTCGGCTGCGGCCTCGCGACTCGGGTGAAACACCGCAAACGCCGCCTCCCACGCCCGCCGCGCCCGTTCGTTCACGTCGGCCTCCAGGATCGCCATCGGTCGCCGACACCCCGCCGCGGCGAGTCGCTCCAGCGTCATTTGCATCGCCAGATAGTGGTGGTGCCCGGCGTGATGGAGTTCCGGGTTCCACCGCGCGCTGCCGATGACGGCAGGGGCAAAGTACGACCACTCCAGATCCAACGTCACCTCGGATTCGTGCATGACCGGTGAGAGCAGCATCCCCACGATTCCCCGCGACTTCATCACTTCGGAAAGACGCCGGTCCGGCATGCCGCGCTCAGCCGTCCAGAACTGCTCCAACCCATAGCCCAAGGCCTCGGCCCGCGCCTTGGCACCGACGAAGACACGTTGGAGAAACGGATCCTTCGCCGACTCGGTCCGCGGCGTATGCACCCAGACAAAGGCGATGCGCTCGCCGGCCGCCACCGGCCGAGAATTGCGGATATGGGACATTAAGGCCGCGAATCGCGGGTTCGGTCGATAGCCCAATTGCGTGGCGATTTTCTGCACCAGCGTCCGCGTCTCGGGCCGAATCCGCGGGTCATCCCGCAGGGCATAAGAGACCGTGGCCAGACTGCACTTGGCGACGCGGGCGATTTGTTGCAGCGTGATCAAAGCGAGGAAACGTTGGCTCCAGCCAATCCATTCACCCGCAGCGATGAAGGCAATCCCCGGAATTGAAGGGTTTCAAAGAAACAACGGTAGCTTCTCGGCCCGCACCAACTTAAAAGCATTCTCATTCCCTACCTGCTCGGCCAGGTCGAATTCTGTCCATCCCTCCCGCGTGCCCAACGCGTCCCACCTTCGCTGACCTTTCCATGCCAGCCATGTCTCGTTCGTTCCCATTCTTCTGTCTTGTCATTGCACTGCGCGCGGTCGCGGCTGAGCCGCCCGTGGCCGGTCCCGCCGCGCGGATCACCGTCACGCCCTCGGGCGAGATCGACGTCGCGATGGCCGACGGCGGCGCCGCGCGGTTTGCCCCGGTCGTGGCCGTGTTGGCCGCACCTGCCGATCCAAATATTGACATGCGCTGGGGGCAGTTTCCCGACCCCGCACTGCGACTGAACGACACGGGCTCGCTCTACAACGTGCTGACGTGGGGTGCGAAAGACACTGGCACGAAATCCGCGGTGAAGCACGTCGAGGACGGCTTCGACCCGAAGGTTGATCGCGGCTACGGGGGCGGGCGCACCGCCAATCTCTTCGCCGCCGGAAAACTCAAAACCCTGCGCGCCAGCGCCAGCCGCTCCGACGGCAGCAAGATCACGTGGGACTTTCCCGCCGATGACACCGCCACTGTGCGGCTGGAACTCGATCTGCCGCCCGACGGCACGGCACCGCGCCTGCGGCTGAAAACGACGGTGCAGGCGGACGGCTGGTATTCGTTCGGCTACATGGGCGCCCCCGAAATTCCCGCCGCCGCGGCCGAGGAACTTTGGCAGCCGCTCATCTACAACGAGCGACGTTTTCCGCATGAGGCATTTCTCGAGGCCGCCTATCGTTGTCCGCTGCCCACCACGTTGGTCACCCATGGCGGCGTGACGACCGGCGTGCTCGCCGACCCCGCCGAGTATCCGTTTCAGCCGCTGCCGAATTTCGCGAATTCCCGCTTCGGCGTCGCCCTGCGCAACGCCCGCGGGCTCGCGCAGCCGATGCTCTTCGCCCCAATCCTCGGGGGCGCCGGCTCGCGGATGAAGGCGGGTGAGTCGCGCGAGTTCGTGATGCGGCTCGTCGTCGCCAAAGCGACGCTCTCCGCCACCTACGAGCGCGTGGCCCGGTCGCTCTTCGGCTTCGCCGATGTGCGGCACAACGCCCTCGGCTCGCTCAACGCCACGTTCGAACGCATGCTCGAGTTCGGCCTGAGCGACTATGCGAAGTTCAACGCCGACCTGCGCGGCTTCGCCTACGACACCGACGTGCCCGGCGCCGTGAAAAACGTCTCCGCCCTGCACCCGCTCGGCCTCGCGCTCGTCACCGACCGCCCCGAAATCTACACGCGGCTCGCGCGCCCGTTGATGGAGTATTTCGTGTCGCGCGAGCGATTCCTTTTCACGACCGATCCCAAGGTGAAGGGTCAGTCGGCCTCTTCCCATCTCCGCGGGCTGGGCGCGCCGCTCACCGAATACGCGAATCTCTACGCGATGTCGGGTAAACGCACCCCGTTCTTCCGCACCGCGGCCGAGGGCTTGTTCGGCCGGGACCGCGTCTTGAATCTCCAAGGCAATATTCGTGGCGACAACTGGTCCAACGCCCTCGGCCTTTACCGTGCAACGGGGGAAAAGCGCTGGCTCGACCACGCCATCAAGGATGCCGACGCCTATCTCAAAACCCGCGTCGGGGTGCGTGCGGCGGACTATTCGGACCCCGATTCCCGCGGGTTGTTTTTTTGGACGGCGTTCACGCCCCAGTGGATCGAGTTGTTCGAACTCTACGAAGAAACGCGGCAACCGCGTTTCTTGGACGCCGCTCATCGCGGCGCGCGGGATTATGCGCAGTTTGTCTGGTTGGCGCCGCAGATTCCGGATGGGGTCGTGAAGGTGCATGAGGATGGGCTCGCGCCGGCGTATCGGAGCGGGCCGCGGTTTCCGCGCATCAAAGCCGAGCCGGAAACGGCGCCCGCATGGCGCACTTCGGAGATCGGCCTCACGAGCGAGTCGGCGCCGACCAGCAAAGGTGCGCGCGGCATTCTCCTCGCGTGCTACGCGCCGTGGATGCTGCGCATCGCCGCGCTGACGAACGACGTGTTTCTCCACGACATCGCCCGCTCCGCGATCATCGGCCGCTACACGAGTTTTCCGGGCTACCATCTCAATACTGCGCGCAACACGGCTTACGAGAAACCCGACTTTGCCCGGCGCGGAAAAGACGAACTCAACTCGGCGACTTCGATTCACTACAACCACATCTGGCCGCACATCGCGCTGCTCTTCGACTACCTCGTGGCGGACGCGTTTGCGAAGTCGCGCGGGGCGATCGATTTTCCGGCGCGCTACGCCGAGGGCTACGGCTACCTGCAGCAACGCGTCTTTGGCGATCGTCCCGGCAAGGTCTACGACGAAAGCGGCCTGTATCTGTGGATGCCCCGCGGCGTGCTGACTGTCGATCACCCGGAACTTAATTTCGTGATGGCCCGCGGCGACGCCAAACTCGCCATCGTGCTCACCAATCAGTCGAAGTCCGCGGTCAAATCCCACATGACGCTCGCGCGTGAACGCATCGTGCTGGCCCCGGGCGCAAACGCGAAAGTGGTCGTCTGGGAAAATAACCGGCGCGTGCGCGAGCAGCCGTTGTCGGCCGATGCCCGCATCGCCGTCGACGTCGCGGCGGAGGGCATCACCACGTTGATCATCAGCGGCGTGACCCCACGCGTGGAGTTTCAGGATCAGATTCTCAGCCGCGCCGCACGCCTCCCGGCTGAAAGTGTCGTCGATCTCAGCTGGCGCGGGGCGCGCGGCGTCGTGCTGTCGTTCGGCGCGGGCGAACTGACGAGTGCTTACGTTTACCTGCCCGATCAGGAGCGCGTCGTGACAAACTGCACGGTGCACTATCGGCAGGGCGGCGGCGAATTCCGCGCCGTGTCCGATGCATCGTATCCCTTCGATTTCACCCTCCCCGTCGCGGGCGACGCGCCGTTGGAGTTCTGGTTCGAAACGCAGTCGGCCTCCGGCGCGGTCGAAAAGTCGCCCGTCGGGCGACTGTTGCTGCGATAGAATCCACCAAAAAAATCCTCCGCCCAATGCCCACCTCCACTCCGTCCGCCACGCCGACTCGTCGCCAATTTCTCGCGGCCAGCGCCGCCTTCGGCTCCGTCCTGATCTTGCCGCGCGGCTTGCGCGGCCAGGGCACGCGTTCGCCCAACGAGCGTCTGCGTATCGCCCAAGTCGGCGTGGGCGGTCGCGGCGATGCGGCGCACGCCGGTCTCGTCGACGAACAATTCGTCGCCCTGTGTGATGTGGACGAAAAACGCGGTCGCGCCCGAATCGCCGGCAGCAAAAAGGCGGGATCTCCGGCGGATCGGGTGAAGGACGCCAAATGGTTCAAGGACTTTCGCGTGATGTTCGAGCAGATGGAGGACAAGATCGACGCCGTCACGATCGCGACGCCGGATCACATGCACTTCCCTATCGCGATGGCTGCGATCGCCCGGAAGAAACACGTCTACGTCGAGAAACCGATGTGCCGCTGCCTCTCCGAGGTGCGCCGCTTGCACGCCGCCGCCAAGGCCGCGGGCGTCGTGACGCAGATGGGCAACCAGGGCCGCGCGGCCGAGGGCATCCGCCTCGCGCGCGAGTGGGTGCAGGCCGGCCTGATCGGCGAGGTCCACACCGTGCACACCTGGACGGACCGCCCGCGCCTGCCGTGGTTTTACCCGGCGGATTTCGATCCCGACGCGAATCCCAAGGAGACGCCCGTGCCCGAGACGCTCGATTGGGATCTCTGGCTCGGCGTCGCGCCGCCGCGACCCTACCGGCCGGAATTCGTGCCATCCTTCTGGCGCGGCTTCACCGACTACGGCACCGGCTCGCTCGGCGACATGGGTTGCCACCAACTCGACGCGCCGTTCTACGCGCTCGATCTCGGGTCGCCCACGAGCGTGGAGTCCGCGACCACGAAGCAGTATTCGAAAACCTTTCCGGCCTCGACCGCGGTGACGTGGAAATTCCCGGCGCGTGGTGGGCGTGGGCCGGTTGAAATGAAGTGGTTCGACGGCACGATGAAACCGCCGTTGCCAGTCCCCGGATTCAAACTCTCCGAGAGCGGCGGAAGTATTTTCTACGGGACCAAGGGCATCATGAGCGTCACCTCGCACAGCGGCTCGTGCCGTCTTCTGCCCGAGGAGCGCATGCAGGCGATGGCGGGATCGCTGCCGGCGAAGTCGATCCCGCGCGTCGTCGGCGGCCCTTTCCCCGAGTGGGCCGCGGCGATCCGCGGCGGCCCCAAGTGCGGCTCCAACTTCGACTATGCCGCCGGCCTCACCGAGGTCGTGCTGCTCGGCGTCGCCGCGCAACGCGCGCAGGCCCGCCTCGAGTGGGACGCCGCCGCCGGCCGTTTCCCGAACCGCCCGGATTGCGATGTCTTCGCCGGTCCCGGCTACGACTACCGCCCGGGCTTCGGCGTGTAATTGCGGTGGCCGCAGTCACCATGAGAACGATCGTCCCCCTCCTCCTCGCCCTGCTGGTCTCCGTCGCTCGATTGTCCGCGGCGGCCGCGCCGCTTTTTGACGGCAAAACCTTCACCGGTTGGGAAGGCGACATCGGCAGCGTCTGGCGCATCGAGGACGGATGCTTGGCGGCCGGATCGCTGGAGCGAAGGCAGGAGAAGAACAACTTTCTCGCCACCACGAAGCACTACGCGAATTTCGAACTCACTCTGCACTGGAAGCTGGAGGGCGCGGAGCGTTCCGCGAATGCCGGCGTGCAGTTCCGCTCGAGGCGAGTGCCCGGCAGCCACGAGGTGTCCGGCTACCAGGCCGACATCGCGGTGCGTTACGACGGCTCGTTGTATGATGAAAGCCGCCGCAAGCGGATGCTCGCCGTGCCCACACCCGAAGTGCTCGCCCGGGCGCAAAAGCCACTCGGCGAGTGGAACGTGCATCGCATCCGCGCCGAAGGCCCGCGCATCCGGATCTGGCTCAACGGCGTGCAGACCGTCGACTACACGGAGACCGAGCCCGGCATCGAAGCCTCCGGCATCATCGCCCTGCAGATCCACGGCGGCGCGCCGTCGATCGTGCGCTACAAGGACATCGCGATCGAAGAGCTGAACCCGGCCGTGACCCACAAAGCGGACTTCAAGCTGCAGCCCGGCGACACGGTGGCCCTGGTCGGCGGCGCAAATCTCGAGCGCACGCGATTCCACGCCCACCTGCAAACGCGGTTGCATGCCGCGTCGGGGGCGGCACCGCTGCGGTTGCGCAACCTCGCGTGGGAGGGCGACACGGTGTTCGAGCAATGGCGCGACGTGAATTTCCCCGGCGTCGCGCAGCAGCTCGGGCAGATGGGTGCAACGGTCGCGCTGGTGCAGTTCGGCCAGATGGAGTCCCTTCGCGGCGAGGAGAAGCTGCCGGATTTCGTGCAGGCGTATGAGAAACTGCTCGCGCAGATCGAGGACGCATCGCGACGCATCGTGCTCCTCTCGCCGATGCCCTTCGAGAATCCGCGACGCGCGCGGCTGCCGGACCTCACGCGGCACAACGCCGACGCGAAACGCTATGCCGACGCCGTGCGCGACCTCGCCGCGCGGCGCGGGCATTCGTTCGTCGATCTTTTCACGCCGCTCGCCGCGCGGCCGAAGGACGCTCCAGGACTCACGGACAACGGCCTGCACCTCAACGAACGCGGGCACGAAGTCGTCGCTGCCGAGATCGCCCGGCAACTCGGCGTCCCCTCCGGTCCGGCGGCGACGGCGCAGCTGCGCGCCGCGGTGCTGGAGTTCGAGCGGCTCTGGTTCGATGCCTGGCGGCCGATGAACTGGGACTTTCTGCACGGCGCCCACACCAACGTGGCCTTCAGCCGGAGCTGGCGGGATGGCGATCAGCGCATCTTCCCCGACGAGATGAAGGAGTTCCTGCCGATCCTCGAGGCCGCCGAGGCGAACATCGCCCGGGCTCTCGCCGGCGAGCCCGCCCGCCCCATCGTCCCGCGCGGCAGCGTTCCCAGCGGGGAGCCCTCCGTGAAACCGCAGACACCCGAAGAGGAATTCGCGACGCTCGAAGTGCATCCCGACTACGAGGTGAATCTGTTCGCCTCGGAGCGCGACGGTATCGGCAAGGTCGTGCAGATCCGCTGGGACGAGCGCGGGCGTTTGTGGGCGCTGTGCATCCCGGATTATCCGCAGGTGAAGCCGGGGGCGCGGCCCAGGAACAAGCTCGTGATTTGCGAGGACACGAATCACGACGGCCGCGCGGACAGGTTTCAGATCTTCGCGGATGAACTGGAAATGCCGCTCGGCTTTGAACTGGGCGATGGCGGCGTGTATCTCGCCGCGAGCACCGGGCTGTGGCATTTGCAGGACACCACCGGCGGCGACCGGGCCAACGCACGGCGGCTCGTGCTGGGAGGCTTTGGCACCGGCGACACGCACCAGACCATCAACTCGCTGAGCTGGGGTTTCGGCGGCGAGCTGTGGTTCACGCAGGGCAACGCGATCTACTCCCGCGTGGAGACGCCCTCTGGCATCGAGCGCCACGACAAGGCCGGGCTGTGGCGGCTGCGTCCCCGCACGGGCCAGCTCGACACTTTCTTCAACGCCTCCAGCGCAGGAGCGAACAACTGGGGCGTTCTCACCGATGACTTCGGTCAGGTCTTCCACAAGGAAGCAGCCGGCAACGGCGGCTACTATTCCGTGCCCGGTCTGGTGCGCACGGCGCAGCCGGTGAACGCGAAGGCGCTGAACTTGTTCGTTTCGCGCGCCTCCAAAACCGTGGGCTTCGACCTCATCCACACGCGCCATTTTCCTGATGAGTTGCAGGGCGCAGTCGTCATCGGCGGCGTGTATGACAACACGCTTCAGCTGCATCAATTCGGCCTCAAGGACGGTGCCTACTGGAGCCGGCACGACATCAATATCATCCAGACGAAGAACAAGGCCTTCCGCCCTTGCGACGTGCGGCTCGGACCTGACGGCGCGGTGTATTTGGCGGATTGGTATAACCTCATCGTCGGCCACTATCAGGCTTCGTATCGGCATCCCGACCGCGACCTCGTGCACGGCCGCATCTGGCGCGTGGTGCGCAAAGATCGTCCGCTGGCGCGGCCCGCGTCACTCGCGGGCGCGAACCTCGCGACCTTGTTCGAGCAACTCGATTCGCCTGAGCGCTGGGCGAAGTATCATGCGAAACGGCTCATTTTTGAGCGCGACACCAAGGAAGTGATCGCCGCCCTCGACGGGTGGGTGGCCCAACTCAAACCCGGCGTCGCCCGAGACGAATACCGCCGCCTCCAGGCGCTCGCCATTTACGAAGCGCACGAGACGCCGCGCCCCGCGCTGTTGCGGTCGCTGCTGCGCTCGCCCGATGCGCGGATCCGCGCCTACGCCACGCGCACGCTCTCGACGTGGGCGCGCGATGGCGCGCTGCCGGAAGCGCTTGCCCTGCTGGAGTCGCAGACGGGCGATGAAGATCCCATCGTGCGCCTCGAAGCCATCGTGGCCGCCAGCTACCTGCCGGATGCCCGCGCCATCGCCGTGGCCGCCCGCTCGCTGGACCGTGCCTTTGGCCCCTACCATCAACACGCGCTCACGAAGACCCTCGCGGCCACGCGCGCGGGATGGTCCACGGCGCTCGCCGCCGGCTCGCTGCGTTTCGACACGGATGAACACCTGCTCTTTGTCCTGCAAAATGGCGGCCTCGACCAGGCCAGCGAGCTCATGCGCCAGCACATCGAACGCACCAGCGACACCGCCAAACAAAGCGCCTGGCTGAAAGCTCTCGCCACCATCGGCAACGCGAACGACCTCCGCTTTGTCTTCGAGCGCGGCGCCGCGAACGCCGCCGTGCTCCAGGCGCTGGCCGAGTCACCCGCCGCCCGCCGTCACCGCCTGAAAGACACGGGTCCCGCGCTCGAAGCACTCATCGGCAGCCGCGATGAAGCCGTGCGCGTCCAGGCGGTTCGGCTGGCGGGAGTATGGAAAGTGACGCCGCTCGCCGGACGCATCCGCGCCATCGCCGTCGATGACGCGACCACGCCGGCGATGCGCAAGGCCGCGCTCACCGCGACCGGCGACCTCGCAGGCGCGGCAGCGGTGCGGGAATTAATCGAGGCCGCAAACCGGGCCGAGTCCGCCGATCTGCGCAGTGCGGCGTTCGAGGCGCTCATCGTCGCCAGCCCGGCGGAAGCCGCGCTGCATGTGCTCGCCGCCATCCGCGCCGCTCAGCAACCGCAGGACCTTACCCCTCTGCTCAAGTCGATTCTGGCCAGCGTCGAGGGCAGCACGGCCCTTGGCCGGGCGCTGATGGATCCGCGGGCCGCGGCCAATGCGGTCGTGGCTCCTGCCAAGGACGTCCTGTCTTCCGCCCAAGCCCGGTTCGCGCTGCAGGCGCTGAATCGCACGGGCCTCACGACCGCGAGAATTTCGTTGCTGCTCATGGCCATCGCCGGAGTCGACTCGGCGGTGCCCACCTACACCCAGGAATACGTGGCGCTCATCGTCCAGCGCGCCAAGTCGGAGGGCAACGCGACCGAGGGCCGCAAGCTCTATGAGCAATCGAGCTGCGTCGCCTGCCATGCGGTCGGCGGCACCGGCGGCAAGATCGGCCCCGACCTCTCTGCGCTGAGTCGCGGCCTGCCCATCGACATGATTGTCACCGAAGTCGTCTGGCCCGCGCTCAACGTAAAGGAAGGCTACGAAGCCGCCACCGCCACCATGAAGGACGGCAGCGTCGTCACCGGCTTCAAGCAGACCGAAACCGCCGACTCCATCGCCATCCGCGACATGACCAGCGGCGAGGTGAAAACCATCAAGCGCGCCGACGCCGCGAAAGTCCAAACCGGCGGCACCGTCATGGCTGACGGCCTCACCGCCACCATGACCGAGCAGCAGCTCGCGCATCTGATTCGCTACCTTTCGGAACTCGGAAAATGACGCCACGCTCCGACCCCAAACCCCATGAAATCCAAATCCACGCATTCACCCCTCGCCGGTTTTTTCGACGCTTTCATCGGGATGCCGGCGGCACTCCATGACCATCGCTCGGCCCGCGTTTTCCGTTGGATAAAATCTGCGTGCACTACCATCGGCCGGGCGGTCCTCGCAACCGCGGCGCTGGCCATTGCGTGTCCGGCGCAGACGGCCGCCGCGTCCAAGGGCGCGTTGGAGGGCACGGTGTTCAGCCAGGCGAGCGGGTTGCCGCTGGGCCGCGCGAAGGTCGTCATCGCGGGGACCGCCCAGGAGGTATTGACCGACGACGAGGGCCGGTTCGCGTTTCGCGACGCCCCGGCGGGAACGGTCCGGCTGGAGGTCTCCTACCTCGGCTTCGCGTCGCAGACGGCGACGCTCGCGGTGCCACCGAATGGAAGCACCGTCCACGAATTCCGGCTCGCGCGCGAGGGCGTGCCCGCCGCTCGCAAGGAGGGCAGCGTGGTCGTGCTCGAGAAGTTCGAGGTGATCGCCGACCAGACCATGAGCGCCCAGGCGCTGGCCATGAACGAGCAGCGTCACGCGGCGAACATCAAGAATGTCGTCGCCTTCGACGAGCTCGGCGACCGCGGCTTCGAGAACATCGGCAACTATGTGCGCTTCCTGCCGGGCGTGGCCATCATCGAGGACGGCGACAACCCGGGCAAAATCGCCCTCGGCGGATTTCCGGCCGAGATGTCCAGCATCCAACTCGACGGGGCCAACCTGGCGGGCACGGGAATCGGACCGGAAAGCAGTCGCACGATGGCATTGCAGGAAGTGCCGATGATGAACATCGAGCGCGTCGAGGTCTCCAAAGTTCCCACGCCGGACATGCCGGCGGCCGGCCTCGGCGGCTCGCTGAATCTCGTGACCAAGACCCTGCTGGGCCTCAAGCGCCCCAGCCTGAGCTACCAAGCCTACATGAACTTCAACAACCGGTCCGGCCTCACGTTCGATGGTGGCCCCCGGCAGCCCACGGGAGCACTCTCGCCCCGTTCGGCCGAGCCGTCCGTCAACGCCAGCGTCGCCTTCCCGGTGGGAAAGAGTCTGGCGCTCAGTCTCGGCGTATCGCGTTCCTGGAAACAGCGCCCGACCGACGACACCCCCTCGGAGGTCGCCTTCTGGAATCTGAAGTCGACCTACCTGACCACCGGCCTGCCGAAGGACTTCGCCTTTGCAATCGGCCAGTGGAAGCAGGAGGCCGACATCACGCGCACGGAAAATTTTCAGGTGAATGTGGACTGGCGGATCGCCCGCAACGACACCCTCAGCGTGGGCCTCCAGCGCCGGATCATCACCAGCGAGAAAGCCACCAGTTTCTTCACGGCGCGCATCAACGCGAATTACGACGCCATCGGCGACGCGACGTATTCCCAGTCCCGTGGCAACACCGGCCGGATGGAGATGGGGAGCAACAATCCGCTGAACTACGAATCCACGACCAACAACACCCAGGCGAGCCTGCAGTATCGGCATCGCGGCAGCGTGTGGCGGATCGACGGGCACGGCGCCTACTCGAACGCGGTCCGCGAGCGCAGCAGCTTCGGCAAGGGTTACTTCGCCGGGACGCTCGGCAGCATCATCAACCTCAACATGCGAGCTGACGGCCTCAATCAGGGCGACAGCATCCAGCCTCGCACTTTCACGCTCAAGGATGCGGCCGGCGCCACCATCAATCCCTATGACGGCAACAACTACAGCCTGACGAACACGACCGAGGAGTATGCCGTCTACCGGACCCGGCTGTCCTCCGGGCGGCTGGATGCGGCGCGCGGGTTCGGCAGAATCTTTTCCGTCAAGGCCGGGGCCGCGTTCAACCGGATGGACAAGGACGACATCCGACCCAATCGCGCCTACACCTTCGTCGGTCAGAATCGAAACACCGCCGTCTCGGCGTATGACCTGATCGACGACAGCATCGGGGTGAAAATGAACGGCAACCCCATTCGCTGGATCAGCCCGGTGAAGGCCCACAAACTCTTCGTCGATCACCCGGACTGGTTCACGCTCAACTCGAGCGCGATCCAAAACGCCGTGACGAACTCCAAGCGCATGATCGAGGACATCTCGGCCGCCTACCTGCGGTTCGACCTGAAGCTCCTGCAGAACCGCGCCAATCTGGTGGGCGGCGTGCGCTACGAAAAAACCGCCCTCGATGGCTGGAGCATGTTGCGGGACACGTTTGGCATCTACCGCCGGGACAGCGCCGGCAACCTGCTCCGGGACAATGCGGGCGCCCTCATCCGCGTCACCACGGACGCCACGGAGTTGAACCGGCTCCAGTTCAAGGAGCGCGGCAACCACGAGTCGCGCGACTACGACGGCCTCTATCCGAGCGCCAATTTCAACTACACCCTCAGCGACCATCTGGTGGCCCGTGCCGCCTACGCGCGCACCCTCGGGCGTCCCGATGTGCGCTACGTGGTCGCCGGGGTCACCCTGCCGGTTCCGACCGACACCAATCCGACCAGCGCCCGCACCATCGTCGTGGGAAACCCCGGATTGGAACCGTGGACGGCCGACAGTTTCCACCTTTCGCTCGACTCCTACCAGCTCAAGGGCGGGTTCGGCTCGATCGGAGTTTACCGAAAGGACGTGAAGAATTTCTTCGCGCAACGCGGCACTGCGGCGACGAAGGCCCTGCTGCAGAGCTACAACATCGCCGACAGCGACATCGAGTTCATGCTGAACGACCAATATGTGCTGCGGCGGTGGGAGAATGTCGGCGCCGCCCGGCTCGCCGGCGTGGAGGCGAGTTACCGGCAGGATCTGTGGTTCGTGCCGTCCTGGTTGAAGCTGACGCAGGTGTGGGTGAACTACACGCACCTGCAGGTGAACGGAGCGAACGAGGAGGATTTCGTCGGTTTCACGCCGGATGTCCTCTCGTTCGGAGTGAACTACATCCGGTCCCGATTCTCGCTCCGGCTGACCGGATCCTACCAGGCCGAGACCAGGAAATCCCACATCCTCGTAATTCCGGGCACTTCAGCCGAGGGCTTTATTCCGCAGCGGACCTACGAATATCAGGCCGCCGCCACCCAATACGGCGTGAGCGCCGAATATGCCGTCACCAAGCGCGCCTCGCTCTACCTGAACTGGAGCAATGTTTTCGCCGAGGACCTGATCGTGTATCGCCGCGCTCCGGATACGCCGGGGTTTGCGCAGCGCGCGCAGCGCTACGTGGTGCCCTCCTACATCATGTTCGGCGTACGAGGACGCTACTGATGTTCAGTCGCTACCCCTGAATCGCCCATGAAGAGATCGATCCCGATTTTGTTGATCGGCCTCGCGACTTCGCTCGGCGCCGCGGAGGTGCCCCGGTTTGAGGCGGACGTGTTGCCGGTCTTGTATCGCCACTGCTTCAGCTGCCACAGCGAGAAGCAGGCGAAGCCCAAGGGCGGGCTGCGGTTCGATTCGGCGGAAGGTCTGGCCGACGCCGCGGTCGTTGCGCCCGGCAAACCCGAGGAAAGCGAGTTGCTGCGGCGCGTGTCGCTGCCGCCCACCGATGAGGACGTGATGCCTCCGCTGAAGGGTGGCGCGCAGCCGCTCTCCGATGCCGAGCGCGCGACGCTGCGCGCGTGGATCGCCGCCGGGGCGAAGCTGGACGGATGGGTGAAGTTTCAGCATCGCGAGGCACCGCTCGGCGAGCCCGGCGCGACGGTCGCTCACACGGCGGTGCCGGAGATCGCGCGCCAAGTGGATGCCTTGGTCGACCGCCACCACACGGCGAAAGGCACGACGCTGAACGCGCCGGTCAGCGACGACGTGTTTTTGCGCCGCGTCTATCTGGACGTCGCCGGCCGCATTCCGAGCCTGGAAGAAAGCACGCGGTTCCTCGCCGACGCGCACAAGGACCGGCGGGCCCGGCTCATCGACGCGCTGCTCGCGGGCGAGGGCTATGTGAGCCACACGTATAACTGGAAGGCGGACCAGCTCCGCCTCAACCCACGCGCTCTGGCCGGCGGGCAACCGGCCTGGCTCTACGACGACTGGGTGAAGGACGCCATCCGCGCGGGCCTGCCGCACGACGAGACGGTGCGCCAGCTCCTCACCGCCAGCGGCTACCTCTGGGAAAACGGCGCGGCCGGATTCTACCTGCGCGATCTCGGCATGCCGCTCGACCACGCGTCGAACTTGTCGCGCGTCTTCCTCGGCACGCGCATGGAGTGCGCCCAGTGCCATGACAACCCCCTCGAGCCGGTCACGCAGAAGGACTTTTACCAGATGGCGGCCTTCACCGCCGGCGTGTCGAATCTCAGCAGCCCAAGCGGCTACTCCAACGACAACGTGAAGCAGTGGCCGGAGCTCAAGGCACTCCTGACGCGGATGGGCAAGGACGCGGCGCTGCAGGACGGCGTGAGCCGCGCGATCTCGCCGCTGAAGCGGCTCACGACGGATACGGACAAGCCGCTCACGTTTCCGGCGACGTATGCCTACGATCATGCCGCGCGGGGCCGGCCCGTTTCCCCGCGGACGCTGTTTGGCGACGAAGCCCCAATCGTCGACGGCGACCGCCGGCGGGCCTTCGCGGCGTGGATGACTTCGCCGCGCAATCCGCGTTTTTCTAAAAACGCCGCGAACCGGCTCTGGAAACGCGTCATGGGCGCCGGCCTGATCGAGCCGGTGGACAGCCTCACGGCCCTCCCGCCACCGGAACACCGCGAACTGCTCGACACCCTCACGTCCGCGTTGATCGGTTTTCGTTTCGACGAGCGGGCGTTTCTCGCCGTGCTCCTGAACACCCGGCTGTATCAGAGCGAAGCCGTGCGCGAGCGACCCGAGCCCGGCACGGCCTTTGGATTGCATGGGCCGCTGCTGCGGCGGCTGTCGGCCGAGCAAATTTGGGACTCGCACCTCGTGCTCCTCGTGCCGGACCTCGATGAACGCAAATCCGCCCTTCGCCACGAGGGATCCCTCTTGAATCCCGCGCGGTTGCGCCGGCTCACCGCGATGACCGCCGATGAGATCATCGGGCGGGCCCGCGACGAGATGGCCTATCGCGTCCGCCGCCGTGAACACACGCTCCGGCTCGCGGAACAGAAGAAAGAACTCGTCGCCGCGCAGGCCCGCGGAAATGCCGCCGAGGTGCGGCGCGTGCAGGCCGACCATGCCCGGGAGAACGAGAATTTTTTTAGTCCCGAGCTGCAGGCGATGGAAATGGGCGGTCCGGAATCGGCGCCGGAAACCGATCCACGCTGGAAATCGTTGCCGCGGGATTTCCTCCGCGCCTCGGAGATTCCGCTCCCGCTGCCGCTCGGCCACTTCCTGCGCCAGTTCGGCCAGTCGGACCGGCGTGAGATCGACGCGTTCAACCGCGATCCCAACACCACGCACGCGCTGGCGTTGATGAACGGCGAACTCGCCGCGCGCATCCTCGCGCCGGACTCACATCTGCGACGCCAGTTGGCCTCCGCCGATGGGCGCAGGGAGCGGCTTACCGCGCTCATCTATCGCGCCCTCCTCGTGCGCTCCCCGAGCGACGGGGAGCTTTCGGCCGTGGCCAACCTCACGGCCACGAGCCTCACACCGACGGAGGACACGATCTGGGCGCTGCTGAATTCGCCCGAGTTTCTCTTTCAACACTAGCCGCCGGTTCTTCCCCGCCCATGAAATCGATCCTCACCGACCTGTCCCGCCGCGCGTTCGTCGAGCGCTTCGTCAAGACGTTCCTCGGCGTGAGCCTGCTGCCCGGTTTCGCGACCTCACGTGCCGCCGCAGCGGCTCCCCGCGCCCGGGCGAAGAGCGTCATCTTTCTCTACCTGCGCGGCGGCCTCTCGCACATCGATACGTTTGATCCGAAGCCTGGCCGCCCCGAGATGGGCGGTGTGCAGGCCATCGGGACGAGCGCGGACGGCGTGCAGGTCTCCGAGTGGTTTCCCCGGATGGCGCGGCAGATGCACCATGTTGCGCTCGTACGTTCCATGACCTCCACCCAGGGCATCCACGAACTCGGCAACTATTCGGCGCACACCAGCCACTTCATGACGCCCACGATCCGGCACCCGGCGCTCAGCTCGTGGGTCGTGAAACTGCTCGGATCGGAAAACCGGCTGCTGCCGGGCAACGTTCTCATCAACGGCAGCCCGCAGCATCCGGGAAGCGGATACTTCCCCGCCCACCTCGCCCCGCTGCCGATCGTCGATCCGAGCGCGGGCTTGCAGAACTCCGGGCGGCCCGCCGCGGTGAGCGAGGCGGACTTCAATCGCCGCGCCGCCCTCGCGCGCGCGATCGGCAGCCACTTCGTGCAGCAGACGCCGCATCGCGACGCCGCCGCCTACCTCAAGATCCAACAGGAGGCCGCCGCGCTCATGAAAAGCGAAGATCTCAAGATCTTTGACATCGCGCGCGAAGACGCCGCGACGCAGGCGGCCTACGGCGCGCACACGTTCGGCAAGGGCTGCCTGCTGGCCCGCCGGCTGGTCGAGGCGGGCGTGCGGTTCATCGAGGTGGAGGACGACCAAAATTGGGACACGCACAACGATCAGATCAGATCCATGCGCCTCATGACGCCCTCGGTGGATCAGACGATGGCCGCCCTGCTCGAGGATCTCCACCAGCGCGGTCTGCTCGCCAGCACGCTCGTGGTGATGGCGACCGAGTTCGGCCGCTCGCCGCAGATCAGCACCGTCACCGCCGGGCGCGGGCATCACCCCGGTGTGTTCACCTGGTGGCTCGCCGGCGGCGGCGCGAAAGGCGGCTACGTCCACGGCCAGTCCGACGCCATCGGCGAGACCGTCGCGGAGAACCCTGTCACCATGCCCGATCTCAACGCGACCATCGCGCTGGCCCTCGGCCTGGACGTCGGCCACATCGAGCACTCACCGTCGGGCCGGCCCTTCACGGTGGCGGACAAGGGCCAGCCGGTGACCGCGCTTTTTTCGTAGACGTCCTCCCGCAGCGGTTTCCCGGCCGCTTCCTGTTCTGCAACCGATCCACGGTTTCCCCATGCACTCCAAATCCCGCGCCCGTTCCTCTCTCCCCCTCGTCGCCGGGTTCCGGCTGACTGTCGTTTCGCTGATAATTCCCTCCGGACTGTTCGCCCAGGCATCCCGCCCGGCCTCGACGGCGGTGCCCGCCGCCGAGCCCGTTTCGCTCCCGCGCGGCGCCCGAGGGGGTCAGCCTGTTGCATGTTGCATTGGCCCTACGGCCACGTCGGCAAAAACCCTCGTGTACTTCTGATCACCCATAAATTGGGGTAACGGGGGGCTGGTCGTTCCGGCGCGACGACCTCCTGCTGCCAGCATGGCCCGTCGACTTCGTGTCCAGTTTCCTCACGCGATTTATCACGTCATCAATCGCGGCAACTACCGCCGGGATATTTTCGCCACCCCAGGCGCAGCCAGGTCGTTCGAACGCACGCTGGGAGAAGCCTGCCAACGGTTCGATTGGGTGGTCCACGCCTTCGCGGCCATGCGCAACCACTTCCACCTGGCCCTCACCACCCCGCTCCCGAACCTCAGCGAGGGGATGCACTGGCTGCAGACCACCTTCGCCCTTCGGTTCAACCGATTTCGGTCCGAATCCGGTCATCTGTTTCAAGGTCGCTACCAGTCCCCTTTGATTGAGGACGCCGCCGCGCTGGTCAGGGTCGTGGACTACATCCATCTGAACCCGGTTCGGGCCCGGATTTGCGCCGCCGCTGAGCCGGCCAAGTTTCCATGGGGCAGTCTCGCGCGGTTTGTCCACGGACCCCGGCCCGCCTGGCTCTCGGCTGGCGAGTGGCTGGCCGAGTTGCAGATTAGAGATTCGAGCGCCGGCTGGGTCCGCTACGTTGAGCGGCTCCATGCCGTCGCCCGTCAACCGAGCGACGCACAGAAGGCGGAATTCGAGGACATCTCCCGCGGGAAACCGATCGGAACCGATGCGTGGAAACGTGCCCTCGCTCGCGATCACCGGCACCGCGCACTGGAGCGGGACTTGCCGCACGAGGAGGTCCTGCCGCTCAAACAGGCCCGCTGGACGGCCGCCTTCGAGCAGGCCCTCGATCATCACCGGATCAAAGTCACGGAGATCGTCGCTTCCCGACGGGCCCCACGTTGGAAGGTAGAAGTCGCCGGCCTGGTTCGCCGGACCTCCGGGGCTCCCTGGCGCTGGATTGCCGAACAACTTCGCCTGCCGCATCCAGCCTCATTGCGCGCCGCCGTCTGCTGGCTCGGTCGCCGATAACCGCCCAGTCGGACCCAGCTTCTGGATCAATCCGCCAATGCAACATGCAACAGGCTGACCCTTTTGGATTGGCGGCCCAGTCGGACCCAGCTTCTGGATCAATCCGCCAATGCAACATGCAACAGGCTGACCCTTCTGGATTGGCGCGTTTGGGCAGAAGGCCGTGCTGGTGAAGCTCGACTATCCGCCCCTGTCGGAACGGGTGCCGGAAAAAGTGAAGGCGAATCCGGAGCTGGCGCGACTGATGGCTATCAAGGCGGAGTATGAAGTGCCAGGGTTTCCGACGGTCTTCTATTATGATGCCAGTGGAAAACAGCGGGCGAAGCTGACTGGTTACAACGGCGAAACGACCAAGGAATTACCGATAGGAAACTGGATTTTCAGTGGGATCGGATCCGGGAGGGGGTTCCTGCGGACCAAGCGGGGCGGGTTACTCTCTGGTGAGGTCAAGGCTGACAGTACCAGCCCTACGCTTCACTGTGGCTCCACGGCACCCAGGGGGACGTCGTATTTGAAATCACGACACAGTCGCCCCGCCAGAATTCTCGGCCCCATCCGCCCGCTTTCATTCGCCCGGACCCGCCGTGCAGCTGAGGCAGGGACGGGCGGCAGGGTCATAAAGCCAGCATGGGGTCGAGTCGTGAGTCGTGAATTCACCGGCGATTATGATCTCCCCATTCACGATTCACGACCTGACCCCATACGGCCTCCTCCTCGCCGTCAGGGCGCGAGCGAGAGCGTGAGTTCCCTCTGATTGCGCGAGACGACAAGTGGATGGCTCTTTCCGGAGGCGAGCGCCGTCGATTGTTTCGTCAGCGCGGCGACATCGACGATGGTCGCGCCGTCCAGCCCCAGCACCACGTCGCTGCGTTGCAAACCAGCCTTCGCCGCCGCCGAGTCGGCGGGGATCTCAAGCAAGAGCACACCCGTCACGCCCGGCAGGCCGTAGGCGGACATTTCGCCCTCATCGGCGATATTGCGGACAGTAGCACCGAGCCAGACGCTGCGCGTGGTATCGCGGGCGACGGCGGGGCCGGTCCGCGGATTCTGGAACACGGGGGTGCGCGCGATCGTCTTGAGCGCGGGTTTGCGCACGCCGAACTGGTCCATCGGGAAATTCACGAAACCAAGGGCGAGCGCGGGCGAACCCTTCTTCACGCGGTAGTCGCCCTTCGAGGGATCGACGAACCGGGCGTCGCCCACTAGGGAGTTCCCGTCGCGGCCGCTCTGCTGCTGGAGGCGGACAGCCGGGGCGGCGACGGCGCCGGCCTGGTGCAGGAGGTTGCGGTCCATTTCCTTGCCCCACGGGGGCGGCAGCATCCTGGCCGGTTTGTATTCGGCAGAGACGATGTTGCGCCGAAAGACGTCTCCGCTTTCCACATACCACACGTGCGGGTGACAGCCGGAGCCGATCATGATGTTGTTTTCGACGATCCGGCCGTAGCCCTCGCGGTTCTTGATGCCCCGGTTGAGGCAGAGGTTGTCCACGATCAGGTAGTTGGTGGAGCCGTCGTCGAGGTCGATGTCCCAGCCGTGGTCGCAACGCCAGCGGTTGCGGCGCAGGGTCGTTGTCTTCATCGCGTCGAGGTACGGAAGCTCCGGGACGGCCTTCACCCAGGCTTCAACCTCGGGGTTTTTCGATCGCCAAAATCGGTCGCGGCCCCAGGAATTGAATGAGCCGTGGTCGCCGGTTTCCTTCACGGTGTCGAAGACATCGTTGTGCTCGATCAGATGCCCGCCCCAGCAGCCGTCGCCGATATTGATGCCGGCGCGCGGCATGTCGTAGATCGAGCAGTGGCGGACCGTGATCGACTGCGCCAGATCGATGTTCACGCCGGCGGTCTGCTTCTCGACGCGGCCGGTGAGCGTGATGAGGCAATCTTCGACGAGGCAATCCGCGGGATAGTTCGGCGATTGCGGGCCGGGTGTGCGATCGAGGTCCTCGAGCTTGTTGACCTGGCCGTAGTGGAAGAGCGGGTTGCGCGCCGCTTTGGGATCGCCGACGATGCACACGCCGCTCGCCCCGGCCTTCGTGATGTGGCAACCGCGCACAATCACGCGGCGGTTGTAGTGGTTGAGGAAAACCGCATTGCCGCCGACTTGGTCGATGAAGGCATCCTCCAGCAGGCAGTCTTCGGCGCCTTCAAAGAAGATCGCGCCGCCGCGGAAAAGCGCCCAGTCGGTGCGCAGCAGCGGCTCCTTGGTGTCCATGACTGTGCGCGCCGCGTGGCGGAACGTCAGGCCGCGCAGCGTCACAAACCGCACGGGCTTTTCGGCGGTGCCGCGAAACTCGACCAGCGTGCGCAGGCGTGTGGCTTCGATGTTGGCCCTGGCGAGATCCAGTCCAGTGGGCGGATGATAGTAGAGCGTGTGGGTTTTCCGATCGAGGAACCACTCGCCCGGCGCGTCGAGTTCCTCGAAGAGGTTTTCGACGAAACGGATGGTCTTGTGGATGGCGCCACCGCGGTTGTTTTGCCAGCCGCCTTCCTTCGTGACTTCGCCCTGGGCGTCCTTGCCGGTGATGCGCCAGGTGAAGCCACCCCACAGCGCGGGATGCATCGCGTGCAGATAGCCGCCGGCCGGATCGGCCCAGCGCGCCGCACGCTCCGGCGCAATCGCGTCGGCTGCAAAGCCGTCGAAATACCGCGCCGCCTCGTTGAAGTTCGGGTAGCGCGCGAGAATCTGGCGCTCGCCGTTGACGAAAATCTCCTCGGTGACGAGGTCGGTCGGATCCTTGGTCTTGAAAATGCCATCGCGGAACGGCTCCCACTTGAGCCCGTCGAGGCGCACGCCGCCGCTGATCACCGGATGCTCGTTGGCGTAGGCCTGGTAGACGACCGGTGCCGCCGCCGTGCCCGAGTCGGCGGCGGTGAAGGTGAGCGTCTCAGCCAGGTAATGGGTGCCGCCACGCAGATAGACGGTGCCCGGCTTCTGCCTGACGGCTTGTTGCGCCCGGGCGAGCGTGGCGAAGGGCTGGGCGAGCGTGCCGGAGTTGGCGTCGCTGCCGGTGGGCGCAACGTAGTAGGGCTGCGCGGTGGCCGGGACCAACAAGCTCGCGAGCAATAATCCTCGCGCCAACGCAGCGCGCGCAGTTTCAGGAAGGGTTTGGCATTTCATATTTCAAAGTTGGGGCGAGTCCCCGGACTACCGGCATTCGAACCGGAGGAGATACAAATCCCCTTGTTGCTGACTGTGACTGATCCCCCACCGGAGGCCAGGGCCGTTCGGGTTGTTCTCAAAATCGTCGCTGCGCCACGCGCCCGGCGCTTGGGGCGCGTTCTTCACGTCGTTCCGCGGCACGAACCGCAGTCCGCCGGTGGCGTGGTAGACCATGCGCGGACCGGCGGCAGTCGCGAGCGACGCCACGCCCTTGCCGTGCGGCCAGATCATCACCTCGTGGCCGGCGTGGAGCGGGTCGCCCTGTTTCACAAACGGTCCCGTGGGCGAATCGGCGAGGGCCACGCCCATCTTGGTTTCCGGTGCTGGCAGCCTCGGCGGCGCTTGCGGCCGGCAGGGCGGAGATCGCGCCAAGCACAATGGCGGCGGCGAAAAGATTGGATAGGGAACGAGTTCTTTTCATTGGACCTGCAATGGGGCGGTTTTCGACGGATGACGCGGCTCGTTTTAGGGATTTCAAGGGTGCGCCGGAGACTAGCTCGGAAATTTCACACTTTGCTCGACCGCGAAGCTACACTCTGTGCGGTCGCTCGTTCTGCCTTCCGCCCCTTCGTTGTTTCCCGGGCTATCGGCAAAACCGCTCCCTCGACTGGCTCGGGACCCTGAGCTTGTCGAACGGGCATGCGGTTTTGCTTTTAGCCCGCATGATCTCAAGGGCTGCGCCGAAGGAGAGAATCTTGAGAAGGAAATCACGGCAATAAGGCGGAAAGAGTGTGAAAAATGCGGGCTTGTGGTGTTGGATTTTGGTCAGGTGGTTGGAAACTAGAGTGGAACATTTTTTGCGGGCGGTGCCTGCGTGCGCAGGGCTGGACGTTGCTGGACAAAACCCAGGGCTTTGGCCGGCACACTCAGGACCATTAGACCGCCCACGAACGACCAAAGCAACTCTCGGTGTGGGAACTGGCGGGCGCGGCGCCTCAGGATTGACCTGTCCCCAAGCCGCGGCTCACGGTTCAACTCTCCTCCCCATGTTTTTATTCAATACCCTTCTTGGCGACATCACCCCTTGCGCGCGCCTTTTTTCCCGCCGGCTCTTCCTCGCGGGTCTGGCCCTTCGTGCCGGGGCGCTGTGGGGCCAGGCCCCGCTTACGCTGGAGCAAATCATGGCCGATCCCGACTGGATTGGGAACGCGCCCGAAGCGCCGTTGCTCAGCGCGGACGGCACGCGCGCGTATTTCCAGCGCAAGGAGGCCGGCAAGGAGTTGCGGTCGCTCTGGTCGGTGCCGCTGGCGGGCGGGCCGATGGAAAAACTCACTCCGGCGGCCGCGGCGGCGGCGGAATCCGCCGAACGGATCTTCAGCGCGGATCGTTCGCAGGCGGCGTGGCTGCGCGGCGGCAATGTTTTCCTCTGGTCCTCGCGGGGCGCGACGCAGCTGACCCGCACCGGCGAGGAGACCGACCTGCTGACCTTCCTCGCGAGTGGCGAGGTGGCCTTCCGCGCGGCACCCGAGGGGGTCAGCCTGTTGCATGTTGCTTTGGCTCTACGGCCACTTCGGCAAAAATCCTGGTCCACTTCTGATCACCCATAAATTGGGCAGCCTCGCCCGGTTTGTCCACGGACCGCGCCCCGCCTGCCTCTCGGCTGGCGAGTGGCTGGCCGAGTTGCAGATTAGAGATTCGAGCGCCGGCTGGGTCCGCTACGTTGTGCGGTTCCATGTCACCGCCCGTCAACCGAGCG